>JAABUO010007182.1_pt1 | contig 12735 bp, 12 predicted proteins | sample 5559291 | NCBI WGS metagenome assembly JAABUO01 (sample SAMN10711878, study PRJNA513372) | rock metagenome | isolation source: Antarctica rocks | place: Antarctica: Victoria Land, Finger Mt sud
TTCCAGTGATGTTTGGTTACGTCTTTTCTTGACAAAAAATATTGAGGAGTGGCATATTTTGAGTTTGGGGGTGAGATGGCTATGATTTCCCAGGTGTGTTAGGATGGCTGATCTGCTCAGAGTTGTCAAGCGTGATTGAGAGGGGTTTTTTTGCTTTTATGATATTTCATGCACATCGACTTGTGATTTCTTAATATTCAACAAGTCTCTGGTGCATATTACAATTATTGCTCCGTATCCAAGTACACAACGAGGATATGCTAGACCCCGATTCGTCCAAACCCATCAAGACATCCAACTTCGTGCCAACACCCGCTAAAGACGAAGTTGAAGCACATGCCGCTCGTGTCAAGCTATGCTATCCTGTAACAGAAGAGACAATCCCCATGCGCCGTATGCCCCTCCACCCGCAATGCCAGGCAAAAATCTTACTATCCCATCATCCAGCCGCCTCTCAACCAGGCGCAAACTCAAAGCTAACAGTAGCATGCCCACTCTCATCCACCGCCAACCCGGGCGTCTTCGGCGTCTTCCCATCTCCAGCCTCATCCGCGGGCGGACCGGCCTCAGGTAGCTGATAATCGCTCCACAGCCCATTGCCCTGCTCGACCGGGTCCACATAGACCCCAAACCAGGCGGGAGGGCTACTGGGCATCGGAGCGTCAGTGCTCAGGAAATCTTGAGTGTCGAATTGGGAGAAATCGAAGTCGTTGTGCGCGTGGTTAGGGCTGTTGTTAAGGGAAGGGAGGGAAGGGAAATCGAAGTTTGAATTGTTGGCGTCAGAGAGTAAGGAATTGAGGTGGGTGGTGAAGGGCGTTAGTTCTCCGAGGGGTTGAGTGTTGGATTTGGTAGGTGTTCGTTTAGGGGTAGTGATTGGACGTAAAAGCGCTCTGGCGGCGGAAGAAAAAAAGTCGCTTGTTTTTGGAGTGCGATGAGGCGGGGAAGACCTTGTTGGGGTTTTGAAGGAAGGTGCAAGAGATTTGCTGCTTGGAGTCGGAGTAGTAGGCCTTGATATCGATCGTTCGTTGTTCTCTTCGAAAAGATGATCAATGCCTTCTGCATCATCAGGAGGACAATTCTCCTTATCAGCTTGATCAAGATCTGGACTTGGGTTGGTAGTTGAAGGTGCCTGGTGATGCTGGATCTTGCTCCCTGAATTCGTATCGTGGTTTTGCAGGGCTCTACCCTCTTCAGACTGAGTTGATGACGGGAAAAGCACCCTCCTTGTAGGTTTCGGAGTAAGATCTTCAACTTCAATAGGGGTACCCTGCGTGCCTATCAGTCGAGCAGGTGAGGATTGAATGGCTCGGTGCAACGCTACGGCCGCCGTCGCGTCATTCATATTGTTGTCCTTCGTTCTCACCGGAGCTATCTGCACGCTGGATGCTCGTTGCCGTTTTGTAGGGGCCTGCTCTATACTTTCCTGGACGCTTTCTTCCGGAGAAGCTTCATTTGGAGGCGAAGATGCATCGGAATGTAGAGCTGTGCCATTTGACGCATCACTTGCAGTATGTTTGTTCGCTGATACTGAATCCTGTTTCCTGGTCTTGGAGGTCCTTTTCCGCTTCTCATGAGGACCTCTTTGACTGTGAGTTCTCTCCCATACCTCCTTTGGCCGCATGCACTTGCGAGTGTGTAGCCAAAGCCCGCATGCTGGAACAAATTAGCGAAGCCTCCTGCATCAGCATATTCGAACTTACGGTTGCACAGAAGAATCTCGGTGAAACCCTCATCAGTAGCCAAGACTGTTCTCTTAATGATTCTGTAAAGATTTATGACTCCATTTTCGTCTGTTTGCAGGGTTTGCCAAGCAACGATGCCACCCTCCTCTTCAGAGATCCGAACATGTTCTGGAGTACCGCTATGTAATTTGACCCACGCTTTCCTCCATGTCGGTGTTTCTATGGCGCCACAGTTCTCACAGAACGGTGGTATCTCTCCAGCAGCGATAGATGATTCCAAACGAGTCTGTATTGCCTTCTTCCGCCTAGCACCAGCGCCACTTCCGGACCTGGCTCGTGAACCCGGCCTTTCTGGCATCTCTGGGGCTCGTGAGAAAGCTGGCGCGTCCGAAGCAGGATGCTGCACTTGCTGCCCAGACCATGTTTGTGAGCGATGTAGACCAAATGGACGCATAGGGTCACTAGCAGGCACTGCCGGCGCTGATGAAGCTCCTGATGATGTTGTTCGGCTCAATGTGTGAGATTCATTGACACGTCCAGGTGCTGTCCAATTCTGAGCGATCGATTTCGGTTCTGGTCGCTCTGCCTGATCAGTCCCAAGACCTGCAGGAATTCCCTGGATGCCACTAGGCCTGACTTCCGTGGTAATAGGTAAATCTTGAGACTTGTAACGAGCCGTTATTTCCGGATCCTCATCATCAACAGTACGATTCTCACAATCCTCAAATAAGTCATCTATCTGACCACTCATAAACCCGGAGTCTACATTGCGAGACATTGTAGGTAACCTGGGACTAGAAGGAGCCGTCGATATCCCACGATACACTGGTGGCGAAGAGGGGATATACGGAGGAGTATTCGGTCCGCTGTCAATCCGACTTTGTTCGGGTGACGTCATTGCGGATTCTGGTGGCTTCGATCTTCCTTCAGAGGGGGCATACGGGGACTCATATTTATTGCCAGTCGTGCTGAGCGATTCACGGCGCAAACCGCTGCGAGGTATGGGAAGAAGGGGCCTTCTCAACATGTTGGCGGGATCTGCGATCGGTGTAGGAGCCCTAGGTAGCCCTTCTACGGGGTTTGTTGCGTTTGCCATAGGCCGTACCGCTGTTGGTTGGTGTATGCGAACCGAAGCTGCTGTACTTGCCGCAACTCTCAACGAATCAGACTGGTTTCCCAGACCAGATTTGCTGGGCCAATCTGCTTTGGTGACCTTGGCCCTCTTCTTGGATGGTCCGTCTTCGAAATGTTCATCATTGCTCATGAAACCACTATCCATTGACTCCCGCCTTGCTACATCCTTCCGCGGGGCGCCACGACCACGTGTTGAAGTAGCTGATGTAGAGCGTGGCGGCCTACCTCTTCGTTTCGTTGTCACGGCTGACTGAACGCTCGAGGCTGGACTCGCAGCTCGAGGGAGCTGTTCAATACCTTCCGTGGACAAATAACAGTCACTCCGCGAGAAGAAACGTTGATTTCCAGGGTCTCCCATAGAACCCTCACTAAGTAGACGCTGAACATGCCCTATACCAATCTTGTCTTTCTGTCCAGGGCCGACTGCAGGCGACTGACTTCGACTTTGGTTCGCTATCTGCAGGATACCAGGATTTGACTGAATGAATGAAGTCCAGGCCCCAGCATCAAATCTTTCGGGCAAAATTCTACTTATGTCTCTGTATGTTTTCATGCTCTCGAGATACTCACTTTGTAGACATGTTGGTACGGGAACTAGCCGGAGCTTCACTTCAAGCGTTTCTTGCGAACCGCTCGAAAACAGGTCTAAAATATTCTTGCAGACGCGTCCAGTCACTACGGTCCGCGACTGGTGCGCGGGCGCGGATGGTGTGGACGACGAAGATGCGAGTACCCATGAGAGCATTCCTTGACCCACAAGCGGCGTCTCGTACTCAGAGTAATCGTATGCGTACACAGTATAATCTTGGCCGAGTCTTGCGACCAGTTCAGGGCTGGCCGAGACGATTGCCTGAAGACATGTCTTGAGCTCTATAACTCCAACCTGGGTGCTTTCGTCAAGGTAGGCTGTTCGGATATCCAGGGGCCGTGGCCATCGGGCAAGGCAGTTGGTTTTATTTTCGTTATCGAAGGTGTACAGTACTTTCACTATACATATGAGAAAATTAATAATCTGCGGAACCCCATAGAAAACCTGCTGCTCACGTCTCATAGGCCGTATTGATACATCCTCGGAAGTCTGAGGCTCCGTCGCAGCTCTGCTAAGCGCTACAGGAGAAGACGCGGTGGCTCGATTGGGGTACCCATAAGCTGGCGCTATGTAGGGCGAAGACATTGCACTTCTGCCAATTCGGTTCAGCGAATCTGTAGTGCATAGGTGTCTTACACCAGGCAGCAATACATTACCCGCAAGAACTCTCAACTGGGTCGAAAGATCTCAGAACGCCTGGCCTTGCGTGTTGCGGCTTATGAACATTGCCGGATAATGGTCAAAGGAGAAGAGAAGCGAAATATTTACAAAGCAAACCTATCATGTACCTCAGTGGTATAAAAACTCCATCAGAGGTAGACACAACGAGTATGTTGTATAGAGAACCATGAGAGAGAGAGAGAGCTACCGGGACCCGCGCCTGATAATACGCGACGTTGACCGTTGCGGGGCTGGAAATTAGTCAGCTGCTTGACCAATCAAACACTAGCTTGAAAGTGCTTCGTGGAACCTCTGCACTTCCTGCGCTGCGAAAGCTAATGATTTTCAGGCAGCGCGTTGCTCTTTAATACGATATGGCCGACGCAAAGATCCAGTATGACTCATCCCAATCCTCGTGGCACTTATCAGAGCTAAAGTCTATGCAGGGATCTGCTGAACAAGCCTCGTATGGAGCTCACGTACGTCCGTCCAAGTCATTGCTATGTGCCAGAAAAAGCCGATCCGCTTGATGCGTTCCGACCCCCTTAAGCGGCTTATGTTGCTAATATTTCTACAGCGAGTACGAAATCGCATTACTTGAAGAGCACGAATTCACCTCAGGACCTCTCTCAATCCTACAAACGGCTGTCCGTTCGCATACGCAGGTGCTGATTTCATGCCGCAATAATCGAAAGCTATTGGCACGAGTAAAGGCTTTTGACCGGCATTGTAATATGGTGTTGGAAAATGTGAAAGAGATGTGGACGGAGACGCCTAGAGCATCGGGAGGCAAGAAGGGAAGACCGGTCAACAAGGACAGGTTCATCAGTAAGATGTGAGTGTGGCTTGCATTAACTGAGGTGAAGTTCGAGCTTTAGACTAGATTACTGACGAGTATATGCCCAGGTTTTTGAGAGGGGACTCGGTGATTCTGGTCTTACTTAGTTGATGGATCGGTTGGCGGAGCAGAATTGTCAATTGGAGAAAAAAGGCGTTTAATTGAGTTAAAAGTACATGGACCCTACTAGGAACAAAATAAACCCATCTACAGGCCGTCCGCAAGTCCGGTCAGGAATTCACTCAGTCCGTAGGCACCAGGATCTGGTACCTCTTCAAACCCCGTCCCACCAACATATACGGTCCTACCTAAACTCGCTTTCATACCTTTTGTTCTGTCAGCACCTTTCTTTGCCGCTGCTGCGGCCGCTTTGGTGTCTCCGGTCTTCTGGAGGACATCCACAAAGGGGAACAACGCGTCCATCAACGTTCGATCCCCAGGCTGAGCAGGCGTGTATTCGCTAAGAGCGCTCAATGATAATTCAAGTGCCTGTGCCCAGAGTTTGGGCGAGGCTGAAGTTGGTGTTGAGCTAGCAAGCATTCCTAAACTTGCAGCAAGCGAATTAAGAAAAATGGCATATATTGCTCCCGAGGTTCCGTCCATGGTGGTCTCAACGATCTGAATGATCTTTGCTAAGTCTATCAAGACATCTTCCGACACTATTGAGCTCTCTAGCATCTTCAAAATGGCCTCTGCACCTCGCTTCAGACCAATGCCACAGTCGCCATCGCCCACGATTGTGTCGAATCTAGTGACTTCACTTTCTGCCGCTATGACACGCTTCAAACCAGATTGCAGAGCGCTTTTCCAAACCTCTGGATTCACTATTCCCTTGTTAGTTCCTGTTTTGAGATTCTGAGACCCCGGATAGAATGAACCTTTCAAGCTACTTGTTTTTGTTTCCCCTTCGTTGGTGTCCGCTTTCTTCTCAGTTGCTTCATAGTTCTGCTCCCAAGTTTGCTTCTTAATAGCTGCGAACCATCCATTAGCTTCAGCTGGCGCATCTATCAAGTCCAACATTGATTTTTCAGGTCCAAGGCCAGTATCTGTCAACTTCAGCACCGATATAATAAAGCCGGGCCCGTTCAGACTTCCGAAAAATGTTCCCGCGATAATTCTCTTCGGCCTTAGGTCATAAGTTTCTTTTAGCTGTTTCGCAACCTCGCTGACGATTCCACCGAGCTCTAGATTACTCGTACCACCGAAGTTGTTAACCAATAGAACCGTCCGGTCGGACCTTTTGATGTGCACATAGGCCCTGTCTTCATCACTAGAATCGAGCATTTGCGCTAACATGATTTTCACTAGACCTGGCAAGTTCGTTCTGACTTTCTCACATCCTGGCTCGTTGTGTACTCCCATACCAATCTCTACCAATCCGGATCCTAATCTCTCCTCCTCTTCTTTTGCTTCCTGCACCGCCCGACCAGGCTGATGGACTCTACTCAAGCTTGCTCCTAGACTGACTAAGTTATCGGCTACCAATCTTGCCACTCTCGCACAATCGTCCAGACTTCCACCCATCTCAGCCAGGGCACCGCATACCTTGATCACAAGAGCTGTTCCAGAAAGACCCCTCCTCCCTACTTTGCCGCCCTTCGCTCGTCCGACACCGACATCATCACCAACTATTACCATTTCCACTTTCTTCCCCAATGCCCTCGCCTTTTCTACTGCCATCCCGAAATTCAGAACATCACCTGTGTAGTTGGTGACGATACACAGGGCTCCTTGTGATTCTGCAGGTAGTCTATGCAACAGGCACGCTCGAACTTGCTGGGCTCCAGGAGAGGCAAAGATCGTACCGGCGACGCATGCACTGAGAACACCCCGTCCAACAGTTGACGCCCATCCGGGCTCATGACCAGAACCACCACCGGAGATGACTGAGACATTTCGATGATTCGTGAGCGAAGTAGGATGGCGGTAAACAATCTTGTAGGTTTCGTCAAAGAGAAGAGAGGGATTCGTCAAAGTAGTGGCCCGAAGAGAAGAAATGACCGCCTGAGTAGGATCGTCGAGGTAATGCTTCGCTGGAATAGGGCCACACGTAAGCAATGTGTACCGGGGAAGAGAAGTTTATTTCATACAGACCTGACATTCTGAAGATGTGGAGAACAAGATTTGTATGCTTGCAGCCATTTGGGAGGTAATTCTTGAGGCATACGCCCAAGATCGACTGTTGTCCTACCCCATGGCCTGCCTCGCTGAGAAGGGAAACACGCGGTGCGGGGAATAGTGGGGCAAGCTGACACTCGGCAAAACCGGCCGAATGGATAGAGTAAGCTCGACGATTGTCATCATATACATCTTCCGGTGTTCCAATTGTAATTCTCTCGAATTCCGATGAACGTGAAGACCTTAACGAGAGCTTTTCCGCGAAAACCATTAAGAGCCTTGGCAGCAAGTGTGAGGTTCCCTAACAGTTCCCAGATCACTCTAACGCGCGCTATGCACATCCAATCAATACCTATGTGTATGCAACAGAATTCAAGGTTATGCACTACCATGTTGAGCTCTGCTGATATTCCTCCCTGGAATAGGGACGGGGTCGAGCAACAATTATGCGTACCTGGTTGTGGACGACAAATCAAAAGATGCTGTTATCATTGACCCTGCAAATCCCCCAGAGTACGCTCAGTGGTAGCAACACGCAAACAGTACGGGCTGACACAATGCTACAGGGTAATACCAGTATTAAAGGAGCACGTCGATGCTGGGAAAGTCAATTTGACCGCTATCATGAATACCCATCAGTGAGTGTGTTTCAGCTTTGAGCCACAGGAAGATGCTTAGGTTTTATGAGTCACTGGGACCATGCTGGCGGAAACTCCTTGATGGTTGGATTGTAAATCCACTCCCGAAAGCTTAGGTTCTAACTGAACCTCCAGCTTGCGCAATTTAAAGACCTTCCTGTGATTGGTGGGAAGCAATGTGAAGCGGTTACTCGAACCCCAAAGCACGACGAGACGTTCAAGATTGGTCAGGGAATAACGGTCAAAGCATTACATACACCATGCCATACCCAGGATAGCATATGCTGGTTGATGGAGGATGGTAATGACCGAGTGGTATTCACCGGAGACACTCTATTTATCGGAGGTACAGAAACCAGGCCCCCCAGACGTCCTATAGCTAACAGCTACCGCAAGGCTGTGGGCGCTTCTTTGAAGGGACTTCAGAAGAAATGCATACAGCCCTCAATAAGACCTTAGCTTCCCTACCCAATAATACCAAAGTCTACGTAGGTGTTTCGATCTTCTCGAACTGTAAATGGCCAATCTAATCCTCAAATAGCCTGGCCATGAGTACACAAAGCAGAACGTCAAATTCTTGACGACAGTCCTCCAAAATGAAGCAGTCAAGAAATTGCAGTCGTTTGCTGAAAACAACAAGGAAACCCAGGGTAAATTCACAATCGGCGATGAAAAGGCAAGCTCTTCCCGTGGCAGAAACAGTGGGTTGATAACTGACTACTCCTAGCAATACAACGTATTTATGAAAGTCGAGGTTAGTATTTCAAGGTGGCTCGCTACATAATACCATTGCTGATTATTACAGGATCCAGCAGTGCAGGAAGCCACCAGGAAGACTAATCCGATAGATGTCATGGGGAAATTGAGAGAGATGAAGAACAACATGTGAATCCAGTAAACTCTTGGCGCTGCTCCTATGCATCAAACAAGCCTGATTATCGTTTCTCCCTTAGTAGGCCTGTATCCGGCATGAAAACAAAATTATGAAGCCTATGAGCCCGTGTATATCATTGAGTTCTCGAACCATAGACGTATTGCTGTCTGCAATAGAGGGCTAAATGTTGGAAAAGCAGAATCGTTATTTCAGATCTTTTTTGATCATTCTTGTCCGTAAATTCTTTATTAGAGATCGAATATACCATTCGTTCATCTCGAATTGTAAGATGAAATGCACAACATTCCTAATATTGAGGCTTAAGCAAGAGATAATTCTCTTTGGTAAATTAATGAGACGATTTGTTCTGGTGGAAATCTCACGATGAACTGCGTGATATTTCCAATTCTCATATTCGTATGTTTTTCTCAGCTAAGCCTGAGTAGAAGATCATCTTTGTTAGAAACACAACAAGGCGGTTTGTGCATTTGGAAATGTAAAGCTGAACCCCGTACTCGTTCCAATTCGTCCTTCCACACAGCCGTTGCAACTGGGCTTAACGGGTTACTACATGCCTTCAAAGATTCAAGATGATGAATTGATCATTTGGAAATGTCAAGACAGGATGTATAATTCTCCATTTCCTGCTATTGTACATTGAATGTAATCGAATGTAGACAGACGGGTTTTCTCATCTAACAAAATTGAGAAGACGATTGTTCCATTCGAATATATTGAAATGATATTATTTGTCGAAACGCTGTCGGGAGAGTACGATATTCAGTCATGAAGACCGGCACGACCGGCTATTGTTCTACGAAATTTCAATGCCCACCTGTCAAAGACTCAAACGGCTGTCAGATATGCAGCTATCGTCATTATGACGTACGTAAATATGGTACCTAAGTGAATCGTATCAATTGCTGTTGGGTATTTGATATTCACACTACAGCAGTCTTGCAACACGCGAACTCTCCTAGCTCGAGCCATAGATCTCAGGCAGAAGCTAAGCATTTTTGATTGAGACAGCTCACCACTACAACTGCAACCATGAGCAGTGCAGACAACCTCACAAATAACGCCACCGGCGAACCTCTTTCCACCAAGAGCCAAGTGCTGGAAACTGGAGCTGCCGCCTCACAGGTCTGGTCTCCGCCTCTAAGCTTGCTATCATAAAGTTCCCTTACTGACGAGCTATTCCTTTCGTGCAGAACTTTGCCCCAGTCAAACAGATCTGCGCCCACTTGAACGCGTTCCACGTCTACGCCTCAGACCCAAGCCGATGCGTAGAAGCGAATCACTACTGCTCGCATCTCAATGAAGGTAGAAAGCCCAGTATCTCTTCATAGCATTGGCTTGCAGCGTGCAGTATGCTGAAGAATAACATGCTTAGATGTCCGCCAATGCCTCATCTACGACACCCCTGCCCCCAACGCCCGCCTCATTGGCGTCGAATACATGATCAGCGCTACCCTCTACAAAACCCTCGACACCGAAGAGCGCAAGCTCTGGCATTCACACGTTTTCGAAGTCAAGAGCGGAATGCTAATCATGCCCGGCCCTCAAGGGCTGCCAACAGGGATATGGGAGGAAGCGGAAACAAAGGAGATGGAGGATGTGGTGGGGTTGTATGGAAAAACGTATCATTTCTGGCAGGTAGATAGAGGGGATAAGTTGCCGTTGGGGCAGCCGCAGTTGATGATGAGTTTTACGAGTGAAGAGCAGTGCCCGGGGTTTGATGAGATGCTTGGAGAGAGGGATAAGAGATATGGGGTGAGTAGTCGGGAGAAAAAGGAAAAGAGGGAGTATGTTGCTGAGCCGGAGGTTCATGGAGGTAAGCTATGCTGCACCTGGCGATTAAATGAGAGGGAGCTGACAGTACTGGAACAGACGCGGATAGCGTGTGGAAAGAGAAGAAAGCACGGGAAGATAAGGCATAGAAAATACAGGGGCATACAGACGGAGATACCATATCGATCTCGAACCCACACCGCATTAGGCTACCTGCTTACATGTCTCGTATCAGGTTTACTGGTAAAAGTAACAAATCTGACCAAGATCGAGCCAGTCTCACCAGTACTATTTCTTCCAACGCTTCCTGTTTGTCCATACTCGGAATTTGAACTCGAGTAAATGATTCTTCTCGTTCTAAAAGTTTCGAATATAGATTATCCGGAAGGAGATAACGACATAAGATATGTAAACGATGACCACGCGTTGTCCAGTCTTTCAGCTCTTGAACCAGGTACTCTACCCACACTCATATCCGTCTATACATTCATATTCCACAATTTCCAAAGCCTTCGATATGTTTCCTCTAATCCCCCTCTATCCAGCAAGCAAAAACTAGACCTCAAACTCAATCAAGAGCCGAGCAGGGAATCAAAGGAATCTCGTCATCGCTAGGATGTGCAAGATGGTGTATCAATCTTGCTTCTCTGTCCACACTTGCGCGCCCTGGGTGTTGGAGACGGCTAGCTCTAGCAAATTTAGAAGCTGAATTGGGTTGAGAGTGTGCTGAGATAGGTGCTCTGTAGGGGAAGGTAGGATGGTAATGGAATATTTTTGATGAGTTGAGAGAGTGGAGAGGTAGGTGTACTATATAGCTGTAAGCCATGGGGGCTGTCTGCGCATCACGGGTTTGCGGTGCAAATTGAAGCTGAAGTCTGGAATCGTAAATTGGCATTGAGGGCTGGAGATCAACACCCGAAGTTTCAGGTTCGACATCGTAAAGACAAACAGCCATAATGTATTTTGTGTGCACATGAAAAATCCAATCTCGCCAATGTCGAAAAACGGCAAATTACGCTAGCGTCGCTTAGCACCCACAATTCCAACTTCAACATCCACCAGACACCTCTACCAGCCCATCAACGACAACTACAATCACCAGCTGCGTGTACCTCTAGGTACACTCCCCCCCTTCTTGTTCTCTGGACACGAGAATACCATCTAATCCGCTCGTGTCCCTTACAGACCATCCACCTTCACCCCACATACATCCACAACCATGTCTCACGAATCCGTCTGGTACTCGCGCCCCCGCAGCTATGGGAAGGGCGCTCGCGAATGGTATGACCTTTCTCCTCCTCGACGTCCTCGATAATCATATCATTCTTCTTGCAATCCCCCGCACCTTTCGAAAAACCCGTCTGGTTGAACGTTGTTACTTCACATGGAAGATGAGGATAGTGCGCTGACATGAGGGATTCCAAAACAGTCGCGTCTGCACCCACACAGCCGGTCTCATCCGTAAATACGGCCTAAACATCTGCCGTCAGTGCTTTAGGGAGAAGGCGGCGGATATTGGGTTCCAGAAGGTGTGTGATACTTCCCTTTTCCTTTGCTTTGAGGGGCAGGCTTGGCTGGAAAGAGAGGGGAGAGTGACGAGATATTTAAATGGACATTATTAGGTTCTATTGCTACAAGGACGGAAAGCTGACGTTCATCACCTGTATAGCATCGATAGAGGACGAGAGAAGGACGGGAGAAACGAGGGCTGTCGTGGATACAATTGGTGTTTCCATGGGCTTTAGGGTTTGAGAGGTTGAAGGGGTTGGTAGGAGAGAAAGATACTTCAATACTGAGCTTTGACGATTCCAAGAGCTACAGGAAAATAACCTTTCCTTCTCCACGTGTCATCCAACGCGCCAGTTCCTTCAGCTACATTATAAAACACCCACCTCCAACCCAGCCCCTTCAACCTGCATTACAGGTATCCACAAACATACCAGCTTCCACATCTATAAACGCCAGAGAACAACGCCCCTTTTCCCGCAATCCTCTGTACAACCGACCGTCTTCCTCTAATAATTAAAACGCAATGTCTCTTCTCAAATCCTCATTTTCACTCTCTATCTTATTTGCATCGAAAAATGAACGTTAAGACACGGCTTTCCCAAATCTTAGAGCAATCTATATATCTCCAACTGATCCAACAGCCGTCCCCTCTAGCTCCACACAACCCTTTCGCTCCCTCATATCTCCACCCCAACTCGCCACAATCCCCAAAAAACCCACCGCCTTCACTCCCCCTTCCGAACTACCCTTCCCCCATGCCCGAAATGTCTATTTCTCTAATCTCCAACCTTCATGTTCAAATCTACCACCCACCCCCCCACACCACCTTTCCATACCACCATACCAGACAACAAAACACAAGAGACATCGCACAAAAGCGAGTTCGATCTAACTATCCTGTT
>JAABUO010007183.1_pt1 | contig 12734 bp, 15 predicted proteins | sample 5559291 | NCBI WGS metagenome assembly JAABUO01 (sample SAMN10711878, study PRJNA513372) | rock metagenome | isolation source: Antarctica rocks | place: Antarctica: Victoria Land, Finger Mt sud
AGCGTGTATGCGATATTCACACCGTCCTCCAACTCGATATCTATGGCTATTCTTAGAGGGTCTGGTGTCTGCGACCTGGCTGGGTTGGAGTGGCGACCCGCGGGACCGTGGATCATCATACATAGATTTTTGCTCACGCTGCCGTGGCAATGAGTGCTGAGTGCGTGAACCAACAGACGCGGCTTACCAAATCAAGTTGTTTCGAAAATGGCTTTTCTCTATTCGGTTCAGAAAACGAATGGATGTGACGTGCTAAACTGTGATATCCTTTTGTCTCTCCGTACGACCAATTTACTTGATATTCCAATGATGGCGACCGCAGATCTTGACTGACAGGCACGGGGGTTCGCAGATCTATGGAGGAAGGTGCATGCAGCCTAGGCGAAGAGACACTGCTTGGGGTGAATGTTCCAGCACATGGGTTGGGGCCCTTGTACAATTTATCCATTGCTGTGTTGTTGAGGAATTTTTAGGATTTTCTCATGCTCCAGGAGTATGGCCAACTATCGAGACTGCAGGACTGCCTACGAGGCTTTGAGACATCCAAGCCAGAGCTAGGGCATTTCAGAGGTATCTGGCCAGGACGAAAGAGTCCTCCAGAGCTGCGCCTGGGGTTGTATTACGGCCTTGGGATACAGAACTCATGTCTCGAGGGTGGAAAAGAAGTGCACTCAGGTATGCAAGAAAATCTTAGTACTTACTGTAGCTAGGGTACTGTACGATTGTGGAAGGAACTCTTGTACTTCAGGCGCTACCCAATCAGGGGCTTTGGGATTGTATTGTTTCATGGCGGTGGAAGAGGAAGGAGCAGCAGCCGCTGAATTGCGTCAATCATTCGTCAAGCACACTATCAGCGAAATCGTGTATGTACCTGGACTGAGGCCTTTGGGCTTGAATGGTGCAGCACTGGCCGCCTTAGGTGAAAGGCCCTTAGTTTTGGGGGGCAATGGAGAGCCATTTACGGAAAGCGAGGACGGGGTAAAGCTCGGCGAATCAACATTTAAGCGTTTCTTTACACTGAGAGACATAGATAAGTACTGTTCTGGTCAAATTCGTGACAGACTGTGACTGCACACCTATCTGCTTGATTCTGTGGTGCAGCTGATTTGACCGGATCATGATTGAACGCACATCCTTTACAGAGGCATCAGCCGCTGCCACCTGAGACTTGACAGTATCTCCACCTTTATCTTCATAACGGCAGTGACCGTAAATTGTGACGTTTCGGCAGAGCGTGTCTTTAGCGTTTTCTATGATCGAGACGTACGATCAGCTGGCTTGTCCGAAATTGCTTGACCGTAGAACTCATCCATCTTGCACATCCAGGTCAACAGAGCGCCTTACCACGGCCCTTTGCTCTAAGAGACGGCACTGTGCGCCGCGTCTCCTCAGAATTGCCTTGTATCAACGCCGCCATTCTCGAATCCACATCCTAGCTTGTAGGCATCGTGGTTTGGTATTGTATAGGACTCTGGGAGGATCTACGACGTGGCATTGAGCATTGCACCGAACCAACACCTGATCTCCCCCATTCACCCAAGCCCAGGCTATCACAATTATGGTGGCTGCGCCTCTTGCCTTGAAATTCAATAAATGTAAGCGACACCGTGAAGCCCGTCATCAAATCACCTAGACGTCCATAACGCCAGAATGGAACCGTGAAATATATGCAAAGAGCCTCAGGCGCAAATTGAGAAGTATATAGTACTGTAGTCAAGAAAGGAATAAAGCTGTGGGGAATGCGTGAGTGTCTGTGATGGAGACTGGAATCTGGAGTCTAGTGTTTGGGTAAGCTCGGTAAGGTCGAATAAGGCTGGCGCAATTGTGGGGAATCGGACCGTCGCGCCTAAAGATACTCTTCCGTCACCACTTACCTTCCGTACCTAGAGTATGTGTGACACATAGAAGTCGACCTGATCATTTCATGAACTTAATCTACGGTATTCTCTGTATCTATGGCGAGTGTTGATATTGATCCGGGTGTTTTGAACGAAAGCCAGCAACTTGCATTAGGAACTTACATAGCTGTGACGAATCACGAGCCTTCCGAAGCTATTCCACTGCTGCAAAGATCGCAGTGGAACGTCCAGGTATGTTGGTATATGCGAACAATGCAATCCACAGGACCGAAAGCTGATATATTTCGTAGATTGCCATTGCAAAATTCTTCGATGGCGAGGCTCCAGATCCAGTGGAAGAAGCCCGAGCTTCTTTAGCTTCCTCTCCCCTACCGCAACAGGTCCACCGCGAAACTCTCCTGAACGGTTCCTCGTCATTTGCCAGGTCTGTCAGCGCTCTTCGCAGGGACCCCGCTCCGCGGATAGTGCCTCAACCCGAAAGTCAAGCCGCCTATAGAACCCCTCTACTTCTCTCTATCATCTTCACACCCTTCAATATATTGTACCGGGTACTATCAGGATCTCTGAGCCTCTTTGGGTATCTCTTCCCTTTCCTTCCACGATTACTGTCAAGGCTTTCGGGTAGCAGCACCCCAGCGAGATCGAGGCAGAACACCACAGGACGGAAGCCCTTGAATCCACGAGATACTGCAGCTAGGTTCACGCGTGAATTTGAAGAAGAGTATGGCAGTCACTCGTTACAATTCTTCGAGGATGGCTATGCCCAGGCCTACGATTTAGCGAAGAAGGAGCTCAAGTTCTTACTCGTTGTACTTATCTCACCAGAGCATGACGATACATCCACTTTTGTTCGAGAAACGCTTCTGTCACAAGAGGCTGTAGGTTACATTAATGATCCTCGGAAAAATATCTTACTTTGGGTGGGGAATGTTCAGGATTCTGAGGCTTATCAAGTCTCGAGTGCCCTGAATTGCAGCAAATTCCCGTTCACCGCATTGATCGCCCATACTCCCCAAGATACATCGACATCCATGTCAATAATAGCTCGGATTACTGGTCTTTTGCCACCGTCTGCTTTTGTTCCCAGGTTACGAACAGCAATCACACAGCATTCAGCCGCTTTGGACCGTGTACGGGCTACGAGAAACGAGCAGCAAGCAGCACGTAATTTGCGCGAAGAGCAAAATAGCGCATATGAGCGCTCCTTAGCACAGGACCGAGAGCGTGCGAGACAACGGCGAGACGCAGAAGCTGTAAGAGTGCGGGCGGAGCGAGAAGAAAAGGCGAAAATGGAAACAGAAGAAAGAGATCGACGAAACCTCGAACAGTGGATATCATGGAGAGCTCAGACGATTGCACTAGAGCCAGGACCTGACGTGAAAGAGGTTACTCGTGTTAGCATCCGAATGACATCTGGGGAACGAATAGTTCGCAAATTCGCAGCGAACGCCGAGACTGAAGAGTTGTACGCTTTTGTGGAATGCTACGATATACTTCAATCCGGAGATCAAGCGTCGACATCGACGGAGCCTCAAGGTTATAAGCACGCGTCGTTTATGATCTGGACACCCATACTTCGATCGGCAGTAGACTGGGACGAAGCGGCAACTTGATCGTAGAGCCAATCAGCGACGACGACGGTGATGAGGCGTAAAACGAGGTGTTATTGGAGTGCAGGGTTTTCTTGATAGTGAGGTATTTAAAAGGAACATCTGATGTGCGCTTTAGCGGGATAGTCATGGCATTGGATTTTGGGTTAGACTTTTCAGATCCCGTGTATAACTTGATGGACGTGGAGTAGCCGAGGACGAGTACTTTTGGGGATGACGAGTCTCGCTAAGAAATCACGGCTGTGCAATGGAAGGAACCGAAAATAAACTAAAAATCAAAGTCAGATGTATTGCGTTTCTCCACAAAGTTCTTTGGAGTTTCTTATTGCCCGAAACAATTAACATTGCAATACATTGAAACGTCCAAACTGGAATATAGATCATACAAAGTGTCAGCCTCACTTTGCCGCTGATTAGGCACCACGCGGCGACAAATTACGCGCCAAGCTATCCCACTCTCGAAGTTCTCCTCGCTTTCTCCTTCTCATCGTGATCCTCGCACCAAAAGCGCACAATATGAAGCGATTCATAGGTACAATTAGCAGGCGCGGGAGTAAGCATTCTCACCCCTCACAATTACTGGATATAAACATGAGATCTTACAGATGACCAGGCCAAGAAAGCGAAAAGGCTATCCCAAACGGAGATTCACCTGAAGCCAGCGTTGCGAGAGGAGTGGTGTGTACCACAGGACTGGGAGACTGATCGTGCACTAATCGCTGCGAGTTGTAGAGGCTTTTCTGCGAATCTGGCGGTCCGAATAACTCGGTATTCTCCAACTTAATTAATACCGTACCTTATATGCACCTCTGCTAACAGTCTCTTGGAGGGCGAAGAGGTTTTACATTTGCCGGTAATTGTCGAAGCCGCCGAGTCCAGTCCAGTAGCAGCGCGAGAGGCAGCAAATCGAATACGCAAATTCCTCTCCAAGGATAATTTCCAGAGAGCCTATGTACAATACAACGCTATCATGCTGGTTAGGATACTGGCGGATAATCCAGGGAAGAGCTTTACAAAGAATCTGGACACAAAGTTTGTGATTACAGTAAAAGAGCTTTTACGGGAGGGAAGGGACATGAGCGTACAACAGATCTTGAGAGAAACGCTAGACACATTCGAGACACAGAAAGCAGATGATGAAACACTTGCTCCTTTGCGAGAAATGTGGAAGAAGGAGAAGCAGAGAATGGAGAAACGAGGAGCTCCTGTGAGCGGTCCTTTGAGGGGTATACCATTAGGGAACTGACGTGTATACCAGGCGGCACAACGAACTCTAAACGCGCCTCCGTACAACCCAAATATGCCACAACAAAGATATGTTCAAGAGCAAAACTATTTTGCGCGAAATCACCCTCCTTCTGGTATACCCCCACCCCATGAGCTAGCCCAACGAGTTGAAGAAGCAAAGACATCTGCCAAGCTGCTGCTGCAAGTTGTGCAATCTACGCCACCCAACGAAGTTGTTGGGAACGAGCTAATCAAAGAGTTTGTCGACCGATGCCAGTCAGCGTCTAGATCGATACAAGGCTATATCCACTCTGATAACCCCCCTCCGGACGCAAACACCCTCCTGACACTAATTGAGACCAACGACCAGCTCGCAAGTGCAATTTCGAGACATCAGCGGGCTCTGCTTCAGGCGAGACGAGTTCTCGGCGCGACTTCCACACTGCCAATCGAGCCAGCAAATGGTCAAATGCTCGAAATGCCGGCTAACGCGCCCAGAGGTCCATCACCAGCGTCTGGATATGCGTCACTATCGGGTCCACCCACAGGGCTTCCTCGTGGGGGCCAGGTGCCGGAGGCAGAGCAGCAAAATCCGTTCGGTGATCATCATGCTACTGAACCAGTACAGGCACCTCAGCCTCACGACTATGGGATGCCACCAAGTCTAGGACAAGAGGATCTAGATGGTACACAGGGCGATGGTTACCGTCCAAGCCATCATATGAAGCCAAGCTACATCACTCCGCAAGAGTCATCTATGAATAGTGTAATTGTGCATGGATCAGTTGAAGCTGAACCAGAGACACCGGAAGAGGCGAGGAAGCCTATTCAGTATCGTTTTTGAGATGAGATTCGTGAGAATGGGAAAGCTTGGAGCTGATATTGGGGAGATTTTTATATCATAGTGGAAGCTTCAGCGGCATTGGAAAGGAGATTTAGATACCCGTGTCCGAGGCGTACGTAATGGTTGAATATAATAGTCTTTCTGTTTCTTTATGGTCATCCCTTAATTCTGGAACGCTCAAAGTGCTCCAATCCCCCATGTAAGCCGAATAACAAGACCAGAGCAAAACTCAATCCTCAGGTCTCCCCGAGGAAAGAAGGCACTAGCGAAGGCTAGGATGAATTTTAGGTTACTCCTCACAATTTTAGAATTAATACTTAGAAAAGAATCGTGAATACGAGATAGCAAAAAATAATTGCCTCCACTCAGATTTGAACTAAGGACCTTCGCATTGCGAGATGCGATACAAGTGCGACGCGCTACCCCTACGCCATAGAGGCATACGAAAAAGATCTCGCTATTTGAAAATCTAAACCTGGTCAGTTTTCCCGTCTAAATAATTGCACTATAGCCGAGCGCTTATTAGTCTTATCGAGCTTTTAAAACTTCATCGTCAGATCATTAGAGTAGTAAAATAAATCTTTCATTAACTTTTAAATTTTATTAATTAATTATTTTATAATTTATTATTAAATGTTTATTATGTTAAGTATAATATATTGTTAAATTAAGTAAAGCGCGTTAATATAGCTTATGATAACTTTTTTTATATTGATAAATAATTACTCGTTTTTTAAGATATCAATGGCAACAACACTTCATCATCGCCTTAAAGCAATCAACGATCTCTCTGAGGCGCCCCATTCTAAGAGATCCCGCATTGAACACAGAAAAGCAGCAAAGTAGGACCTACATACGTGCTTTAAAGGTCTGCCCGCAGTGAAGTGAACGATTCAAGAGCCAATCGACAATATTCATGAGGTTGGCGTGCCAGGTAGTAATAAAACCAGCAACGACCGGACTGCTATCGCTGCCCCGCTGCCTCTACTTATCGAAAAAGTTGGGATGGTTCCGGTGCAACCAGAAATCTCTGAAGGCACAAAACGCCTCAAGGAGGAGATAGCGCGCCGATTCCCCATCCACACATGTTGTTTCTGTTCTTCGGCGGAGTACTGTCTGCACTACCGTAATCCCAGTTTGCTAGACGAATGAGCTGTTAGCGTACGTCATTGTATAGGCGCGGGAATAAAAGGCACAAAGCCTTGGAAACCCCAAAGATCAGCGCAAATTGAATACTGCGCGGGCACGGAAAACGGCCTGTGAAGCACAAGGGGGTATATTTCCATTGCTGGGGGACCTACGGTCGATTTCCTTCCATGAGTGAATGTCTACCGCTCGCGGAAGTCTCCACCAATCATCGGATCTGTACTCAACACTTTTAACGCCTGTCATCAAATCATTAGTAATTATTGTGCCATTGTTTCCACTCGTAGAACATCGAAACCTACCTGCATTTATCAGAATACTAGTATTTGAATGATCATAAGCTGAGTGCGAGTAGAATCCCACATAAACCTTAGCATGATTCCAGTTTTTGCCGGCGTCATTGTTGCTCACATCCGAGGTACCCGGGACATCGACGGCAACCGTGATGAGGTCGCTATATTTGAACCAATCGTGGTTCGAGTGATGATTGTATTGCGCACCCTAGGTATGATTGGTTAGACCTCGACGACCGTGCTTGAAAAACACCGTAAGGGCTCGATCTTGGCACAGGGTAGGTAGCACGGGGAGTAAACCCAAGTGTAAGCCACAAGGGGGATTGCACTCCATTGGCTTTGTGCAGGGGCTAGTGGGAATCATCCCGCGAATGAGGCGCTGGGAGGTAGAGAACCCTTGGCTTCAGTTGGGAGGTGATAGTAACACTCATATGAGCGGGTTGTATGAGGGAGCGGCCACTTATAGCTCGATATCACCAGTCATCTCCATTCGCGGCAGGATCTCTTGCGAAAACAATAGTCACACCTTCCCAGTCGTGTTTATGTCCGGCCTTCAGATTAAGAGATATGTCAGGAAACCCTTCAACCCAAGACGAAAGGCATCGACTAACACGTAGTACAAGTCGTAGTTCAGTTTCCAGACGCTATCACCTTCACATCAGGCTATGCTGACGTAGACAGGGAATGTGTCATCAAGAGACATTTCGCCATTATATTTACCAGGATTGGTGCAGTCTGCTCCGGGATTGATGTTTGCAGTCCCCTTAGGATCATCCGTGCCGGGATTCATCTTTGGCGGGTTCGATCCAACCACAACGGCGCTTTCCGGATAACATGGGTCCTATAGCAGTATCAGTTGATTGCCTCAAGAGACCCCGTACCTGAAAATTCAGAGATTATGGCCTCTAAACTTGCATCGGAAGGAAGTTCGTTTTGAGCGTGCAGTGTGGTGGGATTTGAGAGATGGTCTGTTGACGGTCCTTGAACATGTCGTAGAGCAAAAGTAAAAGTGCCGAAATGCTAAAACCAAGTGCAACGCAAGGAATGGTTGTCTTGAGTGTATATGATAGTGAAATCAAATGTGCATCTATGATGTGAAGAATGAAGATTAACCTCGACCATGTTGTATAGCAGCAGAAAGGGTGCTTTATTGATAATCGCGGCAAGCGAATGAAGCCTTCAACTTACATCGTGAGAATTGGTTCGCGAATACAAGAAAACTGGAGCAGCCTCAACATCAGGGGATCCGGCAACGAAACCGATATCGTTAAAGAACTGGAATTGACTTCCATGGAAGCTGCTTGGCCCGACTCCCGCAGGACGATCTGGAATGGAGGGTATCGATGTACGCAGATGTTGCGGGCGATTAGGATTTGGGGAAGAAAACAAAGGTATGGCGGTTACTGAGGAGGAGTAGTATATGCTAAAAGAAAAGCTGATAAGAGTAGAACCTCTCATGGTGTTATATATCTGAGTCAATCAATTGTCACAAGGAAGGTAAGAAACGAACGTTGTTTGAAGGAGAAAGAAAGAAGGTTTCTGAGTATGATGGTCTAAAACCAAGGTGAAAGAGGCAAGAGAAGCATCTATATTTGCGGTGCATTAAACACAGGTTTTGTTGATGTTCAATTTCCTAGAAGGGCGTATGTCCTGCAGGAGGATTGATGTTTCGGGCTCACAGCTCAAAACCTCGCTTTTGACATGTGGCGTGAACCCAGGCCGGCATCCATCTGTATAGACACCTTTGACTATGAAACACAACTCATTTCCAGCGCATCCTGCATATCCAGATTCGGCAACTGGGAAGTCGAGATCCAGACCGGAAGCAATGATAAGTATGCGTAATGCAGGCGCCATACCTATGGGGAATTAATCATAACTTTAATCGTGCGGCTGGGCCTTGACATGAGGGTGTAGCCAGAAAGATTTTTAGATCCTGCAGCATGGAGCCGGACAAGCAGAGCGGACATTCTGTTTACGGTAAGCGCCACCTTACTTTCCTGGGAGATGCCAAGTTTGTCAAACACAAGCGACGATGCGGCAGAGAAAGAACACCCAAAGGACGCTCTGCGGGAATATGGCTCTATAGTCATCGAGGATCAGCTAGCTCTAAGGCAATGGGCCGCTGATATATTGCAAACTTCATGATTGCCGTTGCAAGTCACGAGGCTGTAGCAGGTTTCAGAAATTCTCGTTCTCTATTCCTGCATCAAAAGGCACCATGGCCCTGACGAGTTGAAAAGTGTCTTGCAGCGATTGATCCATTCTGAGTCTGTTGCGCCTTATTCATACATAGAAAAAGAAGAGCATTGCACGACTTGAAACAGTGGCATGTTCCGGGGTCTGTTCATCTCCAGGGCCACTCTGCTCAATACATGTATTCGAGACAAGAGACCAAGAGCACGAGTAAGTCTTCAAAGGGCAAAGAAAGGATATGGACATTCACTGTCGTTGAAATAGATAGCCACTCGTTAAAGATGGCCATCAAGCTCATAACCACAGCAGAATTCTTGTAATTAGCACATCTTAACACCTAAATCATCAATCTGATCAGAATTAACATGACTTCACGTTCACCACATAAATCGCCGAAAGCATAAATATAATGATAGACCGATTAAGTCAGATTGATGGTGATGGTTTGATGTATACATACATATCTGAATGTCATTGAGTTGATGGGGAAGCCTCAGCCGATTACTCGTATGCTTGTCGCTTTTTGTCCTATGACTTTTACCCGCTGATTACAGTACAACGAGAATAGAAAACGCCAAGGTCGGACACGAAACGCCTTAAACTTGATTGAGCATCGGCGCCCCTCTGCAACAAACATGCATCCTTTGGCGATTCCGTTCCAAAGCAACTTGAAAGCTCGATACAATCCTCATACTTCACCTTGGCTCTTGACAATCAGCAATTGTTCTTGAGCTTCAACACCAGCGGTTTTCAACTTTCCAAATTTCATACCCTCACAGCACCATCGAGCATTCAACCTCCCAGATCAATACTTATCTCCATCATCATGTTCTCGAAGCGCAATCATGAATTCTGGAAGGGCGCTCTGCGTGTCGTCGCTGCCATTGTGGCCGCCATCTGGTGCTTGTCCATCATTACTTTAGGGCTTAGTGCGGCATACGGCACGCAGCTCGCCAGTGACTGAATACGACATTGCTTATCGGGGTGCCCACCGCTGGTCTAATGCGTAAGATACTCCTCTCGCTACGTCTCATGCAGAATGATACCGCTCGCACAGCTTCTCATTGCTGATTGAGCCTTTTTCAACCTCAGATATTTCGTGTTCTACTCTGGAACGATGCCCTTCCTTACCATTCTACACACGGCTCTTGACCTCTTTCTCTACCGCATCACGATAGGAAATGTGTATGCTAGACAACGAAGGGGACACCTAATGAATGCATGCAAGAAACTTGTCCTGACTTGTTTCGCAAGCAATATGCCGACGGCCGGAACAATCTTTTTCATAAGTTCGCACTCCTCTTTATCGACTATTTGCGAATCTATACTATTTTATACAAAGGACAGCAGCTTTCTGCCTTATATACACCTATCGACGAAGGGAACATGAGGCGGGTCGGAAGCTTCGACTCGACGAGTACTCATCCTCTTTCCCCTCTTGAGCGCAACGATATCTTCAGCAAGATCCTCGTAACGTTATCGACGTCTGTGTTGCTCTGACGGACCTTATGATTGAGAAGATAGCCGAGCGACTAAGGACTGCCCAGCTAATATTTCAAGCAGCTAAGCGCGAGAAAAAGCGTCAGAGGCTCATCGAGCAGCCTGGCGGGCCCGTTACCCAGCAAGTGACCAAGCAAAACACCAAGCATCAGAAGCGCACCAAGCAACCCCGCGAGCCACCTCCGCCAATTCCAGAGCAGGTAGATGAACTGACTTCGGGGGAGCCGGACAAGCTCTCTCTAGAGGAGCTAGACGAGCCTATTGGGCTAGAATCTATCCAGGGAAAGCCTGTGCATATCGTGGCCAATGGCACCGTTAAGATCAGAAGATCAGCGTCGCAGCAGCCTCTACGGTTTCGTCTCTCTACAGCAAAAGCGAAAGAGATCTTAGTGCTGAAGGAGATACCTTGCCTTCACTTGACGCTCGAAGCGGTACAGTTATGTGTCCAGAAGACTGTCGTGTACGAAAGATCGATCGAGCGACTTCTGATGTCGGAGCAACGTGAAGAGTGGATGCTTCAAGTCTCATCCGAGCTCAAGACCCTTGGTGGCTCGATCCCAGACCCCAATGCGTTTGTCGGTAACGAAAAGTGGATGAGGACCGAATTCCATAATGAATTACTTGGTGGTAGCGACCTCCACTTCGAGGACCAGGTCTGCACAGTTCAGCTGATTGTAATAAGAATCCCTGAAGCTATTAGAGACACTATATTTCTCCAAGGCGAGCTGGTTCCGGCTAGATGCGAGCATCCTGACTGGTGTTGTACGAGTCATCAAGCCGATGATCCCGAGCGTCGACTTGGGATCAAGTGAGATACAGCACCAAGCAAGGTATGGTCGAGCAATGGTACACGCTGGGCGGTAACAAGAACCCAGCAAAACTCAACTCTTTGGTGGATGTGCTCGAAGGTCGAGAGCGCGAGTGGACGGCGCAGCAACCACGACGATGTCGCAAGGGATGGGGAGGCAAGAAAACTTGGTACTCGTCCTAGTAGGATTGAAATCGAATCCGTCTCCGAGGTACTCAGGCTATACAGCGAAACATCGTCTCGTGAGGCTACTTTTCCTGAACTTCATTTATTCCACCTAGTGATTTACGGGAGAAAGTTGCTTTGAGCTGCAGAATGGCGTCCTGGGGATGACAAGGCGGCGAAGAGGAACGTGCGAAGTCCTTAGTTAGAGCTTGAGGACGGAACTGTAGAAGTGGCTGAGACGAAAGTTTGTTTATAAGCATGAGTTATAGCAGAAGATGTTGAAATATGCGATACATACCTGAATATGCTACATTCTAGTGGCGCAAGCTTTTTAGCCTAGATGTATTTTGACAGAAGATGCAAGATACAGGCAAATCATACGCAGGAGCGAGGCTACTTATATAGCAACGCCGAATGGCAGCTGGTAAATTGTATCTCCGAGAGCCAAATACCTAGCAATTTATTGATACGTCGAACCTCCACTTGGATTGTTTACCTATTCATTGGACCGATGCGCCCCAAGAGCCCCTATAGACTATCCATATCAACTAACCCCTGGAGCCTCCCTGTTACCGCTAAAAGCTACTCTCTGAACTATACCCAACATCCTACAACAATACCTGATTTTTCTCTGAAAGCACCTCCTATAATCTCCAACGGAACTTCTCAAAGTCTCAAGTATAACGATACTCCCTTTGGCCTATTAATTCATTTCGCGACTCGAGAGTACTGATAATACTCGTCTAGGTATCTTGGGGAAAGCTAATACGTGATTTTCGAGACGGGAGGGGAGGGGTGGGGATTTCCATGCCCTGTAATAATAGCTCCCGGCTTTTATTATAATATATAGAAGAGTCGGCCAGCCCTATAGGGAAATCCGCCCGGAACTTGTGGTTTTCCTACTCCGGGGGTCTGGCTCTAGGGAACTCTCAGGGGCGAGAGGCGGTAAACAGTCAAATCATCACAAATTACGAACTATAGCAGTATGAATAAAAGTTTTTGTCTAAGAGTTGTAGTACTTAGTGATAGCTAAAACTTTGTATGCAAGATCTTAGCATCAAAATGTACGGTTGTGAAGTTAGAGTA
>JAABUO010007185.1_pt1 | contig 12733 bp, 24 predicted proteins | sample 5559291 | NCBI WGS metagenome assembly JAABUO01 (sample SAMN10711878, study PRJNA513372) | rock metagenome | isolation source: Antarctica rocks | place: Antarctica: Victoria Land, Finger Mt sud
TTGCTCGCTTTCTTGCATTTCGTTGAGGCACCGGTATGGCGCTAGGTCGTGACAGAATGGTCGGACTTCAGCCTAGCAGTGGTTCAGGTCTGAAGCAAAACTCTTTCCTGTCAGGAGGCTCGATGACACTGGGCGCAGGCCCAGCTTTGGAGCAGCTGAAGAAGACCGTGAGCTTGCAATGCCTGTCCTCGCATTGCGCTGGTTGAAACACTGCACTCACCCACGCTTGGACGGCTCTGCAGGCTGACCGGCTGGTCGAAGAGCAGCAGTCTACAAAGCACGCAACAGAGGCTTATGTGAGCTCAGAAACTGCTTGCAAGACAACATCTCCACCTCTACTTTTGTGACTGCTGCCTCGTCTATTTGCAGCGTTTGAAACTGCAAGAGGTCCAGAGGCAGCTAGCAGGGCTGCAGCAATCCTACAGACGAGAGAAGACAGAGAACACACAGCTCAAGGCAAAGATCAAAGATGGTACACCCCTTTTGTTCTGACCACAGCAGTGCAGCTACAGTATTGCCCACTCTGTGAGTATCAAAGTGTTGTGGTCTGCAGATCAGCAACAGATTGAGTATGTCACATCCAAGGTGTCAATGGTCGAGACAATGCATGATGGACTGCGCATGGCAATGTCTAGTTTGCGCACAGATGTTCATGATGGTATGACCTGCTATGATCTGGATGTCCTTGTCCTGAATGTGCCATAATTAAATGCTGAAAGGGTGCTGCAAATTGCAGCTGAGTCATATCGTCACAGGCTGTCTTGCAGCTTTGACAGAAGGTTTTCAGACTGTGAGGTGAGTCATAGCTGCTGCCGGATGTTGTGAGGGCCTGATGGCTTTTGCTTGCTTGTGGTGATGTGTCACAGTCAGACCTGAATGCAAAGTGACTTCTGCTGTTGGGTGCAGGCTTTTGGCAGCAAGGTTGAGCAGCTGCAAGCTGCCAATGCTAATGCTCACGAAAAGCTCACCTCAGGTGAAATGCATTTGTGATTAACGCTTGCATGGCCTGGGCTACAATGCATGACTGCAGACAGATGTACATGGCGGCATGCTTCCAACTGTGCTGTTTGCAGCTCTACAACACTGTGAGGAGCTGAAAGAGCACACTGTGCAGCTGACTGCATCTATGGAGCACAACAGCCTACAGCATCAACATGAAAGCGACCAGCTGGTGAGTCAAGTCCCATGGTCGCTGGTCTTCTTGTCAATGTGAGCTTGTGCTGTAGCTGGTATATGCATCTCTCCTCAGGCAAAAGACCTTCACGAGGCTGAGGAATCTGCGGCAGAGCACCGTCAAATTGGTGAGAGTCTGAAGGCTGAGCTCTCTAAGACCTTGCACGACCTGTCAGCCTTGCAGACCAGCCATGCCGCTCAGACCAACCAGTACATCAAGCAGATATCTGGGCAGGAGGAGGAGATTCAGGCTGCAAGGCTGCATATCATCACTGTTGAGTCAGATCTGAAGGACACCCTGGCGAGAGCAAGCACGGCTGAAGAGACAGTCGTCTTGCTCAACCACACCATAGATGATCTCAAAATCCAGCTGCGTGCTGGCTCAGAGCAAGCAGAATCTCTGAGATCTGACCTGCTGGCTAAGGTTGCTGAGCACGATGCTCTGATAGAAGAGCATAGAACGAGTCTTGACAGATGTCATGAGCTGTCTGCCAGTCTGCAGCAGTCTGAGGAAGCATTGCAAGCCAAAGTTGCTGACTTTGAGCAGGCCGTGAGCAGTCTTCAGGCTGAGACAGTTCTCAAGGTATGTGACTGCACACCTGTGGCAGCTGTGCTTCTGTTGTGCTCAGTTCTTATCCTCTGACTCTGGATTTGTGTATTTGCAGGAAAGCCTTTCAGGAGAGCATGAACAGATAGTCAGGCAGGTGGCCGAGCTGCAGAGCTTGATCACCTCTGCTGGGGAAGTTGCAGCAAAAGCTCAGGTATGCCTGGCAGGTGCTGCGCTGACATGCTGATTGTCACATCTGTGGCAACAGCAGCTTTGTTTCAGCTAAGCTTGGATTTGACATAACAGCTGCGCATTCATGCAGGAGTCCCACAGTGCCGCTATCACAGCTTTACAGGCAGAGCTAGCTGACAGCAAGCAGGAGACACTGTCTGCCAAGGCAGCTGGTGACTTCTCTGTGAAGGAGGCTGTTCTGGGTGCAGACAAGAAGGTTCAGCGCCTGACTGAGAGAACTGCCAAGGCAAGCTGCTTTTTGTTTACACAGCGTGATGTTTCACAGCATGGAGACAGTACGTCAAGCCTGCACACCAGCTTTTCCTCAAGGTAGTGCTCGTTGACCTCTGCTGTGTGAACTTTGGATCATTTGAGCATGAGTGCAGGAGCTTGAGGATTTCCGCAGAAAGTGCAAGGCTGAAGCAGAGAAGGAGCAAAAGAAGGTACATGCACATTACTGCTGCTACTGAATTCAAGTGAGCTACAAGTTTGCTGCTACAGAAGAAATGCAGGCCACTTCCGGTGTGAGCTTGCCCAGTGCTGCTGCAGATGCAGTCACAAGTACAGGTCCTAGAAGCAGAGAAGAAGGCCCTTGATGCCAAGGTGGCCCAGGAGCATGAGCAGCTTGAAGCTGCTACTGCTCTGCACAAGGTCTTGTCGGACAAGATCCAGCAAGTGACCACTTCACAGGAGCAGAAGTGCAAAGATGAGGTCACCAAAGCAGAGCAGAAGATAGCTGAGCTTCAGGTGAAAGCAGGCGCTCTGTCATGACCATCAGTGCTATGCTCAAGGATCCTGCTGTGTGCTTGATGACTAAGTTTCTGCAGTTGTGAGCAGGGTCGGGCCTTCCACCCTCCGTGTTGTATGCAGAGACCAAGTATAACCTGCTGGGTGCTGCTGCTGGACAGGCGTCATTTCAGAGCTCAGCAGCAGCCTTGACAGGCTAGCAAAAAACGCTGCAGTTGCCTGATGAGGGAGTGTCTTGTAGGTGACACATGCTAAGGAGACAGGAGTGCTCACAGAGAAGCAGCAGCTCGAGTTGCAGCAAGCAAGGGATGCTGGTGCCAAGCAGCAAGAGTCCATTGCCAACCTGGAGAAGCTCATGATCCAGCTCAAGGTTGACAATGAGCAGCTTATCAATAAGCACACACTGGAAACAGAATCATCACTGAAGGAAGCTGAAGAAGCAAAGAATACTGCAGTGAAGGTACTGTTTTGCACATCATTACACCACCTGATGTTGTGAAGCACCTGATATTGTGAAGCAATGTGTATCTGTGATTATTCATGCTGTGCGGCTGATAAACTTTTGACGCATATGCTGTATAGTACCTGACAATGTTTTGCTGCATTGTAGGCAATCGAGGCAGCCATGGATACCAGAGTGAAGGATCTACTTGGTGACCTGTCAGAGGGCCAGAGGACTCTGGAGGTACGGTCACTACCCATATCATGACCTTGCTCATCTTCTGCATCATCAGCATCAGTTGGTGCCCAGTTGTGCAGACTGTCAATGCTTGCATGAGCAAGCATGCAGGACGGTACTGCAGATCCGCTGTTGTCAACGAGACTTGCTTTGGGTTTGCACGCAACCAGACCTGCAGTTGTTGACCTAGGACGTGTTATTGTGGTGCAGGCAACCTCCTCAAAGCTGCAGCGCAGTGAGCTGTCTGTGAATGCTGCTCAGCTTGAGCTGGACAACCTGAAGGCCCATGTCAGAGAGCAAGATGACGTCATTGTTGGCCTACATGAGCAGCTTCAGGCCAACCAGGCTCTGCTCGGTACCATCTCCAGGGCTGCAAACCAGCATGCCAAGCCAATAGGTGATCCTCAGTTGCATTACACTCTTCTGCTTGAGCTGCAAACTGGTTTTACAGCCTGGCGTGTCACAAAGATGTTAGAATTATCCATATCTGATCAAATCTCACGACACATTGCAACTCATTTGCTGCTGCGGTGCTGCAGGGCAATCTCCAGCTGCCAAGGAAAGCCCTTCTGGCCGCAAGAAAGGGTCGGAGACCAAGAGGAGCCCTGTGCATGAGAGCAACACAGCGTCCAAGCGCACTCACAAGGTAATCAGTCCTGTCTGCTCAGTGCTGATAGCATACAGATGGTGCTTGCAATTCTTGACAGTCATTGAAGGCAGAATGGCAACTGACATTACAGTAATCTGTGCTGTGTTGATGCAGGGCGCTGTGCCTCAGGAGGAAGATGAGCAGGCGGATGAGAAGTACTGTGACAAGGTAAGCTGCTTTCCAAATGCTGTGTCATAGGCTGGTCATGCAAGCTTGACATCTCAAGCAAGGCTGCACTGAAACAGCTGTAAATTGCCTATCTGCAACATGAGTAGTCAGCATCACGTTGCTGTCCTGAAATACTCATACGTGCGGTGTTGTATGGGTCAGCTACAGGGAGGAATTGGACTGCAGCATCATATGTATCAATCTCATGCTGTAGCGCTGAGTGTAGTTTGATGTGCTGCAGGGTAGAAGCAGGAGGGGGGAGGTCCAGACAGCACCAGAGCGCAGGCGCACCAACCCACCACCTCGCTTTGCCTCTGCACAGAAGAAGCCAGAAGCAGCGCACGAGTCATCAGAGGAAGAAGAGCAGGAGGCATCCAGTGATGCTGGGGACGATGATGAAGAGGAGAAGGAGAGGGCGTACCAGGTATGTGCTCCAATCAAGGCATACAAAGTTTTTGCATTGGAGTACACAATCACACCACATACAGATTCCATCATGCTGATAATTTAACTGCATTTGTGCAGTCCACCCGCATTTGCATATAACACACATGTACCTCACAAGAAGCTATACTTGATGCGCCATGGCTGGAAGCTGTTGCCTCAATGCCTTGCATTGTTGGCTTCTGCTGGAGTCCATCTTGTCGTTGATCATGCAGACTTTTGTCAAGTCAATGCTGTCACAGTCTAGTCCTGTCTGAATTGTTTGCTGATCATTCTGCAGATGGAGAAGGAGAAGCGCAAGAGGGCTGCCTCCAGAGCCCCCAAGCAGCGTATCAACAAGAAGGGAAGGTCAGAGAAGCCTGCTGTGACACAGGGCCGCAGGTCCAAGTTCACAGCCATGAGTGCTCAGACAATGACCAGCGAGGATGATGATGCTGACACCTACCAGCACAGAAGGTTTGTCGCCTCCATGTCTAACACTGCTGCTGATAACGAAGCGTGACATCTGTGAGTTGATGTCGTACAGCTTAATCCTGTTGAGTGCTGCAGCTAGGGGACTGCGTTGGCCACTGCTGACTCTGTGATTTGCTGCCATCTTCTGTTCTGAAAGTTCTGCTTAGCTTGTGTCCAATTGTTAGCCTATTAGACACAGGAAGGGGAGCAAGGCTGACCGCAATGTAGCCATTTCAGCCAGAGCCAAGCAAACCATCATTGCCAACAAAAGACTTCCTGCTAATGGCAAGCTGAAGATCAGGCAGGACCCCAACAGCACTGCTGCTGAAGACCTGTTTGGTCCTATCTCTCTGGACCCATATGCTTTTGCTTGAGATAAGCAACACAAGACACAAGAGAGCATTACTGTCATCAGTTACTTTGGTCTGTCTTGTTTTTTTCAACTGATTGACAGCTGATCGGGCGCTATCAAAGCGCTTTTAATTGTAAGCTAACTACAATCACAAGACAGTGTCAAAGCCTCTCATTTTGTGTTCAGCACAAAGTCAATCACTTGCTGACATGATGAAGCATTGTCATGCAGCAACTCTGTAAGCTGACCCAAGCGTGATTTGGAAGTTGTCACGCCACTGAATCGCTGCCAGTCAAGAAACATGTCCTTCACAAGACCTGTCAAATACTCCAGCTTCACACTTTCCTTTGCTTGTTCATCTTTGCCTCTGCCAGCAGTATCCAACAAACTCTTCAGATCTGCTGCAAGAAAGCTGCAGTCACCCTCTTGCATCTTAATTTCCTGAATAAACACACCAAGTTGAGCAAAAGCAGCGATTTGTATGCATGACTTGACACAATCTTCACACAGGGATAAGGCAAAAGGCATCGCACCTGCAAAGCCTCCAGCAACAAGTTCTCCCTGGAGTGCTCCATATCCCTCTTCATCCGCGGCCACAAGTTGCTCATGCTGTGACTGATGCTGTCTGGGTCCAATTTGAAGGACAACTGAATGCGCTTCTTCTGCATAGTGGCTTCCTTTGTGATGAATTCCCGCAGGATTGCCAGGCTGGACAAGTTGTCACTTCTTAATAGCAGCTCCCCTCGTTTGTAACGACTGCAAATCATCATGAAATCAACAGGACCGAGTCAGCGCATTGAGGTGTCAGCACATGGCTTTGACTTCGAGCTGTCATGTGACTTCTAACTCATGGGCATTGAATCCTTGAACAGATATGCTATAAATCTGTTGCCAAGCATTGCTCCAGGCAATTTGCTGGCTGGTGCCTCACTTGCGGCTACAGCGCTTTGCAAAGCCTGCTGTAGGCCACAGGAGCAAGCAGCCTTTTCTAGATGAGACTCACCACACCAGCGTGCTATTGTACACAGCACCCTGGAAGAACAACACACCACTGTCACCAACAGGTGCCCTAGGAGGCACATCTGGAAGACTTGACGCAAGCCAACTGTGCACATCAGCCATGTCAAAGTTGCCTGCAGGCGCAGCAAAATCTAAGCTTCAACTCACTGCCGTTTGCATGCAACTTGACATGAGTCATGTGTGAAGCGTATGGCATAGTGCATGTGGACATCACTTGAACGGTCAGACTCCGGATAAAGTACAAAGCCTCATCAAACAGCCTCAGGGATGTGCAGGCAAGCAGGCAGGACAGTTTATTGAACATCTTGTTTGTCAGTATGCGACAAGCATCCATCTGAGATTGGCTGTTGAAGCATCACCTGTAATTTGCAGCTCATTCATGGGGACAGTTCCTTCCCAAGCGTTCAGGCGGTGATGCGTGCACAGGGGCTTGATGACATGCACAGCTGCCTTGCACACTCTTGGGGATGTCTGAGGAACAACAAAGGCCTGCACTGTGCCGTACTGCCCTTCCACCACATGCATTCTGATAGCCACACGGTTGGTGCTCTCCTGACACCTACAGCACATGCACTCTATATGCTTGCACCACATACATCTTCTGGCTGTACGGGCACAATGCAGCTGAGTTGAATTAATACTGCATAGCAATGGACATTGTAAAACATGCTACATTATGCAAGCTGCTCATTGCCTATGTTCACACAGAATGGCATATTGACTACAGCAGGGAAAAGCTGTAGTGAAATGACTTGGTCCTGACTGAACTCATTAGGTTGAGCTTGTGCTTTTGCATCCCAGACATAATATAGCATACATGCAGTACCCTGTCACTTTGCTGAGTGAGCTGATCAGCAGGGCAGGCGGGCAGCAAATGATGCAGGCTGGCAGGAAAGTCAAACAAGCAGAAAAGCATGCAAGCAGAATGACACAGCTCTGACATGATCCATGAGATGACCCAGACTACATGCAACATGCAAGGGCAGGTGTGTATGTGGAATGTGCACAGTGTTTAGCTGGCAGACCAGCACTTCAGACCCGAAGAATGTATAAGGCACTACCTCAACTATATGTTCCACATTTGAAATCCCTTCATGAAGCCTATATCAGTTCAACAGAGAAAAGAGTACCTGTAGGTAGCTAGGGTAAGGCTGGCATTGGTGGGGTCAGCAGGGCTCTTTGAGAGGATGGCTACAGGGCACTCCTCCAAATCCAGTAACACTCCTGACTGGACTGCCACACTGAAGATGGGCCCACCTGTCTCCACAGTCAGCACATGGCACACATCATCAACATCCAACACAAAGCTGTCCTGCATGCCACAACTACAGGCTCATGGTCGACTGTAGATTGCACACAGATTGCGGCGACTATGTTTATTGCGCCGGTACAAAACAGGTGCGCTGGGTGCTTTGCCTGAAGATGCAGTGTATGGCAGATGCCGTGAGTCTGGCAGATGTTGACGCATGCACCTGTGGCCCAGTCTTTTCTGGTGACCTGCAACCCCAGCTTTACAACCGCATGCAGCTTTGACATGGATGGACAGACCTACACGCTGCAATGGGTAGTGTATGCAGCAAAGGTAAGTCAAGACCCCTAGCGCTCACTCTCCATGCCATTCTGCGAGTCTGCAAGTTCAGCTTGAGATGCAGTGGACACTTTGGCATGTAAAATCTGACCTTTAGGTCAAAGTGGGAGGTGGAGGCAATGAGGTTGGCAGAGACTTGTGCAAAGGCCTGGCGCTCACACTCCACCCTCCTCTGCAGTTCTGCCACCTCAGCCTCTGCTGCTTCAACCTTGTTCACGCTACCCTCTTGCACCTCCTCAACCCCTGGGCTGTTCTGCATTGCCTGCAGGACGACGTTGTGAGTTGTCCAGCTGAACATGAGAAGGCAAAGACCAACTGGCTGTGCCACAACAACTGCTGTGCCAGTACAGGCTGCCACAACAATCGACATCATCAACACAGTGAGCAATAAAATGTTTTAGTACAGTGTACTGATTAGAGTAGCAATGAATTGTTCTGAATAAAGTAGCAACAACATGTGTTGAATGAAGGGTGGTTCACCACAGGAGGTAGTGACTCATGTACCTTGCTGAATTGGGTGGTGAGCCTCTTGAGGGGCGAAGAAGGGGCGCTGCTGGGCTGGTAGGAACCCACTTCTTCTTCGCTGAGTGCAACCACCTTGCCTGAATAGGTTTGCACCAAAACATCCTGCGTTTGTGCATGCAAAGCGGTGAGCAGACGTGACTGAATGTGTGTGTGAAGAGCAGCACGCGCCCCTGCTGTACGTCAAGTCTGTATCAGCATCTAGCACCTCAACAACCTGCAAATGGACACTGCCGCAACAGACTTTTGCTTGGAATGTAGCGACACTGAAAGGCTTCGGCAGCAATGAGGACCATCAATGCATTTTCATGAAGAGTGATCAAGAGCTCAAGCAGTCTCAGGTCTCTGTCACAATGACAGCTCATAGCGCAGCGCAATCCTGACTCCATCAGCACTCCCAGTGCGTACACACCAAGAACTGCACAGAGTGCGATGCTGGCCTGTGTTGACTCTAATGTGTAAACACCAAGGACGGCTCAGCGTATTCTGCAGCCGTGGATCCTCTAGGTTGAAGCTGGGTCCCAGCAATAGCAAGCCTCAACCATGAACATCGCTCTCTGAACCTGACAAGGCGCACTGCACAAAAAAGCCACAGATCAGCAGCACTACAGTCATGGCTGACCTGCACGTTTGGGGAGGTAAAGAAGCCACCATCAATGCTGCTGATGCTTTCCTCTAGGGAAGCCTGAAAGATGAGAGCTGGCTGGTGCTGCTGGTCGAAGCCATACACCTCCAGACTGCCTGTGTCGCGCCCTATCACCACCTCATTGATGCCATCCTTGCTGAAGTCAATGGCCGAGTATATTGCCTTGATTGCCCCTGTATGAAAACACATGTTGGGGTTGCGCATATGAACTGTGTGCAGCAATGCCAGGGGAATCTGGTGGGACATATGCTGTTACTGCTCTCATGTTTGGTGCAAACCTGCATGTATGCTAGCCTGTATGCTGCATCTACTGTCGATGTTTAAGGTGCTGTGTCATGCACACAGCATTCAGACGGCTTACTGTGCTACATTGTCAAAACAGTGTCTCAGAAGAACTGCTGTGTACAGGCAGCACAGCCAGCTGCAGCATGAGGACCGTGAGAGCATGCATGCTGCTTTGCAGTGCACACTTGAGTCGTGGTGCCTTGCTCTGGCTTGGAGCGCAGGCAGTAGTGTGCTGCCACTTGTCATCTTATTGTTCCCAGACAAATAAAATGATCAATCACAGCAAATGTATGAAGCCATCTGTGGAGCGTCTTATGACCTCTGTGCCAATGAGGCCTGAATTGTCAGTCTTTACCCTTCATTAGGTGCACAACAGTGTTGTACGGCTTGTCACCTTTGTGCTGGCTGGGCTTCAGGAGCCAGCCTTGCTTGACAGACTGGTGGTCCAGGAAGAGCTGACCCAGGACTCCATTGTGCGTGCCGTACAGCACCTCCTGCCTGCCTGTGCTCAGGCCTGACGTGTCATGGGAGTCTGCAATATGCTTGACAACAGTCACAGCTCCCTCGACATTGATCTGCAGCACGGGACACAAGTCTGGGATGGGGCATGGTGTTCCCTGTTCCCTGACACTGGCTGGCATGCTGTAATGTCAGGCCTATGTGCCTGCAAGTGACTGCAGTGGACTGCATGTCAAGCTTGTGTCTCATCTCTGTAGGGCTAGGTATACAAAGTTTGAGACCAAATTTGATTATGGTAGTTCATTGGCATACATGGCATGCACATATTGCGCTGAGCTGGTTTGCATACATGTGCAGGCTGGTGTAAGCTCAGTGCTTGGCTGAGCTTGTTGTTATGTATTGTGTTTGCTGGTGATGGACCACTGCACCGCAAAGCTGACCCTTGATGAGGCTGACAACTCTGTGACTATCTGCTGCCAGATTCAAGACTGAGGTTGCAGATGCTGGGCATGGCAGTTAGTTTCTACTTAAAAGAAACAGCGTCAACAGCAGAGTGCGCTGTACCTGGTGTATCAGCGTTGATCTCTCCAGTACCCGGACAGTGTAATCCTGACAGCCCAGTACAACACATGGCTCAGTGTATCCCGAGCTCGCTGGGGCCAAGGTGACCAACTGCATTGTTGAGCAGCACACGAGTCACTGATGTTGTGTGCTGTTCCATGAATTCATCATTGAGCATTGTGTGCTGTTCAAGGAACTCATCATTGACCATAGATTCTTGGCTCTTCAACTAAGCAACTAGGCCTTACATCTGAGTCGTTGATACAGTCGGGAGCAATGTAGAATTGCGCCTCAACATGGTTGGTCAGCTGTGTAAAGGTGTACTCCCCTGTCAACCATATGCTGTTGTCACTGACATGCAAAGTAGATATCCGTTCTGCCAAGTTAGTATCAAAGTTGTAAAATTGTTTGCCCTTCTTGGTGAAGCCTTGCACCTAAAACCAGCTGCACACTTGTCAGCGACACTGCTCAGGGCAGCAGCTTCAGCTGTGCTCAATTGACTTCTGACCGTTTGCCCCTGAGCAACAAAGATTTTGTCACGCTGTGCTGCTTGTCCCCTCCCGAGCGTCACGTGAGTCACCGGTTGTCCGGTGGGCAGGGTCTTGAAAGCTGCAACGATCTCTCCCTTCTTCACAGACACGCACTGTACTACACCTGCGGAATCGCCCACAGCAAGCTTCTGTTGTCTGTTCTGACCTTGAGGTAAGACCTGCACATAATGGCAGCTTCAGTCCTGCCGTGCTGATCTGTCACCGTGATCACACTCTGTTCAGAGCACACCTTCAGGCTACCCTGTGCGGTTGCACCGGTCTGCAATACGTCAAACCTATGCAGGCTGATCTCCATGAGCCCATCCGGTGGGCTGCAATGCTGTGCTGATATCAGCCTGTCCCGCCATAGAATGTGCACTTCAGCAAGGCCAAGGAATCAAAATGCTTTCACCTGTGCTAAAACGGATGATTCAGCCACTCTGATGGTAGCACCAAAGTCTCGACATTCAGTTTGGGGAGCGGCACTCGCGACAAGTCATGTATGTGAAAGCCAATGAGAGATTCCAGCACACTCACTGTATGCAAGCTTACAACATTGTCGTATTACTGACAGTGTATGCATGCTCACAACATTGCCATGCAAGTACAATACCCACACCAGCATGATGGTCAAGACCGTATGTTCACAAACAGCGTGGGTCATGTGATCATGCTGTTGTCAACTCGCTAAGCTTGTCAGTTCTACTCAACATGTGAACATGAAAAGCTTAAAATATAGACAGAGCACTCCCTGGACTTTCTATACACACTATCCTACACAAGGTACTAAACAATGTCTACCTTATTACACTGATCAAATATCTACTGAGTACTTACAGGCCAGGTTGGAGCTAATATACGGACAGGAGCTAAACCGTCTGCCAGATTTCCCAGTTTTTGCCTGACTCCAGCGCCTTCCATTGCTGACTGTCAGGCTCATATTTGGCTTTGCCAATCTTCATCAACAGTGATCCATCAATCTCTGCCACATACAGGAACTTCTGTGCATGCTTGATGTAGACCTGCAAAAGAGAGAAGTAACATATCACTTGTGAATTCAGTTTTGGTGTCACAGTGGCACACATACCAGCTTGCTGCAGCATTTCCCCCCCTTTCTTCGCAGGTCACTACACTCATCTAGACATATGTACTGTCTACAGCCGAGCACTGAGCCATGTCGTAAATATTCAGCAGCTGCAGCAATGTGGGTATGCAGGCAGCCCAAGGGGATTGCATGCAAGAGCCAGCACATATGCCTTACTAACACTTGACGTTCAGGCAATCCTACCTCGCTGCGGCAATTGATGCCAGCTTTCTGCCGCAATGCAACGAGCTTTTGGATCATGGCCTTCTTTTTGGGCTCTAGCAGGTCATCATAGAAGAGGCAGGGGGTGCCAGGGTGGGTCATGAGATAGACCAGGCCCTGCTCAAGCCCCTCTTCTGGGAAGCGCCAGTGGCCTTGCGTTGACCCCTGCACACATTTTCAGGCTTGCTCTTCACCATGCCTTTGGGTTTAGGCTTTGCCCTTGGCCATCGACAGCTTGATCCAATGCCGCAGTCTCTGGGCATTTTGAGCTGACACGTACATGGCGGCATACTGACAATGCGTGCATGCAAGCATGAAGCAAACATGCAAGCTGCAACAGCTCACTGTACATTGTGTGGTCAAACCATGGCAG
>JAABUO010007187.1_pt1 | contig 12732 bp, 15 predicted proteins | sample 5559291 | NCBI WGS metagenome assembly JAABUO01 (sample SAMN10711878, study PRJNA513372) | rock metagenome | isolation source: Antarctica rocks | place: Antarctica: Victoria Land, Finger Mt sud
CCCCCCAAGCTTATTTTCCACATCCTGATTTGCCTCTTTTGTGCCTCTTCTTCTTGCCCTTTTGTCAGACATCGCAATCCCGCTGCCCCACTCCCTTCTTATATCCCCCATGCTGGACTGTTTGATGGGCACAGCCCATGGCACCGCCCTTGTGCTTGTTTACCATGCTGCTAGTGAGCGATATCATTTGCAGCACATGCTCACTCAGACGTTGCCATATCACAGCAGTTTGTCCATGCCCCCTTTCCTGGTTACCTTCCGCTGCGCATGCAGGCTGTTCAGCATAGACCCTCCAACAGCCAGGGACTTGGATGACGCGCTGTCCGTTCAGCAGCTGCCCGGCGGCAACTTCCGAGTGGGCGTGCACATTGCTGACGTGGCCCATTTCATCAGGTAGCCACACTCCTGTCCGTCTTAGCACAAGTGTCAACCAGATGCTGTGCCTCCCTGCTTGGCTGGCTCTGCCTGCTGTCACTGCTGCTGAGCATGATCTTGCATCTGTGCATTGCACTATGCGAAGTTGCCTGTCAGCGTTGAAACAGAAGGCATGCTTTGGTGCAGGCAAGGCAGTGCATTGGACAAAGAGGCCCAAGCCAGGGCCACAAGTGTGTACCTGGTGCAGAAGGTCATCCCCATGCTGCCGCGCCTGCTGTGTGAGCAGCTCTGCAGTCTCAACCCCGGTCAGCATTCAGTCATCTTGCATCCACCACATGGACTGGTGGTCTGTAGAACCAAATGCAGGCCAAAGTCTTGTCATTGTGTAAGAGCCACCTGTGATATCTGTGGACTACAGCCTGGGCCACTGTCGTGTCACTGTGGAACGGCCACCTGAGACATCTATTGAAGTGAACCTGGGCCTATGTGTTGTCAATCTGGAACAGCCACCCAGGACATTTGCTGTATGTGCTGCTTGGCATACATCTATGCCCTCATGGGCTGGCCAGCATTGCATGGTATGATGTCAATTGCTGACAGACATAAGGGCGGTCACGATGGCATGCTGTGATTTGCTGCTCCTTGATCCATGCCTTCAGCAGCCTTCTGCATAGCTTGGCAGGCGCCAATACATGGTCAAGGTGATCTGACTGGAACCAGCAGTACGCAGGCATATGAGTATTGCCTCGCATGGTAAGACTTAGGAATGAGACTTTCCACTTCTTTGGCAGGTGTCGAGAGGTTGGCATTTTCCATCACCTGGGATCTGACCCCCAAAGGCAAGATACTGGCTCAGTGGGCGGGCAGGAGCATCATCAAATCCTGCGTCAAGCTGGCATATGGGCACGCCCAAGACATGATAGAGGGCAAGTTTGCAGGCTTGCCTGATCAGGAGACACCCTCTGTGGAGCTGCATGGCTATGCATGGCCTGAGGTATATCCATCCAGCTTCCCATGCCTTTTGTTTTGGCAGGAATGTACCTGTGGTCTGAAAGCTGTTTCAAATTGGCTGCAATTCATGGACTCGACAAGTCGCTTTTGCTGCTCATGATGTCCTCCATGTCCTAACTCATGTGACTATGCACATTGTGTACAGTGTGAGTGTTAGCTGTGTACAGAGTGACTGCATGTGTACAAGCTTTGGATCTGCATGTCATCAAGCCATATCAGTGTTTGGGCCAAGCACATTGGAGCGATCACAGCCCTGACAGGACATAAGTTCAGCTGTAACATGGCCAATGTATCTTATGCTCAGTCGCCTTGTGTGCTGTGTGCTAGTGGCGGCATTATGAGTTCCGAGGGGAGGGGGGGGGGGCAGTGGCAATGCGTGCCATGTATAGTGTGCATTGAGAGCATGCATTGGCCAATACTGTTGCTGAATACAGCATCCACAAATTGATAGTCCATGCCCAGCCATAAAGCAAGGCATATGTGTTGTAATTTCATATAGCAAGACACGTCTATTTTGATTTCATACAGCAAGACATGTTTGTTGTGAATTGAACAGGTGGTTGACGATGTGCTTGCCCTGAATGGCATTGCACGGCATCTCAAGGCTGGGCGTGCATCCAATGGTGCTCTGCGCTTGGACAACACCAAGCTGTACTTCAAGATGGATGATACTGGCAACCCTGTTTCAGCTGCGCCCTATGGTGAGAGTGCCCCGACAACATCACTTTGCATCACTCATGACATTCTGGCCTGCCCACAAGCCGGCACAGCCTGGTCTAGTTGTTTCCCAGAAAAGGTCACTATAGTGAGGTCAAATTTTCTATGACAACTACCCACAGGACATCTGATTAGGTCAGCAGGTGCAGTCATGGGAGCTGCTTTAGCTGCTGAAGGACTTGGAGCTGGGGCTGAGGGCAAGGCTGTCTGACTGCATTTCCACCTTTACCTACTGCCTGTGTGAGCTGACAGGCTCATTGGTTCTGTATATCATGCACACCAAGTTGTGAGGTTTAGTCCTAAATCAGGACTCCTAATCATTGAGTGCAGAGGGAAGCCATACAGCTCATGGTCAAGTTCAGGCTGCATAATGACTAACATGGGCATGGCCAGGTCTGCAGGAGATCTACTCAATGTTGATTGCACATGCAGACTGCGGTCTACTCTCTCAACCTCATGTATCACCTGTAATGCAAAGGAAAGCCAATCAGCTCATGCAAGGGTGCATGCTGCATCATGAGCAACATGGGCATAGCTAGGTCTGTGGCAGATCTACTCAACGTCAGACTGCTGTCTTGTTACTCAATCTGATGTGTGGCCTGCAGTGCAAAGGGAAGCCAACCAGCTGGTGGAGGAGTTCATGCTGCTGGCCAACATGAGCGTAGCCAGGATTGTGGCAAATGCCTTCCCAGAGCGGGCCCTGCTCAGGCGCCACCCTCCCCCTGATGAGCGCAAGATTGGGGACCTCGTGCAGATGGCTGAAGACCTGGTCAGTAGCATTGGTCCCGTATTGCGACTCTGTCTGTTTGTGCTGGTTTTCCTGCAGTCTGATTGTGCTGTTTTTCCTGCAGTGTAATGCATGCACTAATATGGCGTGCAAAGCGCAAGATGAGCAAATGGGGAGTTGCTTGCACTTGGCCTGAAGACCTGCTTCATGCTGGTGTCACAATGTTATCACCATGATCCATGCTGTAAAGCCATGTACATGAAGTAGAATGAAATGCTAGAACGTTTTACTGTCAACATGTCTTGCAGCATAAGCATGTGCAAATATATGTGCTTTTGTGATCTGCCTTGCTGCTCAGCAGACCCTGCTTGCTCAGGCATCAATGCAGCAAGTTGTTGCAGCAAAGGCTGCCCCACATGGGCCATTGTTGTGATGATGGTGATTTTTTTGTTTCAGAACCTCCCTCATGCATGTGGACACAGGATGCTTCCAGATCACTGACAAAGCTCTGTTGGTGGGACCATTCAGGGCTTATCACTGGATGTCAGCACAGCAGGGTCCATCGCACACAGCCTTCAGGCCTTGAGGGAGGGCTGCGCCGACAAAGCCGTCATGGAGGTGGTGACTCTCCTGGCCACCAAGCCAATGAAGGTGTGTGCTCCCTGCTGGGTAGCCCTGCATGCTGGTGTGGTTGTTGGCAGTGGATCATGAGTTTGCAGGCTGATACATACATCCACTTTCATAGCAGTACAAATCAGCAGATTGAGGCCGGTAGTGAAGGCTGGTACATACATGCATTTTCACAGCGGTCACAATCAGCATATTTTGGTCATAGTATGTGCACTTGCCTAGGGTTGTCTTCGGTCTGTGTCAGCAGGACACTTCGCTGTGTCCGCTTATTCATCATGCATCATTTTAATATCGTGCTGAGGTCTGTACTGACCCTGACCAGCAATAGACAGCAGTACAGCAACACTCTTGTTGCTCCATGGCAGCATTCTGTGCAGCAACATCAGTGCCATCTGCATTCTGTGTTTTGACATGGCTACATGTTTTGCAGCGCAGTGCACAGCAATAATAACGCTGGAATGATCCACTGTGCTGCAGAATGCAGAGTACTTCTCCACGGGGGATTTTGAAGACGCAACCAAGTGGCATCATTATGCCTTAGCAGTTTCCCACTACACCCATTTCACCTCGCCCATCAGGCGCTACCCAGACGTGCTGGTCCACCGCCTGCTGGCTGCAGCACTGCGCTTGAACCCAGCACTCACCCAGCTTCCAGCTGACCTGCCAGGTGACCAGCCTCAGCCTGGGCCACCGCTGGGTGGTCAATCTTCATCAGAAGTGGTGCCAGCAAGCTTAGCTCACTCCAGTGCAGCAGCAGATGCTGAGGCAGCCCAAGCTGGGGGGGCAGATGCTGCAGCAGGAGGTGATGGTCATCAGGGCAGAACTGCTGCTGTGACTGCACAGCATGGACTTGTGGATGGTGGCACAGTGTCTGCCATTGCCACACACTGCAACCAGCGCAAGCAGGCTGCAAAGAATGTGCAGGTGAGGCACCCCTTGCACCCTGCCGCATGTTGCTTTGAGCTAGCTGACAATGGCAACTGTTGCAAATGTGTGCAGTGCAGACAACCGGACATGCCTGTGACCTACCGGGACAGTAGAGGTTTGTGTGTGTGAGTGTGTGTGTATGTGTGTCCGTGTGTGTGTGCGCGTATTCGTGTTTGTGATTGTGTTCTGATGTACTGGTTGTGATGCACTGTGGTTAACAGTCAATGGCTGTATGCTTCTGGTGCAAGCTGTACACAGTGGTGCAGCTTATGTTGGCCTGTGAGTACCATGGTATTAACGTCTGCTTTGTGGTGTTTGGCTGCAGGATGGCAGTCTGAGGCTGTACTTGTGTGTGCTGCTGAGGCAAAACCCCATCGTGACAGAGGCAGTCTGCCTCCAGATTGGGGGCAACAGATTCATAGATGTGTACATCTCAGAGCTGGGCATGGACCGCAGGATCCACTTTGAGTATATGCTCCCTGCAGTCTCTGCTGACTTTGACAAGGAACAAAAGTGAGTCAGCCTTGGAATGGCCAGATGTGCTGTTTTGCACATAAGAAGCTTTGCCACTGGTGCAAGTTCTGCATTGCAAGTGTGCAGGGCTGAAGTCTGGCTTGGTTATGCGTAACATGACTGTCGTGACTGCTGATGAGTGTGTGAGTTTGCGCTCTGTCCCCTGGCCATTGAGTATGTTGCTGGAGCAGAGTTTGCTGTCATGCTGCACGCCTAAAAGCTGTAGACACAAAGAAGTCGTCACTGTCAAAAGGTATCTGTATCATCAAAATTGTTGGCTTTGCACAGGTCGCTGACACTGACACATCTACACCAGACGCCCCAGAGGGGTAACAGGCATCAGGCTGGCAAGGAGAACAGCATGCAGCAAAGTCCAGAGTCCAGTGGTGGTCCAGCTGTCATTGATCCAAGCCTCAGCAAGAGTGACAGCAAGCATAGAAGCACAGGTGCTGAAGCCAGCAGTATCTCAAACAGCTCAGGTCTGGACGAATGTGATACAAGCACATCTGCAGGCCTAGAGTCAGAGCCCTGCATGCAAGGAATTGAGTTCCTGCAGAATCTGAAGAATCCTAGTAATCTGCAGCCTGTGTCTTTGCCACTGCAGCTGAAGCTGTTTGCTCGTATTCCTGTTGTGGTTTCAGCAAGGTTGTTTGGTCAGACAGGCAAGCCTTCAGAAACTTTCGTGCACATGTTGGTCAAGTAGACTAGTGCTGTAGCCCTCAGGCAAGACACCAGACGCTTGTTAGTGCAGTCTTGTTCTTTTAGCTGAAAATATCCAGCTTTATCTTGTAAGCTCAATTATCATCAGGTGCTCCTGTACACCTCACTAGTCAACACTAAGCTTGTACTTTTGAAACACTCCATGACATTCTGTTGCAGGTCAACATTGGGCAGTGGCCTATGACGCTGATATGGCCAAGTTGTTTTACAGGCAGTCCGCGATCAGCTGACCAGTCAAGGTTTTAAGAGAACACCTGTGCTCTGTTTACCACTGTTTCAGCGTGAGGTGCGCTTTAGGGCCAACAACGAGACGGGCAAGTAGTTTCGCCAGCACGCTTTCAAGTTGTTTATGCTACTTGTTTGGCACCCGAGTGACCTCGGGGCTGAATCAGCAAGCCGTTCTGTACACGCGCAGGGCTGTCGCTGGTGATCTTGCCTGGTGTAATTTCTGATGCGCGCTTGAAACGCTTTCAAAGCAAAAGGGTTTGTGCGAGTACGGTCATGGGGATGAACCTGGAGTTCATAGGGCGCCTGGGATTCAGAGCACCTGGTCAGCTATCAGAAATTATGACAAACAACCCACGGCAAAAACGTTATCAAAGTGTTTCGACACTCTTAGCTGGCTTGTCAGAATTGGTAGCGCACAGGCTGAACTAGCGTCTCACAACTCACACGCCGACCCGTGTCGCTGGCAGCATGACAGAACCTGATAAACCTCCTGTTCCCCCCTTCACGCTTGAGACAGCAACTAAGAAGGTGAAAGCTGCTGAAGATGCATGGAACACATGCGATCCTGCAAAAGTTGCAATGGCTTACACCCCAGGTTCGGGATTCTCTGTGCGAGCATTACCTCGTTAATACGCATGCCGTCAGCCCACAGCGGGGCCACATCAGCTGGTGTATCAAGCTGTGTTGGAACTGTAGATTCCAAGTGGCGCAATCGTGACGAGTTCTTTGAGGGTCGGGATGCCATCAAAGCTTTCTTGACTAGGAAGTGGCAGAAAGAGCTGCAGTATAAGCTGATGAAGGAGTTATGGTGTTATCAGGGCAACAGGATATCTGTGCGCTTTGAGTATGAGTACCATGATCACAGTGGCCAATGGTGGCGGGCACATGGAAATGAGGTGTGTCCAATGTTGTCGCAAAAATTGATTGCGTTCTTGACTCACTCTGTGCATAGTCCTCTCTTAAGCGCATGCCACAGCCTGATGTATTTTGTGTACTGCAGCACTGGGAGTTCAACGATCAAGGTTACATGCTGAGGCGAGACATGTCAGCTAATGACTACAAAATTCAGGAGAGTGAAAGACGGTACAAGTAGACAACAATTTGCTGTTGTGTCTTGATATTCAGCAAGCGGGCACGTCAGTCCATGTTCAAGGCAGAGCACTTGGGCAACCATGGCACTTGGAGGACCAAATTGAGTGAGGTTTTCAGGAAAAAAGTTCAGGCTCAAGACCCTCCTAGAACAGATATAACGTACAGAAAGAGAGCTCAGTGTGTTGACATTGCTGCATGCATAAGAAGGGTGTTCCATTCTATGGAGATGATGGGTGATTTAGTGCTGTTTGCTGCTACTGAAGCGCACTGCTGCATATTACAACAATGGCAGCACATCAAAAGATTGACAGACAAAGGTGGGGATAGTCAAAGCTGATCAAATCACAACAGGGTCTGGCTGCTTTTGCCAGTGCAAAGGTGGAAAGGCATGTATTTCACATCAATTTTGTTTTTCAGCACAAGGATTTGCAGCAGGTAGTTACATTGGTACATTGTTGCAATGCTTTATGGCTCAGATCAGTCCTTCAAGTTCCATATAACAACACACAATGTATTTAGTGTACAGCATCACTGCATGACATATGAAACACCTATGGCTCAGATAGCAGAAACTGACTTCCCCAGGATAGGAAGGAGGGCTCAGCCTGAAAACGGCTCATGTAACTTGTGATAGCACGTTAGCCAGGACAGCAAAACTCAGTTCAATGCTGAGCTTAACAGCACAGTTCAGCAAAGCTATTGTACAGAATATGTGCTGACCTCGCCACAGCAGCGGATGATCTTCCAATATAAAAAACATTCTTGTGAACACATTGAGATATTCAAAACAGCAGGTCACTTAGGAAAGCCTACTTTGTACAGCAAGATGTAAAACATAGCTGAGCTGTCAATGATGCTCTGCTCCTCCAGCTACAACTTGGTGCTGTCAGGAAACAGCATCACAAGACTGGCATCATGAGCTGGCCAGAAAAGACAGTTGGCAAATCACAGCTGCCTTGCGGGCTCCGGTGCTGAAGAGAGGAAGCAATGTACTGAGTAGGCTCTGGAAACTTTTCCCTCAATAAGGCTGATGCTTGCGCCTGAACAGATGTGGATGCAGCCCCGACTCTAGAACAACTTTGTAGCTCAGGCTGCTCCTCAGGAATGGATTGCAGAGACTGCAGGTTCGTATGTGACAAACTGCTTTGTGGTTTGGTTTTGCTTGCTGGGCACTCTGCATGCATGCTGCCTGTAGGTGCTACCTGCAAGTAGCATATCACACCTGAGGCTTCTGCTCTGCACTGCAAGGTGACACCTGGCCTCAGTAGTCAACATGAAGACATACAGCTTGCAATCAGGCTTCCTTCTGGAACAGTTCCATGTATGAGCAAAGGGCCAACGAGCAGATGAGTTCATTCATTTTCGAGTATACAGTCGCTGAGAGGATAGCTTACCTCCTGCAAGGGCATCGCTGGAGTCGCCTGGCGGGTCAGCAGCAAAGCTTCCTGGCAACCTGACATGTCCGTGTCTGCAAGGGAGTTCTGGGATGCGCTTGTTGCGTGTTCCGAAGACTATATATCCCAAAGCGTCACCTGTATCCGACCTCAAATTCGACGACGATCACAGGTTGTTGGTGCGTGCACGGCTTCACAAGTGCTGAAAGGTGTTCGCGAACGGCCTTGGCTTCTCTGGCGCTGTTGCAGCCTCGTCAGTGCCGGTAGTCACAATTCGCATTCACCGTGTCGGGGGTTTGGGTTCTCAAGGAGGACATGCAGCATGCGGAGCAGCTGGATAGGTCATGTTCGCTGTCATGCCAGCTGGCACTGTTCGTATGACTCTTGACTGATTTACAACGCTTTTTTTCATAAATTGGATCTCAGATAAGGATGCACTAATTTAACATGCCTGGGTGAGAGATACAGTATGCAGTCAAGCAAGGTCGTGTTAGGCTGTACGATGCGCTGAAATTTATTTCGGAGGCTATGTTTACAGTCATGGTGAGCAGAACCTTTGACTTGGAAGCTGCTGAGGAAACATCGTGGCGTCTGTTGCTGACTGTTAGGTCGAGGCTGACAGTCCGAGCGGTCATAACGGCCATGAGCGCAAGCACAACGGATGTAGAGCTGAGATTGGAGGTGGGTCTCAAAAGAAGGATTAGAGGTTTCTGAGCTGTAACCCGCGCAAGTTCAGAAGTTGCCTGAGTCAAAGTGTGACAACAGCGCCACAGGATGCACAATGCCACCACAGAGCTTTGCAGTGCTGGGCATCACTGTGACTGCAAACATTTCCTTGGGCCACTTCCTGACGGTTTGCCAGGCTTTCAGCAATTGCATCATGTATCTATCAGATGCGCAGCTATCATGCTGGATGCAGATCTGTCAGATCACACACCTTCTGACGTACTTTGCAAATGGAGGACATCAACATCGCCTGTCTGGTACACCTCATCCAACTGGCTGCTGCTGACTTGTGACACCAAAAACTTCTTCTTACAGCAGTTTTGAAACACATGTTCTGCTTGCCGGTTCCTCCCATGAGATATATAAATGTCTGTGGGTGCTGCAGCTGCTACAAGGGTTTTCATAAGGTCTGGTATGGCAGCTTCGATATACATCACATCTGCAGGCACAGCAGCATGTCCGCGCAGCTTGCTTGAGCTTGTGAACCACAGTCATCGAGTTTGTGAACTTATTTTTTTCTTTGTATCGTTCAATTAATTTTCTGTTTTTGTTCCAAAATGAAATCACGGTCATCGAGTTTGTGAACCACAGACATGAGCACTCCAGCAAGAGACGCTTGAAGAACAGCAAAAAGAAAACATATACAGTCTCACTGTTGACAGCTGGCATTAGTGTCATTCTGAGCACATGCACATGGTTCAGATTTGATAATGGGTAAGTCAATGAGGAAACAGAGCACACCACAAGCGACTATGACATCAAAGGGTCCCCCCAGATTAGCCAGCCTCTCACCCCACCTGTGCTCCTTGACTGTGACTGATCCTGATGCATCCTCAGGGACTGCAGCGCAGCAGGCTTTGCAACCAATGGCTAGCGTGATGACAAGGGTGTCAATCTGGGCATCAGTCAACCATGTATATGACAGACAGCAGTAATCCCTGTAGATTATGGCTGGTCTGCAAAAAAGCCAAGTGCACTTCAGCAGCTTCTGATCTGAGTCTGTCATACTCTGTCTGCTGATTAAAGCAAGCTGAGGCAAGGCATACTTGGCAAAAGTGGTCAGCTGCAATTGTGCACTCAAAACCTGTGGAGATTGTACCAGCCATACCATTTGCCTTGCAGTTGTCAGCTAGCAGTGGTAGATTTGGCAGAAGGTCTGTCAACACCACATCTGCTCCTAGCCTGGCTAACACAATGCCTGCAAGCAGTCAGCTCTGCAGCAACAGACAACATGCATTGTCACTTGACATTCACCCTTCATCATGAGTCTGCTTCTGTTGATGCGTGGTGCAGCACAACTGGAACCTGGCCTCTGTCCAGCCTACATTGAAAAGATTGCAAAATGTCCTTTGTCAACCACTACAATGAATGAGAATGCAGAACTGTAGTGAAAGTTGTTGCTGACACTGTCAAGCGAAAGCAAGTATGCAAAACTGCAGTGAAAGGTGTTGCTGCCACTGTCATGCAAAAGCAAGTGTGCAAAACTTTATGATGCCATGCGCATGGCTGGTGCGACAGCGCATTGAAAGGTCAAATGACAACTGCAGTGGGCGTACCCACTAAACCGCATCCAGCACTCAAGTCCAGGCATTTCTTGCCAGCCCATCTGCTGCCCCACCGCTCAAAGTACTTGGACATGACAATGGAGCTGTCCCAAACTGCATGTAAAGCAGACAGACTTCATTGTCTCCCCTGACGAAGAAGCAGAACAATGATGGGCCAAAGGCCAAGAAGAAGGTGGCATGACCATCGATTCCTCTGCTGCTATGCATGTCATTATCGTTGTATTATTTACTGCAGTGTGTGCAAATGCAGGTCGCAAGCAGCAATAAAATCAGTGTCACAAAAGTAGCTGTACAACAAGTCAGAGGAATACGCTCTTGTATTCAAAGCATGGTGATACCAACATTGCAACGAGGGTGCTGCTGCATGTCCTACTTGTGGAAGCAAAGCCTTCGGCATCAAATTTAGACTGCTGCAGGGTCAGCTTGACAGCAGGTGATGTCATAGAATGGATATATGGCCTGTGGAATCTGATTCTGCAGCAGATTTGCATGGCACCATTTGAACGTCCCATACAATACCTGGACTCCCATTCTTGTCAAGCAAGAAGTCACCAACAACTCTTTGCAAAAGCTACATCTCACTTGTCAGGCCTGTAGAACAAGACAGAGTGAGATTTCGTAGCAACTGCAAGCTGGAATCGTCTCCGCGCTAAGCTAACCTGTGCTCCCGCTTCCAAGCCCATGCTCTAAGGAATTTGCTAGTATCACTACTGCTCTGCTTTTGCGATGCATCGGCATCTATGCTCTCGTCTTGCTGTTGCACACCATCCAGGTGTCGCGTGCTCATCTCCGAAATGCACGCCACTCAAGCCTTGTGAACAACAAACACAACGGCGACAACTGCATATCGGTCGGTCAGATCAGCACAGAAACATGTCAACTTGTCACATGTTGGAGCGGTGCCGTTCTGTTGTCAAGCATTGTCAAGCAACTATCTCGGTGTAACGCATGCACTTTAGAGTCCGGGAACATGTCACGATCAAGCTTGAGGTCCAGCTATGCCCCTGCGCAAGTGCAATCTGGAGGAAAAGTTCATTAACATTCTCGAATTGGCACTCCCTGATACTTTGTGCGCTTAGACAGAATTATACCTAGCAACTAAGCAGCACCCTACATGTCTGTTTTACAGGTGAGCCAGTGGAAACCTGCTGCTGCTTCAGCTTTCATTTCCAGCTAATCAGAGCATTCCGTCTTCGTGACAGGCCAGTGCCAGTGTTCAACGGTGCAGCACAGGCGTGCTCCATGGGTCACATAGACCCTTCAGCTCTTCGCACGCTTGCTCGCAACGAGCTTGCCTGCACAGCACGCACCAGCGCCAAAGCACCAGCCACAGCTGCAGACACAGCCACATACAGACACAGTGCGTGGCCCCCAACACTCAAAGCGTAGGTCGGAGAGTCGTAGGCAGTGTAGCTACTGCTGCTTTCCTGACGTGGGCACTTAGATCAGCCAGTGCCAAAAGTATGAAGCCATCTGAGGTTCAGCGCAGAAGCAAGGAGGAGGAAAATACTATTTTCGAAAACAGAGACGGCGAAGTATGTATCACTAACATTTTCACCGCTCCTCACAAGCTGCTTGCTTGCCTGGAAGGCTTTGTCTCTGCCACAAAGACGGCTCTTACATGCACAGCAACACCCTTGTTGTGGTACAGGTGCATCACACAGCGCCTGAATGGAAGTCCTTGTTGAGCCCTGGTCAATACAGAGTGCTACGTCAATCAGGCACAGAGCTGCCGCTGAGTAGTCCCCTAGATCATGTAAGGAGCTTGTTGAGCACCCTGCATGACTTAGCAGCTCAAGTCACGCGTTTAAAGGGTGCAGCATGCAAAATCAAGCTTGTCAAGCACCAAGCTTGGATCTTGAACATATTATATATCGTCAATTGCCACCATTAATTGCTGCAGGAGAGACGCGCGGGGACCTACAAGTGTGCAGGATGTGGCAACCCTGTCTATGAGTCCGGCACCAAGTTTGACTCTGGCACCGGGTGGCCTTCTTTCTTTCAGCCCATTTCAGGTGGAGTGGATGAGACAATAGACCGCTCCATCCCGTTCCTCCCTAGAACAGAGGTACAATTGTTGCAGATGACTTGACTAGTTTGCTGCATA
>JAABUO010007189.1_pt1 | contig 12731 bp, 12 predicted proteins | sample 5559291 | NCBI WGS metagenome assembly JAABUO01 (sample SAMN10711878, study PRJNA513372) | rock metagenome | isolation source: Antarctica rocks | place: Antarctica: Victoria Land, Finger Mt sud
TGATCACCGCAATACCCCACGATACCGACCCCCTTATCCTCGTTTGGGATCTTCGGAATACAAATGCCCCCGAACGAATCCTTAAGGGACATGACGGAGGTGTGCTTTCAGTCTCATGGTGTCAACAGGACAATGATCTGCTACTATCTTGTGGAAAGGACAATAGGACAGTCTGCTGGAACCCGCAAACAGGCGAGTCATATGGCGATTTCCCCGTAGTCACAAATTGGACCTTCCAGACCAGATGGAACCCTCATAGCCCCGATATCCTGGCCACAGCTTCCTTCGATGGCAAGATTACTGTGCAGTCGATTCAGAGTACGAATGCGGAGTCTGCTCAGTCTGCTACGGGTCAGATCCAAACGGGGGACGACGAAGATTTTTTCAACAAATCCCAGACGCAGCCTCAAGGGGCGTCTTTCAGTCTGAAAAAGGCTCCAAAATGGCTCGAGAGACCTTGCGGTGCGTCATTCGGGTTTGGTGGGAAGGTCATTAGCTTCAATGCGGCCGGAACATCAGGAGCGCAAAGACACTCGAAAATACGCATTTCGAATTTCACTGTTGACTCTGGAGTCGGCACCTCTACGGAGACCTTTGAAAACGCCCTGAAGCAAGATGATCTAAAGAGCATTTGTGAAAGTAGGATTACTGGATCCACTTCCAACGAGGAGAAAGCCGACTGGAAAATTATCGAGACTCTCACATCAGCCAATCCGAGAAAAGATTTAATCGAATATCTCGGATTCTCAAGCATTGAGGATGAGGCAGCGGATGGGATTTCGAAGCTGGCGGTGAACGGAGACGACAAAGATGAACCCACCATGTCACAATCTAGCGGATCGGTAGCGACAAAATTAAATCGATTATCTGCGTTCTTTGAAACTGCTGATGGCGATAGCTTTCTTGCTGATCTTGCAGCGACCAAGGGTGCCAAAACGAATAGTCCATTCCAGGTCTACACTGGCCAGGAGTCAGAAGCAGATAGGAGGATCACGCACGCACTTCTATTGGGGCAGTTCGAAAAAGCTTTGGATGTATGCTTGCAAGAGGACAGGTTATCAGATGCATTCATGATTGCTATCTGCGGGGGCCAGAAGTGTATCGATAAGGCGCAAAAAGCTTACTTCAACAAGAAAGAAGGAGGTCCAAATTACCTCCGACTATTGGCATCTGTAGTTGGGAAGAACTTATGGGATGTAGTATATAATGCCGAGTTGGAAAGTTGGAAAGAGGTAATGGCCACATTGTGCACGTATGCTAAAGCGGAAGAGTTTCCAGACCTTTGTGAGGCTCTTGGAGACCGCTTGGAAGAACAATTGAGGGTGAGCGAAGATTCTAGCCTTCGAAAGGACACTTCTTTTTGCTATCTTGCGGGCTCGAAATTAGAGAAGGTCGTTGCGATCTGGATCACAGAGCTGGGAGAAAATGAGAAGATCGAACAGCAAGACCCAGCCAGTGACTCAACATTCTCCCTTCATGCGCGTTCGTTACAGAGCTTCATTGAGAAAGTCACTGTTTTCCGCGAAGTTACTAAATTCCAAGATAACGATAGGAGTGCCACGTCGGGATGGAAACTAGCAGCATTATACGACAAGTATACCGAGTACGCCGATATTGTCGCTTCACATGGACAACTTCAGACTGCCGAGAGGTATCTTGACTTACTGCCTAATTCGTACCCAGCTGCCGAGGTTGCCCGAAATAGGATAAAGCAAGCTACAAGAAAAGTGGTAGAGCCGACTGTGACACAACCCGCAAACGCTGGTAGAGCAGCGCAGCGACCGCAGCCTGCTATGGCCGGGTTTCAGAGCCAACCGGGCCCCGCAAAACCACCAGCGCCCACTCAAGCCAACCCTTACGCACCATCTGCCCCGAGTCAACCGCAGAACCCCTATGCGCCGAGGAATGGAGCTTACGGCGCTGCTGGATATACCGGTCCTGGCGGATACCAGCAACCCCAGCAATTTCAACAGCAACAAGGACCACCACGCCAACAACCTGGCATGGCTCCACCTCCAATATATGGCGCGCCTTATCAAAATCCAAGCTTAGGCCCTCCCCCACGTAACCTCAACGCTTCACCTTCGATCCCACCTCCGTCCAAAGCTCAGAACATGAGTAATTGGAATGATATTCCAGACAATTTCGCGAAGCCTCCAACATCACGCCGAGGTACCCCTGGTACTGCTCCACCCGTGATCAATCCCGCTTATGGTTACCCAGGTGCCATGGCATCACCACCGGTATCGGGCCCGCCGACTGGAGCTCCACCGAAGTCGACACCTCCGGTTGGCCCTCCGCCCAAAGGCCCAGCAGGCCCGCCCCCCAGGATGAATTCTCCATCTATGAATATGTCGCCATCTTATCAACAACCTGAGAGGCCTTCTTCATCTGCTGCCAACGTGTATGCACCACAGCAGCCCGCTTCACAACTTGGTTCTATCCAACAACAAGCACAAATACCACGGGGACCCTCGCCCTACAACGCTCCACCGTCTGCTCCGCCACCCAGCAACCGTTATGCACCGGCACCAGCGGCACAGTCTGCCACGCCACCGGCTCAGCCAGAGCCTCCAATGAATCGACAGGGTCCACCACCCCCAAACCCGTACGCGCAGCAACCAAATTACGCACCTCAGCAGCAAGGTGTAAGTACGATGGCTCCACCTCCAGGCCCAGGCCAACGACCCTCTGCACCTCCCACCGGACCACCGCAAGCACCACCGCAAGCACCAACGCAAGGCTCTCGGCCTGGAACTGCTCAATCACTGCGGGGGAAAACTCCTGTGCCTCCAAAGTACCCGTCCGGTGACCGAACCCACATTCCATCAAATGCCAAACCAATATACGAAATCTTGAGTGGCGACATGCAGCGAGTCAAAGCAAAAGCGCCCTCTTCGTTCAGGGCTCAGGTCGTTGATACGGAGAAGAGGTTGAGCATCCTGTTTGACCACTTGAACAACGAAGATCTTCTCCAGGAAGATACTGTCTCGAGCATGGTCGGGTTGGCTCAGGCTCTCCAAGCGCGGGATTACGAGCAGGCGCAGGCGATTCACGTAGAGATTATGACGAACAAGACGGATGAGTGTGGGAACTGGATGGTAAGAAAGACTGAGGCCTTCCATTATGACGAGCAAGCTAATCATGATCTATAGGTCGGAGTTAAGCGATTGATTGGTATGAGTAGAGCAACTCCGTGAGTGCAGGAGTGGAAAAGTGGGTTTTTAAAGTTAATGCACAATTGCAAGCGATTAGTCTCATAGCGTAGAATAGCTGGTTGTATATACTACGAACAGTAGTAAGGTTCAATAGTACCTAACCCTCGGTCTTTTCTAGGCATTGCTGAATAGTAAGGTAGGGTTTGATGTTTCCGTCAGAATGTCAGAGTCGGTTAGCCTACGCTAGAGGAATTATTATGATACTGTAGCAGTCGCCTGCCGCCCTATATTCTAAGGAGTTACTAGTCGCTGTTATTGAACATCCTCTAACCACACCTCAACCCCGATTACAGTTATCACCAGCTTAAAATCACTGTAAGCTTCAACCTACACATCATTGCGTTACCTTTGCACTATGGCTTCTCGGACTGTCAATGTCTTCCTAACATCTTTTTCCGGCCTTGGGTTGCCCGCTACGCTATCTCTCCCAGTCAACGCCTCGACACCCATTGCCAACCTCATAGCGGAGCTCACTAACCACCTCCCGCGGCTACAAAGCCGCCTGATACTCACAACTACATCAAACAAGGAGGTCTCTCAGTCCTCAATAGCTCCCGTCTCCTCGCTTCTCTCTAGCGACAGTGACACTTTCCTACCTCTTCGCATTTCAGTGCCGCTATGTGGTGGAAAAGGTGGTTTCGGTTCGCAACTACGAGCAGCCGGCGGTCGCATGTCCTCACGCCGTAAGAAAAACCAAGGCGAAATCAATAGCTCGAATCGTAATCTGGATGGTCGGCGTCTGCGAACGGTTGCCGAAGCCAAAGCGCTCGCAGAGTACCTAGCGCTCAAGCCGGATATGGATAAAAAAGAAAAGGAAGCACGGCGTAAGCGATGGGAACAAGTTGTTGAATTGGCTGAGAAGAAGGAAGATGAGATCCGGAATGGATCGAAAGGACGGGTGGACGGAAAGTGGATGGAGGACAAAGATGATGCTGGCGAGCGGACACGAGAGGCCGTTTTGGCGGCTATGAAGTTAGGAGATTATCAAGATAATTTAAAGCATACGTCAAGTGGCAGTTCTGCGGGTGGTTCTGTTAGGCAGAGTGAGGGTAGTGAGGAAGATAATATGGAGGAGTCCAGTCCTGTTCTAAGCAAGACGGCATCAACATCCGTGTCCACCACCACGCCTACCCGTTCTTGCTATGGCTTTGACGAAGATGATGAGTTCATGAGCGAGGATGACGAAGAGGATGCTGGAAGGGAAGGAGACCGGGTCAAAGCTACGGATGATGTCGAGCTCGGCATAGCAAGCAAAGGAAAGGGAAAGGCTTGATAGAGTCAAAGCCTTGCAGTCATATTTAGCGAAGGCGTTATCAGGAGTGTCATGCTACTCTACAAATGCGTCAAAGGATGCCTTATCGGGGAAATTACTGCCAGAACCAAGGAATTTACCCAAAAGATCATAGATCATAGATCCGCTGCGATGGCAGTGAAGGAATCGTTCACGTGGACTCTGTCGAATCTAGACCGTACTCCTTCATCAACTTCTCTGCAGCAGTCTCACCAATCAAATAGGCGACTGACTGCGTGTGCCCACTAGTAGTCCAGTTAGAATCAGCTAAGTTTCTGCTCGTTTCCAAGAGGTCAACTCATTTGGCGATTATCGGTGCAATACTCATGTCCACCACACGCAGTGCCTCAAGACCTACGACACGAAAGTCCTTATCGACGCAGGTATCTTTCTCTCCTGGTTTGCCCATCTTTACAGTGATGCTCATATGCCATAAACTGTATAAAGCCGTTTTTACATATTCCTATTGCAACTTGCCAATTTTGGGTTAAATGCTGATTTCCTCACAGATGAGAGCTCGGGAGGAAAGTGTGGAACACTGAGCATGTGACAACTTATTAGAAGATCCTCGTCTGATTTGCTCTTGGGGTCCCCAACAAGCTTGATAGCGTCTTTAGATACGGCAGGCGTCTCGACGAGCTCGATCACATGTCTTATGGCCTCCACAGCAGTTCGCCGATCGAAAGGATGGGACAAGAGTTGAGGGTCAATTAGGAGCTTATCTGTGGGATTTTTTGATTGAAGTCGAACGAATCCTGTAGATTTTGGGTTCATCACAAAGCCCAGAAGCGAAAGATACGTGTCAGTCGGTTTCAGCTCGTCGTCTTGGCTGATCCACAAAGGAGGTGTATGCTACGAACACTGAACAGCTGCCACCGGAAACGGGCTTGAGGAGACTTACTGTAGTAACTTCGTAGTCTGGGACCGTCGGTTTTTGAATGAACTCTTGAACCGGAGGTGGTAACCCTGTGAATTCTGATAACTTCCTAATGCGGTCGCTCTTCAGGAAAGCCACCATGCTTGAACTATGCGAAAGAGAGTACAGTAAAACCTCGCTATAACGATATTCGATATAACGATATTCTCTTTATAACGATATATATTTCGGGATCAACAGGGATTATTTTGTAAGTATGCCCGCCTTTGATATAACGATATCCTCTCTATAACGATGTAGATTTTGTGAAAAACCTCATCGTTATAGCGAGGTTTCACTGTATAAGCGTCGTCGAACTATTCAAGCATGATATATCTACTCACGTGTAAAAGTGAGAAAATTCACCCCGACGATCTTTGACCCACTTTTCTCTCGCAGCCTCGATTGCCTGGGGATCATTGAAAAACCATGCTCGATCATCAGTCCCGGGCTTTTGTAAGATCTTTATGGGGGCGAAACTATGGATATGATAAATCTTCAACTTATAGTTTACTGAAGAAGCCCTTACCAGTGATCCCGAAGATTCCAACCGACGGCTGGAAGGTCTTGCACGACTGGAATGTCCAGTTCCTGACAGTTCCTGAAGCTCTTTGACAGGTCCAATTCCAGACAGTAGTAGGATCTTTGGCGTGTCAAGGGCCCCAGCAGAGAGTATAACCTCCTTGGAAGCAAAGTCTACTATCAGGTTGGTCCAGATCCACTTGAAAATAATCGACAAAATATCCTAGCTGGGACTTACAGGTCTTGTCTGCATTCTTTACGCCCACGGCCCGGTTACCCTCAGACACGATATTTGTTACCACTGCGTTTGTGACAATGGTAAGGTTATCAGGCTTGTCATGGAGAAAGGCGCTTGCCGCAGTGACCCTTTGACCGTTGTGGACAGTAGCAGCAGCAATTCCAAAACCTATAGGGTTTCCACTATTGAGATCTAGGTTTACAGGAAACTACAAGATGTTAAAAGAAACATCGGTGATAGAGTATTGAAATACTTACTCCTGCTTGCTCTGCGCCTTCTAGCAAATCCATCATGCCCTTTTCCCAATCATCTTCGAACCCAATCTCGAGGGGTCTTCGCGAATTTTGTTCAAACCATCTTTCAGAAATAGGACCAAGGTCTTGCAAACCCGTTATGACCGTGGGAACTAAACGATGGCTTGACATATTTATTTAGGTGATCTGGCACGTCCACGCAGAATGATTCAAGCTTGTGCGAAGATATCAGCCTTGACAATTTTCCCATCAAATGGTGCAACCAATAGAGATTATGTTGCAACCGACCTCGTTAAACTTCCGATTAACCTCTGTCCAGGACCAAGCCTCGTCGTCAACACAGCGAGCCCATTGATCATAGTCATCTAACAACAACGATTTTGGCTTCAGCCATCGTTCGAAAAGGGCAAGCATTGAGAAGACAAGGATCACCTTTGGGACCGCGTGTAAAAACTTTGGTACAGAAGAGTCAACCTCCATAATCACTACTTACTACTACCATAACAAGTTTACCTGTAAAATTGATTGCAGAGCTACCGCCAAGACCTCTACCTACTCAGTCGAACACCATCAACGGTCAACCATCTCGCCGCAGAAGAACAAGCACTGACCCCGCGAATAATTGATCTTCTGGCCTTTTAGTTGTTTCTGGGAAACAGTCTCATAACCCCAATCATAACCCTCGGCAGTCGCATGGGTGAAGGACCTATCGCTAGAGACTTCATGCTGGATGTTTTAATTCCCTCCACCAGCTTCCAGAAGCAGCACTTTGGGCATTGTGGCACTCCGTGCAAGCCCCGAAGCCAATACGCATCCGGCTGGGCCACTCCCAACGATCAGAAAATCATATTGGTCTGCAATCTCTAGATTTTTTGAAAGGAAACTTGCAAATGCCAAATATGAAGGTGTTTATAAGAAGGATCTGGATATGACAGAAGATTATATGATTCTGAAAACATCAATACAGCAATTATAAAGTGGTGGTCTGAGCGTCCCTTTTGATTACACTTGGCTGTAATCGCATCTGACTGTGACTGTACTTATGTATGTCATCCGCAAAATCACTACGCATCAAGGCGGAATCCTGTCTCGCCCGTGTTAGAGAGAGAGAAATGTTGATTAACAGATGAATCTCTTCGTATCTCTGATATTTCACTACCTTACTACCTTATATATCGGGGTTATATACCATCAACTTGTTACGTTACGCAACTACGAAATGACATAGTGCTGAGACGGTATATGCAAACCAGCGGTCGAATCTTCCTGGCAGGGAAAAGAAGGCTTGGAAGGGTCGCCATGCTCTGATTACAGTTTCCTTCGTCCGTAGCGAGGTGGAATTGGGGACGTACCGGACAACACAATGGAAGCTAGTAGCGAATTCAACATACAGCGATCTGGGAATGTTGATATCTTACTACGATGTCTCTTGAGGTGTGCACAATTCGATGTCGCTGCTATTCTATCCTTGGATTGTTTCTTATGATGATGTATTATATAAGACGACACTACATTAACAATATGACACATATCTTTTACTTTTTCAGCTGCATAACCAAAATAGGATCAAGAATTGGTCATCCTCTTTCTCATCTTTCGTCAATCGTCTCTTTTGCTTGCAAAGAACTCGCGACCAATTTTCGATACCCTACCAGATAGCGAACTAGCTCGTTGATTTAAAGGGGCTCTGGACTGAACCATACCTATCAAAATAAGATTAGGATTCGCACCGCATTATAGCAATAATCGCGGCAAAGGAAAATCGAAGCACTCACCCTTGCGGACACTGCTTCCCCAAAGGCCCACTCCCACTCCTCATATAACAAATCTTCGCATTCGCACACGCCTGGCTCGTACAGTTCGGCGTCTTAACGCTCATCTTCCCCTGAAACCCATTGAACTTCTCCACCAGCGTCAAATCCTTCGCCATCGACTCCGTTACCGCATGCCAGTACTTTGCATCCAGCGGGCTAGATTCGGGCCATCCGATGTTGTACGCTTCACGGGTTGAGTACTCGAACTGGTAGACGGGGCCTTTGGTGGTTCCGTTAAGGGCAGGGAAGCTAGAGACGTTGGAGTACCACGTGTAGGCTTCGTAGATCTCGAAGGAGCCGGTATCGACTTCGTACATGCGGAAGCCGCTGTTGAGGTTGGTGAGGGGAGTGATAGACGGACCAATCCAGCCTGGGGTTAAAGTGTTGGCGGACGTACGGGCGGTGCCATTGTTCGAATAGTAGATCATGACCTCGTCTTCGTGGGTGTGGCCGAAGAAGATGTTGGCAATTACGTGGGGAGAGTAGCGGTCTACGATTTGATAGAACAGATCGGTTGGGTTGTCTAGAGGATTCGAACCGTCCCAGCCGGTCAGAACATGGCCAACGATCCAGACTCTTTCCTTGCTATCTTCTGCGGCTTGGAGTTCCTGGATTAGGAAATGAAGCATACCGGAGACATCTGGGTTTGTCGTGTTGATGTAATTGAGAAAGTTGCTGCGGTACCAGAAGTCCGTGTTCAGTGTAATTATACGAAGGCCGTGCTGATTCAGAACGGAATAGCCTGCGTAGTGAGTTCTCGCTTGTTTCGCAGTAGTTGAATTGATCCAGCCATTGTGCTGCCAAAGCCCTGCAACATGGTCGTAATTCCAGCTTTGCTGGGTACCGAGGGGTCCGGGCAGACTATGGGGAGCATCAATGGCCTCCGGGTTGGAGTCATGGTTACCCAGGGCAGCAAATACTGGGCCCCCAATGTACTCCTTGAACATGCTAAAGACACTTGTCTCGGCATACTCTGTTAAGGTTGCCCGTCTTAGTGTCTATATGGGAAACCTGAAAACCCTTGAGATGGAAAGTCACTTACCTGTATAGGCTCTCGAGAGCTGGTTTTGCGAGTCGTGCGAGACCAGGTCTCCGGTATATATTGTCCACGCAATATCACCCTTGTCTTTTTGGGTACCTGTCAAAGGAGCAATTGCTTGGAGAACAGCCAATGCCAAGTAATAAGGTGTATCACATTTGAAAGATCCGAACAGTGGGGCAGGAAGAGAAATCTGTCCAGCTGGTAACCCTGAAGCATGTACATTGGTTCGGCAACAAAATCCTACAGAGCAATTGGCTTCTGATTTGGCTGAGTATCGTGGGTCTATGTGGAAATCTGATAAATGAAGAACCTTTACTCGTTTTCCACTGGTCTTGGGTGCAGTAGCATTGGCTGGCTTCGGTTTGGGGAAGAGAGCGGTCGTATCCAGAGGCTGCGTAGTAGGCAATGGGCAGAAGGTCTTACTTAGATCATTGCAGATATATCTGCCGTCCAGTCCACTCACATCTGCAAACGCCAAGACCTGGGTCCAGACTGCACCAAAGCTTCCTGCAGCATAGTCATCCACACACGATGCGTTTGAGGCAAATTTATATTTCTGACAGAGACCTACCATCGCGTCTGGAACCTTCGAAGGAGCAACTTGAGCAGCGAGCTTTGCAACACTCAGCGCAGCTAAACACTTGGAACAGTTGCCGCTAATACCATTGTCTCCAATAATTGCAACTATGTCAGCAACAGCAGCTTGGACCACGGCCGTCGCTGCTGCGTCTGACAAGTTTGCCACTGGCTTAGGATAATAGACCGGGTCATTATCAGTGGTGGGAATGGTGTTAGGGTTGGTAAGATTAAGGGGGAAAGTAATGTTCAGCACTGGATCGTACAAGGCCGGTTGAGGTTCTTGAGTCGCAAGTGGTGGTATATAGTATGAGGAAAAGGCTGAAGTAGGAAACCCCGCGGTTGCTGTGTAGGCTGAGGGACTGGGGATAGGCTCTCTATCTCCCTGTGCCGCGATGATGAGAGCAGACAGCGACAACAGTAGTGTGCCGACTGTAGTTTTTGAGTACATTGTGCAGCCGATTGCTAAATGGATCCAGCACAATGGCAGAAAGCAAGGTTGAGGAGGGGAGGAAGCGAGTTCCAGCTTAGAGAGAATAATAATCGGAATTGATGTTGAGCCATCTTGATGCAAGGTACCTACCTTCCTCTTACATACTACGTTCAAAAGTATTGATTACCTTAGCAAGTAACAAATATGAGTGATGTTAATGCGTGAAGTGGAAGAGTCGAGTAAAACAAGAGAAAGCGGCGGATATCAGCCAATCACTACCGCACGCTGGCACGCTTATCGTCTTGGCACTCCATCTCCATCTCCATCTCCGAGCAGCCTCAACATCATCTTGTTACTCAAATGAATGACATCTTGATATGCCTACCCAATGGTTGAGGGATGATGGTGCATGCTTTGACTCTCGAAGTTGGAAATTAGGAGTTCCCGCCTAATAGGGCTGACTATGACTCTTAACCAATGACTCATAAATCAACAACCCCTATATAGAGGGAATTTCCTCCCTAGATAGTTCTGCTTCCCTAAGCTTTATCAATACACTAGATACCGTCATATTTTGTCTATCTACTCTCGACTGCTCCAAAGGCTCAGGCTATAAGGGAGGACGTGGACACATTTACAGTGGCCTCGGCCTTGGAACACTATATCACGAAAGGGCACGAGAGAAAATGATTCCGTAGGGATCATATATATTTCATCGGCGCTCAAGCCTAGCAATAATTAGGTACCTTATGGAACCACCTTTACCTAAAATCAATCTGTTATCCCCAAGCATCAGCAGAAACCAGCATGATAGAGACAGACGATTCCTGTACAGAAAAGTGTGTCCATTTCGCAAAATCCATGTTTCCATTCAGGTTGGACCGCAGCGTTAGGATGCGAGACCTGACCTGGAAGATGCTCCCCATGTGCGGCATTGGGGCCGGCTGGTGAAAGTGGATTGTAGACCCATCCATTGATTAGATACACAGTCAGTTCAATCCTAGTGTATCAGCTATCCTATAAATCACGTCAGCCCCATTTCCAGGTCTCTTGAATATATAAGTTAATTTACCTGAAAACACTTTTTTGATTTCCACGTTTTCTGTTCATCAGCAGCTGTAAAGCGCCTTCGGCACCCTCCGATCCCCTTGGAATGACCTCATATGGCTGGCTTGTTACTCTTTTGTGCGACAACAGTCGTCCGAACGTTGCGGTCCAAACGAAACCGAAATCCTTAGCTCCATGTTCATTCTCTTCATGAACACAGCTAACCCTAGAGTTAATTGACGCTCAAGAGCAAGTCCAGGGCTATAAAGAGTACCATATCTGCTGGCATTCTGCAAAAGACATCAGATACTCCTTCTGACCATCTTGGATGGTAGCCGTGCACGTATATTTTACCACGTGTTTCTCCGTTATACTCGAGAGATATCTTGTGCTGGTAACGCTGGCACTGGAATCAAAGATTTGCAAACATGCTTTGCCATCCAAGGTCCTCGCGATCCAAGGTCCTCGCGATTTCTTCTACGATTGTCCCACTCGTGTAGTCTAACACTAAGTCATAGCCCACAGACTTGGTGAAACCCCCAGTAGCCCTAGTGATGCCGATGATGGGTATTATCGCTGGGTTAAGTTTTGCCAGCTTAACAGCAAATGCACCACCAGCGCCGGACACACCATTAACAATTGGTGAGGTAGACGTTAATTCATTGCCCGACGGGGAGGGTAGCTGGAGGATACAGTAGAGGCATACGGCGGCAGTGTATGCTGTGATTTCCAAACCAATACTGATGGACGCGTTGGAAGAAATCCACAGAGGTAGGCACCAGCCAGAGGAACAGTTGCGGCTTCCTCAGAGCTTAGAGAATCAAGGATATGGAAAGCAATCTGCCTCTAAACTGGAAAGCGGCTACACGGTCCCCAACAACGAAACCAGTAACGTTTCTGCCAATAGCATGGACAGTTGCAGCGACGTCATCGCCTTGATTATGTGGGCTGTTCTATTAGGCAAGGCAACAAACCTAGTAGCTAGTCTTTGATTCGAGATTTTAATGTTGTCTTGGACGACCCACGAAGTAGTAAGTTCCTGGGTGCTTCCAGTCCTTTGATGGCATCAGTATCAATGGCCAGAAGGGTATAGTTCGAAGCAGGTTGTTGATAGGTACATTTCATTCAGCCTTACACTAGTATGCAAGAAGCTGGTTCGAACATAAAATTTACCGAAAATCGGGCCCTCTCCATCAAGATTTGCGCTGCACCCAGCTTCTATTAATCCACCTATTAAACACCTCATTAAACACTTAATCAAATACTTTACACACTGCAAAATCAGCTTTTATTAAACATTCTACCCAACGCCCTACTAAACACCCTCCTAGACACCCTCCCAAACACCCTACCAAACGCCCTCCTAAATACCCTCCCAGA
>JAABUO010007193.1_pt1 | contig 12728 bp, 12 predicted proteins | sample 5559291 | NCBI WGS metagenome assembly JAABUO01 (sample SAMN10711878, study PRJNA513372) | rock metagenome | isolation source: Antarctica rocks | place: Antarctica: Victoria Land, Finger Mt sud
CTGGGCACCGAGTTTTATAGCTTCACGCAAAACACTATCAAGCTCTTTGCTCCGCGCAACCTGCGCTCCAATGTGCTGCACAACGTCGTTGACTACCTGCGCACAGGCACCTTTACGGGTTTTATCCGCACCCGTACGGGCACCGGCGTTCCTGGTGCGACCGTTTACCTTTCACCTAATGAAGGCAAGAACATCCCCGGCGCGACCCGCCAGCTTTACAGCGGGACGACCGATACGTCCGGGCAATACATCATTCATGGTGTTGAGCCAGGTGCGTACGTTGTGAATGCTTACAAGAGCGGTTTTACGCGGGCTTCTACCGACACGACGGGATCTGCGAACACCGTAGACGGCGATACGACTGCCAATGTCAACCTCAACATCAACCTGCTGCCACCAGGCGGAATTACAGGGCAGGTTGTCGACAATGCAACGCCACCCAACGGCGTGGCCGGGGCGACAGTCACGTTTACATCCGCGGACGGCGCGACCGTGTACACAGCGATCACCACGCAGGGAGGGTTTTACACCGTTTCCAACGTGGCCGCCGGCACCTACAAAGGTCAGGCCACAAAACCGCCTTTGTACGGCACTTCGAATGTGCAGACCGTGACCGTGACCGGCGGCCAAACGGCCACCGCAAACTTCACGCTGCCGCTGGCCGGAGCCGCCATTTCAGGCCGCATCTATGATTCGGCCACGGGGAACGATCTGCCCAATGCGCTTGTGGTGCTGACCGACCCCAACGGAAAAGAACTCGGCAGAACCAAAACATCCGCTCAAACGGATAAGACCCCAAACTACGCATTCACGAATATCCAGGTGCCTGCGGCAGGGGAAACACTGACGATTACAGCCAGCGCCACAGGCTATGGTAATGGTACGCGCACTATTGCTGCCGTTACGCCCGGCGCTGCGGCAACAGCCCAAGACATCGCGCTGACGATGACACCGCCCATTCCCAATGGAACACTGGGGGGATTGGTTCAATCATCGTTCAATAATCAGCCTATAGGCGGTGTCACTGTTAAAATCCTGCAAGGGACAACTGTGGTTCAAACCTTGACCACGAGCAGCACTGCCGACAATTCGGGCCTCAACTATGGGCCGGTCTCACTGCCGCCGGGAACCTATACCGTCACCATCACTGCGAGCGGCTATGGCATGCAAACGCAGTCCGGTCAGGTAGTCGTCTCATCGACGCTCACACAGGTGAACTTCACGCTTACGCCGATCCATGTGTTCAGCGCGGGCCTGAGCTTCTTCTCCGTGCCTTACAACTACGGCGGTGCCGGGGTCAGCTTTGATGATCTTCTTGGCACTCTCAGCGCCAACCGTTCGCACATCTACGTGTACGATCCGCGGCAGGTGCAGTATGTACTTGATCCCACGCCTCCCGCCGATATTCCTCGCCTCGGCCAAGGCTACTGGGTAAACTTGACTGCTGCGCATCCGGTCACATCGATTGCTCCCCCTTCAAGCACATCCACCATTGCGGAAGGCTTGAAAGCGGGGTGGAACATGATCGGGGTCCCCAGCACGAGTCCAATCCAGGTAGCAGGCTTATCCGGCCTGCAATTCCCCAATGGAACAGGCGGGGGATCCGTGGATTTTGCGGCGGCGGCGGGCAGCACGTACCGCTTGATCTCAGGGACGCTGTATGGGTACACTGCGTCAACGAACTCCTACTACCCTGTCATGGCTGGTGATACTTTGCAGCCCTGGCAGGCCTACTGGATCTATGCGTATGTCGATACCACGGTTCTGATCCCGACGCAATAAAACAAAAACTCCCGGAATGGCATCTGCTGCTCCGGGAGTTTTTATCCATTCCCCCAGTCACCAAAAATTATTCCTTGCGCAAAGCACATCGTTATGTTATAATCAAAACGCCCAGGGTGATTTGGCGTGATTTTTGCCGCCCCACGTTTCTGTCCGCTGCTGAAGCGTCCTTTGTTGGGCCTGTCCGGCTTGCGGTTTGTCCAACGCACCAAGGGGCCTTACGGCTGTCCTGATCCCGGCAAGATTTCAGCATGTGTCTATTTGAAACACTTTCTTAAAAGTGTCACTCCAGGAGGTATAGGATAGCGTGAAACAACTAAAGCAACATTGGAGCGCACGGCCGATAAGCTGGCTGCTTTCCGTGGCGATGATTTGGCCTTTGCTGCTTTTTGTGCTGAGCAGTGTGCCGGTGCAGGCGCAAACAAATGGCACTCCGACTTGGGCGGTCATGGACTTTGAAAACCGGTCCGGGTATGGCGGTGCGGAAGTCGGGCGCACTGCGTCTGATGCTTTTGTTGTCGAACTGGGCAAAAGCAACAAATATGAAGTGCTGTCGCGTCAAGAAACACAAAAAGGCGTTGCCGACATTGGCCTGACTGCGCCTTTGGATGCTATCGGCTTGCAGCGGCTGGGGCGCGGCTTGGGCGTTCCCGCCGTGGCGACCGGCGAAGTGGCCGCTATTTCCTTTAGCCGCAGTCCGCGCCAGGCGACCGCGAGCGTGATCATTCGCGTGATCGATACCAACACAGGTGAACTGGTCAATGGCGCTCTGGCGCAAGGGCGTTCCAACCCCCGTGCCGTTGGTACCAATGATGACGATGCCTTGGTCAATGAAGCCATTAACAACGCCGCATTTGCCGCCGTGCGCCAGATTACGCAGTTTAACCTGCCTAAAGCCACGGTTTTAATCAGCCGCGACCAGAACAGCGTTGTCCTCAACCGGGGAACGCGTGATGGCTTGTTTAATGGGCTGAACATGGTCGTTACGCGCAACAACTCGGAAGTGGGGCGCATTCAAGTCAGCGATGCGCAGGCCGACCAATCCAACGCTACCGTCACCCTGCGCGGGTTAGGTATTCAGCCGCAGGACCGGGCGACAGCGATTTATCAGCTGCCGGCCTATACTGTGCAGGGTGGGGTGCTGAACGCCCGCAATGAAGATGTGACATCCGACGGCGCGTCGTCTTCCGGCAGGCGCAGCATTTTCAGCGGCGTGACCGGCATCATTCTCGCAATCCTGGCTGGCGCCCTGCTGTTCTCGCTGATTAAACGCGGCAGCAGCAGCGGTTCTCTGGGCGGAGCGGAAGTCGGCAAACCGGTTGCTTTGGAAGGACGCGCAGACGTCCTGGGCGGTCAAGGCGCCTTTCCCGTAGCAACAAGCCTTGTCGGAATAACAACTGGTGGAACCGGCGGGACTGGCGGTACGGGTGGTGGCACAGGTGGCACAACAGTAGGTATATCCGGCTCTCACCCTACGCCGGCTTTGTATACACCTATTGTTGTGCGAGTCACAGCGACGACTGGAAATATCAGCATCACCAATTTCCAAGAATTTCATGTCTACCGGAGTGACTTCCCTCCTTTTTTACAGGATGGTGGAGCAGTCACAGCCACCACTGGTGGAGGCACAGGCGGCGGAGGTGGCGGTAACGGTAGTGTCGGCAACAGTTACGGGCAGATTCCTTTGTTTGCTTCCTCGGGGAAAAACTCCCTGCTCTTTTTTGATGATGGCGCTGACAAGTTATCCATCACCGCGAACAAACCATTAAGCGGCATAACCAGCGGTACTGGTGGTGGTACTGGTGGTGGTGGTACTACTACCGGCGTCCAATTGCTGTCCTTTTTTGGGGAGCTGCCTGGTACGGGAATTCAGCGCATCGGCGCACACCTTCAATACTTTATTGAAGGCTTGTACATCCAGCCGGGAACCAGCGGCGGCAGCACGCAGAATCCGGGCGCTCCCGGCAACACCGGCACATCTAATACAAGTGGAAGCGGCAATACCGGCGGGGGCGGCGGCACGACCGGCGGCACGACCGGCGGCAACACTACCGGCAATTCAGGACACGGCTCCACTTATCAACTGACTGGGCGTACGCCGACCAACTTTATCACGTATGTGGAGCCTGTTTATTTGAGCAACTTAGGCTCGCCTGTTTTGGCAATGAACAGTCCCGGCTCAGGCTACAATGCGTTTTCCAATTCCATGGGCCCGGACAACATTTCCATCAGTGTGCATTCCACCCCTGCCAGTGGGGCGGGCTTAGAATATGTGCTGGAGCTTGCCGATAACTTGGGGTTCAGCAACAAGAGAGTGCTGACGCCTCAGCAGACCAATGGATCCACAGGGCCCTATTTGGGAGCCCTGGAGTCAGATCCGCAAACCAGCGGGCCGCTCGTGACGTGGCTCCTGCGCAACAACGTTCCCAGTGGCGGGCAGGATTTCCGGGTCAACACGCTGTTCGGGGGCTTTTCGACAGGCCGCCAAGTGTTTGCACGGGTCGGTGCGCGCGACCCGCAGAATGGTGCCTCGCAGGATACCAACCCTTACATCTACTCAGACCCGGTTCAGGTTCAGGTGCCGACCACCCCCTAACGAATAACCTTCGCATTAATCCCCCGGCCGGATAGAATTCCATCCGGGGGACACCCTACCCAGAGAGAAACCATGATGTTTATACATAAAGTGCGTCCAGGCAGACGTTTGCTGTCCGGTGGACTGGCGCTGCTGATGTTGGGCAGCCCCGCAGGCGGCCTGCTGACAAGCGCGCATGCTGCCGACTCCGTCGCGTACACTACTTTGCCGTCAGCATCCAGCATTCTGGTGTTTCCGTTTGCCGACAATGCAGGCGCATCCGCTACGGCCATTGGCCCTCAGCTGGATGATGCCATCAAACTTCGGCTGAATGCCATCGGTGCGTACAAAGTCACAACTTATACCAAGTTTCTGCCGTCAGTGCAGCGCGCATCTTTGGACAATGTCCTTTCACAGGACGATCTCTCTAAAGCAGGTGCCGACCCGCAAGTTTCCGGCAAAATTGCGGCTCAAGTAGCCACCGATGATTATCTAACCGGGGCCGTGGAAACCTACACGGCGGATCCCGTCACACGCAAAGTAAAAATGGAAGTCAGCGCCGACCTCCGCAGCACACAGACAGGCGCTTCCCTGCGTACCATTGCTTTCACAGGAGAAGCCGCCCCTGTGTCTTCCGCAGACACTCTGCAATCAGTGACCCAGGAAGCCGTCAACATTGTCGCCGGCAAGATTGTGGCATCTATCAACAGCGGACAGCCCGCGCACTCGGTGATGGCATCCTCGCAGCGCGGACACAGCAGCGCCGGACAAAAATTCTTGCTTGGCGTACTGGCAAGTTCTTTGCTGATCGCTATTTTGAGCAACAGTCATGGCGGCGGAAACAACAACGGCTCTTCGTCCGGCGGCGGAGGCACTTCGACCGGTACCACAACCACGACTGTTGTGACAGTTCCCGGCCCGCCAGCGCCGCCCAAGTAAGAATTTGCCCTTTCCCGACACAAAAGACTGTTAGCGCTCTGTCCCACTTGCGGCACAACTGCCATGAACGACACTCGTCTGCATGCTCATCATCTGTCTTTGTTGCCCGCACTTGCCTTGGTCGTGCTTTTGCTCGCGTGGGGCTGCCTGCCTGCCTTTTCTTCGGGACGGGCAAGCCTTAGCCTCGCGCCCTCGCCGGAAGTGATCCTGGCCGACGGAAAAAGCGTTACAACTATCACTGCTACCGTCCGGGACGGCGAAGGCAACGTGGCTCCAGATGGAACTACAGTCCGGTTTACCACAAACCTGGGCACGTTAGACAAAGACACTGCGCAAACTACGGCAGGTACCGCGCGCGTATCTTTGACTAGCGCCGCCACTGCGGGCACCGCCCATTTGACTGCCACTGCGTTTCTCAGTTCCGCCGGGTCTTCCACCGGAGCAGCCCAAGTCGAGTTTACAGTTGATCGTGAAGAAGCATATTCCAATGGCGATGAGCATTGGATCCATATGGACTGCCCGGAATACTTGATCTACAGCGCCGACACCAAAACCCTGGAAGCTCAGGGCCGCAAAGGCTCCGCGCATCTCCAATACAAAGGGTTGACCGTGACCGGAGATGCGCTGCAGGTCAATCTCAATTCCAACGTTCTTTTGGGGCATAACGTTGTCCTGCAGCGCGGGCGCCACATACTGCGCGCCGCGGAAATACGCTATGATCTGTCCGGCAGCACCGGCTCCGCTGTTGTTTTAGGAACGGGCCGGCATGCCGCCCTCAGCGTGGATGTCAGCGGCCTAGGACTGCAAACGACGCCACAGCAAGTTGATAGCGCCAATACCGCCGTTCAAACTAATATCTACCGATTTGATGATCTGTCTGAAAGCAAAGTCATTGTTTCCGCGCGCGCTATCTCCGTCAACCCCGGCGACCGCGTCCAGTTCCGACGCGCTTCCATCTATTCTGGCGGCAAAAAAGTCTTGGCCGTACCGTTTCATCAAATGTCCCTCAACTCGGAGCAGTTGTTTGGACAGCAGCTGGTCGGCTTTGGCTCACAAGGACTGTTTGTCAATGTTCCCATTTACTACAATGTCAGCCCGCACAGCACCGGAACGTTGTTTCTGCGCAATTCGGCTTCTTCTTTTGTCAGCTCGAATGGGCTTTCCAATGGAAGCTCATATTTCGCACAGCACGGTTCACGTCCTGGACTAGCTTTAGACCTCCAGCATGACTATTCTTTTGGGCGCGGCGCGACGGGCTCTTTTGGTATCACGGGCATCACGCGCCCGGATTGGGGCATGCAGTGGAACCACACGCAGCGGCTGGACGATAAAACCAATTCGTTTCTTTATGTGGATTATCCGTCGCATCGGAGCTTGTACGCATCATCGAGCCTCAGCCATGAGTTTCAAGGCTTTGCCCTCAACTTGACCGCCACCGGCAACCGCGATCCCGGTTTTCAGGGCTATTCCTATGCCAATTCCACTGTGGGGGCTTCGCTTCAAACCACGCCACGTTCTCTCGCCGGAACGCCCGTCAATATGACCTTCGGCGTATCTGCCGTGCGCGGACAGGTGGCGCAAACCACGCCTGGCACGGGGAAGGTAATCACACCGATTGCCACGCAGTCCCTGGATATGCACCTTTATACGGCCCCGGCACATCCTGACCGGCACACAATACTGACCAATGGCCTGACGATAGGGCAAAGCTTCAGCAATGCGGGACAGCACTCCCTCACTTTGCTGGGCACTTTGGGCGCGTCTCGTACTACGTTCGGGCATGGCAATTTGAACCTTAATTATACCTATCGGTATGATCCGCTCCAAAGCCAGCTTAACACAACGCGCTTGACGGCCAACAACTTGGTAGGCAACTTTTACCGTGGGCCAAGCCAGCAGCGCATGACATTGAACTACACTGTCTCGCCGCGCCCGCGCATGAACCTGTCATTGATCAGTGGCTATGGCCTGCCGCTGCATGACAACAACTTATTTGCCAACTTTGATTACCGCGTTTCCGATAACTGGGGCATAGCTCTTGCTTCTTCCTGGGATCATTATGCTTCGGCAAGTTATCAGGAAACGCAGCTGTCTTTGACCCGGCGCTTTCTAGGACGCGACCTTGTCTTCACCTACTCCACAAAAACCAAGAAGGTGATTTTTGACCTGGCGGCCTCGGGTCTTTGACCGGCTTGTTTTTATGAGAACTACGACTGATCTTCAAGCCGCTCGCGACGGAAGTTCGCGGGCGGCTTTTGTTTTCCCGGCTTCCGCTTTGCCCTGGCTGCCTTACGTCACCCTGCTGGCATTTGCCTATGCTGTGTTTTGTGTTACGCCGGATGATCCCCATATTACTTACCGCTACGCGGCCAACCTGCTGGCGGGGCACGGGCCGGTGTTCAATATCGGCGAACGGGTGGAAGGCTTTTCCAGCCCTCTGCATTTGCTGCTGAGCGCGGTGCTGCTGCGTACCGCTCCCACCGTGGATATTCTGTTCAAGGCCAAGCTGATGGGATTGGTCTTTGCAGGGCTGGCCGTGTGGCAGACAGGATTGCTGGCGCGTGACGTCCGATTTGCGCCGGGTGATGTCCTGCTGGCGCAGCTTTTGGTGGCCGCCAATATTATGTTCGCCCAGGCCGCCGTGAACGGCCTGGAAACCACTTTGTACGCGTTTCTGCTTTTGGTTACTTTGCGCGCTTTTGTGCGCGAGGCCGAAGGCGCCAATGGTTTACGGTCTGGCTTTTGGCTGTTTGCTGCCCTGCTTGCCCGGCCTGAAGCGATCCTGCTGTTTCTGGCTTTGCTGCCACTGCGCTTTTTTGGGGCAGCGCGACAGGCAGCCTGTCAAAGACACTCTCGCGTGGGCGGCTTCGTTTTTATTATTAGCAGCAGTGCTGGTGTGTGGGCGATTATTTTACTACGGCGAGCCGGTACCGAACACGTATTTCGCCAAAAACATGCCCATTGCGATGGGTTTAGTCAGCGGGTTCCTTTATCTGCTGCACCCGGTTTCCCTCGCCCCTGTCCAGCGGAATGGGGCCTCCTGGCTGCATCCTAAGCAGCTGGCTGCCGTGCTCGGGATGCTGGTATTTTGGGCGCTTGCCATTTGGGGCTGGGTGCGGCAGCGAGACTCGCGACTTGTCTGGGTGTTGGGATCCGCCGTGCTGGCGCAGGTTGTGTTTGTGCTGCGCTCGGGCGGTGACTGGATGCCGGGCTGGCGCTTTTTTGCGCCTCTCATCCCCATTCTGGCAGTTTTGCAATGCGGCGGCCTGCGCAGTCTTGCCGTGCCGCACCCGATGCGTTTGCGTCCTTTGGCGGGCGCTGTTTTACTCTTATGGATTGCCTGCGCCGCCGCTTCTCCCCATGCGCCCTGGGCACGAGCGGGCTTTTCCACGCATGGGGATGTGCTGATGACTTGCGATACATCGCTGGGCCGCAAGTGGATAGCGACCGCCCATTTCATCCGGCATCTGCCGCCAGGAAGCAGCATCGCCTACTCGGAGCTGGGCCTGGCGGGGTATACAAACCTGGATAAAACATTTATCGACACGCGTGGGTTGACCGACCGTGAGATCGCCCGCATGCCCAAAAACACCAAGCATCCGTGGGGCGTGGATGGATCCCCACTGGACAACACCGGGTGATCCCCTGTACAGCATCTTAGTGCGCCGTCGCCCTGATACCATCATTGCCTTTACCCGCGACCTGCAAATGCCCCAGCGTGTCTTGAGCGACTATGTTTTGACAGACAGGGTTGGCGATGCGCGCGATCCGGCTGGGGAAATCCTCCCGGCGCTGATCTATCGCCGCGAGCAAGCTGGCGCGCTTCAGGTACAATCCCCCCATGGCTTTTCGTCCCTGCATCGATCTTAAAGACGGGCGCGTGGTGCAAATTGTCGGCGGAACGTTGACCCCAGAAGGGCAGGCCGCCGTCAACCACGTGTCCCCGCTGGCCGCCGCCGACTTTGCCGCCCTGTACCGGCGCGACGGTCTGCATGGCGGGCATCTCATCATGCTCGGTGCGGGATGTGAGGAAGCCGCCCTGTCGGCCCTGCGCGCTTATCCCGGCGGCTTGCAGATTGGCGGGGGGATTACGCCCGCCAATGCGTCCGGTTATCTAGATGCCGGGGCCAGCCACGTCATTGTGACTTCGTTTTTATTTGATGGGGAGCGCTTGTCTGAAACGCGGCTGGCGCAGATGGTGCGGGCCGTGGGACGTGAGCGTTTGGTAATTGACTTGAGCTGCCGCCGCGCCGCCGATGGCGACTACTTTGTCGCTGCCAATCGGTGGCAGACCGTAACTCAGTCGCGTATCACCCCAGATTTAATTCATTTCCTGGAAGATTTGTGTGCGGAATTTCTGGTGCATGCCGCCGACGTGGAAGGGCGGCAGGCGGGCATCGACGAAGACTTGGTGTGTTTGCTGGGCCAAGCCGTGTCCCGTCCCACAACCTATGCGGGCGGCGCACGGGCGTTGGAAGACATTGCCCGCGTGGAGCAGCTATCAGGCGGCAGGCTGGACTTGACCATCGGCAGCGCCCTGGACATCTTCGGCGGCTCTCATGTGCATTATGAGGATGCCGCGCGGCTTGGGCGGCATTCCCCTTTGCCTTCAGTTTCGTTTCTCTGATGCATGGCCTGGAACAATCATTCCTGCGTATAACATGCCTGCATTGAAAGAGATGTCCTAGTTGTCATAACGGAACTGTCTTGAAAACAGTCGGAGGGGCAGCTTCGCCATGGGTTCAACATCATTTGTGCATAAAACCCGGCGGCTGTTCTGGACGGGAATTGCTTTTGCCGCGCGGGGCGTACTTGGCATTGCCTTTTCGTGCTTTGTCGGATGGATATTTGCCGATGGGGAGGCAGGCGCATGCACTACCACAATGGCAGGGTTCCGCCGATGACGCTGGGCGATAAGCTGGGGCTGGCAACGGTCTGGGCAGTCGGAGGCTTCCCTTTTGACTTGGGGTTGCTGCTAGGCGTCCCATTGCTCTTGGCAGGCATCCGGCGGTGCCATCGTGCTGTGGCGAAAGCCAAAGCAGTAGGGGTGTATGTTGCTGCTGCATGAGCACCCGTCCCCTACGCGGGCAGGGCGTCTATTGCCTGGTCGATTTCTTCTTCCGTGTTGTAAAAGTGCGGCGAAAACCGCACCCTGCCGCCGCGCACTGCGGCCTGCACACCCGCCAAAGTCAGTGCCTCCAGCACCTGTTCATTTGGCAGGTGCGGCGCGCGAAACATCACCAATCCCGCCCTGTCCGCGTCTGCGCGCGGCGACTCGACAATGTATCCTGTTGCTTCCAACCCCCGCGCGGCGTGGGCCGTCAATTGCAGTACGCGCTCCGCGATACGGGCAATGCCCACTTCTTCAATCAAGCTGAGAGCCTCGTCCAGGCCGACAATGCCCAGCATGTTGGGTGTGCCTTCTTCGTACCGCTGGGCATTGGGCTTGGGCGTAAAGTCCAGCGGGTCGAACTTGATAACGTCCACGACGGCACCCGCCCCCATGTTCAGCAGACGCATTCGGTCCAGCACGTGCGGAGCGATGTACAGACCGCCTGTGCCGCCTGGCGCCAGCAGCCATTTGTGGACGCCGGTCGCCACGATGTCCAGCCCCAGGGCTTCGGTGTCCAGCGGCAGCACGCCCAGGCCCTGAATGACATCCACGATAAACAGGGCGTTGTGCGCATGGGCCAGCGCGGCAAAGGCGGCGAGGTCTGCCCGGTAACCTGTCCCAAACTGCACCCAGGACAGGGTCAGCGCCCGCGTGCGCGTGTCCATCTGCGCCGCCACATCGCCGGTCGTGAATGTCCCATCGGGACGGCAGGGCACGAGCCGCGTTTCCACACCCCGACACGCCTGCGCATACCAAGGATAGACGACGCTGGGGTATTCGCAATTGAGGGATACGACGTTGTCGGCCGGCTCCAAAATCAGGGCATCGGCGACCAGCGCCAGTCCTTGCCCCGTGTTCTTGGTGATGGCGATATGTTCCGGCGACGCCCCCAGCAGACGGCCCAGTCGTTGACGCGCCGATTCGCGCGCGGGCAGCACTCGTTCCATGATAAAACCCAACGGGTCGCGTGCGGGCAGGGCGGCGGCTTCCTGCACCGCCCGCACAACACGCGCGGGCGAAGGCGCAATTCCGGCATGGTTGAGATACGGCCCACGCGCGACGGCTTCGGCAAACTCCGTTTGTCTGTAATCATCCAGGTTCATAGCATCTCTTTCTCAAACCGGCGGGGCTTGCGTTCGCGCAAGGGCAGCTTGTCTGTGCGCGCCGATGTCCCCGGCCTCTTTGACAGGTATAATACCATGACGACGGGCTGCACAAAGGAAACACGCTATGACCTCAGAAGATGCCGAGATTATTCGCAACATCCGCCGTGAGTTAGGCCGCCGGCCCCTGGACCCGACGCGCACCGACATTCAGGTTGTTCATGGGCGTGTCACACTGGCAGGCATCATCACCACCCTGCGCGACAAGCCGGACACCAACTTGCAGCACGAGATGGACCTGCTGCAAAAACTCTTGATGCGTGACCGCATGATTAAAGACGTTTCCATCAATGTGCGCATTGTTCTCCCCGAAAAAGAAGACGAAACCACCAGCACGCGCGGACGCACACGCGGCGGCCATTAGCCTGTTGGCTGTGTGGTTCCCGCCCTGTGCGCCCAAGAAACAAGCCCCATGAGCGAACAAGTACAGGCGATGTTCGCCCGCATCGCCCCGCGCTACGACGATGCCAACGACATTTTGTCCTTTGGCCTGCACCGCGCGTGGCGGCGTCGCGTCGTGCAGCTGGCGCAGGCGCGCGCCGGTCAGCGCGTGCTGGACTGCGCGACCGGGACGGGCGACCTCGCGCTTGCCTTCAAGAAAATCGTGGGAGCAAGCGGCCAGGTGATCGGGACAGACTTTTGCGCCCCCATGCTTGCGTCCGCTCCGGCCAAAGCGCGCCGTGCCCATCTGGACGTGACTTTTGAAGTCGCCGATGTTTTGGCGCTGCCCTATGACGACAATTCGTTTGATATTGCCAGCATTGCCTTTGGCATCCGCAATGTCGATTCGCCCGCCCAATGCCTGCGCGAAATGGCCCGCGTCGTCCGTTCCGGCGGGCGTGTCGCTGTTTTGGAGTTCGGCCAGCCTTCGGGCTTGTTTCGCGTTCCCTATACTTTCTACAGTCGTTATGTCATGCCCGCCCTGGGCGGCCTGCTCACTGGCGACCGCTCCGCCTACGAGTACCTCCCCCGCACCGCCGCCGCCTTTCCCTGCCAGGGGCGCTTTCTCGCCTTGATGGACAGCGTAGGCGTGTTTGCTTCCGCGCGTTTTATCCCCTTCCTGTTCGGCATTGCTTATCTTTATCTGGGCGAAGTCCAATAACCACCAGTTCGCATCCCATGGCTGCTGTGCCGGGATACTCAAGGTGAAATATGG
>JAABUO010007194.1_pt1 | contig 12728 bp, 14 predicted proteins | sample 5559291 | NCBI WGS metagenome assembly JAABUO01 (sample SAMN10711878, study PRJNA513372) | rock metagenome | isolation source: Antarctica rocks | place: Antarctica: Victoria Land, Finger Mt sud
AGTGCTACAATACATTCTGTTGTCAAGCTGGTGTTGACGCTGGTGAGGGTGCCCAGCTGCCAGCTGACGGGGCTGGCTTTGAACCAGACTCGCGAGCCCTTTGTCAAGCCCTCTAGAGTGTCGTGCTTCCACTGCTGCTTGTTCTGCTTGCCCTGGCTTGCTTTCTGCTTTGACTGCATCTTCCTGCAGTATGCCATGCATGTAGCAAATGTGTATGGACGACAGTGTGCTGCACATACACACATTCATAAGCATATACAATCAGCATGAGCAATGCACAGTTGCTGATAGAGTACCACGGCTGTTCAGCATTGCGCATGGGACTCTGCAAATTCTGTAGTTACACTCCCATGTTCAAGCACTGGCGGTTGAAGTGATGCAGAGATCTGGCCTACCCTTGTGTCATGCTTGCTTGCTGCAGGCCCTTTTTTACCTACATCACCATGTTGCAGGCTAAGCGTGCCACCAGTTCCATGTACAGTACATGCCAAAGCAGTCACTTAACAAAGTGTGCTGCAAGTCAATATGATAGCATGTGACGGTCATACAACCCAATGCCTAATGAGGTCACCTGCTTGGGGTTAGGAGACCCCAGTGAAACACGTTAACACATACTTCAGCAGGTGTATAACCTAGAGATGCATAAGTTGAGGCTCTTCGCTCTCTGCACAGGTCACTCACCTTGAACTTCACTGCCAAGGTCTCGGCATTGCCTAATTGCAACCAGCAGCGATTGCTGCGAGCTGCTGTCGGGTTGCTGAAGCTCGGAAGCTGTTTTACTGGTCAACTCAACCCTGAATGCGGACCTAGCCAACCACCTGCGAGTCGCAGGCGCAAAGCTTGCGGCAAGGCACAGCGGCTGCCTCAGCAGAGCGACTCGCTGACAAGTGTGCAACCCTATCTCAATCGCGCGATGACTATACAGGACAGCGTCGACCGAGCTACATTTGCATACGTTTGAACAATGAGGGTAGCAAAGAATTCTAAATCCAAATGTCCGAAACCTGTCCGGGACTTTGTCGAGGTCGACCTGCCGGCGGCAGCGTTGACTGAAGTGCAGTGCGACCACAGCAGCACTGCAGCAATGTCATAAAGACGGGCCAAAAGGTCTGGTTGTAGCCTGAAGTCTGTGCCCTCACGTGTGTAATATGCCGTCGATTCTGCAGCAACAGCTGCAACTAGTCTCAACGACTTGGGGAGCTCCGACAGGCAAACGGCAGAGAGGCAAGCCGTCTTTGTTATATACTGCTCAAGAAGCAGCAGATGTCGACCTACAGAGCCTGTATGAGCTCGCCCAGGAAGGTGAGCAAAAGTATCCCGAGCACCCCACGGTGGTTGCGACTGCGACGCCAAGCTTTAGTCCCTGGCATTCACAATGATTCAAGCATGTATGAAAGCATTGCGCCAGACTTGTTGTTGACTTACATAGCTGCTCCCTTTGCAGGTTTGGAGCAACTGTGCTCTATTGAAACTAGGTTTGAGCCGTTTCAGAAAACATTATTTAGTCAGGCTGGACTTGAACTCAGTCGTGATGAGCGTACTAAGGCAGACAATCAAACATTAGATGCTTCTCTGGGTGCCTATCTTCGTCTGCTGACAGACCATTTCCTGAGTGTGGCAGCCTTTCAGACCCTTGACTACCTGATACGCAGATACAGGTAGGAAATTTGCTTGAGTCAAGCTCCATTTGCACATGCACTGGCCTAAGCATGATCTTGTGGCGTGCAGAGTCAATGAGTTCAATGTGGATGTGCTAATTGCCTGTGGCCTGCCATATCATGCTACCAACCACTTTGTGCGGTTGGTACAACTATTGCATCTGGACAACACCTGCTGGAAGTTCCTCAGCCCAATGCAGAAGTCAGGTGCTGCCATGCCACGTGCACTACTGGTGCAGCGCTGCATCAACGATCAGGCAAGTGCCAGCTGTATCTCATCTGCTGCTTTGATGTCGTCTCATAACTGCCTGCACAGCCCCAGTCCAAGCTTGTGACCACACATGTGAGTAACAGCACAGCAAACCGCTGGGTTTCCTGTCTGGCACAAGCTCATATGTGTCCGATGTGCCATTGCAGGCAGTCCTACGTGCCATCTGTGAGGATGCCAAAGCTGTCTCAAGCGACATGACAGCCAGCAGCAGCATGCAGTCCTTCTATGCTGTGCTGCTTTGCGAGCTTCTGCTGACAACACAGCCGGTAGGCACCCTGTGGTTGCCTTGCATCGCATTGCATGGGTGCATAACTGTTACACACAAATGGCGTGATGTGGGATGATGATTATGATCACTATTACAGACCTGATCAGAGGGACTGGTTGTCCCGGTGCTGACACCTTTCATGCACCACTCTGACCACATCACTGTCACTACCAACTCTTGTACAGCAGCTTTCTTGCAGTGCTCAAATAGTTGGTAAGAGTCACAAGTTGTCTGCTGCGCCACTCTCACACAGGTCAAAGACAATGAGAGCCAAGAGTTTGCCATTTGATGTTACACAAAATCATGCTCCTAAACAGAGTAAGTTTTTGATTACGCACAAGCCCACATATATGATGATGGTCTGACGCTGCAGGTCAAAGAGGATCTGGTGCGTCTCTTGCTGCCATACCTGATGGCTGGTCTTGGTCCAACCATCACTGCCGACTACCGAGCAGCAACGCTGATGATTGTGACCCAGCTTGCAAGTCAGGCTACCTTGTCAGATAGCCTGCTGGCAGGTACAGCTTCATCGTCTTTCCCTCCTACACCTTGGCTTGCAGACAGGGTGCACTCACTGCTGCAGTGCTGATGATGACTCCCTTTGTAAGCTATCAGAGCTGTCTGCTCTTTGAGCTATACATCAGTTTGTATTCCCTGAGGCACTACAGCATGTGTGCTGCCAAATGTGATGTCTTTTGCGAGTCTAGAAGGCAGGTCCACGTCGTGAAGCAAGCTCTGACCGGCTACTTTGTCTGCTACAAGTCTGCCACAGAAGCAAGGCAAGTGTAAGATCTGTGTAATGACCACGCTTGTCACTAGGAGTATTGTAGATGTCGTTCTCGTCCCTACTGCATCATCAGCTGCAAGCCTTGCCACTCTGGCTGCATTGGCTGCTTGTGTTGCAGGTCAGATTCGAAGCTGTCCCAGTCACTACACAGTTTTGAACCTCACCTGCAACACAAGCAGCCATTGCAGCCAGAGTGGCAAGGCTTGTAGCTGATGCTGCAGATGGTGTCGAACAGGTTGCAGCACCAAAAGGGTTTGCCAGCATTGCATCTGGTGGCCACCTATTCTGCTGCTGCAGATTCAATGCTGGTAGTCCATTCTGACGCTGCAAATGTTTCAGCAGCATCTGCAGCGTCAGCTGCGAGCCAAGCAGCCACTCTGGCTGCGTTGGCTGCTTGAATTTTGGATTTGTCTGAAGCAGAAGGTTAAAAAGTGTCATGCACTTGATGCTATTGCATAAACAGTCCCTAAGCTCCTGCTTCAACCCTGCTGCCTGAGTGCATATGGAAGGTGCTACTCACAGTACCTCCCAGCCGTGAGTGAGTCTTGCCCTCTGTCATACAGCAGGTGCAAGCCCAGCTGGTAATCTGCCTGGCTATGATGTTACCATCATTGTGACCATTGTAGGAAAGCAGTCGTCCTGTGCTATCTAGTAAGCTAGGTGGATTGTCCTTTTCCTGCTGCAGGGCTAATACAAGAGATGCTGAAGCACATGCCAAGTACACAGACTGGTCAGGCTGTCATGGTTCTGTGTCACCTTGCTCTCACCCAGTCACAGCTGAAGCAGCTGTCCCCGGCAGTCTTCAAGGTATGCTAACTTGTGCTGCTGCATCAACACATGTGCTGCAGCTATTGCACTTGTGACTGCATATTCACTTCAATGTTTCCAGGCAAAGGTGACTTCGGAGGGTCAGGAACACTTCGGTGAAAAGAGAAAAGTTATCTTGCCAGTTTGTATGCAGATTACCATTCTTATGCTGAATTGCTTAAATGGCTTGAGCTTTGTAGTTGCTATATAATGCTGGCAGTGGTGATGACCAAACAGTACCATCAAATCCTGACTTGCTAACGCAAACTGATGAAATACTTCAGCCTTGTCTGAGCTGCCAGCTCTATCTGCATGTGACCTATCATGTGTTGATGTTCCGCTGTCTGCATGCATTGCAATCAAGGCACGTTCATGTGGCCAGTCACAGCAGAAGCAGCTGTCTCTTGTGTTGAGTGATGCTGCATCAAAGAATGACATGCCCTTGGCATGAGTGCACACTAGAGCCATTGCCCACTTTGTGCAGTGGTGTTCTTGCAGAGCATCATGAAGATCCCAGATATTGTAGATCATTTGAAGGGCTTGTCTGACCAGGGCATGGCTCTGGGGCCCTTGTTGGCCCTGCTGTTGCCACCATTGGGCAGCTGCATCTTCGACAAGAAGTTGTACGTCAAAACTGCACTGCAGCTGGTGCAGAGGCTGCCTCTTGGTGAGCAACGCCTCAGCTTCTTCTGTGATGCCTGCACACAGCATGGCTCCTGGTTCCTTGCTCAGCGCATCTTTTCTCATTCTGCACCCAGTACACATCCATTGTCCATGTGTGCACCTGCTTGTGTTGGTCCTGCTGCGTCAAGTCTGTTTATGCTCTCTATGCTGTGTTCCTGTTGATGTTACCGCTGTTGAAACCAATCTTGCTCCACAGGCATGCATGCACAGCTGTTTGCTACCACCTTGCTCAAAAAGCTGCCTCAAGCCACCGCTGAGCAGCGAGCCATACTCACACCCATCATCCGTGCTCTGGACCTCAACTTCCCAGACCAAACAGATGCTGCTGTGAACCAGCTGCTGCAGCACAGTGAGGGAGACAAACAGGCAGCTGCACAAGGGGTAGCTGAGCTGCTTCAGGCAGCCCTTGCAGGCAGTGTGCATGCCCCTCTCACCGCTGCTGGCTCAACACTGGCCTTGGCTGTTGACTCCCCATCTGCTGAGATGCGTATCCAGGTGAACCTTGTAGATTGATGCAATCCATGCCTAATGAAGGCTGTGCTGTGTATGGATGCATCAACTTCGACTGCTTACTCATCCTGCATTGGCAACAAGGCTCCTGTCATGGCAGTGAGGATCTGTCTTTCCTTAATGGGTTGTGTATCAGAAGCACACTTCTTTGGTGTGCAAAACAGAAAACCGAAGCTTGTATACCTTCTTTGTTTTGTATTGTAGTAAGTAACAGAAGGGATACATATATGCTAGCCTTTGTTTCAGGCTTACAGTGCATGCTGGACAGCACTGCTGGCATGCTCTCAATGAACCAGGAACTGCTATGTCTGCAGGCCTTGAAGCAGCTTGATGCAGCACACCAGGTATGCATGGCCGCAGATCCAGGCAAAGCAGCATCAGCAAGCTCCATGTTTCTGCAAGATGTTCTTCTGCGGCGCCTTGCTGATGACGAGCCTGCAGTTGCGACCACAGTTCTGTCTCTGCCCAGCCTGACGGGTGTGCCTGGCACTGAGCTGTATGCTGCTCTAGCAGCTGTCATCAAAGTGTCCACACACGTGCTCAGAACCGCTGGCAGAAGGAGTGAGCACAAGGCCTGGAGGGCTGTTGCAAGAAAGGTACAGCAGGCAGTTAACAGCTTGTGATCCTGATCAGTTTGAGCTGTTAATAGCGTGGATGTTACCCTCCATTTTGTGTGTTGGTTTGTGTGGCATTGATTTAGATGGCGCCTATTGTCTCACACTCCACAGTTGTCTGCATGCTCATATCAAGTGCTGACTGCCTGAACTGCTCAACAATGTGTCTCCAACTTCAGTGGCTAGAGACTGTCACCTAACTACCTGTGCGCCTGATCAGTCTGTGTTTTGTCCTGCAGGCTTTGAGGCTGCTGTCTGAAGACTTTGTGCAGAAGCATCCTGGCCTGAAGCAGCAGGTGGTGCTGCAGCTGCTGAACAACAGCGTTGTGCTGGGCCACAATCGCAAGGTTGCTGTTGAAGCCATCAGCGTCCTTCAAGGGCACAGTGAGGCTTTGCTGTCAGGTATGATCCCCTGTAGCCCTTCTGCATTTGGATGCTGCTACATGTCATTTGGTTGTGTACTGTGCCAACAAGTCATCCGGTGCAGGTGCCAGCCTTCACATACAGACTGCATCAGCATGTTGGACTGACTCAAGAGTTGGTCATACTCTGAGTCTGCCAGAATGCAAATACTGAGGACTTACTGTGACCTGTCTGGCTGGATGGATGAGAGGAGCTTGTGTCTATTGCAAACCGGTTGTGGAGCATGCTGTAGATTTAGCTAGCTGTGCTGTTCAGGGCAAAGCAAGGTGCCTGGCATAAGTTTCTGTTATGTTCCCTGCAGGCTTGAAGGCTGTCAACGTAGCAGGAGAGGATCCCACTGCAGTGGCAGCAGCTGATGCTGAAACTCCAGACTCGGACACTCCAGATGCAATAGCTCCCACCACCCCTAACCGCACAACTGCCAAGGCAGCTGACCTTAGCCTCAACCAAGCATTAGTCAATGCCCTGGCTTCACAACCTGCCTCAGACAGATCCCCAGATGCAAACCAAGGCCTGTCGCAAGCTCAGGAGCTCATCATCGCAGCCGACGGCTTCCCACATGCTCGCCACCTCCTACTGCTAGCCCTGCTGCGAGCTTGTCACATCAGTGCGAAGCCCTCTGGCATTGCTCTGACTATCGTCAGGGTGGTGGACGCCCTTCGGGCAGATGTGGCAGCATCTGCTGGTCTCACAGGGCTCACACCTGCAGCTGTGGAGGACCAGCAGGGCATGGCAACAGCCGCACACTTCAAGCAGTGGGAGAAGAAGGCGAGCAAATCCCATGCAGCTGTCTTGCAGCAGGCACTGCTTGTGGGCTTACACCATGTCTCACCACATGCTCTGGAGTCCCTACCTGGCAACCTGGTGAGTTCCCAGTTCCTTTTGCAGCAGTCCTGCTGCTAAGTTTGTATCCGAAGGAGGTGCTCGAAGGAGATTGGGCAGCATGATGTTTGAGCTGCCTTTTTGACATCTGCTGTGCAAGCTTTGCACACGTGCACTGACAGCCTCTTGCAATACCATCAAGATCTGGCATGAATGGCACTATTTACACTGTTGATACTATCCATCATGCTTATGGGCACTGATGGGTCCTGGTCATGCAGGCTCCACTGCCTTTTCTGACAGCGCTGCTGCAGCTGGCCCCTCAGACAGTCTTCCACCCACACTGCTGTGCATTCCTTGACAAGACAGCAGAGCCAGCTAAGCTGCTATCAGACATCTTTGGCGCTGCAAGCAGCAACAAGGAGCAACAAAGCATGCAGGTAATTATGCGCTCAGCAGCTGTAGCTGCTGCTGGTCACAAGAATACTGCTGTGAACCACCTTGTGTGTTTGCTTGACAGTCTGCGCTGTATTACCTTTCCCTGTCAGCTGATTTGATGCTTTGTGTATGGGGTGGTCTGCATGTCATGGCACGTTGATTACTATTGTTGCAGTGTTGCACAATTGCAGCTCAGCTGTGCATTCCTGTAACAGGCCTGTGCTACTTTTGGCGGTGGTGCGCACCAAAATAGGCACTCTCCTAGGGCTCATCTCTCACTCTGCAACAAGTCAAATCTTATGCACAACAATTGTGGCCTTTTCTGCACTGCTAACCTGCTGGCATCTGTTTGCAGGAGCATGCACTGCGTCTGCTACGGCCATACCTGACATCTGCAAGCCCACAGACACCCAGTGCTGTACTGTTACCCAGACTGTTTGCAGCTGCAGCCAGCAGCAGCAGGGAGGTGCGTGTGCAAGCCCTGGACTGTTTGGTGAAAGCTGGTGCAGACTCAGGAGCAGCTGCCAGGCTTGTCAGCCCTGATCTGGTGGCAGCTGCCCCCCTGCAAGCCTTCCTGGCCGCTGTAGCTGAGCAGCATGCAGACATACTCAGCGATGGGCTGGGGCTTCTGCAAGTCGTCAAGCACCTGTTGCCTCAGGTCAAGGCAAGGCCCCATGGCCACGCTGCCAAGGCTGGGTGAGTCTTTCGGGAACTGCATGCAACCTTGTTTAGAAATGATACTTGGTTCATTCTTTCAAGCAAGTTCACATGTTCAAACAGGTCTCATCATATCTGCATCTTGAAAAAGCATTGCATTGCTCAAGGCGTTGTATACATGTTTCGTTTCGTGTCTGTTGTTGACAGGCGCTGACATCTTGTCAATCATGCTCGCTCTATTTGTTTGTCAGAGCTGCTCTCCTGCGCAGCATCTTCTCAATCTTGCTTGTTTGACTTGTTTGTCAGAGCTGCTGTCCTTGTTGCAGGTCTGGGCACCTGGACTCAAAGGTATCATCAGCTGTCGTCCATTATATGTTGGATGTGATGCCCCAGCTGCACAGCGACAGCAGCATCGCTGCAGCCTCAGTGCTATTTTATATCCTATCAGGCTCAGCAGCGCCAGCTCAGCTTCTGCAGTCAGCATTGGCCACCCTCCACCAGCTGCCGCTCACACCTGAGTCAGGCTCGCAACCATCCTTGCCTCAGATCCAGCTAGCATGCGAGCTCCTGCAGCTGTTCACTTCTGAGGCCTTCCAGGCTTTGCCTACTCCAAAGGGCAACAGCAAGGCGGCAAAGGGAGCTGGTTCCCTTGCAACAGAGAGCTTTGGGATGCTTCTGCAGCTGGTGAGAGTTGGTGTTGAAGGGCACCTGGTCGAGAGTCAAGAGCTGGTGAAGCTGAGGGAGGCCGCTTTTGGGCGGCTTGACGCCGATGTTTACGCTGTCATGCCAGTGCGGCAGCAGATGCAGGCTTTTCTGGTGGGTTGTGGTGGTGTGCTTGTGCCTATCAGTGACAGTATAACATGCCTACAGGAAGGGTGTAGTGCATGAGCGTGCTGGTCTTGCAAATTTGCACAGGGCAAGTGTTCTTGTTGTGAAGCAGCAAGATGCAGCAGCCACTGGTGTTGGATCATCCTGTGTTGGTAACATTGCAATTCTGCTAATGTGTCAAAGACTGTGCAACCGACAGCTGCAAATCATTATCTGCATTTGAGGACATGCAAGTTGCCAGGATCAGTCATGCGCTGATACCGTGTCTTGCAATGCCCAATCACGTCTCAACCCCTTTGCTGTTGGTGCAGGCATTGCTCAATGGGTCATCAAGGGACCCTAGTGAAGATGCACGCAAGGCAGCCAGGTCTGCCCTGTCCCACCTGCCTCTCACAGCTCTGTCCCTGGTTCCACTGCTGACAACAGTGGACAAAGCCGCAGCCACAGAAGTAGACATGCCTGCTCCGAAGACAAGGAAGCGCTCCCAGGCTGAGTCCAGCGTGAAGCAAGCTGCAGATGGACTTGACATCCTTCATCTTGCAGGTCAGCCACTGTCATCATCTACAGACTGCCTGACATCCACCGTCCCCCCTTCCCCTTCCTGCAGGACCTTATCTCAGTCACCGCCTTGCCTTTCCCTCTCTCCTTTACTGCCAATAGCACTCCAAGCTGAGCTTGCCTTTGCTCTTCAGCTGCTGGTCTACAGCCATGTCAGTTATGCTGCAGTCTGCTACTGGCATTCTTGGCTGCACTAGTGTAAGGACCATGCCGGGCAGCGTTGCTGTGAGTTGACAGCTTTCCAAGGGTGTATCTGCGTCGCAGGTCATTCTGCTTTTTGTAGCGAGCTTTTGCACAGCTTTGCTGTTCTGACAGCTTCTGTCTGTTCTTCAGGAGAATCCACAGGCCTCGAGTTGTGCACTTCTGTCTTGGAGCTACTGCAGTGGAAGGAGGACATTCAAGATGAGGCGGAGTTGGTGGCACCCCTGTGCAAGGTCTTGCACCAGCTGCTGTCCACTGCTGGGCAAATCACCGCCAGGACTGCTGCTACTCCCTCCTCAGGGCAAACTGCAATGGACATCAGTGATAATGAAGCTCCCTCTGACGAAGAGGACGATGCTGATCTGACCGTTGCTCAGAGCTCACGGCGAGTCTCACAGCACAATTTGCCTTTCACCATATGTGGTGTTCGTGTTTCCCCTCTCCAGGCACAGCCTATGTGGCCAGCTTGTGCTTGTAGATGCGGAAGCATTGGTGTGCAGTCGTTGTGTGATCACTCATGTGTGATAAGGTTGATGTGCAGCCTTGGTGTGGTCACTCATGCGATAGCATTGGTGTGCAGTCATTGTGTGATCGTGCACGTGATAGCACTGGTGTGTAGTCGTTGTGTGATCACTCACTGCATAGTGACTACATGCGTCTCCCCAACAGCCTTTCAATTTGGAAAATAAGCTTGGCAACTGACCAAGGAAGCTGTTTGCAGATCGATGCATCGGGGGTACGCAATGGCGCTGGCTTTGCAAGCTGTTCAGAACATAGCAGCCCGGGCGCCAGTTGCCTGGCTCACTGCTGTGGATGTGTCCCTGGTCCTCACTTGTGCAAAGGAGGCACCAGACAGTGCTGTCCGCAATGCAGCTCTGTCCCTGTTGGAAGTGCTGGCCTTGAAGCTGCCAGACACCACACTGAAACATGTCTTGGAGGTCAGTCAATGCTGCAAAGGCAACCACATTTGCTGCTGACGTTCCACACTATGTGGTGTAAGATCTTGATATGATTCTGCGGCACGAGTTCCTTTGTTAAATGCTGACTGAGTTGACAAAACCAATTCCATACTTGCGACTGGTGCAAAGGCTCCCAGAGGCTTCATGCCTCAACCATGCACTTGATTGTGGAATCTGCTGTCAAGCATTTAATGTGGTGGTGCACATACACTCCTGTTCAAGCTAGAGTTTGTTGTACAGGTTGTAAGCATCATTGGCAGCAGTGCAAGCCAGCAGGACGACTCGCACTCTCACCAGGTGGCTGCTGCAACATTGGCTGCTGTGGTGCCTGCCTGGCTGCAAGCTGGCAAGCCCCTGCTACAATTAGCCGCTGCTGTTGTGGCTCCCTTGCCTGATTTGCTGCCCCACAGGCGCCTCCCGCTGCTCACTGCACTCATCGCTGTCGTCCCTCAGGTAAATCTGCAATGCTTTGGGTCAAAAATGAATCTTATGTCTTTAAATAGACATTTTGATTCTCTCTCTCCTGGCTTGCTCTTGTACTCTTCTTGCTGATGTGTTGCTTCTAAGCTTGTACTGCTGTGGCATCTCTTTCTGTGCTGTTCTGTGTTCTTGTCTTTCTAACGTGTTTGCCTGTAGTCTTGTGGCACTGCCCTTGTTTGTTCTCACATGCCTTGTATACATACACACCTTGGCAGGCGGTTTCGTATGCTGATTGGTGCGCTAAGCAGAGTCCTTATGCCCCGATATCTGCAGTATACTGCTCTGCCACTGACAACATTTGTTGCATCATCTTTGTGCTGTAAGTACGGAAGATGTGCTGAGCCTTATGAGCTTGTTGTGTATGCAGGACGCTGCAAGATCAGTGGTGTTATCACTGCTTCTGCAAAAGGCCCTGCATCTGTCATCAGAGGAGGTGGTTGAGCATGAGCAAGCTTCAGCGCAGCCTTTGGTCAAGCGTTTGGATTCTTGGCCCATTGTTCTGGCCAACTCCGTCTGCCATCAAGTAAGCATGCTCCTTCTGCCTTTGGCCTTTTGCCTTTTGCCCTTTGCATTTTGTCTGCTGTGTGTTGCCTTGTCCTTATGCTAGCTGGTGATGAGACAATGACATATAGGATCAACCACCTGATATTGATGAGAACGTGTCTCTGAAGCTTGTGCAGCATGAACACAACATTATGTCCATGTGCGCGTGGTGCTGCAGCAGCCACTGATGAATCAACTTTTGCACGTCAGTCTGAGCTCGCTCTCTGATGATCAACAAAGCTATTTTCGTTCTTGATTCTGAGGCTTTCCTGCAAAGCTGTCCCATGATCCTGCTGCTCCACTCCTATGACCTTCCTGCATACATACATGCCTTGCCTCTGTGCTCACTTTCTGTACACCAGATCACTGCACAAGTCTGTGCCTAGAATTTTTACTTGCTCAATGAGCAATGCATGAATTGCTTTGTGGCCTCGTGCTGACGGGTTCAGTGCTGTGCCTGCAGGCTTCATTGTTGCAGTGCATACAAGCACTGACAAGCCTACTTGACAGCACCCTGGCAGAGAGTGAGCAGCAGCCTCAGCAACCGCTACCTGCCCTAGCTGTCACCTTTGCTGCCACTCAAGTACAGGTATCTGCCTTCTTGCTGCCATTCAAGTATACATTTCTGCCTGCTTGCTGCCACTCAAGTACACGTTTCTGCCTCCTTGCTGCCACCAAAGCACCGACTGTCTGTTGGGGCACATTGTACTTCTTCCTGCACGGACTAGCTGCAGACTTATGTACCACATCCTTACGTGCCTCTTGTGGCTTCCGCCAGGTGTTAGTCTTTGTACAGGACTGCAGTATAGCTACACAAAGGACACTTTCACTCACTGCACAATCTGGTGCCATACAGGAGAGTGGTGTGGGGGTGTCTGCTGCTCGTACCTCTGATGAGGTCCAGGCAGCCTACTCCGCTTTGTTGGAGCAAGCCTTGTCCCACCTGCAGCTGCTGGGCATTGAGTCTGCATCCGCCAAGCACAGCAAGAAGAAAGCGCAAGAGAGGCTGTATGCTCTGCTAGAGGCTCTTGCCAAGGTTAGCATTCAGTATTGGCAGTGTCAACGCCAAGTGTGCCTTCTTACAGTCCTTGCAGTCCATCTTGCAGTCCTTGGGAGCAGAACGCCACGCTGTGTGTGGTGCCTCTGTTTGCTGCTGATGAGCAAGAAATGCATGCTGTGAGTGTGATATGGCACGAGAAATGCATCCATGAATGAAATGT
>JAABUO010007196.1_pt1 | contig 12727 bp, 16 predicted proteins | sample 5559291 | NCBI WGS metagenome assembly JAABUO01 (sample SAMN10711878, study PRJNA513372) | rock metagenome | isolation source: Antarctica rocks | place: Antarctica: Victoria Land, Finger Mt sud
AGGTATCGCCTAGGGCGACTTGAGAGGATGTCGTTGAGAGAGAGGAGGGCGTTGATGAAGATGAGGAGACGGTGGACGCTGAGGCCGGGGAAGGAGCTTGAAGGCGGGATATGCTTGGGAGCTGGAGCGAGGGTGGAGCAGGGTCCTCGTCTTCTTCGTCTTCTGAGCCTATGTCGGAGTCCTCCACGGTTTCATTGTTGTCTGGGAACTGCAGGTGGTCTCCGCCCTTGGTTCCGTTTGCCGACTTGTATTGAGCCCATAGATCCTCCACTTGGTGCAATCCAAGAGCTTGACGCTTTTGAAGAGAAGCTGATAGTACTTCAAAGCAGTAGATGGTGTGGGCAGTAGTCGCCATTGCGATCTTAGCTCACTTGCACTGTAAGCTAATTCGGCACCAGTCCCTATAGCTTTCTGAGGAAGCTCCGGCGGTTTGGAGCTCAAAGAGAGTGGAACTCACAGGGCCAAGCGCAACGACCGAATGCCAACCTCCTAAGGACGGCGGTGGTGGTTGAGTGCTCGGTCATCTGCGGCGCTTGGGAGACATGTCGTACTGGGGAGGTGATGATGTACGACAGCCTTATCTTATGCAAGAGCTTATTCTATTCTTATCGCACTTATGCAAGCCTAACCTCTTCTGCAATTATCGTGTCTTTCCAGATCCTCCACTACTCGGAACTCAATTTGCAAATCATCATGATTACAGTCCTTGTCTCATCTGAGCGTATTCATCGTCCACTTAGCTAAGTGAGGCATATTTCTAGGTGAGGTCGCGACGCCCATCTTAACCCAAGGATGCCAGGCGACGGGGCGCATGAATGCATAACCGCTTTGAAGCCCTCATCGTCTCATATACTCGCTTAGCCCCCTTTTGAGCTTCATGCAGCAATGCTCTACCCATACACCCTTCTGCCATGGAGCCTATCACCTACCAACTCTCTGACTATTACTCACCACCGCGACCTCCGCCCTCGATACTATACACAACCCGTTGCCCCCTCTCTTACAATCCCCGTCTCATCCTCAGCCTCATTTGGAAGCACTCTTCCAATTTCGTAAAAAGCATACGCAGCACAATCATGCTTTTTCAACCTCAGCGACCGTGCCTGATCCTTCCACTCTCATGCGAGTTTCCTGCTATACAAAACCCTCCCCCACCATGATTCCCACTCACTTCTCTGCTCAACCAAAAAATCTCTCATTCTTTTGCAATCAACTACTCGAGTCTCGTCGCCGGCCGACCCATATACATTCTTTTCACCCACCTCCAGTCCACCAAGCAAACTTCATTCCAATCAAGAAAATATGCAATACTTCTCCGCCCTCCTCGTGCTTGTCTCTCTTGGCTTTACTCTCGCAAATCCTATGCCCGCACCGCAGGCGGCAACTCCTGGTATTTATTTCCACTGTTACTTTTCCGTGTAACGAGGTATTGATTCATCCTGCAGATGTCAACACAGCCGCAATGGTGGATGCGACGGGCAATATCGTGAATTTTGATCCTACGGCTGTTGTTACCTAGATTTCGGCGTGGTTCTCGGTGGCAGATGGAGAAGGAGTTGGAGTTGAAGTGACAGAGATATGCGTCGATGTTTTTGGGTTCCGGGATGGGGTGCGATGCATAGGAAGCATTAGGACGGAGATTTTCGATATTTAGGAGAAATTTGTAGGGTGAAGAGAGAACAAGATTAATGGAAATCCGTGAGCCGTGCTCCAACTTCTTAATCTCGCCCACTCCTCTCCTTCCTTCTCCACCAAACCCCCCCTCCCTCCCCCCTCCAACCCCCATCTTTCATCTCTTCCACCTCCGCAGTCTCAATCTCTTTTAATTCCACCTATACCAAACCTCTTCACCATTAAAAAAACAAGCGTCCTTAAAACCCACACCCTTGTCCCATCCTCGAACCCATCTACCTCAACCAGCTACGAAAAAATCGCACGTTTCACTTATCCAAATTTCATCTCTGAAAACTATGGGCCTTCTGAGTGGGAGAGTTTGAAAGAAGGCTGCTGGGTTTGAAGATGGCAAAACGCAGCGATCAATTTCGTTTGTTTCGCGTGAAAAGGGACAAGGAAAGGGAAGGAGGAGGGAGGAGCCTGTAAGGGAAGGGGTGTGGAGAAGGTAGGGTTACAAAAAGGGATATGAGGAAGTATTTTGGAAGAATAGTACGCACAAGAATGCAGGTAGGCTAGTCTGCGACAGCGAGAACAGATGCGAGATTTGGATTCGTGAGGGCTAGGGAGTATGATAGTGTTGTTGTGAACGAGAAAGCGTACGAAACACTGATCGGGTTGAGAGGAGAAAAGAAGATGTTCAGCTTACTTACTCTGTGCATTGCATTATATTATTTCTACTCATCTACCCTCTCCACCCCCCTCCCCTTTCACTCTCTACTGTAGAACTCCTAAACAACAACCCTCTGATAAAATCCTTCCAAGTAAACGTGCTTCTGTTATATCATCTATAAACCTTTCTGTTTCGTCTTCATTTTCGTCTGCGGATCTTCTCGTTACAAGAGGAACAAGAAACATTATTTGGAGGACGGTTTTCGCAGCAGCGAGAAGAAAAGCGGGAAAGAGAACGAGACGAGTAAATCGGGTGGGAGAGCGAGCTTAGGTAAGACGAAATTGGGTAAGAACATGCGCATGAAGTCACAACCGTCAATATGAAGCACATGAAACTGACATTCAAAAATCGTCATCTCCAAGTATACACCCAAGCCTATACAACCCCGACCACCTAAATTACTCGACCTTGAGGTAATTCGCCCAAAATGAAATCTGAGATTACAAGTCGAGATCGATTGTTCAGCGATCCCAATCCTAGGCCAGCCTATGCGAATACCCATCACCGTTCGTTCTTAGCATGTAGTGCGGTAATGAATGGTATGAGTCTATCTCAGAGCTTCGACAAGTCATCTCGTGAAGCTGGGCCCATTAACCTAAACCCTCTCAGCCACCCGAACTCTCAACCCTGATCACTTTAATATCACATCCTCGGCAAAAGTTGGAACCATGATTTTTGCATCGAAGCAATTTTCATTATTTTTTTGGTTTTTCTATCTAATTCTGCTCATAAGAGCTTAGTTAAGAAGACAAGCAAGTAAACCACGCTCGAAAAGTAAAGAAAGATCATCTAGCTAGTAAAGAGGCCATAAAAGCTAGTTGCATGAGCCATATGTTTGAATACCCTCCGAAACTCTCTGTAGATAGCAGAGCGACAGTCAGGGACACGAAGTGGTGTAGTGAGCCGCTGTTTGCCTTACTGAGAGCGCCGATGATGATTGCCCTTGCCCAGCTTTATGACGTATGGGTACAACAACTAGCTGGAGGGGGTACATCATGTGAGGTGACAAAAAAAATAGAGTAAACTGCTGAATAGAAAATTGCACGCTTTCTGTAAACCCATCAAATCCACCGAGATCAGACCAGAGGTATCGAGTATTTGGCGTACAACAATATGTAGTCGATCCGGATAGTATTCGGGTGAGATGCTTCAAGCGCAATGCCTCACAGTGCAGCTAATATGTTGTGAGAAAAAGCTTGCAGAAATGAAGAACACCGTCGTACGTATACAGTTGCAGCTGACTTCTGGCTGTTTTGCCTTAGATATACCACATTCCATAGCGAATGCCCGTGTTATTGAGCATCGGAAGGAGCGGCTGAGCCTCTGTCTCGGGTGGATCTGAAGTTGGAGTTGACTTCTCCTTGACAATGGCATCTTGTGACCTATTCTCATGTGCAGCAGCACGGTTCGAGGCCAGATGTGCGTAGTAAACCGCGGGGACTAGTGATTATTAGCTTGAAGACTTCGACACTTAGGGTATCAACACTTACATAGCGAAACCGGTGTAGTTGCACGCATGTACTGGTACGAGTGCTCGTAAAGCATGCATTGCAAGTCATTCGGGGACGTCTTTGCCTCATCCATTAAAACGTGATAGTGCGTAGGACGAGCAGTGCCTTGAATTGCCGCATGAGAGCATAGGTAGAAGTCGTACTCCATTGGATGAGTAACGTCTTTCTCAACGAGAACACCTGGAACTGGGTTGCTGTTCTTGTCGCAGGCAATACCCACTGGAGGGAAAAATCGAATGCGATGCCGCTTCTCGGCCACTATTACGGTGAAGACGCACTTGTAGTTCGGGTCGGTCCTCGTCATATCATGCAAGATCCGCTTGATATCTGCAACTTCGGCCTTCAAGACAGCCTGGTACTGGCCTTCGGAAACACCATCGCGGAAGTAGTAAACATGCTGCGGCATACGCCCTCCGCCAACGGTCTCGGCCCAGTGCTGAAAGAGGGGTCTGAGCATATCTTCAATGTTCCTCGTAGCAATCATTTCAACGCGATGGCCGTTAGTCTCAACCGCAGCCGCATAACGCGCAGCTATCTTATCCATTGAAACAGTCATAGCAGCCATAGATGGTGCCTGGCTTCCAGGTGCGCCGTGTGAAACATCAGCACCGATGATCATAGTGGGCTTCGTAAAGTGGCCAGTAGAACTTGCCTGTCATATTGTTAGCATCGTCACCCGTTGATATGCATAACCAGCTTACCAATTTCACACGACAGGTAGTACCTCCAAGCTTAGCATTGAACTTCATGCAAACATTCGAGTGATATTGGGCTTGGTTTTTCAACACATTCCCGCCTTGAATACACTGCGACATAACTCCAAAACGGCATTCACAATTCTTCTTGATCCGCTTGTAGACCTCGGCTGACCTATTTGGTAGAATGAACATAAGGATCTGGGGTCGACTCTTAGCTGCGTTTCCTGCACCGTTAAACGTCTTATCCACTGCCTGGGCAATGTCTGCAATTCCGCCAAGCGTGAAGGGTGAAGTATTGGCAACAGTTCCGCCGTGCCCTCGGTAGACCTTGATAAAAGTGTCGATAAAAGCTTGAACCGCTTGCTTGTTAGGCCTGTAAGATACTAATTAGTATACCCAATGCGGAAAACTGAATTGAATTTGACGTACCCTTGGCCAATGACACATACACCCCAAGATGTAAGGGGCGCTGGGTTTCCGTTCAAGAAGACCTTACCTCTCAAGTCCCAACGACCGGAGTATCCAGGAGCAGCGGTTTGATTCTTTCCATAAAGAACTTGTGGAGGGTTCAAAACTCGAGCTTGCGTCGTTAGCATATTGGGATCTATTTTCAGGCCATAGTTCTGGAGATATGGGTCGTGCTGCCAATCCAGGAGTCTCAATCCATCTTGAATGGACTCCTTACGCTGGGCAGGTCTAGTGACAGCAAACTTGATCATGAACGCAGTTTGCCTCTCATCGAGTTTGTAAGGGTAGCGTTGCGCCGGAATCATAAAGCAAAGCTCCAATGGATACACGACACCTTTCTTGGTAGTCTCGACGACGGGTAGATCCGGGTATTCCAGATGAACATTGTACCGCCTCATATAGTAGTCGAATACCGAGGTGTTAGGAATGACTGTATTGGTGCTACGATCCCTCAAATCGAACTTGTATGTTCGCGCCGACATTTCCGAGATCCGGTGAACTTTCCACACCTTAGTGGGATTTGTACAGCCTCGGTGTCTCACAACAAACTCGTTCTTCGCAAGGCGCTTCACTTGGGCGAAATGCGGTGAAACTCGCTCTCCGCCATGAACATTCTTCAAAGGCCTCAGTCTAACAGCCAAAGTATCGATGTCGTTCAATCCGGTCACCTGGAAGGCAAGTTGCGCAAACGAGGATTCATGCCAGAATGTAGAATTGGACACGTCAACGTTGACCACTAGAGTCTTGCATTGCGCTGCGCGAATTGATTGATAGACTCCCTTCATGGCCTCAACCCCACCTCCGAGTAGCGCACGACCACCTGGTTTACGCGCAAAGTACGAGCGCTTGATGTTGATAAGATTCTTTGAAGGCGTCTCGCGAAGGAGATGATCGAGAAAGTTGATGGCTTCGAGGATATGAATATCAAATGCATAGGTGCCGTTCAAATACGATTGGAGGACTTGGAGATTGATACTTCCAGTCTTACGGATTCTTACTCGGTGGGAGTTGGTATGGCCTTCACGAGGTGGTATCCCGCGCTCGGCATCAAGGTCGACCATCTGGCTCAACACCTCGGAATCCAATTTCTTTTGAGCCCTATGATCAATTAGTATATAAGGTAACAAGAGAGGTAAGGAGTTGGTGATTTACCAAGCCAATTTGTTCCCGTCGAAAAGCCAACCTTCTCCAAGCCTATCTTTAAGGGTCCTTGAGTTCCAGACAGCTTTAATGAGAGCTCGCTTCTCAGCGCCGTTCCCAATTTGGACCTGATTATTGTAGTCAGTAATCCTGTCATCTTACACTAATAATACACGAAAATCATTAGCTCTCCGCTACTTACATCATACTGATGGACTTCCTTGGTCGGGTAGCTCAACACACGGTGAGAATTGATAGCTATTGCCGCCTGTTTACCGCTCGAATTGAAAGCAGGCCGTGTCATCAACGTTGCAGGCATCTGGTCAGCGAAAGGATTAGCCTGAGAGACAATTTGCCGAAGAGGCACAATGGGAGTGCCATCTTTGGTTGTCAAGGTAAAGGGACTGGATTTTGGTTTTTCATTTGAGGCCGACTTTGACTTGGACTCCATTTCTAGAAACGAAAAGCACTAAGAGATGAAGTAATTGCTAGCAGAAAGGAAAGTACTAGGACCGTCGGGGAAAGGATAAAGGGAGCTTCACCAACTACTGGCCAAGATAGCTTGAGGCGTTGACCGTAATTAGATATTTTAAATGCTGTGCTGTAGTGCCAATGCAAATAGGATGCAATATTAGAAGCCCAGACGGCAAAGAATAGAAAGATGAGTATTGATGTTGGGTTGGAGGATGATGGAGTTGGATGCGGAAAGAAGGAGGTATGGTGGAATATTTGGGGTATAAGTAGCACTCGATGAACACGGAATATGGGAAGCTTGGATGAATAAAAGATAGAATAGTATCGTGAACATTAGGACCACAATACGTGAATTCTGGGCTAAAAGCCGGTGTGAGGAAAGGAGGGAATCATTAGTGAACTTCAACATCGTGTTATGGAAATCCATATCAACTCAATCAAACTACAACCAGATATACAACAACGTGGAGGCTACCGACAAGGCATAAAGGACAACGAATCAGAAACAGAGAGACGTTGCAAAAGCGTTCCACAAGAAACAGCTTCGAGAAAGAAACGGGGATTCATAGGAGGAACAGAATATCTGGCAACATCACAAATTCACTGCTCACCTGGGAATACAAGTTGTACGCATTTCCTGCCCAATCCACATTACGGTTGATGGTAGGAGCATTACGCGCTGGATCTGTCAGGATGGGACGAGTGATACTCGAAGGGCGTGAAGAGCTTCGGACTGATGGAGCCCCAGCGGATGGCGGAGCGTTTGATGGCGTACGACCACGGCCAGGAGTTGAGGCGCCACCTGCAGAGCCAGGACCGCGACCATGCTGAGGATCAGATGGGCCATCATAAGCACTTGGAACTTCCTGAGCAATCTCGGATGGAGTATTAAGGGATGGATCGCGAGGAGCTGCCTGGTTTCTATCACGCTTGGCACGCTTTGCCGCAGCTCCAGTCATTGTGGCAGCTGGGAATCTACAGTAGGCTGGCGTATGAGTCAGCAGGTATCACGCTGGAAGGGTGGCAGAAAGAACAGGGGATAAAAGTATGTTGGAGACCAAAAGACGAGGGAAAGAGTAAGGGTCAGATATTCGAGTTGTGATCTCAAGCTGAACGAACTTACTATTAGGAGCACGGTGGGGATTTCGTACTTGAAAATGTGAGTTGGACTGCTATGTTCAGGATCAAAGTAAGAAAATCTTGCGGTGAAGTAATGTATGAGATGAGATTTGCCGTGAAGGTAGGTAAAGCCAGGTACCTCTGATAGGTACGATTGCGATGAGGCTGTAACTAAAGTAAGGTGACGTTGAAGCTACCTCAGCGGTAACTAGTACGAGTGAAAAAAGGTAACGAAGATGAAGGAGGATTGTAACATTGAGAGTGTAGGACGAAGAGAGGGTTGCTTGGTAGGACCAAGGTCGAGGTTGGACATGAAGAAGGAAGGTCGTCAGAAGTTAAGGAGTAGAAGAGCAATAAGTAGTGGATGAAGGAGGCTCAGAAGATGGTGCTGGATTAGGAGGTGTGAGGTTGAAAGAATGGAAAGGAAGTGAAGAGACGTCAGCAACACTAGTTGATTTTAGCGCTATGTTCACTTAGGTTCTTGCTTGCAGTAGATTCCGTGTGACGACGCGGAATAGAGGAAACAAGGTAAAGTGGGTGATGTTTGTAAGGTCCGTCACATGGAATTTGAAAAAGTGGTGGTGGTGGTGGTGGTGGTGGGATGTTTACAAACGCGCCCAAAAGGGAAGCGACGTTATGTAAGCGGACGGGACGATCACCAGATAATCCCTGCACGTTAGGGAACTTGCACTACCGCTTTAGAACATCATCAACACGGAAGTGATATACCGTATGTTCGATGGAGTACATTCTGTATATTCTTGAGCCTGAGGGGTGATAGTTACCCTTCAGGACATCACTTCAGACTCCGAGGGGTACCTGCACCAGAACTACAATCACCACAATTACCCTTCCATCTCAAGGCAAAAACCTCATCAATCTTCAACCTGCAGACGCATGAGCACCGATCACATACATGCTTACCCTCCTGACATCAAAAGTCCCAGAATTTGAAAATCCGGGAAGAGCACAGCAGTTGTGTTTCAAGTAACCAACCCCTCCTCTAAGATCACTGCTTTGTGTCGTATGAGTGTACTACGTAACCCCCTCCAATTCCTAGACTTACAATCCTCCACCCAGCATCGCTCGCAGCTAAAGCATCCCCAAAGTTCCCCAGGGTTTCACTGCTGCATTGCATCCGGCACCGACAGGAATCCAATTTGATAACGACCAAACACCTAGTAAACACTCAAATAGATACACAAGGAAAGAAGGGTTCTCATAAGATTCCCCCTCCCTCAGATTAACTTCAAAGCAAGAAGTATGAATCTGCACACCCTCCTGTCTCTTGCCTCTTCTTAGGATTCAGAACTCATACATATCTACATACATACCTACCTACAACCTTTCTACCCCCTTACCAGCCAAAATACAAAACCTTCATTTCAATAAATCTATCCTACTTACAAATCGACTCCCAAAACTTGACTAAATTCGCAGCCTTGCCAAACCCTACAATCTACAATGATACATTTCGAGCACGATGATAAAAAACTAGTATTGTAGATCGAAGAGCCGGCAAGCAGCAAAATGTCTACGTGAAATATCAAACTGCTGATCATGATGAGGCAAGCTGGGGGCTGGCATAGGTAAGGTAGAAATGTAGAACCGTAGATTGGATTTTTGGAAATGTGGTGTAAAAACTTGGAGTATGATAAATGCACGGAAGTTTAGGTTAGATGAAAGGAGGTTGGCCAGCATACTGCTGGCAAATCATTTACCCCGTCCAGTGCCCTTTACCCGTAGGTAACGCACAGTATCAGATTGCAAATTTGACACACTGCCGTGATGGCAGTGACGGTGGTACACCAGGCAAACTCGAGCAGATGGAAGAGTTGTGATTCTCAGAACGGTTTACTCTAGATCACCTTAGACCGAGTGCCCTGTAATACATTCGAAACCCCTTCCCTACCAGGCCTTTCCCCACATGCTTCGCGAAATAACCTACGCCGTGCCTATCATGTCCCACGGAACCTAAGTACCTAAAAGCGAGAAAAATACAGTATGCTAAGGTAGCTGCCCTGGTAGCCTCATGCTCGCCATTTCCAGACAATGACAACTGTTGTCCTCTGCGCCGCCAGAGGAAAGAAAACTCCCTTATACTTTCCGCAGTCGACCCTACTGCATGTAGAAAGGAAAGTTACAACCAAGGATGTAGGAGAATGTACTCCATGTCCGGAAAAATTAAAGCGCTTAGGTACGCTACTGGAGCTTATCGATTGAATTGATATGGCCCTGTAGTAACCGTTAACGTCTGTAATCGTAAGAGTTGCGCTGAAGCTCGGTTGAGAGCGTCGCTAAACGAGCAGGAACATCATCAGACGGAGCAAATAGAGACCGGCGGCTCTGCAGCAAAGTTGTGGTGGCCACGTTCTGATTTGGGTGGCGAGAGCGCAGAGGATCGTGGTCTTGAAATCTGGGGGAAACATGTTGAGGGTTGTAGCCCATACCCCGATTATTCTGACCTTCGAAACTCTGATGAGAAAGCCACGGAATAAGAGGGTTGGGCTGTGCAAAAGCAGAACGACCGAACGACGAAGGAAAATTGGGATACCCACCATTGTACTGTCCTGTAGGCTTTTGTGGCATTGGATGCATGTGCTGCATTGGGGGCCTCGGGGGCATCTGATGCATACCATGTATTCCCTGGGCCCGTTGAATTCCCATTGCATTAAGTTCCGGCACAGAGCTCGGGATGGTCGTTTCCCGAATTAATCTTACCATCTCTTCCGCTTTGAATTTCGTAGCATGATACGTCTCGGCTTTCGGGATGATGCTCAAAATGAAAAGTATATCACGGTGGAGGACAGGTAAAGGAGCGGCCTGAGGTAGTGATTGGCTCTCATATTGAGGCATTTCATAAGGTTGTCGATTTCGTTTCTGTTGATCGAGCCGCCGACCTGCTGCACCTTTGAGCGGAGACTCGCCTCGAGCAAGCTTTCGAGGACGATTAGCCTCATTGTCCTCCTCTTCCACTGGGAGAGGACGTTTCGGTGAATTAGTCGGAACGAAACGATTCGGTGGTGTATCTTGAGAGATCGGTGCCTCGATCGTTGGAAGAGCTTTAGGTCTGGCCTGCGATGCTGGAGATATGATAGGTCGAATTGCGGTAGGGTCAAACGTTTGCTGCAGGAATCGTCGGGAAAATAGAGTGAGCCTCTGATCCTCAGGGAAGAGGTCACTCATACGCTTTTCGAGCTTGGTGATTTGGGCCAGCTCGCCATAGCGAGACTCGAATTCATGGAAGAAGGCATAGAGTGGCTTTGCCCGTGCTACCGTCTCTGGCTTCTGACCCAATCTACTCACGACAGTTTCAAAAACGACTCTCGCATCTGTAGCTCTATTAGCACTATACTAGTAGATAGAAGACTTGAGGAGGATGTCTTACTAGTATGGTCATTGTTCGCTATGAGATGTCTGATGTATTCAAGAGCAAAAGCCTCGTCTTCAGGAAATAGCTTTAATCCACGCTCGAAAATTTTCTTGGTAGCTTCCGGTTCGTAGCAGTGGAACTCAATTAAGGCGCTCGCCACGTACACGTCACTTGTAATTCGACCTCTCTTGCGGGCATCGGTGAAGATCTGCCTCGAGCCGCCAATAGGATCACCGACTTTCCCTTTGCCTTGAATGCGTCGGATTGCACGCATCAAAGCTATCCAGACGAAGGAGATGGTTTTAGTAAGTAGACGTACTTGCACGGAGTTTACGTTCTTTACTGCTTCAATTTGCGCAGTCTTGCGCTTCTCCTTGCTCTCGGATTCCTCATCATTCCGGTCTTCATCGTTGTCGTTCTCCTGCATGTCATTGGCGTTTTGCTCCGCATCGGCAGCGAAGTGTGCCTCAATGCGAGCGACATCTTGTGTTTCGCGATCCTTGGCCTTCGATATGAGATCATAGAGCGAATTTAGCACTTTGTCGTAACATTCTCGGACTGCTGCACCACGACGCTTAGCACTCTCATCACCTTCTTCATTAGCTGTTGTAAGTTCTATACGATCTCCACGCTTAAACGCCAGCACACAACTCTCAGGGTTGGCAGCAATGCCTTGAGTAAGAAATTCGTTGCCAATATCCGCTAGATCATTGACAAAACAGAAATCAGCAGCGTCGAACCACAATTCGGGCCAGAATCTCATTGCCATCAATGCTTGTTTGTAAACAAAGACAATTCGAGCTCTATATGCAGCTATGTCTTCCTGTTTTAGAACAAGAGGATCATCCTTCTCCCACTGAATCCACCGTTTCCATAAGTCAAGCTGCTCCATATAGTCGACATCACCATCAAACCCGAACGCAGGTGGCAAAACAGGTAAAGTAGTCCGACGTAAACCTCGTGTGATGTTTTGCAACTCGACGTACGAGCTGCGCGCAGTCATAAAAGCGGGTGATTGATCTTGAAGAAATTTCCGTCCCTACGACAGACATTAGTATCTATAAGCTATTCAAGTTGGTTCAGCCGCTTACTGTCATCTTGTTGAGCCCCATTTCGAAACCATCGTACTCTTTCCAAAGGATGGTGGTGGATTGTGTGGGAATGCATATTGCTCGTTGGTACGTCTTCCGAAGCAAATCCATCTTCTGCTGGTCCTGCCAATTACTACCACCTATAATTCCAGGGCCAGACTTGATGAATTGGACATAGTCCTGCCATAGCTTGCCGGACTCTTTATCCAGACCAACACGTTGTAGGGCGAAATCGTAGGCTTGGTGGATTACCTGACGGGCTTCCCCAGATGCGTCGGTAGTGGTGTTGTGATGGCGACGAACGTGATCAAGGTACATCGACCATAGGTGAAGATTGGGTATCCCCATCAGAGTCCTCGAGAAGATCTTCTCCATCTCATCTCGATGGCCCGCTTCGTTCTCCATTTGAGCATACGCAACCCATTGTTCGGCCTAGAGACGGTGATTAGAAGGGCCGTATCTGTACAGCGCTGGAAAGTGAAATCTTACCGCTTGTGGAAACACGGTGA
>JAABUO010007197.1_pt1 | contig 12725 bp, 14 predicted proteins | sample 5559291 | NCBI WGS metagenome assembly JAABUO01 (sample SAMN10711878, study PRJNA513372) | rock metagenome | isolation source: Antarctica rocks | place: Antarctica: Victoria Land, Finger Mt sud
TTGTGACCCATCATACGTGCATCATGCTTGCACCATAGCATGTCTGCACGTGTGTGAAATTCGTTTGGTGATTTAGCTGATAAGCTATTCCAGCTGACCAAGACATGATGTGTCTCAGAACATCACTACGGCTTCAAAGCAATCATTGAGATCAGCCACAGTCTTTGACATGACATTGATGAACTCTACATCATTTGGGGCAGGGCAATGACTGACGCTGACTGCCTCTTTGTTTTGCTGGTTGACAAATCAGGAATACATCATAAGAGATTATCTGTACTTGAGGAATTAAGTTTGGTGGAGGTCTGTGTGTCTGGTCTCTGGTGCTCAGGAGCTGTCAGGACTGTCAGGACTTACCATTGTATCAGGCACTTTGATTTCTGCCAGCTGCACAGCACACAATTACCTGCTGATGTGTGTGGAGCAGACCACACAGTTCACTGGGAGCAGATATGCACAATAGCATCGCTTCAAAGCTTCTGAGGCTCTGCAAACACACACATGACCATATGTATGCTGCTGAGGGACTCAGCTCAGGGAGAGCTCAATATGATCATGCAGTACAGGTCTAGATCTCAGTCCTTTCCTCGCTGGACTCAAGAGGCAGGAGAGATGGTGGTGAGTGCAGAGGAGGGCATGGTCCCTGGGCTTGACTTTTGCAATCACAAGGAGCACTCAACAGCCAAATGGACCATCTTCGGTACACCAGGACTTGAAGTATACCGCCAAACAATATGCTCAGCATGTGTGTCACGCTGTATGCATCTCCACTTCACACAGCCATGCAGGCATACTGACACAGCAAGAGTGGCAAGCAGTGACAACTCAGAAGGCTCCCAGCATTGTGAAGCCAGCAGGCTTGTCTGAAATGTTGACCAGTCTGCATTCTGCAGCCTCTGATGGGCTGCTCATGTATGTCTGCATGTTGTGGTGTACAGGTGGATGAGTCAGGCCAGCCAAGCGCAATGCCAACACAGGTGGCCCTTGTATGTCCGAGGCAGCAAGCTCCTGCTCCTGGTCAGGAGATCACCATTGACTATGGGGACAAAAGCAATGAACAGCTGCTACTGAACTATGGTGAGTGCATTGACCCTGCCCTGCCCTGCCCTGCCCTGCACCTTCCAGCATCTGAATTTTGCAGCACATGCAAGCTTTCCGTTGGCAGTGAATTGGACACCTGCTGCTGTTTGCCTCATTGTCATCAGTGCTTCAACTGGACTCCTGCTGCTGTTTGCCTTATTGTCATCAGTGCTGTTGATGTGATCCAGGCTTACTGCTGTGGCGTGGCCACTAAGCTTCTGTACTGACAGAGCTGTGTACAGAAGCTGCAACCTGACAATTGCCTGACGTGCAGGATTTGCACAGCCAAACAACATGAGTGATGTGCTGACTATCATGTGCCCAGTGTCACCTGAAGATCGCGACGACATCCTGACAGCCAGATTGAATTTGCTCTCGTCACGTGGCCTCATGCCTCGACTTTTCCTGCCAGCCAAGCTGCTTGATGGCCGGCCTACACGCACAGGCAAGGATAGGTAACACACCCAGCTCACAGTCTGACAAATGGCTGCTGCTGCAGTTGCGATTGTCCTGCATAGCTGTAACTGTTGCCTCACAGATATGGTAACAATAATAAGACTTCGCAAGCTTCCATGCCATCCTGCTCACGTGTTCAAGCAGACCCTTTGCTTTATGTCACACATATATGTGGAGCTTTGGCATGAATTGCATCTCAGCAGAAGTAGTGGTCAATCCACTCTATGTTTCTGCACTGCCTGCTTTTACTGTCAGCCTTTCTGCCTCTCAGCCCCTGCAATTTATTGCTTTCAGCACATCAGGGTCAAGTCAATGACAAATCATTGACTTATGATTTGAAATACCTCTTCCCTTTGTGATCATGTCAAGGCTGTGTGCTCGTCTGTAGGAGTCTGCGTCTTCCAGAAGAAGTAGAAGAGATCCTCAAGATCTTCGTGATGGTGCCAAAGCAGTTGAGCGCAGAAGTGGTTTCAGAGCTGGAACCGGAGCCAGCACAGAATACCTTGGATGCAGGTGACAGAGCTTTTCACACCTTACAGTGTAAATCCTTACATTGCGTAAATCCTTATATTATGGAAACCTTGCATCAATACTGTGCCAATCTGCCTAATGTTGCTCAATGCCAGAATGATGAAACATGTGCTACTGGCATTGACCTTTGGCAAAGTTTGGGTCCTTCCACTGTCAGTGGATGTGCTAGCTAACGTCATACCTGGCATAGTCACAACTCAACTATTGACCCAGTTGCAGAATAAGTGGTCCATGCCTGCTGATGAGCTTGGTCCTAAAGTCTGTTGGCCACCAGAAGACTCAGCTCATAACCTTCACAGCAAACTGTTACAGCACAGGCACAGCATGCTGGGGCCAGCCATATCTCATGACACACTACACATCAGCAAAAGACCTCAGGCAAAAGCTGTCCATTGCACCTGATTGCACCTGAGCCATACTTGCTGCAGGGCGCAATCTACTTTCTTTCGATGCATCACGCAGCCTAACACAACCTTGCTTGACTGCATACTGTATCCGATGCAATATCTCTATGATCCAGGCACCTTAAGCAGGCTCTGCAAAATAGTGCATCCTTGGGAAAGTGTATCTGAGATCCAACCCTTCAAAGAAACTACTGTCTGCCGTGATCACATGCCTGCCTGCAGGTTTGCTGCGGAAACCACTTCGGTGACAACATTGTCTGCAGTTACAATGTCTGTGTTACACTGCAGTGGAGGAGTCAGGAGAGCGCATGGCAGTCTTGACTACACTGGTTGGGTTGCTGGAGCTGAAGCACTTGCAGCTAGAGGGAGAAAGTGGCACTGGCTCACTGGAGGCTGACATGAAGCTCATCGAGGTGACTTGCAAGCCCCTTCTATGACAGTGTGTTTCGTATGTTGTATGGCATGCAGCAAACCCTTTCAGCAAACTTCTTGATAGGAGCTGGATTAGTAGAGCTTTTTGTGTTACGTCTTGCAACCACTTTGGGTGCTGCAGGGTTGACTATGACTTTGTAGACTGCGTGTTGCACAGGCTTCATGCAAGCTTGCTTGCAGTTGCTTTCTAGAGACTGCTTTTAGCTTGCTTGGGGACAAGCACCAGGGGCTCAGGGTGTGATACAATAGTAACTTCTCATTGACTGCAAATGCAAGCAAGATTGCATCAGTTTTGTCACAGTATTTGTCAGCACATCTTGAGGGTTATGGGACAACTGTGTTCTTTGCAGGTATTGTATCAGATCTGCAAGTCATCAGCAGCGCTTCTCATGCCCCAGCTTGATCTGACCTGTCCCTTTTATTACAGGCTGAGGCAAACAAAGAGGGTGCCAGGACACCAGATGCCAAATGGGCATGCCTTGTTTACAGATCCTCGCAGAAGCGCATTGCAAGGGAGTATCTGATCAGAGCGCGTGAGGAGCTTGCTGCAGAGATGAACAGAATGCGTGAACTGCAGCAAAGTCAATAATGTTGTTGGTTCTATATACGCAATACATGCCATGCACAAATGAGCTATATTTGTCATAAAGTGCTTTGCTGATGTCAGCAAGGACCGCTGACGACCAGTGGTTCATGTCATCAGCTGTTTGAGGAGGCTTGTATCTTGATACATTGTTCCTTGGTGCTTACTGTGAAGCCCAGGGCCTCTGAAGGTGGCGTTGCTTGCTGCGACAATGGACCTACCTCCACAGAAATGGCACAACATGGTGTAGGGTGTGGTCCAGTCGTAATGTATACATAGGTGAATAATGCAGGTGAACAACTGTGCGCATGCCTGACAGCAAACCCTTCACATGTCAATGTGTCAACTCATCATGACGCCTGACCGTCACCGCATGTGCAGCTACAGCTTAACGAGAACTGCTTGGTAGACCTTTTGGTAGACTGAACTCTTAGTTGTGGTGGCAATCATTATGGCGGACATGCTGTGTCGCGTAAGGTCGTGCTGCGATTTGACTTGATCCTTTGCTTCGACCATGCTGTTGCTGCTTGCAGACAGCTCTGCAGATCGGCTACTGCTGCTAGGAATTCTAGGCGGAGCTTGCCCGCAGCTACTTGACGCCGTGATTGCCAGCAGGCCCTTGGGGGCACCGTACCAGGTCTAGTCTAACCAAACGCGACTGGCTCTCAACTTGTGACCATTTGAAGGCCTGCAGCGCGAGCAACGGGAGGCCACAAGTCCGAGCTGTCACCAACGCGATGGCACCTAAAAGACAGAAGGGCAGCAAGGTGCGCCACCGCTGAACAGTGCAGCAGCCGTGTCAATTTTGAAGCTGCAGCTGACGATACGAAGCACACAGGTCCTGCTTTCCGCTCCGGCTCTAGCTGAGTGCGACTGCTTGCAGATCACTCTGGCGTCAGTGCTGGCTCGTACTGACCAGGAGTGCCTGCTATCTGAGCTGAAGACTCTGCTGACTGAGGCACAAGTCAGTGTCTGTAACAAAGCTGAGATACAAGCTGTCTGTGGACATCTAGAGAATGTGAGCTGCCTCACTATGTTGCTGCATGGATAGCGTCTCTTTGCATCAGCTGCTCTGCACTTGCAACGCAGGCATTGGCTTGCTCAGCTTGCTGTTAAAGTCTACAGCGCTAGCACACAGATTGCAAGCAGCTGACCGCTTGTGTTTCACTCCTGGCGTGCTTGCAGGTTGTTACTGAAGCAAAAGGCTGGACCAGCATCACTCTGCAGCTTCTCATACATCTGCTCAAGATCTTGCCTGCAGACTTGACGTGAGTTGCATCTGCCTTGGGTCACAGGACTGCTGGACACTAAACAGCGCTGTCCGCTTTGTGTTGTCTCGCACGTCAGAAACAACTTGCTGTGTGACCTCTCTGGCGTATGCTACAGAGAGCAGCTTGCAAGGGTGTTGCTGGACAGCGCCGTACTCAAGCTCATGGGTCAGGCTTTTGACAAGCTGAACAGGTCTTTCCAAGAGGTAAGCTATGGTCATGAGACATGATGCCTGCTGGCTCCTGCCCATGTAACACCGCAGGCTTTTCTTGTTCTGGTTTTGGTCTTTACCTCACCTTTTTGTAGTAACCCACTTTTTTGAGTACCAAATTTTGCACTTCAATTAAGTGACTGAGCCTTGATGCTGAATGCAGGGAGCATCCAACAAACAGCTGGAGCATGCCACCATGGTTCTGCTGCAGACAGTGGAAGATCTGAGCGCCTGTCACTATAAAGGTACAACTATGCTGCTGCCTTTGTTCATGCAGAGCTTTGCTGTGCTTGAACGACACAATCAGCAGCTCAGAGGAGCAAGTGCTATTGAGAAACTGGCAGCATGTGTCCTGGCCACATACAGCTGACAGTGTCCACCTGTATAACAACCAGAACAGCACCTTATGCAGGGTAGCTACTCAGGACTGTATGTACTTGACCCTAGGGGCAAAGACATATGTAAGTAATGAATGAATGAACCGTGTGACCCTCTGTGCATCACCATACCTTGTCTCCTAATTGTATTGCTGATTTGTATGTGCAGGTCCAGGCAAGCAGGGCATGGTGCATGGCAAGGACAGGTGTGGTGCAGTCTTTGTGAAGCGTCTGGTCAGCTTGGCAGCATCAAGGTAAACTTGTACTGATCTCTCTTGCATTGTAGGCAAACAGTGCCATCTGTCCAGCACAAATTTGAGACTCATCGTTCTGTACTCACCACAAACTCAAATCATCTACAGCTGGTCTACAAGCTGCATACCTGGCGTCTCCACCATAAATGACCAACCCAAGTGCAGGAGCATGAGCCATGCAGCTTTGTGAAAGTACACAAAGGGTAGACGCTATGCTGAAGGGTGCAGCATTTGCAGTGTGGCGGGTGTCATCCAAAGGAGGAGGTGCGTTCAGCTGCTGCTGGAGCTAACCACCAGGTCTCAGAGCAACAGAGAGCTGCTGTTCAGCTTTGAGGAGGGGTGTAAGCAACTGTTTGGTCAGGTGGTGGCCTCTTGTGGGGACTACTCCACTCAGGTACTACTCCTTACACTCTCCCTGGCTGCATAGCAGCCACTTCCTAATCCTATGCTGCTGCCCCTAATGCTCGAGTACAACATTGCAATTGCCCATACCAGGCATCTAGAGTCAGTATCTCTGAATACTGCTGTGTCCACTCATCCAGATGTATAAGCCTAGACCACTTCTTGACACGCTGGCACAGTCCATACACATGCTCACGATCTAACAGCTCGGTGGGCTGCACTGTGTGGCAGACTGATGTGATGGAGATACTGTACCGCGCTGCCAAGCAGGACACCTTGAGGGATGGTGGCATCACTTTTCAAGGCCAGCCCAAGGTCAAAGCCATCTTTGAGTCGCTAGTCAACAAGTCAGTCCAGGTGTGTATGCACTGACTCACACTTGTTTTCAGTGCACTGGACTGGTTGGTCATTGCTGCAGATTGCTTGATCACTGTCAAACTGCCCGTCAGTGACATCATCACCGGGTTGATCAATGGCAACTAGTCATGGCACCTGTTCGGTATAGACATAGTAGACGCTGAGTGGACACATAGTGGACACACATAGTGGACACATAGTGGACATACAGTGGACATGTAGTGGACATAGTGGCTGTGACTGCTGCAGGATGTGGATGCAAGTGGCCTCACCAATGAGATCAGACAGCTGGTGAAAGCCTACAATGCTTCTCAGGGGTCATCAGCCAGGTACCATATCCCCTGCAAGCTCAGCCTCACTACCACTTAAGGGTGGAGGGCTTAGGGTCTAGGGAGCAGAACCTGTGCAGTTGCCACTCGATAGCATCAAGTTTGTGTTTGTGTTAAAGTGAACCAGCAAGTCTGTTTACCCAGTGGCATGTATCGTTTCTCATGCGCTTCCCATAGTATGAGCCTCATCTCTTTGTGACCTTACCATCAGACGCCCTCCTGATGCCTTTGCCTCTGTCTGGCTTGCCTTGCAATTTTTCTGTACCTTGTCAGTGTTTGTCTTACATAATCCCTTAGACCAAAATCTTGCATGTGCACTGTAGCGTACATTCTTTCAAGGCAGCTGAAGTCAGCATTGGAGGCAGCCAGGACATCAGGGCGGTGGATGGCAACTGGGTGGATGTGGGCAAGCAGCACCTCAGTCTGGCAGTGGTGGTGCCTGACATTGACCAAGACTCAGAGGAGCCCCCACCAGACCTGCTTGACATCTTCTACAGTGAGTGCAACATCTTACAAGCCTGCTCATTGCACTGGATGCATTGGCATGACAAGTGCGTTGATCGTACTTGATATAGAACTTGGACCTTGTTTAGCTCTGTTACTGTTGCTGTGCGTCATATCTCGCTGGCTTTGATTGACTGGCCGCCATTCATGGTGGAGCTTGCCATGCCTGGCTGCATCTTGCTGACTGAGAGCTTGGCAGTGTGCAGCATGTTTGCATGGCTCTGCCCTGTACCATTGACAGATACACAGAGCGTCAAGTCTGATGGTTCCTCTTTACAAAATAATAGAATTTGTAGAAGCCACAAGGTCTGATTTTTGTCAGGTCGGTGTGTCCAGTCATACGCACATATGCATCTGACTGAGAGTCTCATATGGATTGCAGGCAACATCTCCAGTGTGGATGCCAAGGCCTTGCCTGGCAATGATTCACGCCATGTTCAGCTCAAGTTGTGCCTGAAGGAGACCCCAGATATCCTGCTTGACCACTTTGATGCTTCTGACAAGTAAGTCATAGATCAGACAGTCTTACTGAGCTTGACATTGTGGCTCAATGGCATGAAAGGTGATGCTTCCATGGCTGCAGGTCCCAGTGCCTCAGCTTCACATTCAAGAAGGATGATCTGGATGTCCTTCTTGCTGTCATCAAGAAGGTACTGCAGCCTGTATGCTCTTGACTCACCTGTGCCGCTTCTGTATAGTGACTCTGTACATCGGCTTTTCCCCCTGATGAAGCTGTTATGCTACATCACCATGGTTCCTGAAGTTGCCAAGTGACACTGGATCCTGCATTGCTGTGAATAAGCGGATGGTTTGCATTGTCATTGACAAGCACAATCTCGTTGATCAGCCACTTGTCTTGGTGTCTTGTGTGCTGCTGACTGTGCGAGGCCATCTGTCTGTAGGTTGCCCCAAACCTGGTGAAGCCTCCAGCAGGCAAGCCTGTGAATGACAGCCAGGACAGCTTCTTTGAGCTTACCCAGAGACCACAGCCTCGCGTCAAGATGTCTATGTGGGTCAACATGCCTGATGCCAACATCTGTGACCAAAGTCATGTACATGCTTGAGTGATCTGAGTCACAAAAGTTTCCTGACAGCGTGCATGTGTGCTGTCCGATGAAAGGGCAAGTTGGCCTCAAAGGCCCTTCCACCAAAAGTTGTGACCATCCCTGCACATAGCTTTGACATTGCAGCAAGGAGCAGGGGTTTTACTCTTTGTGAATTATTAGTAAACACAATGCTGTGAATAATTAGTAAACACAATGCTGTGAATTATTAGTAAACACAATGCTGATGTCCTGGTCTGCTGCTTTGCAGGACAATGCAGACACTGTCTTTCAGGCCAAGCACCAGCGGTCTTCCTTCTACTTTACAGAAGGGCTCCCTGGACTTGCAGCCATCCAGCGCAAAAGCCAGGCCCAGCAGTGCCACTGTGCAGCAGCAGCAAAGGCCTGCTTCCACACAGGTATGATACTTACAATGCCAAACTGTGCCGCTACAGCTTGCAGATGCACCCATGACATGTGACTCCAGATATAATCCGACAATCACCACAGCTTTCTGTCGCTGAGCATGCTCTTGACTCACACCCTCCCAGCACAAGAGGCATGCCTGCGTGTTTTGCAGTATCAAACTGTCCATTAGCTCCGGGCTGCCGCCTTAGGAGGCTCCCGTTTTGATCGCTGAAAAGCGCAAACTTTTCTTTTTCTTTTCTTTCAAACTGTCCATTCACGGCATTGCTGCTTGTAATTCAGGACCGCGCGGCTGCTCTTATAGCTCCCCAGAACGCATCTGGTGGGCGCCAACACCCAGCTGTGCATGGCAGCAGCTTGCTGCAGTCCAAGGACATTAAGACAGTAGCTGCAGCTAGGTCACAGGAAGTGGCACATGGTTCTGGGCGCCTGGCACTAGAAGGAGTGAATGATGACACTGCTGGCTCCCCTGATCTTGAGCAACAGGTGGGCTTTGCGTTTGGTTGCCCTAATGTAGCTTGTACTGCATTGCAAGGCATTTCTAGTTGCTGTGGGACTGTTTGGTCCTGGATGCGTAATGACCTGAGTTGATTTCGTCAGCTTCCATGCATGCTTTGCTTACCTTCTTTGAGGAGCCCACCAGAGCGTGTCAGAAGTAGTGCATGCTGATTAGATGGATGTGGGCAGAGTGTCAGTTGTGTATATATGAGTAGGCCTCAAGGCTGCCTAAAGGGCATTCTCGTCAAAAGTTTGATGCATTGTCTGACTCCTTATCTTGAGGGTGCAACTAGCCAATCTCATTCACAAGCCTTCCTTGAGTCTGTGTTGGCATTATGTTCCCAAAGGCAGCATACCGATTCAAGAATACCTTTCAGTCAAAGCTCAATAGGCATCCAAACTGCCATGAGGGTGCTTTCCTTGCTGAGTGTGCGGAAAGAGCCTGATTTTTGCTCAATGGCAAATGTTTCCCTGCCTGTACAGAATGAAAGGGCTGGACATTATCAAGAAGGCAGTCAGGGGTCTGACTCATCATCTGACCCTTCTGAGGAGGTGTTGGATGACCCCACCAACATTGCCCTATCACAAAGAGCTCCTGCTCACCTTCAGCGTGGTCAAGTTCTGCCCCCTCATGGTGACCCATTGCTGGCAGCTGCTCGGCCTGTAGAGAAGCTGCCAGCAAGCAAGGATGAGCAGCTGCCTGTGAAGAGTCTGCCTGGGCAGCAGGGCCAATGGAAAACAAAGAGAGGTATGGGTTCGTTGCTGGCCTATCTCATTGAATGCCAAGCAGTATACCATCCTTTTCCAGGTGGGCATGCTCGGAAGATGAAGTATCACCTTCGTACGACTCAGATGTGGTTTTGACGTGTTCTACACTGCTTGACCAGTCTGAATTGATTGAATGTGTTAGCCAGTGCACGCAAAGTCTGCTGCTGTGTGTATCAAGTTTTGGGTCCTATGAGCTCTTGACAGGTATGATATGGCCATAGGATACAATGCAAATCCACTTGACACACTCTGTGACGCTGCCTGCAGGCTCTGGACAGTCAACTCTGCCCCACAAGACGCGCAGTGCCTCTACCGGACAGCCTGAGAAGATCCAACACAGTGGCCCTGCTCAATCATCCAGGGCCAATCCCCAGGCCCAGCCACAGCCAGAACAGCACAATGCCCCAGCTCAGTCTTCCAGGGCAGTTTGCCAGCAGCCCCAGGCCCCAGCAAGGAGCCAGGCCCGCAGCAGCCCCTTGTATGCTGAGTCAGAAGGTGAAGACAGCGAGACTGAGTCTTCAAATGGAGGCTCAGAAGCTGCTCGTGAAGCTGAGCAGCCTCAGCAGCAGCAGCCAGTGTTGGAGCCAAGACAAACCAGGGCTAGTGGTCAGGCCTCTAGGGCTGCTTCTAAGCCACCTACAGGCAGAGCCAAGGGCGGGGCAGGCCCATCAGCCCCTTTGAGGAAGAAGAAAGCCCAAGAGCTGCCCAAGGGCAGGCGTCAGGCAGCCCCTGCTGATGATGAAGAAGATGTGGAGGGCTTTGGGCTCTTCTCTCAGGATCAGCAGGAGCCTGTGAGGCAGAGCAAGCATAGCAGGGTGAAGCCAAATGGCAAAGTTCAGGTGTGAAGCTTCTAGAGTGAAACCAGCTGTATGCAAATCTAGGGGGCAGCAGAGCACACTTAAGCCAAGTCGTGCGTCTCAGTGCAATTAATTTCTTGTCTGCAGCAACACGCACATGCTTTTGTGTGTTCGCCTCAAGCATTAGCTACTATAGACAAACCCAAGCTTGAAGCGCTGCCTTCAATTCAGGAGCAGAGTCATGCATCAAAGGACCAGGATCTTGGTGCCAAGCCTGCTCCCCAGGGGTCTGCCAGCACCAACCCCCCTTCTCACCCTCACAGGCCCCACCAAAGGGCACTGCCCAGGCCAGCCCCTCCTGCCAAGCCTGGTGGATCTGCCCTTGGTCAGCAGGTCACAGACAGCGCAGCACCAGTCAGGCAACAGCAGCTGCATGATCAGCCACCTGGCTCTGAGCCAATGCCACATGAGCAGCGTGCTGCACTCAAGCCTGCACCAAGAGGCCCTGGGCAGCAGGCAAATGCTGCCCCAGCACTGCAGGCTGCTGCTCTTGAGAAGGCTGCGGCACGGCGTGACTCTGGCAATGACTCTGAATGGATGGCAATTGGGCAGCAAGTGCCTGAGGGCAGGCAGGTGCAGGCTGGAGCAGATGATGCAGCTGCACAGGTAGGCTGTGACTCATGATGTCAAAATCTGCCTGTCTGCCCTGTAGTGCATGAGGCCATGCTGACTTTTGCTTGCGTTGTACCGTTGGGAAATTTGGGTCTGATTGATCAAAGCTCTGCCTAGATCGAGACCAAAGCCGTCACGCCACAAGTTGTCCTTCAAGATCATGTTGAGGATTTGAGCTTTCATCCAATGTCGTGGTGTCCAATTCAGGACAGCCCAATCAAACTGCCCATTGCTGTAGTTGCTAAGTTGAATGCACAACCGTCCGCTGCAATGAATCTGGTTCTTTAGTGTGAAGCTCTTGAATCTTTCAAGATGAAAGCCTTGCTGCCTCTGCAGGCACAGCCAGCTGCAATCCCCAGCAGAGAAGATGAGCGAGATAACGGCAAGCAAGCAAAGCCTGAGCAGCCAAACCAAAGGCAGCGCAGACTGTTCCGGCAAGCTACCAGTGAGGATGACTCAGAGCCTGTCAGAGTCCCTGTCACTGCAGAACATGCACATGTTCCTGCTGAGAACGCTGCCAAGCAGCAAAAAGCAGTAGCACCTCAGCAGCAGCAGCAGCAGCCTGCAAAGGGTCAGGGACAGCAAGCAAGAAGAGCAAGACCTGTTTCAGAGCATGAAGACAAAGGCGAAGAGGTAGAGGATGCTGATGTGCCAGCTACCTACAACAACATGCCACTGAAGCTCAAGCAGAGCTCCCAGCAGGTCAGTGATGATGACGATGCATCATATGAAGAAGCAGATGCACAGGAGGTGCGTCAGGCAGCGAAGAAGAAGAGAGAGAACCAGAAGCAGCAGCCAGCGCAGGTTGTTGGGAAGGACTTAGATTTTGCCGCTTCAGATGCTGAGTCAGATGAGTATGAGCCTACTCAGGCCAAAGCAGCTGCCAAGGCAGCTGCCAAGAAGGCTGCTGACAAGGCAGCTGCCAAGAAGGCTGCTGACAAGGCAGCACAGCCCAAGGGCGCAAAGGGCAGACCCAGACAGCCTAAGCAGGAGAAGCAGCAAGGCACTTCCAAGCAGCCACACAATGTAGCTAAGGCCACTGCCGAGGAGGGCCCTGCTAAACGCGCCAGGGGCAGGCCCAGAAAGGCCCCTCAGGAGCAGCAGCTGCGTCAGCAGGCCAGCAAGCGTAAGGCTGCAGAGGTGACTCATGAAGAAGAGGAAGGGTCTGACGAGGAGATGCTGCCCATGAAGGCTGCTGCCAAGCCCAGGGCAAAGCAGGGGGGTCGCCTGAAGAGGGCTGCTCTGATGTCAGAAGCAAATGAGGATGCACCTTTCCACGTGAAGATACTGCACTCTTGATCATTTATCAGCAGCAGCTAACATGTTCAGTCT
>JAABUO010007199.1_pt1 | contig 12723 bp, 15 predicted proteins | sample 5559291 | NCBI WGS metagenome assembly JAABUO01 (sample SAMN10711878, study PRJNA513372) | rock metagenome | isolation source: Antarctica rocks | place: Antarctica: Victoria Land, Finger Mt sud
AGGTGTCGTCGGCGGTGAGGGTGTGCACGAGTCGTCCCAGGGCGGTGAGGGTGGCGGTGTGGGCTCCGGTGTCCAGTTGTCCGTTGGCGGCGAGGGTGGTGAGGCCGTTGAGGACTTCCCGGCAGGCCCGCGGGGAGGCCAGCACCCGGGCCACGCATTCGGCGGGGTTGGGTTCGCGGGTGGTTTCCCGCTGCACGACTCGGACGGCGATGGCCCCGGTGGCGGCGGCCCGGCGTTCTTCGTAGGCGGCTCGGCGGCAGGCTTGGGAGCACCAGCGGGCTCGGCGGCCCCGCCCGGACCAGTGCACCGGTCCGGCGCAGCGGGGACATGATTCGACGGCCATCGACACCCCTCCCGGTTTCGTACGGACGTTTCTACCGCACGTAGTGGCACCCGAGTGCAAGAGGTATGTCGATTACGGGATAGTCGTTGGCACGGTAAGTGGGAGGTGCTCGGGATGGACGGTGGCGTGCGCGGTGAGCGCGGGGATGTGGGTCGCCCGGATGTGGTGGCGTGTGAGTGGTGTGGCAGTGATGTTGTGGTGGCGGTGCGGGGTCGGGTGCCGCGCTGGTGTGGGTCGGGGTGTCGGCATCGGGCGTGGGAGCAGCGTCGAGCGGCGACACCGGTGTCGCCGCCGGCTTCGGCGGCGCCGAGGGGACCGGAGTGGCCGGAGTTGCTGGCTGAACTGACCCGGCAGCTGGACGCTGGCCGCGTCGAGGTGTGCGACCTACCTGCGATCACTGCCGAGTTCGAGGCGGCGTCAGCGGCCATCAACCGGTACCTGCTCTTCTAGCGGCGGCGCCTCGAACTCGGCCGAAACAGGGCGGCGACGGTGTTGCGGTTGGCCCCTGGTCACCGGGCATTTAATCGGGCGGGTCTACTGGGAATGCGCAGGTCCAGGTCACGGCGGGTCGATGGTGGGCGATCGGTGTGTGCGGTGGGGGTTCGGCTATAGGAACCCCAAAAGCTGCGCCGGAATGGTTAGCGTCGATCGGCTCCGACTGGCTTTCGCCAGAGCAGGAAATAGCGCCAATAGAGGAGTCGCCGCACGCGCACGCCGGGCAGCGCCTCGGAAGCCGTCTGCCGCACATTGCGTGTTGTCAGCGGCGGATCGAAAACCACAGGCATCGCCCAATTCGTTGGTTCTTGCTCGGGCCAGCTGCCGTGGCCGGTCGACCTGGCCACAGCGAAGGCTGCGCCGAGGACCCGTTGTCCGACAGCGGCGGCGAGCTCCAGAGGCAGTTCCAACGCCAGATCGCGGCGGGGCAGAGCGACCGCAGCGAGAACGCCACCGGGCCGGAGAACTGCGTCAAGTCGCCCGAGCGCGTCGGTCAGAGGCATGTGATGCAGGGCGGCGATGGAGAAGATCGCGTCATAACTTTCGGCCGGCAATGGATCGTTCAGTACGTCGCCGAGGATGCAGCTGACGTTGTGCGGGGTCACCCGGCGAGCCGCCTCCACCATCGCAGGTGACCGATCGAGTGCGTCGACGTGATCGACGACCGCGGCCAGTTTGGCGGCGAAGGCCCCACCCCCGCAGCCGACGTCGAGCGCGCGGTGACAAGGTGACGGGACTTGGCGAAGCAGTAGACGGTGGTAGTACGCATTGTGGTCCCAAGCAAACTGGCTCACGGCACCAATCTTGCCGGTCAACCCTCCGGTCTGGGCACTACGTCGACCACGGAATGTTAGTCGCGGCGAATGTGGTTGACGCCGATCCATGCCCGACGGAGCGCACCCCGCAGGGCGCTGTCAGTGTTCGGAGTGAGATTGAGCCCGGCCGAGGCAGCGATGTGGTCGGCTACTTCCGGGATTGTCAGCTCGTCAGTCCACAGCTGCTCAGCAAATGTGGGCGCGCACAGCCGATCCAGGCACAGGTCGAGCCTGGACACGGCGAAGGCCTCCCCGCGCAGCAGGGTGCTCTTGCCAAAGACCAGCTGTGGGGCGCGTCCGAACCCTCGTTCGCACAGTCGACGCAACACCGTTTCTCGGTCGGCCAGCAACGCAAAGTGCCGAACATCGTGACCGCGCTCGCGCAGCCGACCGATCGTCTCCTGAAAGTAGATTGGTTCGATCATCGTCATCGGCGCAATGACCGTGCCCTGGCGCCCGCTCAGTACCAGGTCCAGCACCTCGTAGACGCCCTGACGCCACGCTGCGAGATCCTGGAAGTCCCTGCGCAGCGGCGGCGGAGTCATGCGATGAAGCCCAAAGCCAACGTGCTCAGGATCGCAGATCACGCTGGCGGGAAGCCTGCGCTGGATCTCGTGCGCGGTCTGGGTCTTGCCACCCCCGAATGGTCCGTTGATCCACACCAACACCCAAGAATCATACGAACCGAGGCCCGGCCTGTCCCAGCGGACGATCCCCATGCGGGACGACTGTTGGTTACTGCCACCTCGGCCGGCCGGCAGCGGCCCATTCAAGGACGGGAATGGGGAAGGTCAGTGGTCGACGAATGTCCGGAACCGCTCGTGGGCGGCCTGCTTGCTCGTCCCGAGCGCGGCGCCGATGACGGTCCAGGAGTCCCCGGCCGCCCGGGCTTCGGCGACGGCCTTGCGGAGGTTCTCCTCTGCCGTGGCGAGGGCACCGGCGGTGGCGATGATCGCGCGGACGTGGCTGGCGTCGCGGAAGTCGAGCTGGGCGGGGTCGAGGCTGTCGAGCCACTTCGCGGTGGCGTCGGCCTGCTCGGCGGCGGTGGGCTTGGTGTGGGTGTGGGGCATGGTCATCACCTCAGTCGGTCGAGGAAGGAACGGCGGGCGTAGTCGGCATGGATCACCCGGGTCGGCGCGTCGTCGGGGACGAGGACCAGCTCGAGAAGAGCGCCGTCGCGGGCGGGACCGACGGCGATGACCCTGCTCTCGCCGCCGTAGTCCTGCTCAGCAACGCGGAGGACGTTGCGCCAGGCGTGGAGGATGTCGGCGTCCGGTATGCCGTGCTTGCGGGCGCTGACAGCGACCTCCACAGCGTCAAGAATGCCCGACACCTCCGAATACGTCAAGGACACCCTGACGGCCTCCACACCGCTGGGTGTGTCGGGCACGGGCGCTGGGGACGCCCGTTTAGCCGCCGCGCTGGGCGCGTCGGTGTGACCGGTCGCGGGCTCGTCGGCGTGGCGTAAATTCGGGCGCTGGGCGCCCTCTTTCCGTCAGCGCCGACGTGGGCCCGCTCGCGGTCACCTGGGGTCCGGCCTGTTCCCCCGTCGTGCTCGTCCCTCACCTAGGATGGTGCCCACCCCACAGAGCGAGCTATGCCCTGGCGCTTCGCAGCTACTGCGTAGCTGCTTGCGCCGGGGGCTCGTCTCTACTCGCTCCGCTCGCAGAGAAAGGAGCTTGCCCGCATGGCTGACGCCGACGTTGGCGGCGTCGCGGCGGCAGGTCGGGGCGTGGGTGCGGGAGGTGGCGGTGGCCGGCTACCTCGCCGGGCCGCGCACCACCAACCCCCGGGAAACGGACCCGGCGGTGGCGGGGTTGCGCGCCGAGTTGGCCCGGTTGGGTAACAACGTGAACCAGATCGCGCACGCGTTGAACACCCCCGGGCACGCCCACGCCGAGGCGGCGGTGGCGGCGGCGGAGCCGCATCTGGCGGCGATCAGCTCGACACTGGCGGAGCTGTACGAGGCGATCAACCGCGCCGAAACCGGTGCCCGTTAGCGCGTAAAAACGGACCGGGCTCGCGCGGTAAAACCGAACGGGCTAACGCGGTAAAGGTGAGACGGAGGTACGCACCGGTGCAGCCGAGCAGGTGCGCACCGTGCGTCGGGTGAGTGCGCAGGTTGCGAGTGGACAGGTGTGGTTGGTGTGCGGTGGACGGTGGTGGTGAGGGGTGATCGCGAAGATCACCCGCGGGGCTGACGCGGGTGGGTTGGCGCGGTATCTGCACGGGCCGGGCACGCACACCGTGCACGAATACCGCAACGATCGGGGGGCGTTGATCGCCGGGGGGAAGGTCATCGCTGGCACCGTCCCGGTGCGCCACGAGGGCGACGGGGCGGGGTGGGCCCGCCAGTTCACCCACGCCGCTAAGGCGCGGCCGAAGGTGGTGCGCAACGTGTGGCACTGCTCGCTGCGCTGCGCCCCCACCGACCGCACGTTGACTGATCGGGAGTGGTCGGGCATCGGCCAGCACCTGGCGGATCGGATGGGGTACGGGGAGCACCCGTGGGTGATGGTCCGCCACGACACCGACCACGTGCACATCGCGGTGTCCCGGGTCGGCTTCGACGGGGCGGTGTGGAAAGGGTCCAACGACCGGCACATCGCGGTGGCCACGATGCGGGAGGTCGAAACCACCTGGGGCCTGACCCCGGTGCCGGCGCAGCAACAAGAGCACGGGCTCAAGACACGGCTGCGCCCCGATGAGGTGCGTAAGTACACCCGCGAGCACACGGTCCCGGTGCGCACCGCGCTGGCGGTGACCGTGCACGAAGCCCGGAACCTGGCCCGCGGCAAAGGCACCGACCGGTTCGAGGCGGAGTTGGACCGCCTCGGGGTGGGGTGGCGCAAGAACGTGGCCTCCACGGGGCGGATGAACGGCTACAGCTTCCAATCCTCGGGCACAGACGCGGCCGGGGCGCCGTTGTGGTTCCCGGCGTCCAAACTCGACCGCGCCCTGTCCTGGGCGCAGTTGTCGGCCGAGCTGGACGGGCCGGTGCCGCAGCGGCGGGCGCAGGTCAGCGACCTGGCCCCCCGCGGGCGGTTCGAGACCGCCCGCGGCTATGACCGACGTCGCCTGGCCGAGGGGGAAAAGTCGTTCCCGCATCACTGTTCGTGGCAGCGGGAAACCACCCTGACCCTTTACGCCCAGCAGTGGCAGGCCATGCCCGAGGTCGACGGGAAACGGGCCGCCGCCAACCAGGCGGAGGACACCCGGATTCAGGACGCTGCCCGCCAAGCGGCGGAGCAGGAAAAGCACGACGCGATGATGCGGATGGTGCGGGCCAGCTTCCCCACCCCGATCCGAGAGGTGCTGCGCCGACAGGCCGAACGGGAAGCCAACCCGCACACCCAGGCGGACCGCGGGGCCGCGGCCCGCCGCGCCCGCGAAGCCGGGCCATCCCGCGACCAGGACCGGGGATACGGACGATGAGCTACCCACCGTGTCGCTACGCCCGCCGCTGGCCCGAGCTGTGAGCCCAACAGCGCAGCGACGCTGACCGCCGAAGGCTCAGCCAACTGGCCGGCGGCCCGGCTCGACGGCTAGGAACCCTCCCGGGCCGCGCCACCGCTGCGCGCCGCCTCCCACGGTTTGGTCCCGCTCTCCAAGGAACAGGTCGACGCCCGCACAACCAAGGCGGCGCCGCCGCGCCGCCGCGCCACCCCCACCCAGGACCGCGGCCGCGGGTTCGGCAGGTAGGAACAGGCTCGCCCAGGCTCCCCGCCTGCGGTCGCGGCCGGGTGGGGCGTGTCCATCCCTGTCCATTGGCCATTGTCGGTGTGTCCTCCCTGATTGGGGTGGGGGTGGCCGGGACACTTAGCCCCATGGTGTCTCAGGCTCAGACGTTCACCGTCAGCCACGCCGCCGAGGTCTGCCAGGTGTCGGTCAAGACGGTGGGGCGGCGCCTGGACCAGCTGAAACGAGGTGGTGCGTACAAAGACAAGACGGGCCAGTGGGTGATCCCCCTGGGTGCTCTGCTGGCCGCGGGATTCACCCCAGGCCGACCGGCCGGTCCGGACACTGGCCATGGACACCAGGATGGACATGCGGTGGACAACCATGGTCAGCGGATCGCCGACCTGGAGGCCGAACTCAGCGCAGCCACCCAGCGGGCGGTGATGGCCGAAGCCATCGCCGCGGAGCGGGAACGCACCATCGCGGCCCAGGCTCAAACGCTCCGCATGATCACCGCCGGCCCCCCCGCCCCGGAACCGGGACCAACCTCAGCACCCGACGAGGCTGCGGCTGCACCCGTAGACGCTGCGGACACTGCTGGTCCGGCACCCGGTGGAGGTGTTCGGCGGCGCTTCTTCAACCGCGCCAACCGCCGCCGGGGACTGCGACTGGTCCGCAACTAGCAGGTGCTGCCGCGCCACCGCTACGCGCCGGCTTGCCCCCGATTCGATGGTGCCGTGTCCGGGTCGGTGCGGTGCCGTTGGCAGGGACCTTTGCCGCCCGTGGCGATGTGGCAGCGGGTGCCGTCGTCCTGGATGACCCCGCATTGGCGTTCCGGGGCGTGAATGTGGCACACGTCCCGACCGCGCAGAGCGACGTTCGAGCAGGTCCCGCCGCCCCGTCTCGCAGGGGCAGTGCACATGGGGAACCCGGACTGTGTCACCACTTCAGTTCACCGTATTTGCGGGCATCGTGCAGGAACTTGCCGACCGTCCCGGTGGAACAGCCCATCTCCTCGGCAATCTCCCGGTACTTGAATCCCCGTTCCCACAGCTGCGCAGCCTGTTTTCGGTGCGCAGCAGCACGAGCGAGGAACGTCGCGCGGGGCTCCGCGATGATGCGCTGAATGGTGCGGGGGGACACACCAAGTCGGGCGGCACCTTCACGTGCAGTCATTTGGCGGCGTGCAGGCGTTTCAGCGGTCATCGCAGCATTTCCAACGCGTTCACTCGGTCCACCTTGGTGGCGCGGATCCGGTTGGCTGCCCGTTTCTTGGTGGTCATCACTTTGCCGCCTTTGTGGCCGCGGTGGCGTTGCTGCTCGCGAAAACGTTCGGTGTCGAAGTTGTCCCAGACCCACCCGGCGATGCTGGCGGCGGTGGATTGCACTTCGGTGAACGGCAGCGGCCCGCCGAGCGGGGCGGTGAACTGGGTGTTCACGGCGTGGCAGTGCTGCACAACCACCCGGTGCCAGTCCTGGTAGGGGCCGTGCTCGTAGTGCTTGTGCAGCGGATATATCTCATCGCGTGCGGTGTCAAACAGGGTGCAGTTGCGCCCCAGCCCGCAGGCCCGTTCCGGTTTGCGCGGCAGCTGGCGCGGGGTGCGCACGGTCTGGAGCTCGCGCAGGCTGTAGGGCTCGGGATGACCCCAGATGGTCTCCCAGTCGGGGTTGATCGGGTTCTTCGTCAGCAACCCGACGTAGGCGGGGTCACCACCGACGCAGCGGCGCAGGCCCTCCTGCCCTCGAGCGAGGAACCGCAGCGGCGCTTGGCGGGCGGCTTCGGTGTTGCACACCCGGGAGGTGAGCCACCACCCCAGATGACCGCGCCCGGACGGGGACAGGCACACCCAGTTCGGCTTGGGATGGTCGGCGGGTTGCTCGAACGCCCGCAACGCGGCGTCGGGGTGGTCGCAGTCGATCACCACCGCCGTCACCAACGAGGACGGCGAGTGCTCCAGGTACCGCATCGCCAACGCCCTAGCCCGGCTTGTGCGGTACACACCCTCCGCGGCGGGGTGATCGGATGCGAGCGGCCACCGCGGCAGCCACAGGCCCTCCCAGGCCGCCGCGGTGTGCACCGCTGACGATGTGGTCATGCCCGGCACCCTGCACCACCCAGACTGTTTATTGCGGTACGCCACGCCAAGCCAATCAGATATTTCCGCTCACGTAGCTCCCAAACCAACCTAAATGGGACGAACTACCTGGCAAGTCATGCCCGACATCACGCACTCTCAGGGTCTGGCTTTTCGGGGGTTGGGCCGCTCTGTACCGAGTGCGCGGTTCCGGAAGGTCACCAGGTGTCGTCGGCGGTGAGGGTGTGCACGAGTCGTCCCAGGGCGGTGAGGGTGGCGGTGTGGGCTCCGGTGTCCAGTTGTCCGTTGGCGGCGAGGGTGGTGAGGCCGTTGAGGACTTCCCGGCAGGCCCGCGGGGAGGCCAGCACCCGGGCCACGCATTCGGCGGGGTTGGGTTCGCGGGTGGTTTCCCGCTGCACGACTCGGACGGCGATGGCCCCGGTGGCGGCGGCCCGGCGTTCTTCGTAGGCGGCTCGGCGGCAGGCTTGGGAGCACCAGCGGGCTCGGCGGCCCCGCCCGGACCAGTGCACCGGTCCGGCGCAGCGGGGACATGATTCGACGGCCATCGACACCCCTCCCGGTTTCGTACGGACGTTTCTACCGCACGTAGTGGCACCCGAGTGCAAGAGGTATGTCGATTACGGGATAGTCGTTGGCACGGTAAGTGGGAGGTGCTCGGGATGGACGGTGGCGTGCGCGGTGAGCGCGGGGATGTGGGTCGCCCGGATGTGGTGGCGTGTGAGTGGTGTGGCAGTGATGTTGTGGTGGCGGTGCGGGGTCGGGTGCCGCGCTGGTGTGGGTCGGGGTGTCGGCATCGGGCGTGGGAGCAGCGTCGAGCGGCGACACCGGTGTCGCCGCCGGCTTCGGCGGCGCCGAGGGGACCGGAGTGGCCGGAGTTGCTGGCTGAACTGACCCGGCAGCTGGACGCTGGCCGCGTCGAGGTGTGCGACCTACCTGCGATCACTGCCGAGTTCGAGGCGGCGTCAGCGGCCATCAACCGGTACCTGCTCTTCTAGCGGCGGCGCCTCGAACTCGGCCGAAACAGGGCGGCGACGGTGTTGCGGTTGGCCCCTGGTCACCGGGCATTTAATCGGGCGGGTCTACTGGGAATGCGCAGGTCCAGGTCACGGCGGGTCGATGGTGGGCGATCGGTGTGTGCGGTGGGGGTTCGACCTACGGCACAGCTGTCATACCTGCCTTCGGCTGTTTGGTTGCCGTTGCCAGCAGATACTCCAGCGTCAGGCGGAGCGTGTTGGCGGTCGGTTCAGCCCGGTGCTGGACGAAGCTGACGAGGTCGTGGTGCAGGTCGTCCCACCGGCCGCCGTCGGTCAAGCGTTGCTGCTCGCTCACGACATGGCCCGCGGTGCGGATGAGGAAGTCCGCCGCTGCCGGAGCGTTCGGGAAGTCCAAGGCGAGTCGTTGGACGGAGGTCGCCGTCAGCCGTAGCCCGCTGTCTTCGAGCAGCGTCGTGAGCGCGCCAGGGTCGCCCCACCGGTTCGGTGGACCGCTGCTGGCAGGTAGCGGCGACAGGTAGCCGCTGAGGACCTGGCCCATCGCGGGCAGCACGCTGCCCGGCACCCACGACGCGAGCACGACCCGAGCCCCCGGGGCGGCGATTCGAGCGAGTTCCCTGGCCGCGGCCGTCTGATCGGTCGCGTACATCACCCCGAACACAGACAGCACAACATCGGCCGAGTCATCCGGCAGGGGTAGAGCTGCCAGGTCACCGCGAAGCCATTGAACGTCGCGGCCCGCGTCCCGGGCACGCTGCTCAGCCAGCCGCAGCAGCGCCGGCTCGAAGTCCACGCCGATGACCTGACCACCCCGCTCGGCCGCCATCAATGCGACGTTGCCCGTCCCGGTGGCCACGTCGACAACACGTTCCCCCGCCAGGACTGCGGCGGCATCAACGACAGCCGCTGCCGCCGGCTCGAGCTGGCGGCCCATCAGCGGATACTCGCCGACACCCCACGTCGTTTCTGGACTGCTCACGGCGACCTCCTGAAGTAGAAGGCGCCCTTGATCGCGTCACCGTGGACGAGCGTGGCGGACGAAGTCCGTCACAGCGCCTCTCGCCCCGGAGCCAACACCGTAGCGACCAGCCCACGAACACTCGCAGGCTCACCGGAAACGCCCGTCAGCCAGACATGAGGTGACCCAACACGTCGCACGCGGCGATCCTCGTCTGGCACGCGGTTGGCTGCTGGCGTTGGCGCGGCCACGGGCGGGCAAACTGCTGGTCATGCCGATCGTTCGTCCTGCGAATCGAAGTGATCTGTCTCGACTGGTGGCCATCTACAACCACTATGTCGAGCACTCGATTGCCACCTTCGATACCACGCCTACCTCGGTCGAGGATCGGGCTGCGTGGTTCGAGACGTTCTCTGACACTGGCCCTCACCGGCTGCTGGTGGCCAGTGAGGATGGCCGGGTTCTCGGGTGCGCATCGAGCGGTCCATACCGGGCACATCCCGCGTTTGGCCGGACGGTCGAAGTGAGCGTGTACATCGATCCTGAGATCCGGGCGACGGGTGTCGGCTCGGCCCTCTACGGCGCCTTGTTCGATGAGCTCCGCACGCAAGAGGTACATCTCGCAGTGGCGGGGATCGCACTCCCGAACGACGCGTCCGTGGCGCTGCATCGGAAGTTCGGGTTCACCGATGTGGGCGTCTTCGAGGAGTACGCCACAAAGCACGGTGTCTACATCAGTTCCCTTTGGATGCAACGCCGCCTCTGAGCCGTCCGGACGACCAGGCGCAACGCCTGGACACGCCTGACGATGATCAGCCCGATCACTCCGGTCAGCCCGACTCCTCGCGGCACCGCAAACCCATCCGCTTACGGGGACGCTCGAGGTGGTTTATCCGCTGGGGGCCTTCTGGCGGGGGATGAGTGCGGCGGTAGCGAGTGCGGCGGTAGCGAAGAGGGCCGCGGTGATCAGGCCGGTGAGGTGGAGTCCGGTCAGGAACCGGGTGGGGTCGCTGGGTTGTCCGGCAAGGGCGCCGTAGGCGGCGATGCCGATGGCGCCGCCGGCTTGCCGGGCGGTGTTGTTCACCCCGGAGGCGAGCCCGGAGCGCTGCGCGGGGGCGGCGGCGATGGCGGCCGCGACGACGGCGGGGGTCAGCAGCCCGAGGCCGATGCCCCACGCGAGCATCGCGGGCAGCAGCTGCAGGTAGGGGGTGCTCGTCGTCCACGTCGCGAGGAGCGCGACCCCGGCCGCGGCGACGACGAGGCCGGTGGCCATGACCGGGCGGGGACCGAACTTGGCGGTCAGCCGGCCGGCGAGCGGGCCCAGCACGCTCAGCGGGAGGAACAGGGGCAGCACCGCGACACCAGCAGCCAGCGCGGTGCGCTGCTGGACGCCCTGCAGGAACAAGGTCAGCAGGAACAGCAGCCCCAAGGTGCCCAGGTTCATGACCCCGGCGACCGCGTTGGCGGTGCTGAACGCCCGGTCGCGGAACAGGCCCAGCGGCAGCATCGGATTTGCGGCACGGTGCTCGACGCGCAGGAACCCGGCCAACGCGAGGACCGCGCCGACCGCAGCGACGACGACCGTCGCGTCGAGACCGGTGTGGCCGGCCTCGATGACGGCGAACGTGCCCGCTGCCAGAGTCAGGGCACCGAGCCCGGCCCCGGCGACGTCGAGCCGGCCGGTGCCGGGCTCGGCGTCGGCCCGGACGACCCGCGCGGCGACGAGGCCGGCGACCAACACGATCGGAACGTTGAGGACGAACACCCACCGCCATCCCAGTCCCTGGACCAGCAGCCCGCCGAGCAGCGGTCCCGCGGGCAGGGCCACCGCCCCCACCCCGGCCCAGATGCCGATCGCCCGGGCTTGCACGCCGCGTTCGGGGAACGCCCGGCTGATGATCGCCAGCGTGCCGGGCAGCAGCAGCGCCGCCCCGAGGCCCTGCGCCGCTCGGGCGGCAACCAGTGCTCCGGTCGAGGGCGCCAGGCCGCACGCCAGCGATGCGAGAGCGAAGACCGCCATCCCCGCCAGCACGACCGGCTTGTGCCCGCGCAGGTCGCCGATGGTGCCCCCGGAGAGCAGCAACGCTGCCAGCACCAGGGCGTAGCCGTCGACGACCCACTGCAGCCCGGACACGGACGATCCCAGGCCCGCCCCGATCTGGGGCAGGGCGACGTTGACGATCGTGACGTCGAGCAGCACCAGGAAGTAGCCGACGCACATCACCGTGAGCACCACCCACCGCGACGGCGGCCCGGTCCTCTCTGTGTTGGCCCTGCCGGCCCGGGAACCCAGGTTCATGGTTCCCAGCCTGGAGGGTGGACAGTTCCACCCCCGTGGAAGCGTGCCGAGCGCACCATGGAAATCATGACCCCAGCCCCAGCCCCAGCCCCAGCCCCAGCCCCAGCCCCCGCGCCCGCCCACGACCCGGTTCCCGCCGCATTGCCGCGCACCGGCGGCGACGTCGACATCGCTGCCGTGGCCGTCCTGTTCGCCGACCACACCCGCGCCCGCGTCCTGACCGCCCTGGCCGACGGCCGATCCCTGCCCGCCAGCGTCCTGGCCGGCGAAGCGGGCGTCTCACCACAAGCAGCCAGCACCCAGCTGAGCCGGCTCACCCAGGCCGGGCTCATCACCGGGGAGAAGTCCGGACGGCACCGCTACTACCGGCTGGCCTCCGGGCAGGTCGCGAGCGTCCTCGAGGCCCTGGCCACCATCTCACCCACCCGACCGATCCGCTCCCTGCGTGACGACACCCGCGCCGCCGCGCTGCGCCGGGCCCGCACCTGCTACGACCACCCCGCCGGGCGCCTGGGCTGCACGCTCACCCAGGCCCTGCTCGACCAGCAGGCGCTGATCGCCACCGACGGCATCGACACCACCCGCCGCCGGCCCGAGGACCCCCTCTCGGCTCCACTGCCGCAGCACCCCTACCAGCTCGGCCCGAACGCCGCAGATCTGCTCGCCGTCCTCGGTGTCGACCTCCCGGCGCTGACCACAGCCCGCAGCCGCCGCCCCCTGCTGCGGTTCTGCCTGGACTGGAGCGAACAATGCCACCACCTCGGCGGGCGGCTCGGCGCCGCCGTCCTCCACGGGCTCGAACAACAGCACTGGATCACCCGCCGCACCGGCCACCGCGCCCTCGCCCTCACCGACCACGGGCACCACCAGCTGCGTGACCACCTCGGCCTCACCCTCGACGAACCCCGTTGCCGGTAGAGGATGGTCTTGCGGGACGGTTGGCGAGCTGGCCTCAGGCTGGTCAGTCGGGGGGCTGGTACACCTGACGTCAGGGTATACTGACGGCGTGGAGTTGTGGGAGGCGCCGGTCGTGGCCAGCGCTCACCG
>JAABUO010007200.1_pt1 | contig 12723 bp, 4 predicted proteins | sample 5559291 | NCBI WGS metagenome assembly JAABUO01 (sample SAMN10711878, study PRJNA513372) | rock metagenome | isolation source: Antarctica rocks | place: Antarctica: Victoria Land, Finger Mt sud
AAAATTATCACGAGCTTTAAGTTTTACATGTCGTGATTTTTAAATACTTACTTAACATAATTAATTTAACTGAGACAGATAACTTAATTAAGTTAATCTTAAATAACTCTTATACTTAAATAATAATTAACGAGCTTTAAATTAATCATCTGAAATGCTTTATTAAAACAATTTTTAACGTTTTAAATTTCGAATTTACTAAAGTTTATAATTAAAATATCGTTTATATACACGTTAATGATTATGCGTTCGTTAATAAACACGTTATAATTTAAAATTAATAAAGTAAAACTTAGTAATTTAAGAAAATTAATTAACGTATCGTATTATACTTAAGGCGACTACTTTAAATTATAAAGAGCTTTCTTTAACTTGTAAATTAACGTGTCGTTACTAGTACTAAAACTCGTAAGCTACTTAATGTAAGTATTCTCTTTAATGTTTTCATAAAGAAAGATTATTTTAACGTTTATTTACTCGATTTCGTAATTTAATATCGCTATCATCGCGAAAATCGCTTTGTAACTTATAAGCTTAATAATTAAAGCGAAGATTTTGTTAAAATTAACTTTAACACGTTATTTTAAGTCTCGTATTACTCAGCGAGTCTTATAACGAATAATTTCGTTATTTAATCTTCGTTAAAGTTTAAATATTTATTTATCTTTTAGTGTTCTGCGATTTAAAAATAACGAGATTAATTTTTAAATATTATTTTAAATTAATAAGTTAAATTCGTTGTTTATAACTAGCTGTTATGATATCTTTTAATAGAATTTAAACATGACTTCTTTATAAATCTTTAACTCGTAAAGTTTAACTTGTTTTATTTAACTAAAACAGACGTATAAAAGAGAAATTAAGTCGAGAAAGAAAGAACGCGCAATTTACAACTCAGAGTGTTAAGTTAAAGCTTTAATTAAAAACTTATTAATGTAAGTTAAAGATAAAATATCGCTTCGTATTAATTTTATTAAAGTTAGCGAAGAAAAGAGTAAAGATGAGAACGATGATGAGAACATAATGATAACAAATTTCTCTGATTTCTTTAATTTTTCAGCTTTAAAACGTTTAACTGAAGACTTTAATTTAAAGTTAAATCGTTTCTTAAGTTACTTAATAATAACAGCTCGAAAAATTAAATCATCTTTCTTTAATAAACGATAAATATAATCGTTTTCGTGTTTAATAAGTTAACAGAGTATAAATTTTTTCTTAAATTTTAAGTTCTTATCGTGTTTTAAAGTTAGTTCTCTGAATTCTTATATTTAAATATGACTTAAATTTAATTTTATCTCATGATTCTTCTTATACGAAGTAATTTTAAGCTTAATATTAAGACTTTAATTTCGAAAATAATTATTATAAGTTAGTATAAAGCGAATCATATAAGTGTATTTTAACTAAAAGTTTAAAACTAAAGAAGAAAAAAGATGTAACACGTAAAAAGTCTTGTACTTACGAAGACGCGCTAAATTACTAGCGTGTTAACATTAGTCTTAAGCTAGTTTATAATAATATAACATAATTCATATTAAATTAACTCAGTTTAACACGTTCAGATTCATGTAATTAATTTAAATTAGTTTAAATTTAAACTGCACGATCGTAATATTATTTTCTTTCTTTAACTAGTAATGCTTTCATTATTACAGTTTAATTAATCTTCGTTTTTATTTTAACTTTACTAAATATCTTTAATGAAAGTCATTTACGACTTTTTAACATTCTTTAAATTTACTTTTATTAACGTTTTATTAATATAAATTAACGTCGTATCTTTTTTAATTAATACGATATTATAATCATTTATCTCGTTCGTAAAATTTAATGTTTAATATATTATTTACTTTTTATTTATCTTCGTCTTTAATTATTATAAAATTAAATAAGTCATTTCGTTATTCTTTTAAAGAATTATTTAAATCTAGTCGTAATAAATTTAAGACGAACTTTAAATAAATCTTTATTATTAATAATAATTTTAATTAATATGCATGTTTAATCTTAATTAAAATCTTAAAAGATTTAAGCATCTTATCGTTCAGCTTCTTTAATGATCTTGTAGTCGTAATGTTTTTAAAATTTAAGAACATTATATCGCTTATTTTATAAAACATTTTCTTTTAATACTTATTAGTTTATTTCTTCATCGTAACTTTAAATCTTACTAATGTTTTACTTTATTAATATTAGCGATCGTTTCATGTATTTAAATATATCTTTCGCTTTGCCTGCTTTAATTCTAGCTCGAATAATTTTATATTTAATTAAATTTAAATTAAAGCTTATACGAGAATGAAAATTCTTGTTTAAAAAGAACGTTAACTGTTTAGTTAACGACGAAATAGTATTATTATTAACGAATTCAGTTATAAATAATTAAACGACTTAATTATTTTACATATACGAGTAATAACTACGTAAATATCGTTTTACATTTTAATTTATTCTTTTTATTTAATAATTTAATCTGCGAATAATAATTAATGAATAATTTCGTCTTAATATCGAGTCTTAAGCATAAAGACTTTTAAGTAATTAATATGAACTAAGAATCACGATCAGATATTATTAATCTCGATAATTTATAAGTTTTAAAGATTTATAATAACAGTAGCTTAACAGTTTGTTCTGCGAAGATTTCTTCGTCATTTAATTAACACGATATATAATGTCGTTTTTTAAATAATTAATTTATAACTATTAAAATCGCATTATTTTCGTCGCTTTGTAATACATTTATAACGAAGTTTATTAAAATGTTCAGTCATCGTTATTTTAATATAAGTAATGACTTTAGTAATTCATTAATTTAATTTCTTAACGCTTTTAATCTTTAATAAACGTAATAGTTTTAAATATAACGTTTAATCGTCGTTTTTATCTTTAGTTAATAATATAATTATCTTAGCAAGTTTAACGTTTAATTTATGTTAAAATGATTATTAATTAAAAGATCATATACTTTCTTTATTAACTGAATAATCATTAAATTAAATACTTATAATTTATCGTCTTTTTAAAGTATTTTATTAAGCATTCTGTAATTGTTCAGATTAATATCTTAACAAGTTCTTTAATTCTGTTTTAAAACTGTTTAAATCTCGATATACAGTTAATTCGTTTAATTTTCTACTATTATTTAATTCTGAATAAAGATTACTTCTTTAATTAAATCTTTATTAGTTTTAATTTAACGTTAATCTTAATTAATTATAAATCGAATTTACTTTTCAGTAATAATATTTAATTTTAATACAGCTTTTAATCATTAATTACTTTAACGAGCTTAGCATTTAACATTTTAATCAGCGCGTTAACTTTTAAATTCTGTTTTTCAAGTTAATATATAATTTTAAAGTTATATTTAAATAATTTCTTAGCTCATTTAACTTGTCGTTTAATCAGTTTCTTAATGATTATGAAGTACTTTAAATTTAAATAATTAATAAAGATCTTAATTAAAATATTCGTACATTTTAATTTAAAACGTTAATGTTTTAAGCAGCGAATAATGATTAATAGTTTCTTATTATAAATTTCGTAATTACATTCTACGAGAATTATATTCTTATTATTAAAGATTATTAAATGTAAAATGTTTTTATCGTTATACTAAAATAATACTTCGTCGTTAATATAGTTTAAGAAGTTAGTTTTTAAAATAGCTTTTTTAATCGAGTCGAAGTGCTTTACAACGAAAGCTGTCGTCATTTATTACTTTAATTCTTTAAAGATTATTTAACAGATCTTTATTTATTTAAATAATTAATTTTTTTAAGTTAGCTTTATCATAAAACGAATAATCTTTAAGAAGTTTTTTATAAATCGTTAATAAAAATTGCAGAAGTTAATAAAGATTTACATATAAGTTAACGATTACGATATCTTTCAGTTTCGAATTACATTTATTTTTTAAGAATTCATTCGTAAATTATTAATGAATATTAGTAATTTAAGAAACGAGATTTTCTGAATCTCGAATTTATACTTATTAATGTTTATTTATAAGTCGACTTCGCGAAGCTTATTTAACACTTCTTTTACATAAGCTTTATGTTCTTTTAATGTCTTATTATAAATAAAAATGTCGTTTAAATATGTTTAACAGAATTTATAAAGACATTTAAATAATATATTATTAATATAATGCTGAAAGAACGCAGATTTATTAATTAATTTAAAGAGCATCATTTTATACTTGTAAGCATCGAAGAAAGTAATAAAGATAATTAAATTCTCGCTTTTAAAACTCATGCGCAGTTTATTAAACGCAGCGATAATATTAAGCCGTGTTAAATACTTATTATCTTAAATTCTAGCTAGTACTTCGTTTATTCAGAAAATTAAATAACGATTTCTTTTAATTAAAGCATTTAATTTTTAATAATTTACGCAGAAGCGAAGATTATTATCTTTCTTTTTAATAAAAAGTATTAACGAAGCGCAGAGAGCTTTACTGAGTGTGATAAATCTCTTCTTTAAATTTTTTTTAAAATTTTTCTTAATCTTTTATAGTTTATAACTTAACATAAAGTATAATTAACTTCGAGAAAGTTAACTCTTTTCTTTTAATTTAATTTTATAATCGTATAATTAATGCGACGATAATTATATTATCTTTTCTTTATTAAAGATTTTTAAAAAGTAATAATAAATTATTAAAAGCTTTTTCTTTAGTTCTTTTAATGACGTGACTAATGTTATATCATTTAGTTTCTCGAGTTTCTTAACTAAGCTAAGCGCTTTATTAATTTCATTAATAATTAAGAAAAAAATCTTAACATTTTTATTCTTAACTAGAATTTAATATGCAGCGACTTTAATTATAATAATGTTAACGAGCTCTTTCTTTTTAATTAATAAACTAAATCGAAGTTAATTAAGATTAACTTAAATGCTTAATTTTCGTATATAATTTAATTTAATGAACTGAGTAAATTTAATGAATTAATTAACGAATTTCGAATTCGCAGATCGTTTTAAAATAATCATTAACGTAACAGTTAATTTTAAGTTCTTTCGTTTCATTTCGTAAACTTCGCTTAATTTAAACTTTTAAAATGTTAATTAATCGTTTACTTTCGAAATAATAAATTTTAATGTTTTAATATTAAACGAGAATATTAATTAATCATTTATTAAATTTATTAAAATTTAATTTTTTTTTAATCAGAGATTTTTAATGATTATCTTATACTGATTTAAACGAGTTATTAATAAAGATATTATTTTATTTTTATATTCTTGTATAATGATTAACGTATACAAAGCATGAGTAATTAACTTTTAATTAAAAGTTTCATTAAATGATTAAATTAATTTTAACTTTAATAACGATACTAACTAAATTTTAAAGCGTTCGTATAGCTTTAATACTAAATATTTATTAATGAATGTCATGTTAATAACTTTAATATTTATTAAAGTAAATGATCTAAATATCTTTTTTAAACTACTTAAGATAACGTTAATAGTAAACGATTTAAAATTAAACGAATCATTAAACATGTTAACGAAACAAGATATAAATATGTCGCTTTTAGTTATTACTTTAACGAAAGCATGTCGTTTTTTAAATTCGCAGCGATCTCGTGTACTTTAACATTTTCGTAATAATCGCGTGCTTTATGTTTTAACTTTTTTTTTTAATTAATTTATTAAGCGCATGTAACCTAAGGTTATAACGATTATATAAACTATTATTTTATATATAATGTTTAAATAACGTTAAAACTTAATACTCGCTTATCGTATCTTGTTTTATTATAGTTAAAGCAGTACATATATTTTCGCTATGTATTTATTAAAGCAGATTTATAAAGACAGTATGTTTTTTTAATTAATTAATTCTTAATTAAACTATTTATTTTCAGATTTAACTAAGAGATTACGTTGTTAAGTTTTAACTTATTTCTTACTCTGTTAAGATTTAAACTCGTCGTTAACTTAACTAAATATTCGTTAATCTGTCGCTTTTTAAGCGAAGCGAACGAAAACATACAAATTTTCTTAGTCGTGTCGCCTCTTATGTTTTAACTTCTTGTATTTAAAGCAGAGTTCTTTTTTAATAAAGTTAACGCTTAATGTATTAAGTTTCTTTCACGTAAATAATAACGACGTAAGTTAAGTAATTAATTTACTAACGATAAAGCGAGTAGCTTAAATTATTAATGCTTTAATGATTAATCGTACGTTTAATTTCATTAATTTAATATTAACTCGCATGTAAATGTTAACGAACTCGTTTAAATTCGTAATTCGTTTATTAAGCGTCGCTCGTTAAAGATTTAAGTTAATTTTATATTAAAGATTATTTAATAAAGTCTCGTTATTATATTTTAGTTCTGCGTTAAATCTCTGAAATTTCATTTAAAATTCATGAATGAAGATCTTATTCTAATACAGCTTTAAGTATTATCGTTAAGCTGTGTAACGATGATTAAAATCGTTATACATTTTATTAATTATTAATAATACATCTTTAACTTTTAAAAACGAGTTTAAGAAAATATTTCGCATACGAAAGATTATGTGCTTAACGATATCTTTACTAACTCGACTTTTAATGTAAGTAATTTTTAATTCTTTAATGAAAAAGTAATTCTTATTTATTTTAAACTTATTTCGTATTCGTAACAGTTAATTATTTACATTTTGCGACGAATTTTTAAACAAGAATAAGTTTAATAACTTAATTAATTTTAATGCTCGAGCTTTTAAAGTTAAAGAATTTTATTAACTCGAAATAATTTTTAAATAACGAATAATTACGTTCTTGTCTCGTATTTCTTTCTTTAAACGCATCTGTTTAACTTTTAACGCGATATTTATCTCGTTAATATTTTTTAATATTTAAGTTATATTATTATAAGTCTTTATTTTAATATCGTGCGAATAATATATATATTTAATAAAGATAATAATATCGTTTACTTCGTAAACAATTATTCATTCATTTAACTTTATATTAATGCTAATCTTAATCATTTTAAGATTAAAGAATAACGCTTTCGTATTTTCTTATTTAATATTTAATAACGTATTCGTGTTTTATTTTAATGTTATTTAATTTTATAATAAAAGTAATTCTTTTTTAATACTTCGTAATTCGTAGCGAGTAATGCTTACTAATTCTGATTTCGTGATTTTAATTATTACGTAAGTAAAAAATTTACTAATTAAAGTTTTAATGTTACTTTATTAAACTTTTCTGAGTTCGAGTTTCGCTAAAAAAATTTAAATTTAAATTTAAAATAACGCGTTCGTATTCTTTTATTCTGTATTAGTAACGAACTTAGTAAAGAGTTAATTTAAAACAGCGCGTTCGTATTCGTTAATTTTATTCTAGAAATTTTTAATTTTTAACGAGCTTTACGAGCTCGATTTTTAATAAGATTATATAGCTTGTTTTATATTATTTACACGTTAATAATAAGATTAATAAGCTTTAAACTAATATTATAAATCAGCATAAAGCGAATTATATAAGTATATTTTAACTAAAAGTTTAAAGCTAAAGAAGAAAGAAGATGTAACACGCGAAGAATCTTGTACTTACGAAGACGCGCTAAATTACTAACGTGTTAACATTAGCTTTAAGCTAATTTATAATAATTTAACATAATTTATATTAAATTAACTTAGTTTAACATGATTAAATTTATGTAATTAGTTTAAATTAAATTAATTTTAAACTACATAATCGTAATAATAATTAGCGATGCGCACGACTTTCGATTAATACTTAATAAAAATGTCGTTATTAATTATTATTAAATAAGCTTTAATAATAAGTGTTTAATTTAGTCGTTTTAAAACGTCATTCATTTAATAATTATACGACATCGTTAGTTCTTAAATTATGTTTTAATTCTCGTAGTATTGTTTAAATTCTCTTAAAAACTTATTATCGTCATCGTTTTAAAATTAAAGCGTTTTATAACGATCTTAAACGAAGAAAATTTAAAAATGTTTAAAGTAAATTATTATTATTACGATCGTTTTTTACTTTAAAAAGTAAACTTTAAATTATTAAATAACGTTATTTAATAAAATTAATACGTATAAAACTTCGTTAAAAACGATTAATAACTCTTTTTCTTTAAGAATTAGTCTTATTAAATTCTTATGCAGTAACTTAAAAAACATGATAACGCGTTTAATTAAGACTTAATAAGAACAAACATGTAATTTCTTAATGATACAGTTTTCGTAAATTAACTTATTAATAAAATTATATTATAAAATTATATTTATTATTATATAAACAAGCTTTTTAACATTTTACTCGCTTAAATGTTTTAGATAATTATACTATAACTTAATGATTAAAAAGAATAAAAAAACGATCTTAAATGCGATAAAATTAACGATGATTTATAATATTTACAGATCTTGTAAAATATTAATAATAAGCTGTAACTAATTTAGTTTAATTTAAGCTTTCTGTTTAGTAATTTAAAATATAATCTTTTTATTAATAATTTACGACATTAATAAATTAACTTTAGCATTTAAAATGTATAGCACGTTAAAGAAATTAATCGTTTTTAGCTCATCGCGAATTAAATAGCTTAAACGAATCGTATTAATTACTTCGAATTTAAAATTAAAGTCATTAATGTTAATTATTAAATTACGATTTACGAAGTTTATTAATATAAAAAGTTATTTTTAATAAGTCGTATGCTAACTGTATTCGAAGTTTAAAATTTAAACGTTAATAAAGCTAAACGTTAACATAATAATAAAAATAATAAAGATAGTAAAGATTAAAATAATAATAATTATAAAATTAAAGTCGAAACTTATTATTTTAAAAAGATTATATACGAGCTCAGCGTAATTAATCTTGTTAATTTTATTATCGTTATCGTTAACTTTTCGCTTTTTATTATAATCGTATCTTTGTTTTAATTATCTTTCTTTATTTCGATTCGCTTTTTTCGTTTCTTTTATTATTTAACTTTCAGTTTTAAATAAAGCTCGTAATATTTAAATTTAATATGATAATCTTAACGATAATAAATATAATGTTTAATTTTTATTATTTAAAAGTTATCTGTTTCGCTAAGTCATGCGAGCATAAAGATACTGATCGTTAAGTCGTTAACGTAAGCTTTAATATATTTTTACTTTTAAGCGTTACGAGCATTAACGATTAGTAAATTTAAAGTAATTATTTTAATCTTTATCTTAAGAATTATTTTATAAGTTTATTTTTAAATTATATAAAAAACGTTAAAGACGAAGCTTAGCTTAATTTTAAACTTTAAAATAAGAAAGGTTTTTAATAAAATAATGCTTTAAGCGATAAAATCGCGTACGTATTAATAATACTCGTTAACGTAATCGTTTACGTTTTTAAAGTCTTCGAGTTAAAGAGTTAAAAATCTTTAACTTAAATCTTGTAATAAACTTTCGTTTTTTAATTTAAAGTTAATAATTAAAATGATTTAAATTTTCGTAACATTAATTAAGTGCTTAATTATTTAATAAGTAAAGTTATTATAGATATGTTTAAAGATTATAAAGACTTTACGTATAATTACTCGTTAATACGAAGATAAAGCTTTAATAAAAGATTCGTTTAAAGCTTTATTTAAATTATTAAACATTAAATAATTTTATATAAAGCGAAATTACTCGTCTTAATTCTTAAAAGTATTCAGTTTAAAAATTAAGTTAATTAACGTTTCTTTTATCTTAATGTTATTAATTTCGCTAACGATAATTATAATAGTAAAAGTAAATTAACGCGTTAATTTTAATGCAGTTACTAATCGCGATACGCGAAGAAATAAGCGAAGTCGCGAAGTAAATAAAGAATTTAAATTTATTTTTAAATTAAATAAATAAATGAAATTAAAAAAACGAGAAATAATGTTAACGAAGCGAGCGATTAAATTACTATCATGTAATTTAAGAATAAAATTTAAGCGATAAAAAAATATGTTTAATTAATTTTAAAATTATGCGTCTTAAACGTTTACTTAAGAATTAAGTAAGAAAGTTTAAGCATCGTTAATAAAAGTCTGAGCTGTATTTTAAATTGAAAGAAAGAAGATTTTCTGAGCTAAATGAAAAAAATTAACGAATATGTAAGCTTCTCGAAGATTTGCTAATAAATCATTAAGAAAACGTTTTTATAAAATACGTAAAGTAAGTAATTTAAGTCTTCTTCGTAAAAATGTAATTTTATTTAAAAGTATAAAAACATTTAAAATAATAACGATAAATGATATAGTTTAATTAAATAATTAATACGTTTCAGATTTCTGAAATTTAATGATAAATAAATTTAAATAAATTAAAAATAAATCGATAACTAATTTTAATCTTCTTTATAAAGACTAATTATTAAATTTAAACTTATCTTTATTAACTAAGTAATTAATAAATTTCTTAAAGAATACTTCGCTTAACGCGTGTTTTTAATCTTAATGAGTAAATTACTAAAATCGTCGTTTAATAAAATTAAGCTAACTTTCGAGCATTAATATTAAGGCTTAATCGCGTTAAATTCGACTCATATTTTAATATAAACAAGCTATTTAATTAATTAGCGATAAATAATTTTAAATAAAAAAGCTGAGCGTTATTTTAAAAGTCGAGAACTTAGTAAATTAATTACGTATTAAAATTATTAGCTAAATTAAATTTTTAAAGTTTTAAACTTTAGTTTAAATGATTAACTCAGAGATAAAAATGGCTAAATCATGATTCGCTCGCTGTTTTACTATATATTTTTTTTTTTACTAATTAAGTATTATTTATAATAAATAAGATCTCTTGTCATAACTTTAATTCTTTAAGCTGTTAAACTTAATGATCTCGTTAATTAATATATTAATATATTAATTTAACTAATTAATTAACGAGTTTAATAAGTAAACTTTTAATAATAAATGCTCTGCGACTCGAGCTTATAATTTGTAAAAATATGAATAAATAACTTAGTTACTGTTTTAGTTACGAAGTTAACGACTTATTTATATAAAGAAGATAAATGATTAAAATTAGCTTAAATTACGTAACTAAGTACGTAACTATATTTTAACTAAGTATATAGCTAACTCGTACACTTTTAGTATAAGTTTTAATTTAGTTACGATCATTTACGAATTTATTCGTAAACGTTTATAAGCTATTATAATAAGTAATATTATTAGTATATAAAACGAAATAATTATAAAAGAATCAAAAAGTTATAAATTATTAAACGAATAAACATTAAAAAAACGTTAATTAAAAATTAATGATTAAGTTTAATTATTTAATTAAAATATAAAGTTTATTAAATCGTGTACAGATTTAAAAAATAATTAATTAAATATTTATTAAATTATTAATCATGTTAATATCTTTTATTATCTTTAATTAATTATTAATATAAAGATTTATAACGTGTTTAGTTTAAAACTGCTCAGATTATATATTTTAAATTTTTTATTAAATTAATATTAAAATCTTTCTTAATTAGTAATAATTAATAATAAAAAGAAATAAATTATTAATAATATACTAAACGTTTATCGTTATTAAAAACGTTTATAATATAAGATTAAATAATACGAGTTAAATAAGAATAATGATTAATATTACGTTAATAAGAATGAATTTAAAGATTTAAAAAAATGATTAACGAGTTTCACGAACGCTATTTATAAAAGTTTTAATAAAATTTTATAAAAAGTTAAAGTAAGAATTAAATTAATATTTATTAAGCGATATGAATATCGCTTTTTTAAAAAAAGAAGTAATATTACGATTTAAGTTTAAATTTAAATTAAATTTAAGCTAAATTTAAATTTAAATTACATTACGTTAAATGTTAAGTTAAATTATATAATTACGCTAACCGTATTTAATATAGTAGTTAAGATCTTGCTTAAAATATTAAGCTAATTAAATAATCGAGCTAATTATATATAATTTAACGCTTAAGCTAAAAATATATACAAGTAAGTAATTTCTTAAAGATTAATTCTTTTCTTTTTAGCTTTAGTTTTTTAATTATTATATTTATATTATTAATAAAAGTACGAACTTAGCTAAAATTAACTACAAGCTCATTAAGTTAGTACGAGTTAAAATTATTTATTTAGTTAAGCTTTTAACTTATAATCTTTTATAATTACTCATTAATAATTAATAGCTAGCTATAAGCGCTTTTAACTATTAATAATAATTATTTACTTAAATAATATCTTTTACTTAAATAGTATTATACGCTTAAAAGATATAATACGTAATTCGTGTTACAATTTTAATAATATATATTTTACGCACGATTTAATATTAAAAATTAACATAAAGCGAGTTATATAAATATTATTTAATTAGTATATAAATGTTAAGAAAGAAAAGTATTTAAAAGAACAGAATCGACTATATATATAACTTAATTTCTTAATTCTTAATTTTATAAAATTAAAATGTTTAAAAGCTAATGCGACGTAATTTACTAAGCTTGTTAACGTGTTATAAAGCTTAATATAAAGCTTAATATAAAGCGTGTTATAAAGCTTAATATAAAGCGTGTTATAAAGCTTAATGAAAAGCTAATATAACGTAATTTATTAAGCTTGTTAACGTGTTATAAAGCGTAATATAAAGCGTATTATAAAGCGTGTTATAAAGCGTATTATAAAGCTTAATGAAAAGCTAATGCGACGTAATTTACTGAGCTTGTTAACATGTTATAAAGCGTGTTAT
>JAABUO010007202.1_pt1 | contig 12722 bp, 10 predicted proteins | sample 5559291 | NCBI WGS metagenome assembly JAABUO01 (sample SAMN10711878, study PRJNA513372) | rock metagenome | isolation source: Antarctica rocks | place: Antarctica: Victoria Land, Finger Mt sud
TTTCACATTCGCAGTGTTGGCGACTATCGGGCTGTACGTCGGCTCCACATCGGCAATGGCATTGAATATCAATTGTTCTTTACAAATAATCTCCCTTACAAAGCGCATCCGCCGTTGAATCTATCCGTTGAATAGATAGATGAGAATAAGCCGAATGAACGGGGGTCGCGATGGAAGACGAAGTGGTTCGGGGTCCAGGTCGTCGGTCCCGGTATGGTGTGCCACTGCTCAATGTCATGTGCCAGATGCCGCGCGAGTGGATTGACGCACTCGACGCGCAGGCGGAATCCGCGCAGGTCTCTCGCTCGGAGATGATGCGGGTCATCGTCTCCGATTGGCTCAGCGAGCGCAAACTGATCAACCCGCCGCCCCCGCCGCCGCGCGACGATCGCACAGTGTAGCGCCGCCTTAGTCGTCCAGGGTGCCGATGATCGGCGGTGGATCACCACCGGGCGGGGCGGTATGGATCATTAGGACGACCCAGACGGCGCCGCTCGCGGCTGGGGCAGGCGATTCCGGCGAGATCGTCGCCGTTTCCCATCCGCCGCGAGCGGCAGCGTCCTTCGCCATTGCGAAGGCGTCCTGATACGTACCCCCGAAGCCGACGAACCCGGCATTCCAGTAGTCCAGCCAGGTGATCGTCGGGAAGTCGCCGGTCGTCGAGGTGAGGATGCGGTACTCCTGCGGCGGCTTCCCGGCGGCCTCCACCGGGGCGGCGCAGCAGAGCGCGACGATGAGCAGACAGGCCAAGATGAACCGCATTCCCTTTCCCTCCCATAACTTCGGCAGACATTGAAGAGAATCTACCACAAATGGTGAATATCGCGCGCTCGCGAAAGGCGTCATGTCGTTGTTGCTCCAGCGGCCGCGTGGTGGCCTTCATCCTGCGATGATTGCCGGTGATGTGGTGTGGGTAGTGCTCCGCAGAGGAATGGGGACGAACGAGCGAAAGAGCGGCTATGCAGGCGGATCAACGATTGGGCGCGACCAATCTCAGAGACGGTCGGTGCCATTTTTGTGTCTGGGCGCCACTCGCCCGGCAGGTCGAGGTCGTGCTTGCGGAACGCAGCGCGCCGATGGAGCGGGACAACGGGGGCTATCACCGTGCCACGGTAGACAGTGTCACACCCGGCGCGCGGTATCGGTACCGGCTCGATGGCGAGAAAGAGCGCCCCGATCCCGTCTCCCGGTTCCAACCCGAAGGCGTGCATGGGCCGTCCGTCGTCACCGATCCCGGTGCGTTCCGCTGGAGCGACGCGGCGTGGACCGGCCTGCCGATGGAGCGGTTCGTCATCTACGAACTGCATATTGGCACGTTCACGCCGGAGGGGACATGTGATGCCGTCATCCCGCATCTCGATACACTGAAGGAACTTGGCATCACCGCGATCGAGATCATGCCCGTCGCGCAGTATCCCGGCGACCGTGGCTGGGGGTATGACGGCGTGCAACTCTACGCCGTGCAGAACTCCTACGGCGGGCCGGAGGGGCTAATGCGCCTCGTGGATGCCTGCCACGCACGCGGTGTGGCGGCGATCCTCGATGTCGTCTACAACCATTTCGGGCCGGAAGGGAACTATCTCTGGGATTACGCGCCCTACTTCACCGAGCGGTACACGACGCCGTGGGGTGCGGCAGTGAACTTCGATGGCCCACAGAGCGACGAGGTACGCCGCTTTTTTCTCGGCAATGCGCTGCAATGGCTGGACGACTTCCATCTTGATGGCCTGCGACTCGATGCGATTGACGCGATCAAGGACGGCTCCGCCTATCCCTTCCTGCGCGAACTTGCCGATGTCACCCACGCCCGCGCGAAGGAGATCGGCCGCCCGTTTGCGCTGATCGCGGAGAGCGACCTGAACGACGCGAAGGTGATCCGACCGCCAACAGAGTGCGGCTACGGGATGGACGCGCAGTGGAGCGACGACTTCCACCACGCGCTGCATGTCCTCCTCACCGGCGAGCGGCGCGGCTACTACGCGGACTTTACGGGTGTTGACGACCTCGCCCAAGCCTTCCGCGAGTCCTTCGTCTACACCGGGAAGTACTCGATGCATCGGCAGCGGCGGCACGGCAACCGTGCATTCCCGGCGGAGGGATGGCGCTTCGTCGTCTGCTCCCAGAATCACGATCAAGTCGGCAACCGCGCGACGGGTGACCGTCTCAGCCACATCATCCCGTATGACGCGGCGAAACTGGCCGCCGCCGCAGTGCTCCTCTCGCCCTTCGTGCCGCTCCTCTTCATGGGCGAGGAGTACGGCGAGCCGCAGCCCTTCCAGTACTTCACGAGCCACGGCGATGAAGCGCTGATCGCGGCGGTGCGGGAGGGGCGGCAGGCAGAGTTTGCCTCCTTCCGCTGGCACGGCGATGTACCTGCCCCGGACGATGTCGCCACCTTCCAGCGCTCCAAACTGACGCACCGCGAGCGCGAAGACGGCCCACACGGCACGCTCTGGAAGTTCTATCAGGAGTTGCTGCTTCTCCGTCGCACCCATCCCGCGCTCGCTACTCTCGATCTGGAATCACTTGATGTCATCGGCGACGAAATTGCGAAGACGCTCGTCGTGCGCCGCTGGGCCGGGGACGATCAGACGCTCGCTTTCTTCAATTTCAGCGATGGAGAGCAACCCGTGACGGTCGCGCCATCGCAAACGACATGGCGGAAACTCCTCGATTCCGCCGACGAACGCTGGCGCGGGCCGGGGAGCGCCATACCCGGTATACTGCCACCGGGCGGCGCGACTATCACGCTGCCATCATGGAGTTTCGCGCTATTTGGAACGGAAGCGTCAACATAAAATCTTTCCCCTCCCCTCTCCATCGCTGGACGGATGTATCTGTCCCCCGATCTGGGAGCGATGGCTCCGTACGAGAGGGGCCGGGGTGAGGATAGATAAAGGAATTCAAGACATCAATGACCGATAGATACGTCTGCATTCATGGCCACTTTTACCAGCCGCCGCGCGAGAACCCGTGGCTCGAAGCGATCGAGTTGCAGGATTCTGCCTACCCATATCATGACTGGAACGAACGGATCACGGCGGAGTGCTACGCGCCGAATGCCGCCTCCCGCATTCTCGATGGCGATGGGCGGATCGCGCAGATCGTCCAGAACTACGCGCGCATCAGTTTCAACTTCGGCCCGACCTTGCTTGCGTGGCTGGCGGCGAAAGCGCCTGACATCTATGCGGCAATCCTCGACGCCGACCGCGACAGCCAGGCGCGCTTCTCCGGCCACGGCGCAGCGATGGCACAAGCGTACAACCACATGATTTTGCCGCTCGCCAATCGGCGGGACAAATGGACACAAATTCACTGGGGCATCGCGGATTTCACGCATCGCTTCGGCCGTTTCCCGGAAGGGATGTGGCTCGCCGAGACCGCCGTGGACCTCGAAACGCTCGACATCATGGCGGAGCAAGGGATCACCTTCACCGTCCTCGCGCCGTCGCAGGCCGGGTTGGTGCGCGAGAGAGGCACGGACGCGTGGGATGACGTTTCCGGGGCGCGGATCGATCCGACGCGCGCCTACATCCAGCAGTTGCCGTCCGGTCGGAGCATTGCGCTCTTCTTCTACGATGGCCCAATCTCGCGCGGCGTCGCCTTCGAGGGGTTGCTAAACCGGGGCGAGAATCTGGCAAACCGTCTGCTCGGCGCGTTCTCCGACGAACGGACATGGCCGCAACTCGTGCATATCGCGACGGATGGCGAAACCTACGGCCACCACCACGCGCATGGCGACATGGCGCTCGCCTACGCCCTCCATCACATCGAGTCGCATGATCTCGCCCACCTGACCATCTACGGCGAGTATCTGGCGATGTTCCCGCCGACCCACGACGTGCAAATCATCGAGAACACCGCGTGGAGTTGCGACCACGGCGTCGAACGATGGCAGAGCAACTGCGGCTGTAACACTGGTGGCCGCCCGGACTGGAATCAGGAGTGGCGCGGGCCGCTCCGCGCGGCGCTCGACTGGCTGCGGGATGCCGTCCTGCCCGTCTACGAGGCCGGGATGCGCGACCTCGTCCACGAGCCGTGGGTGGCGCGGGATGCCTACGTGTCCGTGATCCTCGACCGGACGGATGAGAACGTCGCGCGCTTCCTCGTGGAACAGACGACGCATGAATTGACCGAGGCTGAGCGTGTGCGGCTCTGGGAACTGCTCGAAATGCAGCGGCACGCGATGCTGATGTACACGAGTTGCGGCTGGTTCTTCGACGAACTCTCCGGCATCGAGACGGTGCAGGTGATCCAGTACGCCGGGCGCGTGATCCAACTCGCGGAGACGATTGCCGGTGCATCGTTCGAGCCACACTTCCTCGATCTCCTCCAGAAGGCGAAGAGCAATATCCGCGAGCACCGCGACGGGCGGCTGATCTACGAGAAGTTCGTCATGCCCGCTGTTGTGGACACGGAGAAACTCGCCGCGCACTATGCGATCAGTTCCCTGTTCGATGAGTACCCCGATCATGCGGCGATCTACTGCTACACCGTGGAGCGCGAGGAGTACCAGCGGCTCGAAGCGGGCCGGGCGGCGCTCGTCGTCGGGCGGGCATGCTTCACATCGCGCATCACCGGGGAATCCGCCGATGAGACCTTCGGCGCACTCTCGCTTGGCGACCACACGATCAGCAGCGGCGTCGGCACGGAGATGGACGCGGAGGCATACCGCACCTTTGTCGCACAGATTACGGAAGCCTTCGCGCGCGTGGACTTTCCTGAGGTGATCCGCGCGCTTGATCACTCCTTCGGCACATCCATCTACTCCCTCAAAACTTTGTTTCGCGACGAGCAGCGCAAAATCCTCGACACGGTACTCGATGCGACGCTGGCGGAGGATGAGGCGAGTTATCGCCAGATCTACGACCGCGAGGCGCCGCTGATGCGTTTCGTGTGCGATCTGCATGTGCCGTTGCCGCAAGCCTTCCAGACCGCTGCCGCCTTTCTCCTCAATAGTGATCTCCGGCGTGCCCTTGCCGCCGAGACGCTGGACCGCGACCGCGTTCAGGCACTCCTCGCGGATGTGGAAACGTGGCACGTCAACCTCGATACTGCCGGGCTTTCGTACATGCTGCGGCGGCGGGCGGAACGACTCTCCGAGGAACTCCAGGCGGATTCAGTGGCACTCACGCCGCTCATCGCGCTCCGGGAAGTTGTCGAGATCGCGCACCTGTTACCGTTCGGGATTGTCTTCTGGCATGCGCAGAACGTCTATTACGATCTCTTGCAGACCCGCTACCGCGAGTTCTACCGGCAGGCGCGACGCGGTGACGAGCATGCGCAGACATGGGTGATGCATTTCATCGCACTCGGAGAGGGGCTTGATATGGAAGTCGGCGAGACGACGCTGGAAGAGATCCGCGCCCTGCCGTCCGTCGCCACGGTCGCGCGGGAAGCACTCGAACGGGCGCGCATCCCGCGCGCGACGTACCGCCTCCAGTTCAACCGCAATTTCACCTTCGCGGCCGCGCAACCCCTCGTCGCCTACCTCGCCGATCTCGGCATCAGCGATCTCTATGCCTCGCCGCTCCTCAAAGCGTGCGCGGGCAGCGACCACGGCTATGACATCTGCGACCACAGCCAACTAAACCCGGAGATCGGCACACTGGAAGAGTTCGACGTGCTCACCGACGCGCTGCGCGAGCGGGGAATCGGCCTCGTCTTCGATATGGTACCGAACCACATGGGCATCGCCGATCCCAGCAATGGCTGGTGGATGGACGTGCTGGAGAATGGCCCCAGCTCGCTCTACGCGACGACCTTCGACATTGACTGGCATCCGGTCAAGCGCGAGTTGGCGAACAAGGTGCTGCTGCCAATCCTCGGCGATCAGTACGGCGACGTCCTCGAAAGCGGCCAACTGCGCCTCTCGTACGAAAACGGCGCGTTCTTTCTCCACTACTGGGATACCGTGCTGCCAATTGCGCCGCACACCTACGACCGCATCCTTGGCTACCGGCTCGACGCGCTGATCGCTCAGTTGGGCGCGGACGATGAACATCTGCTCGAACTGGAAAGCATCCTCACCGCGCTCGGCTATCTCCCCGCGACGGACGAGACTGACGCCGAGAAGATGGCAGAACGGCACCGCGAAAAAGAGGTGATCAAACGGCGCATCGCCGCGCTCTCCGACGCTAGTCCGGAAATCCGTGAAAGCATCACCGCTGCGCTCGACGCCTTCAACACGGCGGACGAGGCGGGGATCGAAATGCTCGATGACCTGCTGGACATGCAGCCCTACCGCCCCGCCTTCTGGCGCGTCGCGGCGGAAGAGATTAACTACCGCCGCTTCTTCGATGTCAACCAGTTGGCGGCGATCCGCGTGGAAGCGCCGGAAGTCTTCGCGGCGACCCATGCCCTCGTCTTCCGTCTCCTCGCGGAGGGTAAGGCGACCAGCCTGCGCATTGACCACCCGGACGGCCTTTGGGACCCGCCGCACTACTTCCGCCAGTTGCAGGAGCAGTACATCCTCGCCTGTGTCCGCGCCCGTATGCCGGAGCATGACGCGGACGAGGCGGGCGAACTGGAAGAGGCGGTGCGGACGTGGTTCGACGCATATGTCGCGAACGACGATGCGCCACCATTGCCGCTCTATGTTGTCGCGGAGAAGATTCTCACTGAGGGCGAGACGCTGCCAGAGAACTGGTTGGTCGCCGGGACGACGGGATACGACTTCCTCAACGACGTGAACGGCCTGTTCGTGGACGCGCGCCACCGAAAGGCGGTTGACGAGATCTACGCGCGTTTCACGGGAAACCAGACGGCGTTCACCAACCTCACCAACGCGACCAAGAAGATGATTATGCTCATCTCGCTCGCTAGCGAGATCAACGCGCTCGCCTATCAGTTGGAACGCATCTCCGAGCGGAATCGCTCGTACCGCGATTTCACGCTGAACAGCCTCACCTTCGCCATCCGCGAGGTGATTGCCTGCCTGCCGGTCTACCGTACCTACACAACGGACGCGACCGCGACCGTGACGCATCACGACGTGCAATACGTCGAGGCAGCGGTGGCGGAGGCAAAGCGGCGCAATTCGCGCACGGCGAGCCAGTTATTCGATTTCCTCGGCGACACCCTGCTGCTGCGGAACATCACGAGTTTCCGCCCGGAGGATCAGCCCCGGCTGATCGCATTCGTGATGAAGTTTCAGCAGATCACCGGCCCCGTGATGGCGAAGGGCATCGAGGACACCGCGTTCTATGTCTACAATCGCCTCGTCTCGCTCAACGAGGTGGGAGGCCATCCGGTGCAGTTTGGCGTCTCGGTGGCGGAGTTCCATCAGCGGAATGCCGCACGCGCCCGCCGCTGGCCGCACACGATGCTTGCCAGTTCGACGCACGACACAAAGCGGAGCGAGGATGTGCGGGCGCGGATTGATGCCCTCTCTGAGATGCCCGAGGAGTGGCGTGGCGCCCTCAACCGCTGGGGAAGGATCAACGCACGCGCGAAGACGGAGATCGCGGGCGAGCGGTACCCCGACCGCAACGCTGAATACCTCCTCTATCAAACGCTGCTCGGCGCGTGGCCACTGGACTTCCCAACGCCCGCATCGTTCGGGGAGTTCCGCGAGCGGATCGCGGCATACATGCTCAAGGCCGAGAAAGAAGCGAAAACCCACACGAGTTGGATCAATCCGAACGAAGCGTACGACCGCGCCTTGCAAAAGTTTGTGGAGAACGTGCTGGCGGAGGGCGAGCGGAACGCCTTTCTCGCCGATTTCGCGCCTCTCCAGCGCCGGGTCGCCTTTTTTGGTCAGTGGAGCGCCCTAGCGCAGGAATTCCTCAAACTGACCTCGCCCGGCGTGCCGGACATCTATCAGGGTACTGAACTGTGGGACTTCAGCCTCGTGGACCCGGACAACCGCCGCCTCGTGGATTACAACCGGCGTCGCGCCATGCTCGCTGATCTGCGCGCGCGCGCGGACTGCCCGGACTGCGGCGGCGTCGCGCTCGCCCGTGAACTGACGGAGATGAGCGACGATGGTCGGATCAAACTCTTCGTCGTCTCGCGCACTCTCGACTTCCGCTGTGCGCACGACGCCCTGTTCACCAACGGTGACTACCGCCCGCTCGACGCACAAGGCATGAAAGCGGGCCACGTCTGCGCCTTCGCCCGCAGCACGGGCGATGACGCGGCATTCATCGTCGCGCCCCGTCTTGTCGTCGGCCTGACGGGTGGCGCGGCGGAGCCACCCCTCGGTGCGGACATCTGGGGCGATACGTGGCTTGCCCTCCCGCCGGAGTACGCCGACCGCCGCTTCCGCAACGTCTTCACGGGCGAAGAACTGTCTGCCACCAACCACGACGGCGCTCCCGGCCTCCTGCTCGCCGCCCTCTGCGCCCACTTCCCCATCGCCCTCCTCGAACCGCTCAGCGGGAACGATTGAACCACGAAGACACGAAGAGCACGAAGGAAAGAGAAGGATTTTGTTTCCTTTCTTCTCTCTTTCCTTCGTGCTCTTCGTGTTAAATTCCCTCTCGCCCTTGCCGGGCGGGGATGTTCTTGCTACGCTGCCCACAGTGACGTGTGTGGTACGGTGAAGGAGTTGCGGGCGATGGATGCACCGATTTCGTGGCGACGCGGCCTCGCGCGGACGCCGGATCCCTCCTTCTGGGAGCATGCGCGCTGGTATGACATCCACATCAACTATCTCGAACCGCACTTCGCCGCGATGGTCGCTGCGATTGTCTGGGCTGTGCCGCCGCTGGGGGCGGAGGCCTCGGTCGTGGATATTGGCTGCGGCGTCGGTACGCTTGCCTCGCGCTTCCATGCCGCCTACCCGGAATCGCGCCTGACATTGCTCGATACGGACGAGGAGAATATCGAGACGGCCCAGAAGAAGATGGGTAAGGGCGGCACACCCGCCGTTCCGCTCTGCCATCGCATAGACCCGGACGCTCCTGCGCGTCCGCTCCCCGGCACGCCGTATGCGCTCGCCGTCTCCTCGACGACCTTCGGCGGTATCGTCGGCGAGGAGAGCACGGACGACGTCTTCCGCGCGCGCCTGAGCAATCTCCTGCGCATGGTCTATACCTCGCTGGAAGAGGGGGGCTGCTTGATTTACGGCGACTTCCTCAGCCACGGTCTCGGCGTGCGCGAGCACATCATCCTGCTCGATGAAGCGGGTTTCGCAGACGCCGAATGCGTCTGGCGGGACGGCGATCTCGTTGTCGTCGGGGGGCAGCGAAAGAGTGAGGACTGAGCGATGACGGCCAGGCTATTCGGGTACGCCGCTGATCGTGAAACTCGGCCGCAAAGAAGGCTTCCACGCCCGGATTGTCGGTGCGTCGGGTCAGTATGTGGGACGCGCTCGGTTCGCTGCCCCCGTCTGTGACGTTCAATGGAGGGGGAGTCATGGACGTACTGCTGCCAGATACCGCCGCCCTGCTCGTGATTGATGTCCAGGAGGCACTGGACGACCCGCGACAACCGCCGCGCAACAACCCCAATGCTGAGGCGAATATCGCCCGGCTCCTCGCCGCATGGCGAACGACCGGACGGAGATGCGTCCATATTCGCGATGACTCGCTCGATCCTGCCTCCCTGTTTGCGCCCGGTCAACCCGGCAACGCGATCAAGAAAGTCGTCACGCCGTTGCCCGATGAGTGGTTGATTGCCAAACACGTCCACAGCGCATTCATCGGCACGGATCTCGAAGCGCGACTACGCGGTGCAGGGATCACGACGCTCGTTGTCACCGGCCTCGTGGCAAATCATTGCGTCGAGTCGACGGCACGCATGGCGGGCAACCTCGGCTTCGATACGTACGTCGTCCGGAATGCGACCGCCGCCTACGATGGCACCGGCCCGGACGGCACGCACTACGCCGCTGACACCATCCACGCCATGACGCTGATGAACCTGCATAAGGAGTTCGCCACGATCACGACCACTGACGAGGTCCTAGCGGCAACGACCACGGGCTGATACAGGGTGAAGCGTTCCGCGCGCGGGAGACACTGTGCCCGGCCCACATCCGAGAGGCGCCATTCCCGCGATGGTACGCCCGGTTCGCGTGCGGGCATGGAAGGCTTGATGAATATCAGACTGCGCGACATCTGCCTGACATTCCTTCGTGCTGTAACCGAAAGCATCAGCATAGGTTGAAACACGAGGAACTCTATGCGGAAGAAAGCAGGAATACATTCTCTGCGTCAGCCGTTGTGCGGCGATGACAGGTCTACATCATCGAATCGCTGGAACACAACGAGGAGGCTTGCATGGTAACGACAGTCCGCACCGGAACGAATCTCGGCGAACAGTCGCTAGATTGGGCCTTGCCACGGCTTGACGGAGGCGAACTCGGCCCCGGATCGGTACGGGGCACGAAGACGCTCTTTTTCTTCTGGGCAAGTTGGTGACGCTGCCGGGAGCAGCTGCCCGGGTGGCAGCAATTCGTTCAGCGTAACGCCGACAAGAATTTCCAGTTCGTCTCCGTCGCGATGGACAATCAGGGCGCGGAGGCCGCACGCCCGTGGACGGAAAAAGCGGATGCGACCTACCCGACCGTCGTTGATCGCGACAACACACTCGCGGCGCTCTATGACTACAAACTGATCCCGAACGGCATCTTTCTCGATGAAGCGGGGATCATTCGGTATCGGAAGTTTGGCGGCTTCAACATCGAGAACGCGGCGGATGTTGACGCGATCCAGCGGCTGATTGATGGCGAAGTCGAGCAGATCGAACTCGACGCGAAGGACGCGCCTTACCATCTCAGCGAGACCGAGCGCGCACTGATTGACGCGCGGATGCGGCTCGGCGCGGAACTCTTCGCACGCGGCGCGCAGACGGACGCGATCACGGAGTGGAAGCAGGCGCTCCATAGTGATCCCGAGAACCTGACGATCCGCAAGCAGATCTGGATGGCGGAGTATCCCGAGAAGTTCCATCCGACGATTGATTTCGGCTGGCAGAAGGGCCAACTCGCCCACGAACGCGATGAAGAGATCGCGCAGGGTATCTGCGGCCCGGACGGGTGTCCGCTGCCTCAACGGTAGTCGTGATTTGTTGGTGGGGGCGTATAGCATGCGCCCCCTACCTGTGCGGCGATCTTCTCGTGAACAATGACGACTCGACCAGCGCGAAAGAGTATAAGACTCAGACCGGCACAATCAAACGGTCCAGATCGCGCGGGTAGAAAGTGAGGGCATCGCAGCCGTTTTCAGTGATGACGATAGTGTCGGAGTGGCGGAAGCCGGCGAAACCGGGGACGTAGAGGCCGGGTTCGACGCTGAGGATCATGCCGGGCTTCAGTTCGGTCTCGTCGCCCATGTCTATGAAGGGCTGCTCGTGCCCTTCCAGGCCGATGCCGTGGCCGGTATGGTGGCGTTGCAACTCCGCGTGACCCATCGCCGCGATTGCGCCGGAGATGTCGCGCTCGGCATCGGCGCAGGTGCGGCCGGGACGCAGGGCGGCGAAGGCGACTTCCTGGATGTGCGTCATCGCCTCGAAGTATTTTCGGAAATTCTTGGACGGTTCGCCGACGACCATCGTTCGCTCCAACTCGGAGTGATAGCCGCCGACGAGCGCGCCCGCGCCAGTGATAATCACATCGCCGGGCCGCAACCCGCCCTCGCGCCGCATACCGTGCGGCATGGACGTATTCGTTCCCGCAATGAACATCGCCGAAGCCGGGGAACTCTGGACGCCCCGGCCACCGCCGATGTACGTCGGGCCGAGGGTGTCGAGCATCGTCGTCGTGGCGGCGAGCGTGGCCCGCAGGCTGACCTCGATCTCGCTGCGGCCAACTGCCATCTCCTTTTGGAGGATGCGGTGCGCGAGGTTGCCCCAGCGCGCGCTCTCGCGGATCAGTTGCAGTTCGTGCGCCGTCTTCACCTGCCGGGGCGTGTCAATCAGGTCCGCCGCCTGCACGACGGACGCACCGTCCGCGATCGCCGTGACGGACGGGCCGCGATAGCCATTCACGTCGCCGTAGCCGTCTGAATCTACGCCGATTTTCTTGCCCCGCCCGGTCAGTTTCAGTTTCGCGAGCAGCGCGGCGAGGTGCTGCATCGGGTGCGTGCCGCTCGGTCCTGCGGGATATTCCGGGTAGACGGCAAAATGCCCGACACCCGTGGACTTCCGCACATGCTCCTGCTCCAACGCTGGGATCAGGACGCCAAGATCGCCGGATGCCGGGATGATCAGTGCCATCGGTCGCTCGGTCGTCGCGTGCGTGAAGCCGGTGAGATAGACGATACGGATCGAGTTGAAGAGGATCAGCGCGTCCAGCCCGTCGCGCTCCATCGCCCGGCGCGTCGCCGCAATTCGTCCCTCGTATTCCTCCCGCGTGATCGCCAGTTTCTCAATCGGTGCAATCATCGCGGGTGCCGTCGTCACCATCGCATGCTCCCTTCCACCAACGCTCCATCATCCCGGCAATCGTAACGCCGCGAAAGCAGAAACCAAACGCAGAGGACGCAGAGGACGCAGAGATCGCAGAGGAAAATCGGGAATAATGTCTCTCTATCCTCTGTATTCTCTTCCCTCTCTGCGTCCTCTGCGTCTTTGCGGTTATCCCCGGTTATCTCGGGCGGATGGCGACGCCGATGCGGTCCATGAGGTCGCCCATACCGCCGCGCGAGAGTTTCGCCGCGCGCGACGCCTCCGCGACGCTCGTTGCCGCGCCGGAGACGTAGAGAGCAATCGCAATTGCCTCCCGCCGCGCCGCGTCTGACAGGCCGTTCCACTTCTCCGCGAGGTCCTTCGGCACC
>JAABUO010007205.1_pt1 | contig 12714 bp, 3 predicted proteins | sample 5559291 | NCBI WGS metagenome assembly JAABUO01 (sample SAMN10711878, study PRJNA513372) | rock metagenome | isolation source: Antarctica rocks | place: Antarctica: Victoria Land, Finger Mt sud
AATAATTAATTTATTAATTAATTTAATAATTAATTTAATGTTAAAAAAAGAAAAAATATTACGCATTAAACGAAACATTTACTGTTAAGTATGTTATTTTAATAATTCGTGTTAATAATATTATTTAAACTATTAAACATGCGTTCGTAACTAATTACGTTAAAGTAATCTTATAAGATAAAAGAATAATTAAAGTAATAAATTATTTAATTTATTGACTAATTACGTAATTAAACATTCGTTAAATTTACTAATGTAATCTTTAATGCATTAATTAATTTAAATAAAACGTTAATTATAAAAAATTAAATTCTAAAAGATTAATTAAAACGTTATTCTTAAGTAATCTTTTTATAAATTTTCGCTTTAAAAGAACATTAAATGTTTACTTACGAAGTCGTAAGTTTATGTCTTTATTCTTTTTATCTTTAGTAAACTTAATAACGTAATTCTTCATAACTTAACAGAGATTTAAAACTCAGAGATAATATTACTTATCGATGTTTTTTATATATTTTATAAAGACATCGAGTCTGTTTCTGTTTATAAACTTATCTCGTCTTTCTTTAATTAATAATAACTTAAGATTAACGTGTAAGTAACATTTACATTCTCATACTCGTATATGATTAATTAAGAGCTTAATCTTAATAAATGTTTTCTTTAACGTTATAAAAGCTTCGTTAATTAAGAGTCTCGTGATAATTTTATTTCGCAGATAAATATTTATCTTCGCAGCTTTTACTTAAAACATAATAAAAAGTTTAATATTCTTAATCATGACTCGCATTAAGTTTTCTGTAATGCGTATGATTTTTTTAACTACTTCATTTTAAATTAACATGTAAGAAATAGTATATTAAGAAGTAATGTAAATTAATAAACATTCGTTATTTAAGATGACTTTAAGTTTCGTGACGTTATCGCTGCGTACTAAGAAAAGTTTAACGTTATTGTAAAGTTTTACGTCGAGTTTTTATTTTTGCAAAGCATTTAATACATTAAATCGTTGCTTTAAAGAAATATATTAAGTCTTTTTAAAATATTATTAATTATTTTTAAAAAGTACGACTCGTTATTAAAAGACGATAATAATAATTCGTAAATGTTTATAAAAACGAAAGTTAAAATACTTATCTTTCGATCGTTAACATTATGTTCTTATTTATTAATGAACTTAATGAGCGCATTTACTTTACATACATTCTCGTAACTGTCGTTAATAAGAATAAGTTTTTTTAAAGTAATATTCTTATAAAGTTAACGAAGCTTTATTAATTCGAGATAAGTAAAACGATAATGTTACAGCTTATATAACTTAAAACTTTTATTATTTACGAAATTAAGTTAATCGTAATTAACTTTAATCTCGTTCTTATAATGAATAACGTTAATATAAAACGCAGAATAATTTGAATTCGTTAAATCGTTAAGATTCATTAAACTATGCATCGCTGAAAATGTTAATAAAACATTACGCTGTATAATTAATAATAATGCGAATTTATTAAGATCGTTTATAATTCTTTTTATTATGTAAACGTCTTCGCATTTTAAAGTCTTAATTACTTACTTTTCTCGCTTATCGTGCATATACAGATCTTTATCATAATTACTAAAAAGTTAAAGCTAATTAATCATGTATAAGAAGATATCAGAATCTGTAACTTAGTTAAATTCAGAAATCTTACTAATAATATTCTTTAACAGAGTTATAATATTTTCGCTCTCGTTATTTTCATCTTCATCGTCGTTAAAAATGTTAAAGTTATAACTTTTCGCGTTATAAACTTTATGTTTTTTATACTTAATCTTTAAAAGCTTAATGAAAGTTTAAAAATTATTAATGTTCTTATACTTTGTTTTATCTTTGTCTTTACGTTCTTTTACGAGCTTTTAAGCTGTAAATAAATGAGAGTAATTAATTAAATAATGTTCGTTCTTATAAAGAAAACATTTCAGAAATCGTTACGAATGACGTTAACGAGATTAATCATTATTAAAGCTTAAGAAACTTTTACGATAATAATTAATTTTACGTTTATTTTCTTAATTAGTACGATTAAGTTCGTTTCTTCGCCTAACTTATAGCGCAGTCTCTGTTATCTTTAATTATGCTTTCTTTTCTTATAGCTTTTAAAGTCTCTTCTTAACGTTTAATTTATTCTGCGCATTAATAACGTTTTAAATAATCGTGTATTCATTTAATAACGATTAAAGTAAGGCTTAAAAGCGACGTTTTAATTTAAATAAATCCCTCATGTCTTTTTATGTTGCGACGATCTTTCGTGTTAACTTAATAAGATATGTTCATGTCTTTTTAATAAAGACATTCGTTAACATTCTGTAATTAATAAAGTTCGTTAAATATTATCTTTCAGTAATTTATAATTTCTCTTTATATTTATAACTTAAAGCATCTTAAATTTCTTTCGCTGACGTTTTATTTATAGTATGTTCTTAATTATTAATAATAATGCAAATAATTAGTTAGTAATAAGCTTTCGCGTTAATCTTTTAACTTTTAAAGTCGAAAGATTAAATTTCGCTAATATTATTAATAACGCTGTTAAGTATGTTTAAATTAAACTTGTCTTTAATAACGAATTATAAGTCTTCTTTAATAAGTTATTTCTTTATAAAAGAAAATCATTAATTATAATTCTCGTAAGTAAGAATGAAAATAAATCGTCGTTTAACGACGAAGTCGTTAAAGTTCATGACGTGCGATGTAAACTTAGCTTATTATTAAAATCGTAGAATAAAATAAAGATATTAAATAAATTAACGAGTAAAGTAAAAAGATTTTAATCTCGTTAGTAATGATGAAAGTTTATGCGTTCTTTAACGCGATCGAGTATATATTTATTTATTCGCTTTTTTAAGAACTCGTAGTAAATTATCGTCTTAATGTGAATACTTATTTATCTTCTCGTAAGATGCGTAGTAAGCTATTAAACTTTACTAAACTTCTTTAAGTTAATGTACTTATTTATCTTCTCGTAAGACGCGTAGTAAGTAATCGTTAATTACTCGTTTAAATAAGTCTCGTATTAAGTTATTAAGTATTAAATGCTTAAAATGTTTCGATTTAATTACGTTAAAAGCTTCTTACTAATCGAGCTTATAATTTATTAAAAGAATAAAGCGAATAGTATCACATATAATAAAATCTCTCTTACTTAAAGAGAGAATTTACAGACTGCTCTATTTATATATTATCATACATGACTAAGTCGCGACTAGCGATCTTATCTCTGACGCTAGTTTACGAAGAGCTACTAGAAACGAGCCTGTCATCGTACTTCTTAACATCTGTCGTAATAAGTTAACTGTTAATTACTTAATGTATTATTTATTTACATTATCTTCTTAATTCTATTTGTCTTACTTCTCGACACGATTTTATTATCTTTCTTTAATTTCTTCTTAACTTAATTTAATGAAAGTTTATTATTACGAGTTAATTTTTTTAGATTATTACGCGATGCGTCTTCGCCTAATTTTTACATTATATTAAGTCGATTAGTAATGCGTAATAAGAAATGCATTATTTAAATACATTATTTGTTTACTTAATACGAGTCATGATGTAAATTAAAGTAATTTCTTAACTGAATACGATTTAAAAACTTAAGTACGATGTAAACTAAAATGATTAATGTAATGTAAGATGAGATGATTAAAATAATTAATGTAATGTAAACTAAAGTAATTATTACGATATAAAGTAAGACGACTGAAATAATTAATGCGATATAAAGTGAAACGATTAAAATGATTAATACAATATTCACTAAGATAATGATTATGTAAATTACAGTACTAAGATTGTAAATATAATGTTTGCAGCTTTAAAATTATGAATAAATTTTAATATTTAACTGTAACTTTAACTTTATTTATATCTTACATTTATTTTAACTTTAATAATATTTACGCTTTACATTTACTCATTATATGCATTTATTATAACTAAGTTTACTGTAAAGAAAGAAAAAGCATTTTAACATTATTATCATGTATGAAGATTATTATGCATTATTTATATGCATTATTATTAAGACTAATTAAAATCGCAGAATGTTTTTAATAATTATTAATTAAGTCGCAGTTAATTATTAGTAGAAATTCTGTTATAAAATGAAACAAAGATTAAAAAACTCTTTATATTAAACAGAACGTTAATCGAGTAATTCTTTATAAGTAACTTATTAAGCTAAGAAACATTAACGTTTATTAAAATGTATTAAAAGCGAAGCGAATGAATATAAAGAATAATACACGAAATATAATCACGAATGATTAAGTAAAGAAAAGTTTACATGATAATGCATTTAAGTAATACATATGTGTTTTAAAAGTTAATAATATAATAGCTTAATGCTTCGAGATTAATTAAATAAAGAAGGTAAGAAAGAAGAAGACTGCGAAGCAAGTAAATATTAAAGTCATAACTATGAAGATAGTATCTGAGTTTACTTTTACTATTAAAGTATGTACTTACTATGTTTAATGTAAAAAACGTAACTAATGTGTATGTTAAATTATTACGAATTAAGATAAATTTAATAATATCATGTTTAAATATATAATATTAATAATTAAAATCATTCAGTAACGTATCTTACATCATGAAGAACTCGAAGACTTAAAAGTAGCAGATGATTTAAATATAATTAATAAATTTAATAAGTTCATGAATGTATTTTTTAACGAGAAAAATGCGACGAATCGTAAGATACTTAATTCATTAACTTTAACTAAGAACGAATTAAAGAATTTAATTAAAGTTAATAATAATGAAATTAAAATAAAGTATAATAAAATAAAAAATGATGCGAAGATAATTAAGAATAAGTATGAAAAGAAAGAGAAGAAGAAGAAAGAAAAGAAGAAGAAAGAGAAGAAGAATAAAGAGAAGAAGAAGAAAGAAGAGAAGAAGAAAGAAAAGAAGAAAGAAAAGAAGAAGAAGAAGAAGAAGAAGAAGAAGAAGAAGAAAGACGAAAATAATCATGAAATCATTAAGATTTTAAATTAGTAATTTAATTAATTAATTACATTACTCTCTTATATTATTCTCTTACATTATTATGTAACAAGTTAAATATTATATCGCTTCATGTTTTAACGAGTTAAGTTAAGAATTTAAGTTAATACTTAATATTAACATTATAACTCGACTCGAATACTTAATATTAACATTATAACTCGACTCGAATACTTAATTTTAAAATCGTGACTCGAATCGAGTCTTAACGAGTTAAGAACTCGACTCGAGCTTAATGTATCGACTCGTCGCGATTAGTTTATACTTACTTCTTATAACTTATTATTACTACTTACTACTACTAATTATTACTTACTATTTACTACTTACTACTACTAATTACTATTTACTACTTATTATTATTACTCTTTCTTTACTTTTATTATTATTTTTTACTACTTATTACTTATTACTACTATTACTTTAACTTTAACTTATACTTATAATTATACTTATTACTTTTTACTACTTATTATTTATTATTACTACTTTTAACTTTAATTACTTACTACTTATTATTATTATTCATTACTTTTTACTTTTCTTTACTTATTATTACTACTTACTACTTTTTACTACTAATTACTACTTTTTACTTCTTCTTATTACTTACTACTGACTTTTTTTTACTATTACTTATTACCTTTTATTACTTATTATTAATTATTACTTCTTACTACAATTACTTATTACAACTACTTATTATTACTTTTTACTCATTATTTTACTTATTTACTTTTTTACTTATTACGAACTTATTTTCTTATTTACACATTTTTTCTTTTACTTACTTATTTACTTTCTTACTTACTTACTTTATTACTTACTTACATTACATTATATTATATTACATTTTTATTTACTTACTTACTTATTTATTACTTACATTACATTTAATTATACATTATACATTACACGTTACATTATACTTAATTACATATTACACATTATACATTACATTATACATAAACTAATCGTTAAGTCGAGTTTCGATATTAATATTTTAACTTAACTTAAATACTCGATATTAACATCAGAATTTAACTTAAATACTTAATATTAACATTATAACTCGACTTAAATATTTAATTTTAACATCGTAACTCGACTCGATATTAATCTTAAGTCGAGTTATAATTTAAGTTCTTAACTCGATTCGTTAAGCAATTAAAAATAACGTTAAATGTTAAGATTTACTAAAAAAAATCTATTACGTCATTATTATTAAAAGACTTATAGCAATAATATATCTTTTCGTTATTTACATTATTCTGTTACATTATTAATAATATATATTACAAAATGTTTAATTTTAATAAAATATACGAATTATTATAATCTTTAATAATTTAACTAACTAACTAATTACATTACTCTTTTACATTACTCTTTTACATTATCATGTAATTATTAAATATACGACGAGAATTTAATCATATATAAATAGCAGCAATGATAAACGATATCGCTAGCATATAACGCGTGTATTATGTATTTAGTATGTAATCATTAAAGTGTGTAAGAAGTACGATTTACAACGTACGAAGATACGATAAAAACTCTGCATTCGACACTAGTTTTAATAAAAATAATTAACTACGTCGTACGATGTACGTCGTACGATGTAATAACTTTAATATTTAACAGTAACAAGTTAAATATTATATCGCTTCATGTTTTAACGAGTCGAGTTAAAAATTTAAATTAATACTTAATATTAACATTATGATTCGACTCGAATACTTAATATTAACATTATAACTCGACTCGAATATTTAATATTAACATTATGATTTAAATTAAAAAGTTAACTTTAAAATCGTGATTTAAATCGAGTCTTAACGAGTTAAGAACTCGACTTAAGCTCGATGTATCGACTCGTCGCGATTAGTTTATTCGTTAAGACATGAAGCGATATAATATTTAACTTGTTACTATTAAATATTAAAGTCATTACATCGTACGACGTAATTAATTATTTTTATTAAAATTAGTATTAAATGTAAAGTTTTCATCGTATCTTTATACGTTATAAATCGTACTTCTTACACACTTAACGTTACATATTAAATATATAATATACACGCTATATATTAGCAATATCATTTATTATTACTACTATTCATATATGATTAATCTTTCGTTATATATTTAATAATTACATAATAATGGTAAAAGAATAATGTAAAAAAATAATGCAAGAGAATAATGTAATTAATTAATTAAATTACTAGTTTAAGATCTTAATAATTTTATGATTTTAATTCTTTCTTAATTAAAGATCTTAATGATTCGTATGTTTTATTAAAATCAGACATTTAGTAATATATATTATTAATAATATAATAAAATAATGTAAATAACGAAAAAATGATATAAAAGAATAAAGAAACAGTTTTAATTATTCCTATAAGTCTTTTAATAATAATGACGTAATAGATTTTTTTTAGTAAATCTTAACATTTAACGTCATTTTTAATTACTTAACGAGTCGAGTCGAGAACTTAAATTATAATTTAACTTAAGATTAATATTAAGTCGAGTTACGATATTAAAATTAAGTATTCGAGTCGAGTTATAATGTTAATATTAAGTATTCGAGTCGAGTCATAATGTTAATATTAAAACTTAACTTAACGATTAGTTTAATAATAACGACGCTTAATCGTTTTATTTTTCTTTATAATAATAACGAAGATAATGTTTTAAGATTTAATTTTATCGCTTAATTTATTCATTCGTTTAAGAATAAAAGACGATGCTAAAATGTTATTTAATCTTTACTTAGAAGTAAATCTTTAATTAAAAAATACTTTCTCGATTAATTATAATATTTTATAATATTTCATATCTTAAAGTTATATCTTTAAAGAAAAGATTCGTTAGCTTTATTATTGTAAAAATCTTACGAGTTAAAATATATTTAATTATTTTAATATATTAATTAATTATTATTAAAATAAATTCATATACGATATTTTTATGTTTATTCGAATAAAGATTAATAATGAAATTCATAGTTATTTCTTATTACAATTCTTTAAACTGTAAAAGAAATCTTAATTCGTTATAAAATAAATGTTTTTTTATCTTTATTCTTTAACATATATTATTAATTTTAACATAAAACTTAACATTCTTAATTACATACTGTTAATAATACTTTCGTTTAAGAATTTTTTTTATTTTTTTTACATTAAAATACTTCGTTAAGATATTATCGTAATGTTATTTTAACAGCTTCTCGCGTATAAAAGAGTTCTCGAGAATATATAGCTTATTTACGTAAATTTAAGTTTTTTTAATTATTTATTAATTAAGCTTTAACGTTCGTTCGTTTATTTTTTACTTCGTTTATTTTAATCTTAATGTAAAACTTATCTTCGAGTTATAAAACTTTAATTAGCTTTATAATTAATTTATTACTAAAGTTATATATCATTTCGTAAATTGTTATTATCTTAATAATTACACGTGAAACGAGTTATTTATAATTAATAATTTTAATAAAAAAATTTAACTACTCTTTAATTACGTTATAATTTATTTTAATTAACTTTTCGCTAAGATTTCTTGCAGCGATAGATTAAGAAGTTTTAATTCTTAATAAGTATATCGTATTTAAATACGTTTCTCGTATTACAGTACTGAATAATTTTAACAGAATGTCTTTAACATTTTTTATAATATAATATGTATCTTTTATATTAATATTATAAATAGTAATCTCTGCGAGATTTTTTATTCTTTAAATAATAATCTTTGCGACATCTTTTATTCTTTATATATTATACGCTTTAATTATAAATTTAAAGATAAACTTACTAAGACTTTATATTATCGTTAGCTTTCGCTGTAACGTTAAAAGAAAATAATTTATCGTTATATTTTCGCTACGATAATTTAATCATCTTAATAACGCATTCGCTTAATATATTAAATTAAATTTATAAGCAATTACGAAATTGTATGCGAATAATTTTATAACTCATCGCGCTTAACGTTCATTTAGTCTTTTAACATTCATTAATCTTTTTAAATTATTATAATTAATTAAGATCTTTATTATATAAAAGCGTTTTTTTATATAATGTTATTAGTGTTTAAACGTCGTTACGATTATAACTAATTCTTAATTATAAGTTTCGTAGTTTCTTTTAGCGTTTATTATTTTTTAAATTAAAAAATTATTAAATGTTATTAATCATTAATAAATAATTAAGATAAAATGTTTATAACGATATAATTTAATGCATTAATTTTTATTCGAATTCTTTTATTTAAATAAAAATGTTTTAAAATTAAAGTCTTTATAAAGACTTGTTAAAGCTGTTTAAATGCTTTATTAACTTTAATAAATTAGTAAAAGAACTTTATTTTAATTTTTTTAATACTTTCACGAAGTAATTCGATTAACGATTTTACTATTTAAAAATAATAATAAATAAATCGTTAGTAAAAGTTTACGAACTTTAAAAAAACTTAAACTTTTTAATAAGTTTTAGGCTTAAATCACGTTTAAATAATGTTTATTTTCTTTAAATTCATCGTTACGTTACTAATAATGATAATAAATTTTAAAAAGTTTATACTAGTCTTTAATAAAGAATTTATACTTTAATAAATTAATGTATAGCTTATATTTTCGTAATCTTTTATACTTAATAAATATAACTTATGTAATTCGATTTTAAAGTAAAAAATATAAATATATTATTTAAATATATAACGTAAAAGTCATTTAAAAGTTCTTTTAAAGATTTATTTACATAAGCTTAAAAGATAATTAACGTATTAATTAGTTTAAATAATATAATCATATATTTAAAGTAATCATAACGAGTACGAAACGTAGTCTTTTATTCGTTATCTTTTCTTATACGAATACGATAATACGCATTTTTAAAATTTAACTTCGTAAAGCGAACAGCTTTATTAAAATAATTTAAAGTCTCGCTAATTAAAGATAAAGAATGACGATTTTTTATTATCGTTTTATTTAATTCTCAATAATTTACGCAAAGACGTAAATTATTATTCTTGTTAAATACGAATAAAACGAGCGCATTAATCGAGCTAATGAAATGTTTAGTTCATTCTTTAACAAGAGCATCGTTTAAATACTTTCTTAAAATAATAAATTTAATGTTTAAAATTTTATATAAAGAATTATAAAATGACTTCATAATTATTTTAATGAAATAATCTTAACTAGCGTTTAAAGACAGCTTATTCGTTTCTTTAAGAAAAAAAATATCGTTATATTTTTTTAATTCTGTAAATATAATAAGTTTCTTATTCGTCTTATTAATGAAGCTTACGTTAATAATATTCTCGCTTGTTTTAACAATATCTGTAATTATAAACGTATATATATTTATTTTATTTTATAAGATTTTTACGAAGTTCTTTACATTAAGCAGTTTAAACAACTGCTCAATAACGTTAAAACGTTAAATTTTATTATTAATATTAATACGAATTTCTTTAAATTAAAGTCTTAACATATTAAGTATTAAAGAAAATTCTTTTTTATTAATTTCATAAAAGATATTAGTATTTACTTTTTTCATGTCTTAATTATTTCGTAAAGTATACGATAACTAATAAACGTTATAATAATATACGTTTTAATCGCTTATTTAAATAAACTTTAAAAGTATAATATTAATTAAAATTATATTCTGTTTAATAATAAAGCGTTATAAAACTATATTAATTTTAACGTTAATGTTTATATATATTTTCGCGATAGCTTTCTTATCGCTTTATAATATATATTTTAAATAAACAAGTGTCGTTATTATAATGATCTTTTTTCGTTTTTTTAACACTTTAAAATCTTTAACGAGAACTTGTTTTTTTTTAAATCTTTTAATTTATGTCGTTTAATATTAAATATTAATTTAATAAATATTTTATTAAGATTAATCTTCGCTAAACTAATCGTTAAGTCGAGTTTTAATATTAGCATTTTAACTCGACTTAAATACTTAATATTAACATTATAATTTAACTCGAATACTTAATATTAATATTATAATTCGATTTAAATATTTAATATTAACATCGTAACTCGACTTAATATTAATCTTAAGTTAAGTTATAATTTAAGTTCTTAACTTAACTCGTTAAGCAATTAAAAATAACGTTACATGTTAAGATTTACTAGTTTTAAATCTATTATGATATTATTATTAAAAGACTTATAGTAATAATTAAAACTGTTTTCTTATTCTTTTATATCATCTTTTCGTTATTTACATTATTTTATTACATTATTAATAATATATATTACAAAATGTTTAATTTTAATAAAACATACGAATTATTAAAATCTTTAATAATTTAACTAATTAATTACATTACTCTTTTACATTATTCTTTTACTTTATTATATAATAAGTTAAATATTATATCGCTTCATGTTTTAACGAGTCGAGTTAAGAACTTAAGTTAATACTTAATATTAACATTATAACTTAACTCGAATACTTAATTTTAAAATCGTAACTCGAATTAAGTTTTAACGAGTTAAAAACTTAACTTAAGCTTAATATATTAACTCGTCGCGATCAGTTTAATCTTCGCTAATTTTTTTTTAACTTTAACATTCGTACAGTTATAAGCATAATGATCTTTTCTTTTATAAACATAACATGTTATTTTTAATAATAACTTTTTCTTTAACGTCGTATTATTTTCGCGATTTTTTAATTTAAATTAAGTTTTTAACTTATTAAACTTAAACTTACTCGAACTAGTTCGAGATTCTTTTAATTTCTTAATTAAATTTAATTATTTAAATCGTTTTAATCTTAATGTTTTTTTATCGTTAAAAAATATTTCTTTCGCAAGTTAATTTCTAGTCGAGTAACTAAATTAATTAAAGTTTTCGAGTTTTAAAAATAGTTTACACATTAATTATAATAAGACGAAGCTTTAATTAAAGTTTAATAAAAAGAGCGATACATTTTTAAACATTCGTATAAAGTTCGAGTTAATCTTTTAAAATCTTAACGTAAATTACGAATTAACGAATTAATTATTTTAATGTTTAAAAGCATTAGTATATACGTTTATTTATTAATTAATTAAATTTTTTAATAAGATTTAAAAGAAAGTTAATAAATTTCTTTTAAGTTTAAGTTTTCGCTGAAACATTTCTTTTATAATTATATTACAGCTTTTTAAGTTCGTTACGTAACTTTTACATGACGTATAAAATTTTTTCGTCATTAATTTTAAAATGTTATAAAGTTTATTAAAACGTAATCTTAACGTCGCGTATTTATTCGCGATATTTCTTAATATTTCTTTCATGATACTTTCTTATTTTAATAAAAGATTTTCTTTTTAACTTGTTTAAAATTTTAATTTCGCTTACGATACGTTTATCTCGCGTAATAATAAGTTTAAAAGTAATAAATCTTTATAACGAAGTAATAAATTCTTTTCGTTATAAAGATTTAATTTTCGCTTATAAAGCTTTTAATTACTGTTACTTTCGTAATTTATCGCGTTATTTAATTATTCTTACAAGTCATTCGTTAAGATTAAGATTAAACTTTTCTTTAAATCTTTTATTAATTAATTTAATTACACGCTTTTTAATATCGCGTCGTTTAATTCTTAACGTTAAAGCGTCGTCGCTTTAACTTTAT
>JAABUO010007206.1_pt1 | contig 12713 bp, 13 predicted proteins | sample 5559291 | NCBI WGS metagenome assembly JAABUO01 (sample SAMN10711878, study PRJNA513372) | rock metagenome | isolation source: Antarctica rocks | place: Antarctica: Victoria Land, Finger Mt sud
TTCTTGGGACAGTAGGTCTGGTCCTGAGACGCGACTGCACTGCTACTTTTGCCACCGCCTGCAATGAGCAGTGTATTTGTAAATGCCTGCACTCTCACCAGAGTGCATGGCCATCCAGCATCTCATCACGAGGTCTGACAGTGCGGCATAACACTCAACGCAGCACACCGCTTACGTTTTCGAGGAGCACGTTGCTGCTGAGACGGCTCGAGATCGTATGAAGTGGTTGTAGGCACAATAACTATGCTTGCTCTCGACTCTTGGAGTCGACCATCAAGGCTCATCGGTCTCTCAAGCGTGCAAAGCGAATTTATGCAACATAGTTTGCGTCCTTGCAGCTACGTAGGAGAGCTTAGGTGGACTTGCCAGTCAGACCTGTAGGGCATAACAAGTTCTTTCGCTTGTAGGCCTCTGATGCCGTTGCGCACCTTTCTTCTAACAGCGCAGGTGAAGTGCAGACCTCTACACGACAAACCACACGACGAACGTGCGCTTGCTCCGTGCGGATCTCCGTATCAAGGTTTGAACAAGTGCATGACTTTGAAGGTTTTGTGCTACAGTCTCCGAATTTGATCGCTCAGCGCATCTCGCAAGCCGTTGAGAGCGAAGCCTGAACTGACACAGCTTTGGCGCATCAGTCCTTCGTGCCTTTCCCCTCTTCTGCTTGTGATCAACTGTGACGCAAGCAGAGGCCGCTTAACAGGCTTGTTCGAGTGCTTAGTGCCGCCGCAAGCGGCTAAATGAAGGGATCGGGTCAGCTTTCTTCCAGCGCCAAACGAATCCAGAAGGAGCTTGCCGAAATAAGTCTAGACCCTCCCTGCAATTGCTCAGCTGGTCCCAAGGGCGACAACATATACGAATGGGTCTCTACAATCATGGGACCTTCAAGTAAGCGTGCCTCCAACAGTGCTCTCCCATATTGCTGCAAATTACAACTCAAGCACACAAATCTTTTTGCTGTAGGCTCACCTTATCAGGCTGGAGTTTTCTTCCTTGATATTCACTTCCCAGCAGACTATCCCTTCAAGCCACCAAAAGTATGCTGATCAGACGTTGAGTCAGTGAATTTGCTTGTTTGGTATGTCTGTCACACTCTAACATTATCATGTGACGACCTGCAGGTGACATTCCGGACACGCATATATCACTGCAACATCAACAGCAGTGGTCAGATCTGCCTAGACATCTTGAAGGATCAGTGGAGTCCTGCTCTCACAGTCTCAAAGGTCCTGCTGTCAGTGTGCTCCCTACTGACAGACCCCAATCCTTGTGAGTAGATGACGGGATCGTCTGTGCTTCGCTAGACGCTGACCAGTGTGGGTCAACATTTGCCACTTGCTTTCATACAATGTGTTTTGATGCAGCAGCCCTCATTGCATGCCAGATGGCTGACTATGCACAATGTCTGCTGCAGCTGATCCACTGGTAGGAAGTATAGCTCAGCAACTGTTGACAGACAGAGAAGGGCATGACAAAACAGCTTCAGAGTGGACGCGCCGTTATGCGCAGGGTTGAAAAAGTCTCTGCCTGGTCCTGCTTTTTGCTATTACAGGAATTTTGAGGCTTGATCCTGCTTTTGTGTCCCCAAAATTGCTTGCAAAAGCTTTCAGAACTCGGCAGAAGGCATTCAACCACCTGCCATCCTGTGTATAAACAATACCTTTCCCTACTGCGTGTTGAGCACTTGGTTGTGACTGATCTAGCAGCAGTTTCCTGGCCAATGTCAGCTATACTAAAAAGTAGTGCTCACGTGTCAAAAGTGTGGGTCATGCTTGCAGTCACAATTGATGATGCACAAGGGCACTGGCTTTTACTGTGGGTGCTCTGGTGTCCTTATGGTTCTCCCTGTATTATGGTTTCTCCCCAAGTGATGGACCAAGTTCCAGTGAAAGCGCTTGTTGTGATGATTATACCATAGTCCTGACTGAAGGGGTATCTGCCTGGGATATGGCAGTGTATCCTATGCACACATGTGTTTGCTGTTGAGGATCTGTGTCAACAAGCTCTTTGCCTAAGTTCTTGTATCATGCTTGCTGGCAGCAGCTTGCCATGTCATAGTCATCTATAAGTAGCCACTTCCTCAACGATCTGAGTTAGTTCGTCTTCTGATATCTTTCCCTGAACATGCAAAAGAGGCTTGATGTAAGCAGTATAAGACTGGAGGTGTGACACACACTCATGATATCATACGCTGTCAGCGTGATTGAGAATGTAAGGCTGTGCAGAAGTCTGAAAGCACGTCTCACCATCAGACTAGGGACCAAGATTTTGGCTTCCTCAACATTGCCAGGTGCCAGATTAGCTAGCACACAGATTTCAAAAAAATGTAGTTTGGGATATGAGCTAACGAGCTTCCTGCAGGACAAGTCATCTGTTTGGTAACACTGCAGACAACACTTCGTAGTCAAGATGAATGCAAGCAACACACGTTCTGAACAAACACAAGGCCAGGTCCAGATACGTACTGACGTAGTGCATCCATATTAGGCCTGTTTTGCTGAATGTTGAACTGCGAGACATATTCATATGTCTTTCGGACCCTTTCTGAGGCCTCTTCTAGCCTAATTTCCCGTGATTCCAGGTGATGCTCGAGAACAAGTTTGGCTTCGGTGTTGGAAAGACTGTTGGCTTCCAGGAAGACTGTGTGAAGGTGAGATAGAGTCAGCAAAAACAGTGCGCAGTGCCAACACTTATGTGAGCCTGCCTCACACACCAGTAGGTATTTTCAACTCTGCCGCGTTTTCCTCCTCCTGAAGATCGCTCATGAGCCGCCTGCAAGGTGTACCGTGTCTTGGAGAAGGGCCTCTCCACAGCGGTCTTGCTGGTACAGGTGCACTTGGAGCACAAAATTTGGCACAGCGCTGTAGAAAGAAACCAAGAAAAGTAATCGACGCTGCGTTCTTCCAGCGCTTCCTGCGCTTCACAGTCGGGTACACCTTTCAACAATTCGCCCCAGCAAACTTTCGCACTCTCATGTGCCTTCCTTGGCCCGACGTTTCGTCTTAGGAGACCTGCGTGCGCGCAATTTGCTGCGATTTTGCTGCGATTTTGCCTGGTTGCCAAAGTGTCTGAGCAGGCAACTCAGCACAAAGCTCTGCTTTCTAGTCGCACTGATAAGCACCGTCGGTCAGCATGCTTGCGACGTATTCACTGCGTTGATAATCTTGGCGTACCCGGAGGCAATATGCGAGTTCGCTCCGCCATCAAGAAATTGTGCGACTCTTGCAAGGTTGTGAAGAGGAGGGGCAAACTGTATATCGTCTGCAAGGCCAGCCCGAAGGTGTGTGAAACCTCAGCTGACTTTTCGGTAGCTGAAGCACACATATTAGCCTGACTGTCCGGCCTGCAGCACAAGCAGCGTCAAGGTTTTTCCACAGACGCTGGCGTTCCGTCTGCTGCTACAGAAGAAGCGGTCGCATCACAGCTCAAAAAGCCTGCTCCGTGAGCTTGCGATGCGCTAGAACATGAAGCAGTTACTGAAGTAACTCTACCAATTTTTGGTGTTGTTGCAGGGCTTTCAGCTGGCCTAAAGGCACAAATGCTAGCATAGGCATGCAAGAGTGGCTCTGCAGATAGTTATGTGACATACTACCATGGCTACTGTGATGTCACCCAGGACTTGCTGTCCTCAGATGCCCAGCAAGTGTTGCTATGGGACCTGCAAGGTTGTAGCTGGCCAAGGTGTATGCAGATGCTGTGTCTTTGGAAATGGTCCATGCGATCTGTGCAGCTGCAGATGGTCAGGCCGTCTGTACTCCAGCAGTGTTAGCTGAAAAGAGTTTGTGGCCAATAGATGAAGCATACAGGCACAGTGGCCTGGACATTAGGTTCACCTGGCTGATGGACTTGCTGTGGGCATTGAGGGGACAGAAAGGCTTTAACGAAGTCACCTTGATGTCTGGCATTTAGCCCATTATGTATAATTCAGTGTGCACAAACATGTCTTGACCAAGTTGGCGTCCTGGGTCATGTCAGGTGTCTGCACATGTGTTTGAACAGAGCGTTTCTTTCCATTCAGTAAAAGGCACAGTCAATACGCCTACAAAGACAGTCTTAACAAACTGTCCTGGCCCAGGCTGGGGTGATGTACACATGTGCAGCGCTGCCTGCTAAACTTGCAAATCCCTGTTTCATGTTCCCCTATGACTCTTGTGGGGCATCTGCCATTGCTGGTACTATTTGCAAGCCAGTGATGCAATGAACGACTGAGCAGCACCGCACAGGGGCGTCAGGAACAGCTGAGCAACAAATTTCCACACACACAGAAGGCTGTCATCCAGCGAGGTCCAACGACACATAGTAACACAGCTTCCTTGTCGTTGTAATTTCTTTCCTTTCAGAGGCTATTGTCAGGGGAGAAACCGGTGCTGTATTCAGGATAAATCATGCCAACCAACAGGCTGACAAGCAGTCTCCCTGCACTGAAGCTAAAGTGAAGACGACATTTGGCAGTGAGGGCAAAAATTGCAGGCCTCTGCGAATGCAGTGTCGTTGCATGGAGCAAAGCACTTACTGAGTCCCAGATTCCCCATGATTCTGACTACACCTCTAGCCTAAATAAACTGGCTAGGCTTAGGAATCATGATTGCCATATATCTACTTTGACGTACCTTCATATGAGGCAGTCTCAATGTGGTGTGCATGTTCTGTAATACTTGTACATACTATGCTTTACTTTTGATGATGGGAAAAAAAGCTTGACATGCAAAATTTGATATGATATGGATATAGCTTGGTGCAGTCCTTGTACCAAAGGGTTACCTTGGCTGCAGTGTACCATGTCATCGCCACAACAGATGCCGCACGTTCGATGATGGACATCATTTTTGCAAAAGGGTCGTCTCAATGAATACTTGATGGCAGGCCAACAGGGCACAAATAAGCTTGCGCATACACCCCAGCAGCAAGTTGTTCATTCTTGTTGCAAAGCGTCACAATATTACAACATACACGCATCCTGCAGATCAAAACATGTAACCTACATCACAACACCTTTTCTAGCACATGTTGCTTCCCATGAGTCAGAGTAACAGGAAGCACAATGCTTGACCTGAAACTTGGGCCAGCAGCATTGCACAGACCTGATCGCTATTATGTCAGTGTCACCTCTTCATCGATCGAGCATTGCCCTCTCTGCCATGCTCATATATTGACACGTCTAGCTTGGCTTTGTGCTTGCGCGCATTGGTCACGAACCTTTCGCCTGCCTCTGCAGGAAACCTGTAATTGATTGACTCTTTTTCTGCTGCCTCCAGCTCATCATGAGCTCTCTGCTGGGCTCGCTGCAACTGTTGGATGACAGGAGGCAATCTGCAGGAAGGCAGCAGGAACAGCGTGAGCATGACATGCAGCGCAAGGTCGCGCCGCACTACAGTAGATGCTCAAGCTGATGTACGATGGCTGTTTCTGCGGACGCAGCAGTGGTTGCAGAGAAGTCGCTTCAAGCAAGCAAACTAGGTATGCAACTATGTGGCTGTTTCTGCCTATGCGTCAAAGCTCGCAAAGAAGCCACGCCGAGCAAACAGGCTAGGTGACATGCAAAGTCCAGACTGACTTGCAAACCAATCATTCTGCAGAGCTGCAGCCAGCTACTGTGCACGGTCTTACAAGGACAATGCCATAGATATAAACCCTCATGCATACCAGCCAAGTCAGCACCTTTTCTCATCTTCAGGATCATTCTGCTGATGGTTCTGGTTTGTCTGCTCATCATGTTGTCTCTCCCTGATGGCAGCCCTGCTGGAATTGGCATGCGCATTGCGCTTGTACTTCTGAGTGCTGCTGAACTGCTTGCATGCCTCTATGGCAGGCGACTCAGAGTTGGCCTCAGACTCAGAACTTTCCTCAGCAGTTGATTCAGCAGCAGACTTAGGTGACTGCAGAGATATACAATGCTGTGCAGGGTCTGAACTTGTTTGCTGAACATGCTTGGCAGGATCTGCAGGAGAGTCTGCTGCCGTGCCTGGGCGAGGGCAAGCTGCGCCTGAGTCTTGATCAAGGGCTTGCTGATCAGCATAGTGTCCGGTCTGCATTGGGAGACCGGCTGTTGGGTTGTGGCGAGCTTGCTCAGTGCTGCTTGCCCAAGGCTTTGTTTCAATTGACTGATTGTACGAATCCTGCCGGTGTTCAGCCTTGGCAAGGGTTCCATGATGCTCATAAGGCCCTCGTGATCCGTCTGGCGCAGCCAGCTGCTGTACCAGCTGTGTAGCCTTCTCCTGGACTTTAGCAGCCTGCTGTGCACCAGCTTTGCGTCGCTTGGTTTCAAAATTGTGATATTTCTCATGCTGAGCTCCGTGCTTGCTGCTTGCATGCCGATATGTATCCAAGCTCTCTGCCCCAGAGCTGTGCGTGACCTCAGGGGATGCCCTTGGGCAACTCCCTTCTGGCAATGGTGCACCTTTAGGGGGTCCCATGACAGAGTCACGAGATGTTGTGTCCTTGCAAATCCTTCCTTGCAGTCGCAATGTCCTGCAAATGCAGTTGTTCCCCTTAAATTTTGTAGGCTCCGCCTACAAGGTTGATGTCAAAGGATCGAAGCAAGCAAAGCAAGGAGGTGCCATACGCCCATGGAAGGCACCTGTCGCAATGCAACTGCCTCTTGTGGTACAGTGCGGAAGGTGATCACACCATACACCAGGGCGAGTATTGAATATATGCCAAACAAGACCACAAGAAAGAAAGGAGTCTGCAGACCATAAAAACGATAAGCTCCCAAATTTAAATGGATGTACTTCTTCGGTGTTGACAACCTGCTCGAGTCTCCTTACCAGTACTATGGCAAGGTGTTGCGCAGGTGGCACACTACTACGAAAAGCTGCTAACCAGACGGCGAATACAGCAACTAGACCTCCGGTGACACGGTATATGCGTAACATCACAAAGCTAGCCAGTCAGGAAGCCCTGTGCGCATCAGAATGTCTGAGATATTGGGGACAAAAGTTCGAGCGCTTATGCCACTGGCATAATGCCTGACTGCAAATCTGGCACAAGCCTATTAGCCATGACTCACGACGTGGCCTTACGGATCGCGTGGACTGTCGGAGGGATTTCGACCCTCTCGTTGATCACAATTACAGCTGTGATTACTCAGCTTCAAGGCGCTCAGAGAGCTTCACCTCTGGCTTCTAGTTGACAGTTGTTTGTCACAAAGCACTTGCTCGGTGCCGCGCAGCAAATTTGAAGGAGGTTTCCAGTGTATCAAACGCCTGCAGACACCTCAGGGTGAGTCAGGCGGGCATCACCTGTGGCGAAAGCACCCAATCCTGACAGGTACGATTCTGTCGTACATTTGGAGCCCTGAGACCACGCAGCTGGCCCAGGCGTGAGCCGTGCTGTTGCTACTCAAGCAGCAGAATGCTCCGTCGACACCACACTTGTGCACGGTAGTACACGTTGCTGGGCTCTAGACAGTTATGGCCTCTGCACATTTCAGGTCTGGAACCGGATCACAAGCCGAGGCGCTACAGGTGCTAACGACATCGAGCCGTTAGCCATTCTACGTTGGTAAGAACACGGGTAATGCTCTGCTCAGCAAAAGCACAAGTCGCGACTACGAATTCCGTTTATCCGCATCTTATGCAGTGAAACTTCCGTCGTACGACGATACCACTTGAGACGCTTGCATGCATGCAGGTATACAACCGATCAGGCATGACGCTCGCACAGCTAGGAGAAAAGCTGTTGCACCGGCCTGCACGCACGACCGTACACCAGGTTGTCAGACCAAGGCCGACGGATCCTCCCTTCCCGAAAGACGCTAAGATCGCCATCATTGGTGCAGGCCCAGCAGGCCTCACCATGGCTTATGAGCTGCAGAAAAGGGGATACCAAAAGGTGCTTCTGCTTTTCAGGCAGTCTTACTCTGCGTGCCCAAGAAAGTCTAACTGGAGCACTGCTAAGTTTCAAAGTGACCTTGGATATAGGTGACCTTGTATGAGAAAGACGTGCGCATTGGAGGTATGACATACACCAAATGGGACACAGCCCCTGCTGTGGATCCCAACAATCTGAATCCACCTGAGGTAGAACAATTGGCGTGAGCTTGGTTGCACAGTGTCTATGCATGCGCATGCGCAGTGTTGTGGAGTATTCAGATTATCAAGTAAAATGTGATCTGCATTGAGCAAAAGTCAGAGCACATCATTGACATGCATGAGGCAAGAGGTACGCGGCATGTTTACAGTGAGCCTGATGCAGATCAAAGTGGTGCCACATGAAATGGGAGCCTGCTACTTGACAGCCATTCGCCATCGCTATATTCTTGACATAATGGAGGAGGTGAGTCTGCACCATAATCAGCTGCAAGTCCTTCTGCATATGGCTTGTCATAGGTACTAATGTCTAGCAAGTATACAGCAACTACACCACAATCATTCAACAGACATGCGCTTGCTGTCGACAAGCTGCAATTACGCCTGTACTGCTCAAATGGTGCCTTGGAAGCCACTGGTGACATGTACACAATATGTGATGAAGAAGCCAAGAATACAGTGACTTGATCTATGAAAATGGCACTTACACTCCACACATGTTGCAGGGCTATCCCATTTGCATTGAACACCTCTCTTGCTTGTGCTTTCATCCGGCTTGCGTCCTAAACTTAGCACTATTGTTTTTTGCACTGGCACTTCATGTTACCGTTTGCTTAGGCTCAAGGCCCCATCAGGAGGCATGATCGTGCTAGCATGACTCTGGCGCCTGTGCCGCAGGTGTACCTAGATACAGTGCCGATGCCAAGCATGGAGGTGTACAGCGGCACCCCAGGGGACGCTACACAGCACTTTGAGGACTGGATGCAAACACAGTACTCACCTTTGACTGTACAGCTGGGCAAGTGGTTGGACCTGAGTGACAATGACAAGGCTACAGAATTCCTTGGGCAGCTCAATAAGTACTTTGAGCAGAGAACGGCACTGCTGGGTGAGGAGGGGACGTTTCTGTTCCCAAGCAGAAGGCCAAGTCCTGATGCCCTTCAGGTGCTTTCCTTTTCCCTTCTCCTCGTGTGCACACACTCATATAAAACGTGAATACACTCATGTGTTTTCTTAGGAGTCACATGGTTGATACTACCTTCAGATAGTTGCCCCTGATCCAGTCTGGCTATGCCTTATAGACAAGCTTTTGCCTCATCTGCAAAGTTTTGCTGAAGTACTTGTTGAAAAAGGCATGAATACACACAAATCTTGGGTGCGTCACAAATACTGTGGTCTAAGCAGCCATTGGGTCAGATGCATAGCGGACCTGCTGATGTATGTACACATTTGTGCATCAATGCAAAATTGACATATCAGATGTGGCGGTGGGAACTGCATCTTGCGGCCTCACAGTCCTCACCTACCTGTACCCCCCCCCCCCATATTGCTGTTGGTGTATGCAAGTGCATGCAGCTGAATGCCGTGAGCACCAGCTGATGAAGTGCTTGAGAGTTGACCGTAAAATACTGACATGCTGTACTGCCTGGCAGGAACTAGGGATGCCTTTCAAGAAGTGGCTTGAGAAACATGGCCTCAACCTGATCCTGCCGCTGTTCTATGAGACGCAGACCTCCCAAGGCTACGGCTATATTGAAGAGGTGCCTACTTACTACGGTACAGCCCAGTCATCATTGCATTGTACATGACAGACAGCATTGATCAGTTCTGTGTGCACGCATGCACGATGACACAATTTGTACGTCCCAGCTGTGCTCATGCATTCATCAGCCCAGGATGCTGCTCTCAGGGTTTGATACGAGTTTGTCAGGTTCTACTTGCATGCACCAAGGGCCTGTTCAGGGCACAAGCAACAATGTGAAATGCACGCTTGATTAAATAGTTGAGTGGTTGGGTGACTGCAGCACTGGTGTGGAACAGTAAGGAACTGTTCAGCTACATCAGTCTGCCCAAGCTGGACTTTCTGAAGCTGGCTGGATCAGCACTTGAGGTGCGCGGCAAACACATACTTTCTGCTGCTCTGTTGTGATGCGCAATAGCTAAATCAAAAGACCAATCAGCAGCTGTCATTCCAAATCTGCATTGCGTGTGGCGTGGATGTCATGTCCACTGTCTCCAAATATTGCAGCTGACTTGCTAGGGAACTTGCTGCAGCGCATGAAGCTAAACAGCACAGCCGAGCTCAACATTGCTTACGCACCCTTCACAGCCCTAAATTTGCGTGACTGTTTGTTGGCACCACTTTTATGTAACTTGTGTTGGGGAAACATGTTCCCTGTACAGACATACAATCTGAGCATGCAAAAATGATTGTAAGCGGTCTGATGATCAAATGCTATGGGCGCTGCATGCAGAAAATCATGGACAAGCTGGAGTTCCTTCCGCATCGAGTGCGCCATCAGGTCAAGGTAGAGGTGAGAGCATCCAGCCTTGTGTAGCTGCTTGGCAGGTCACATCAATGGCCTCTGCTTTTGTGATAGACCTTGCAGTCCAGGATGCACTGCACAGCACAAATCCTGGTCTTGACTTTTGGGTGGTTGCCCTCCAACAGCAGCGTTAGTTGAAGCATGTCGCATCAACATCAGAATGTTTTGATTAATCACAATGCTTGGTGGTGTTTGCAGACTGCAGAAGCTAGTGTGCAGAGACTTCAGCAAAGCTTCAGGTGAGCATTTTGCGTCAACTTTGCTCACCGCTTTGTCACTTGCACGCATGCAGTGCCCACATCCCTCCTGACCACGCTGAAATGCAGCCAGTGTTGCTACCAGTCGAGGACCAGGACTAGTTGTCTGAGACGCAATACAATGCTGCCAGCACACTAACATTTCTTGGTACAAGGCTAGCTTGCTGCATGATCACACAAGACAATGTTTAGTGGATGCTTCATTGTGTGGCACAGCAGGCCTGGCTGCATTTCACAGGTCCCATGCATGCTTGCCAAGACGTCCCAGGGACTGTGACATAAATACATGGTTGCTGTGTCTGGCCAGGGCAGTGATGGTGCAAGGAGGGTTCATGAGCATCTGGGAACGGCTTGCTAAGAGGCTGCCCAACGTGAACAAGAACATTGACATCATCAAAGTGGATCGTCATGTTGAGGATCCCTCCCGCCCCATTTCCATCATGTGAGCCCCCTCTGTGGTGCATGATCTGGGATTCTGGGTCAACTTTTCCATCCCTGAATAACCTCATGTCAATGGTCTTTTGTACGTGCCCTTCAGGTGGTGCCCCCTACTCATGGCAGCAGCTGGCCTGATCGTCACGACTGATCAGTATGACCTTCACGGGCAGCAGAGCGTACAACAGCTCTTTTGTAGACTCTGTGTTGTCTTACAGCTTCTTTTGGTAATTACTCTGGAAGAGTTGTTGATGAACAGTGTTTACAGCTTGTACTGCCAGGTGATAAGGACGTGCTGTGCTGCTGGCAGGTACACAGAAGGCAGCAACAAAGAAGCTGTGACAGCCCACCACGACTTCCTCATGCTGGCTTGCAAGCTGGATGATGTGCCATGGCTAGACACTCAGCCGGATGAAGCTGACATCTTCAAGAGCATTCACAATTACGAGCTGACGACCACCTGCGTTAGCATCCCAGCCAGTGCTGCTAATGACATCCCCACCACGCCCCACATGTTCCTGCCAGAAAAACTCACATCAGTACAGTTCCTCAACAGGTGTGCAGTTTGATGCTTTGCTGTGACCTAGCGCCGCTGCTACCTATGCCTGCTGGCCTGACTGGTTTGTGACAGACCACAAAGCTTATAGACTTGTCAACAGGCACTTGTTGCCATGCCTTTTGACTGATGCATGTACCTGCCTGTACATTGCACTCCTTTGCGCCCACCACAATCCACATGCCTTAAGCATGAAGGCTGGAGATGCACTTCCCTTTTGCATTCGCTGCTGTGGCTGGAAGCCCTTCTTGAAGTGCACAAGTGCCATCGACGCCTTGTCGTCAGCCTGATATGTCATATGCTTGTACAGAATGCTGCATGCTGATCACACATCATGTGCTGCTAGGCCAGCCTATCTAGCAACTATGACATTGGCAGAATTGGTGACCAGCCACTGGTGACTCTGCTGGCAACAGACCTTAGCAAACACAAGAACCGACATTTGCTAGGCTGGAGCTGCAGCTGTTGCTTGCTGAGAAATATGTTGCTGTCAGCAGGTGCTATGTGACTCGCACATCGCTGAAGTGTGTGGCCCCAGGCCTCTCATACGGCTCTGGCAGCTTCCCAACTGGCAATGGGAGTGATGACCGGAGGTGGGATCAGGGCGATGACACCAGGGTGTGCTTCCAGTATAGTGCCATTGATGCTGCCCCTGTGGGGTCAAAGCAGTACAAGACAAATGATGAGCTGTACACTCAGCTGGAAGAAGACTTAAAGGCCTATGGTGCACAATCAGTAGAGGTAATATGACCTCTCCTTTTGGCTCAATTCAGTCACTGTCCATCATAGTATGTCACTCTATGCCAACTTGAGGTGCTTGTATATTCTTTATAGCCCTGGCTTGGCACCTTCTGTTTGTGTGTACACATGATTGGCATGTTCAGGCTCACATGGACCCATATGACCCCAGTCAAAGACTGCAGAAGAGATGGAAGTACATGCCACATTTCTTGAGCAAGGATTTGGGCAAGCTTTGGGATTTGTGGGAGCTGCAGAACACTCACCGCACCTTCTATTTGGGATCAATCACCTGCTTTGAGTCAACTGCGGATGTGCATAGCTACAACATGCAGCTGGCTGACTACTACCAGCTCTGAATATAGCGGGC
>JAABUO010007207.1_pt1 | contig 12713 bp, 12 predicted proteins | sample 5559291 | NCBI WGS metagenome assembly JAABUO01 (sample SAMN10711878, study PRJNA513372) | rock metagenome | isolation source: Antarctica rocks | place: Antarctica: Victoria Land, Finger Mt sud
GCGCTGGTCGCCGTATTGTGACTGTGCTTCTGTCGGCGTAGCATGGCTGATCAGCGAGCCTTACTGCATCGCAAGGCTGCTAGCTTGCCTAGAGTACTGGCTCGAAGTCAGATTTTGCAGCATCATTAAGTTCCAGGTATCTCTTATGCATCAAGGCCGTAATAAATTTGCTGCAGAAGAAGTTGCCTTGCTCAATCTGCAGGCACGCCTGTGGCAGTATGCTGAGACAAATTAGCTCTCCTGCAGGTCATCAGCAAAGCTGGGCTTGCTGGCATTTTGACTGGCGAATGCATCAGAAAAACAGCCATGGTGACATGCACAGCAAGCCACATCAAATGTGTCACTATGAATTTAGTGCAAGGTAGTGATGGGAGGTGAATGCAGGTTACTGCCAAACACAATTTTACTCATGATGTCAAGTTTGAGAAGCAGCAGGAGCATGTGCTTGTCACACAAGGAATATACAGGTTGGTGCTGTCTAGTACTGACTAGCAGTGTACTGCGACTGCAAATGCTTTTTGTCACAAGCATATATGCCAGCATAAGACGCCCTCGCACATGCCTAATGGTCGCATGTGCTGCAGGTATTGCCGGCATCCTGGCTATCTTGGCTGGTTCATTTGGGTAATTGGCACCCAGGTGCTGCTCATGAATCCAGTGTGTCTGACAGGCTTCAGCTTTGTGGTGAGTATGCAAACTCATAAAGCTGCCGCTGGTACCTTTATATGGGATTCAATGGCCCTGCACATGAAACGAGCTTGTAGGATGTAGACTAATTTCCAATTGCAAGATCTTTGTGCGTTGGCATGCAGGCTTGGAAGTTTTTCTCAGAGCGTATAGCTGTAGAAGAACAGCAGCTGCAGCGCTTTTTTGGCAACTCGTACAGAACATATGCAGCGCAAACACCCACTTTAATTCCATTCATCAGATAGGCCATGCAATGCATCATTGTCATTGCTGACTCATCAGCATGGCTGAAAAGCCCTCAGGTTATCAAGAGACAGGCATGCCAATGATTTCACCTCAGCCAGTCTGCGAAGTGCAGCAAAGTATTCACTTGGCATGTGTGAAATCAACGTGGTTTAGCAAAACTACTATCAGCCACATAAGTGGGATAGGCTCAAAATGTCACCAGAGGAGTTCAGCAAAAATGAAGTGGTTGACTGTGCATCATCAATCTGTTATATAGTATGGCCCTCTTGCAGCACAAGAAGCTACCCAAGGCTAGTCAGTGCAAGGCTATCTGATAAGACCACCTCTCTTCAAATTAGTCAAGCAAAACAATACTCACTGCTTCACTGCATTGCAGACCTCATGAAAGGCAGTTCCTAAAGCAATCAGCTCTAGCACAACACCTGCATAAACCTGAACATACTCATTTTGCCACTACATCTACACACATCTAGCAAAAACACAAGCTGAATCAGTTTCCAAAACGACCCAAGCCTCCAGACTGCACATTGCTAGGGGCAACATAAAATGTCACAAGTTCTCCCAGGCTTTGACTGCTGAAGGGCTATTCTCTAAACTTCCTCAATGTTCCCATAGGCAGCATAGTCTTTCCACAGCTTAGCAAAGTTGTATTTGGTGCCTGCACAGCCATGAGTGTACAAATAAGTAATCAGGCAATGCAGAAGAGGAGCACAAGCATTACTTGCCCATCAAAACAAACAGGAGTATAGACAAAAACGGGCAATTCAGGGCAGGAGCACCTGCAACAGGAGGCTCGCGCTTGAACAGCCGTTGCAGTACACTCTTGTTCTGAACAGGAACATCCATCATGCGCTGTCGTGGAAGTGGGGGTTCGGGCTCCAGAGATACACCAGACTCTGCAGAATCAGTTTAATTGATCTGTCTTTGCCAAAAAACGAACACCCACAGATCATCTTAGAGGCAACACTGACCTTTTGCAAGTTGGCGCTGCAGCTCCAAAGCATATCTCAAGAATTCTTCCCACTGCTCACCCACTTCTGAGTGCAGCGCTGCTTGCGATGATTCCCAAGGCCTCTGCTTACTGCTGCACATCAGATTGCAAACTGTAAAAGGGTCAGAGCACAGAGCTGCGCTACAACAAAAGACTATTCAGTACAACACTGTTCTCTACACTTCGAATGGGTCTGTGATCTTGCCTGTGTTGAGGGAATGGGCCTTGCTCTGTTTCTTGCAAGTCCCTTGATGTGACGCTCTCCCACTCATTCCTGCAGCAATGCCTTTGTGTTACTTTATTGCAAAAGCGTCAGAACATATGCAGACCTGCTGTGTTTTGCTCACCTGCCAGGGCAAAGCTTGAGAAGTTGCACTTTGCTGACACACTTTTTGCAGGACTTGCCGTCTTCCCCAACGTCGTAAAAGCACTCTCGATGGCAGACTTCTTTGAAGTGACATTTCTGTTTCGTAGCTCTACATAGCTCATATTGCTGGGACACGGAGTTCCACCAAGGGGTTGCTGAAGCCATGGAGCAGACACACCAACAAACCGAGTTTGGAGAGTATCACCGCCTCAAAGGCAACTTCACTCAACGGCTTCTACCATGAACGCCTCGTCCAGGTCGGCCACGCTCTGGTGAGACGCGCGTCAGCGTTTGCTGGTGGGGCCGACGCAGTCAATGGATTGTCTGATGGACATGAGCCTGTATGTTAGAAGACAACAAGTGCGCGCAAGCTTGTTGGCAAACCAGGCCTTGTTTTGACGGGGTGATGAGTAAAGGGCATTCGGGCTAAGCTGCTGACAAATTAGCCATCAGCTGTTCCAATTGTGCAGGACTGCTGTGCAAGCTGCAGCAAAATTTGCTGCTCTCGAGGACATCAATACATGACAGGAATATATTGATACATTGTCCACTGCTTTGCAAAGCCTAGCCAAGTCTATGTTGCAGAAACCCACTGCAAAACAGCAACTGCGGATTTGCTCGAGTTAATTGAGTTGCAACACAGTCAAGTCAGACCATGTCGAGCTTATTTTGACTATGCTCATAACACTAGACCAATTGCCCAGAGTGTTGCATGTAATGTGGACAGACATCTGATGGCATGTCCATACCGCCCCATTTCTTTCAAGAGCGTGTTGCTCAGTTGTACAGATTCCCAAAACCAAAGTCATCATGACTATATGATGCATATTTGACAGTGTATGACTAATGTACATGTTTTTTGGAGTGTCATCCTGATTTGTAGTTGGAGTTTACAGTCATCGCTCATACCAAGACTGTGCTGCCATTTGATCTTCATGGCTTCATGAGGCCACAGTTTGTACACCAGGCCTTGTGGCTGCATGCAACGTTGATGTCAGCATTACATCCTTGATGTCAGTGTTGAGATTAGCTGTCAAGCTGTGATGCAAAGAGCTCTCTGGGCCCCAACAGACAGGGCTGAAGACTGAGTCTTGCCATGAGCAGTATGCCCGACATAAGTGCCCCAATGGGATGACACCTTCTGCGGGTGAGACTCTTGTCTAGCAAACATCTGTACTTCTTCCAGTTGGCCACTGTAAACTTCACTTTTTGAATGTCTCTATCATGTGTCAGTGCTAAGAATGGTACTGTGCATGCTAGTACAGTCAGTCAACATAAGGCGAATCCAAAACCAAAACACATATCTGTGCATCATGTGTGTGCACGTCTCCCTTTTGTTGTAGGAAAGAGCTTTCTGGAAAAAGCGCAATTCTGAAGGGATGGAAGCATTGACTACAACCGGTTGCTGTCAGCAACACTGCTTCAGCAGCTTACGTGCAATTGCACATGCCATTCTCATTGCCCAGCAGCCCAGCCATGTCTGGACACCCTTGATGGGCTGCTGACGCAGGTGGCAGGCATGCTCTGTTTGTGACTTGTACAAGAAGTGCATCTCTTAGGAGACTTGTGCAGTGTTCAAGTGCTGGATGCGAGATGTGCCTCAGAAAAGTTGATTTGCAACACAGTCAGGTCAGCCAAACTGGCCCATGCCTGAGTACTGCTTGATCAAAAATGGTTGTGGTCTTGACTGTTCACACAGATCTTGAGAGCAGCTGCAGCTGCATGACATTCTGACATGTTGTTTGACTCAGCATTGCAGCTTCTAAACCTTGCCAGTCTGATCAAGCACAGTGGGCACAGACAATGTCCTCGTGCATGTTAAGCAACCTGAACACCATTAATAATCACAATGATGTGGACCACATGTCCACCAGCTCGTGACAGCATTGCTGTGTGTGGGTGTGCATAACAAGGTGGTGATGAGCATGCCAAAACAGATAATCCCTCAGTATCCTGAGCTTTGGCAATTGCCAGTGCAAGGCCTCAGTGCAGATGCCACATGTGACAAGCCAAAATTGTAACGGCGATGTACCGCTGCTGCTGCCAACTGTGAAGCTTGGGACTGATTGACACATGATTTTTGCAGCAGCTGGTCTGGTTACATACATGCTCGCATCTGTTCTACCTTAGCCCCCTTGAACTCCCTTCAACCCCCCTGTCCTGCTGCATTGCTTTGAAGTCTCTACGTTGACTATGCATGAGGACAGCCACCTGTCAGGCTTCAGCTTCAGCTTCAGTTTCTGCTTGAATTGCCCTTAGATAAAAGTTTGAGGGACACTCTTGCATCTCCACTGAAGCACGTGTTGCTGCATCTTTCATTGCTAGGGATTGCTAAAGGTGGAACAAGTTGCTGACCTGCACCAGCCTTGCAATGACACACCAGTGCACAGCATCTGGTACCACAGCCTCCTCAACCTTTTGGCACAGCACCCTGTCAGCCTGACGGTCTGTCTGTCTGGGCAGGCCTTGAAGAGTCCGGACATCACAGAGGGCAACATCAAGATGTCAGAAATCTTGTACACATGCAGGGCATGCCAGAAGCTCCTGCATCTGCTGCTGGATGCATATGGTACCCTCACCCATACCTACCCTTTGCACAGTGAAGTCTGACCCTCTGCAACAGCTAGACTTTCAAAGTTTGATGTCCTTGCTATGACAGCCTACATACTTGGCAATCACCGGGAGCCAAATGCATGCAAAGCTGCGGTGCAGAACTCCCCTGAGGATGCGCCATGACTGCTGTTATGTGAGAGTACCTGCAAGCATTTGATTACTCTGCTATGCAGCATGAATTTGTATTGCTTTAAATGCTCGATTGTATTGCTCATGCATGCCTTGCACAATCCTCTGGATGGAATACAGTGCTGTTCCCAGCTGCGTGTGGCCTGCATCTTCACCCATATGCATGAAAAAAACTGGACTCAGTACCTGTTTCCTGGTTATGCACTGAGGGCATCATTAATTGGATTGCTGGTTCAGCACTGTTAGCTGCTGACAACTTGCTGAATTGTCAGGTGTTGTGTGGTAAGTCAGGCGTCTGTGGTGCCATGACTGGGTCGGCAATTAACTACTAATGTTAGATCTGTACAGCGTCCTGACTATGATGCAGGCCTGCCAAGACTACTCCAGATATGAGAGGGGCATTTGCAATGAGATGATCACTGGCCAGTCGCCGCATGCTGCCTGTCTCAGAAGAGCGAGCACTTCTTGGTCATGGTTTAGGTGGGAATAGATTGCAGGCCAAGCGGTAAGGGTGTCAAGAAGGCTGTTCTGCGTAACACCATTCTGGTACCAGAATGCATGACGTGTGCTCCTGTATCCCCTCAGGGGCTGGTCAGGACATTGAGGGACATTGTTTAGATTACACATCACATCTAGTATTGTGGTCTGAGGATCAGATTCTGCAACACGCGATGCGGTTGTGCTGAATTGCTCATTGTCTATACGTACTTGCTGAATATGTTTGCTCCAAACCAGGGCCTTCTCAAACTTAGTTACAACTGACTTCATGTTCCAGCAGATCTGGATGTGCTAATTATTCATGCATTCGTAAGATGTATACAGCTTTCTTGCTGTCAACATCTGTCATGCTATGATGCTCTCTTTTACTGCATGGGACAACTGTGGCTCAAAGCCTATCATGACTGCTGTCATGCAGAAGCCCAAGACCTGTGAGCGAGAGCAACAACAGCAAGCAGACCTGATGATAACCAATTGATAGTCAGCTTGCAATTCCCGAGTAATTCCCGATTCTGGCAGAGAAGAAGGAATATTGTCAAGCATTGGCAGGAAGGTGTTGTAATAACAATTCTGAAGACAACTTCTTGTCACTGCACATGTTCTTAACAACAGTGCATGGAGCTCCCGTTCAAAATCAATGGCTAGCAGGCCTGCCCCCAGGTGTACCAGCCTGCTCGAGAGTCGGCTCAACTCCGGGTACTCGAGTATCTACCGGGTATAACATACCATGAAATAACAAGAAGGGTTCGAGCTTGCTTTTCGCATTAGACTGCGGGATGCTGCCTCGAGATCACAGCACAGCTGATGTCAAGCCCGGCATCAATGACCTTCGGAGAGCGAAGGCGATATCAGTAAATCTGGATGACTAACTGATATCTGGGTTTTGACTTTTGTCATCACGGAAATTGCAAAGCCCATACATGCATTCCAGAGATTACATGAAGCTGATACCAGCAAGGTACAGGCCTGCTAGCCATGGTGAACTGAGCCTAGATCAGATTTGCAGCTAGCATATTTACCCCTAGAAGAGATACAAATTGGGTATGATGACAGCTTCATTGAAGCTGCTTGTTTGACGTGGCCTCACTGCCTACTTAAGACAGTCATGCATGTGCTCTATCAAGCATTGTCATCAAGGAACAAGCATTCAAGTTATTGTTGCAGTTACAAAATAGAAGCAACAACAGTGTTGTCTACTTGCAAATTCCTAAACCAGATACAAATCTGGTAACCTGCGGCAGGCTCAAAGGTGGTCTGTAGACCAGTCACGAAATCCAGAGTGAAGCTCAGTCCCTCAATAGCTTGCTGAACTTCAAACCTTGTCACGTAATGTGTGATGCTAATGGCAAATCCAATCTGCTACATGCATAATTGAGGCAGCAAATGTGTTGTTGTAGGCCATGCCCAGTCCTCACCTGCCCCGTCAGCTTTGGCTTGAATGTCAACATCATGCATCTCTGGCAACCCACAAGGGCAGAAGTGAAGCTAATGTGCTGTCCCGACTTGGTTTTGCTACAAAGCAGATGCATACTGAGCATACTCTCGCTCAAGCTTGTACTCAAAGGCTTCGAATTGTGAATTCAACTGTGGCTTCATTTGCAACGCGAGGCATGGCCAGGGTTCAAAAGCATTACGATCAGTTACGAGCAACACTGGTCGAATTGTTTGGTGTGGGTCCCTAACTCCCGACAGGAGTCGCTGAAAGGTCGGCAAAACGGAGTGACTCGGGAAATGTGTCCTTCCACATTGACGTCATCGATGTAACCCTGATCCAGCCTGGATTTTTCTCGTAAAATGTGTTTCTGGGTCCAGGTTACGTCAGCCCTCTCCAGATTCCCGTTGGGCCAAGCTTAAGTTGACAGTGGAAACAACTGTATATCGTATACATACGCACCCCACGTCTGGCCAGGTAGCATTCTGCCTTGGCTGCAGCATTTTCAAAGAGCGAAATGGCACGATCGCTTCGTATGCTCTCCATCTGCCTAGCCGTTACTGCTTTTGGTAAGCTCCGATTCCGGTACAGGTTGGGTGATCTGTCTTTGTGCCCTTTTGTCATTCCTTTTGTGTGCCGACCTTCCTTGTACCAACGTTCAGCATGCAGCATTACATCTGGCATAATTTCCGCAGGCGCTTGTACTGGGGCGCAGGAGCTGTCGCGCGCTGCTTCAGGCCATGTGCACCCACGATCGCGATCTCTGCTGCAGACAGCTGCCGCTCCAGCCAGCGGTGCACCAGCGACCATTGACGTAGCTCTTCTCTCGGCGACAGATGCCATTGCACTCTTATGTTCACGTAACATCACAAGTGTCGCTTACGTTCAAGCTCTCTTCGCACACTACGATAACGGGGGGTTTGCATGCCTCAACTCGTTCATCACCCTCAACCGGCCTCAGGTAAAACTTGAGTGTCGTCTGCTCCGTTGTCAATCTTCGACATGGTATAAAGAGTGCCAAACTGACAGTCACTGAGATGTGCCCCAACGAAGGGGCGTAAGCCAGCGGCGTGCACTACCATGTAATCCACCGACGCCATATATATAACGTAAAGTTGCAAGTTGCCCAACGCAGGTTCTGGCAGATGCAGCCGCAGTTGATGCCAAGGCTGCTGCTGGACAGCCCATCACACCACTGTGCGGGCTGCCGTTGGTAGGCTGTGCTCAACTGCAAATGTTACAATCATAGTGATGTTGCAAAGACATGCATGTATACACATGCTGCAATGAAGGCACAGAACAATAGCCTTCATGTTGCTCTTGCCATGTTCAGGCTGTCAAGGACTCAATTGACGTGCAAGGGTACCCCACCACTGGTGCAACACCTGCCCTTGCTGGTGAGTGGCGCCATTGTTGAAGCCATACCGCAGTGTACCATCCCTCACTGCATCGGTTCTGTTGCACAATGTTATCAATTACTTGATATTATGCTGGGCCTGCTTGACATTGTTGTCCCTTCTTACCTTGAGTCAGCAAGCATTGCTTTGCGATCAAAGGCCCTGGGGCTGTCAGCAATGCCTCGGTGATTAGACTGAAGAGACTTCTTGTGATGTCTGCCTGTTGCGTCCAATTCCATTGCACAGTGGTGTGAGGTTCATCACAGCTCTCTATGTACACACAGCAACTGCAAAGCACAAGTTGCACTTGCCATCTCTATGGCTTCTGTGAAGATACCAGTGCCACCGTCTTTCTATAATGGTATGCAGCGCCTGTGTCATAGCCATTGATGCAATGAGTAGTGCTTCTCACCTGCAGGGCATATACCTCCTTACAGTGCTCCCTTGATTGATATGTACAAGCAGGCCAATGGCATCGTTCTGGGCAAGATGAATCTGGCCGAGCTGAGCACATCAATTGGCAGCATCAATCCCAACATCCCAGGGAACAACATCACCACACCATTGAACCCATACAATCAGACCAAAATTCCTGGAGGTGACATTGAATTTCACTGCATGCATGCACCGCAGCTGCTAGTGCACTTTCCAACTGCAGCTTTGACTTACTTGCTGCAACTTCTTTAACTTGCACTTTGCAGTTATGTGAAGGCTTGCACAAGCAGGGCAACTTAGTCTGTGTATATAAGCAGCTGCAAACTGCCATTGTGTCAACAGCTGTGGTTTTGCTTCTTCGTGAGAAGACCATGTCACAACCTTTGGCAATTGAGCGTGTGTGGTCAGATGTTGCAACCAAATTTGGCCAATGCCTGTTGGCGTCATTGCAGCTTTGCTGATGTCTGTCCAATCTAGGATCACACTTTCTGCATGTGCACCAGTTTGACCAATTTGAAGCTGCTGCCTCCATTGCAAGGGAAACAGTGTGCTGCATCATACTACCAGATTGTGTCTGTGCATTGGACCCATGCATGCTCTCCCAACCTGGACAGCATGGTCTACATACACATAAGTGGTGCATGAGCTCATTGACATGTGATTGTGCATGTGAGGCATGTAAGACATGGCCCCTCAAGCTGTCAATTCAGTGTGTGTAAGCTGTGCTGCTCTGTTTTGATAAGGTATAAGCTGCTGCTGTGCATGCGGCAGGAAGCAGCGGTGGCTCAGCGGCCTCGGTGGCGGCGCGCATTGCTCCTTGGGCCCTTTGTGAGGACACTGGAGGCTCCTGTCGATCACCTGCTATAGCAAACGGTGAGTTGCAACTTGGCACAGCAGCTGAGCTTGCTACTGTACAGTGTAGTCTGCACCGCTGCACAGCTGCAGCGTCTGTTCTTGTCTTGTGTGGGTTGTCCAAGACATGGCACTTGGTAAATCTGGGGCATGTGTATATACAGCGTTGTCAGCCTATTGCCATCTCTTGTGTGCCGATTTCTGCAGGCATTTTTGGGTTGAGACCAACGCTGGGGTGCTACAACTACTCTGATGGCTTGCTGCCTGCAACCTTCACCAGAGACACTGTGGGTGAGTCGGCTGACTTTTGCAATATGTATTTCCAAATTTGGTTTGTCTGCAAGCCATAGGATCAAACTGGTTTGCCTGTATGAGCTCATATGCCTCTGTGAGCTTGATCCTGAGGGTTCATGCATTTGTGGCAAGCTAGAATGCCACTTGTAGCAGCAGGCAGTCTATCACAGGCATCAATTGTATCTGACATTGTGAGCCTGTACCCATGGCTGTTATCAGCAGCAGCTGACTCAGCTAACCTGACTATCTACACCCATCCACCCACTCACCCATCCATACCCGCATACCCACCCGATTGTCACCTACCCACTCACTCACCCACCCAATCACTCACTGCATTCAGGTGCCATGGGCCGTACCATGACAGATCTCATCACATTGGACTCCATACTGAGATCATCCAACATGACAAGCACAGCCGTGGGGTCCATTCCCGATCCTGTGGCCTGCAATGCTTTCATCGACCCCAATATCACCCTCAAGGGGCTTCGCCTGGGCCTGCCATCTAATTTTGGATGGGTCAACCCTGGTCTGTCCAGCCAGGTAACATCATCGCCTCACCATGATGTGTACACACCTATAAGGAATAGAGGGGCATAGGCCTAAGTTGCAGCAACAGACTTCCTTCCAAGTGCACTGCAAAAGAGGTCTGACAGAAGGCAGGGACTGCATGCTTGGGCTTGCTTTGTCTTGTGAATCTCCAGCCCAGTCATGGTTGTGGGGATTTCTGTTTGAATTTGGGCAAACAAAACAAGGGGGAGACGGGAGGGGGGAAGGCAAATATGACTGTACGCTTGGGCTTGCAACATGTTCAAGGGCAGGGGGCGAGGCAAATATGACTGTGTGCTTGGGCTTGCAGCATGTTCAAATGTGACCAATATCCTGTCAAGATCCTCCACCTGGAGCATCTGCTGTTCTTGCCCTTCTACTGTGATTTGTACATGTACTGGCCTTGGTCATTGATTCAGTGTCCCATGAGATGATGGTGTTTGCCTGGCTGCAGATGGCAAACCTGACCAATGCAGCGCTGGCCAAACTGGTGGCTGCTGGTGTGGTGTTGGTTCCTTTTGACTCCTCCAACCTAGATCAAGCCATTGCTGTCTCCTGGGCCGGGGGAACAGAGGCAGGAGGCTATGAGCTGCCAGACGCACTGTCAAGGTAAGGATACAACCATTGACTTGCACAGCCCTTTTCGAGGATGCACTGTCAAGGCATGGTTACATCCATTGAATTACAAAACACTTTCCAAGATGCACTGTCAAGCTATGGAAACGATTGTTGGTTGACTTACACAACCCTTTTAAAGATACACTGTCAAGGTATGGATATAATGATTGACTTACACAACCCTTTCAATGACAGGTGACATCCTGTTCCAACATGCTGCTTGGTGCTACCTGTGTGTTTGTGCATGGATGTGAGCCCACAGGTGCATGTGCACTGCTCTGCCACAGGTACAAATGCTTGCATCACCATGAGACACAAAAGGAAGCATTGTCTGACTGAGTTGGCATGAAGAAGAAGACAAGATTTAGCGGTTGCTCCTGTCAACATTAAACGCTGTGTTCCTTAGCAAAGCACCGTGGCGCACATCTGACATGTGGCCTGTATGCTGGCAGGTACTTGTTCCGCCATAACTACACAGACCTGAATGTGCTTGACATCTTCAATGCTATCAACAAGCCAACCATCAAATCTGGTTATGAGCCATACATAAACTACAGAGAATTCCAGAGAGTGGGTTCTGACACCGACTGGGTTGAATATCTGTCCACAGGTAAAGTTCCTGAAAGCTGGATCCGGCCTTTCGGTCCAGATCACATCCCCCCCCCGCCCTTTCTGCCAAAAGTCAACCCCGAGATAGTAAAACATCCTGCCCCTACCATATTCTCAGGAATGTCCCACAGCCTGCAGGATCACTGTGAAGGCTTTTCGGCTGCTTGCCTAAAACATCGTGCATGGGAATGCAGTCTGGTGCACTCTGCACTCTTCTGGCCACACTCTCTCCCAAAACTTCAATCATACTTTCACTGGCCAGCAATTGTGAGTCAAATCAGGACATGTAACTCAAGCCACAATGAATTTGGGCCCCCTTCATTCTGCTCTTGCAGATCACTGTTTATGCTTCTACGCACGCTTCTTGCATCAACATGCCAGCTTCAGCTTTGACAGTGACGTTGTAGGCCGTCCAAGTGTTGCCAAGGCTTGGAGAGACACATTTGCAGCTCACGACGTGCAGGCCTTCTTGTACCCTGGATCAGCAGTCACTGTCCAGTGAGTATTCTGTCCAGCAATTGCGCCACTCACATTGCGATTAGCGTTGCTTCTTGCATGTACAAATCGCCCTACTATGGCACAGTCCAGACAGCTGTGCATGTGCTTTTGGACAGCAGAACCAGAATCAGCCAAGGCTTTCATGTCAAGTCAGTGAGATATAGTTGCACAGCACAGCATGGGAGTAGACCATCCCTGTGTGAAATCCCTTGAATGTCCCTGTTACATCATGCTCTCAGGTGGTCTGAGCATGAAATGTGCACAAGTATCAAATAGGGGAGTTGCATGTCTTGCATGCATGAGTCAGTGAGGATGCATGCCTAGTCTTGAATTGTGTGTCATGCTTGCAAGCATGCTTGCATGTCAGACTTTGCGTGTACGTCTCATACTGCTTGTGTCTCATGCTGCTTGGATGACTGACCTTGTGCTAGATGTTGCATGTGCTTTAATTGGCTCACTACATTCAAAACTCTGAGGCCCTTAGCAATCTAAAGTCTG
>JAABUO010007208.1_pt1 | contig 12712 bp, 15 predicted proteins | sample 5559291 | NCBI WGS metagenome assembly JAABUO01 (sample SAMN10711878, study PRJNA513372) | rock metagenome | isolation source: Antarctica rocks | place: Antarctica: Victoria Land, Finger Mt sud
ACTCGTCGTCCTCATACTAGGTAAACGCTGCCGCGGCCCCAAACGTGAGATCGTTCCTCAGCAGAGGTGGGCGGCCGTGCCGGCGACCCGCTGACCGTCTGTGTCCTGATCCGGGCACGACACCGATCCCTTCGTCATCGAAGCGGCGGCGCATAGGATGGCAAGCCCTTCCCTCGCAGCGCCGATTAAACCCGCGGCCGCTGGGATCCCGCGGCATCCCCCACCCCTCGTGCCCGACCGCGCGCCGCGCGATCAGCCCTCCTGTGCCATGCGCTCTAACATGTCCATCGCTTCAGCCGCTGTGGGGACTGTGAGCACGTTGTTCTCGGCGAACTCCCGCGCGTGTGGATCATCGCTCGCTCTTACCTCTTGTGCGGCCGCCTCCCTATCGTACGCCGTCCATCGAAACTCGTAGCCCGCGGGGCTCAGGAGGAGCCAGTACGCGCCTGGCTGGTCAGCAAAGGGCATCCCCACGCTCCCCGCATTGAGAATGCGGACCCGTCCGACGCGCCGCTCAAACTGTATATGGGTATGTCCGCACACCACAATCTGCTGCTCAATGCCCGTAAAGATAGCGGTGAGCCGCTCCCGCGGGGTGATCGGTGTAAAGATCTCCTCGTCGCTCCGCGGCGTGGCATGACAGAATAAGATCTCTCCCAGCCCCTCAACGTGGAGTGTGATCTGTGCTGGTAACTGGGCCAGAACATCGCGCTGGGAGCGCGTTAACTGTGTGGCGACCCAGTGTGTCTCCTCACGCCCCTTCTCCGACATAGCGGGGTGGAGCGGCTGGCCATCAAAAGCCCTGACGACGTCACGATCCCCATTGCCGCGAATGGAGCGGACCTGATCGCCAAGCTGAGAGAGCCGTTCCAGGGTCTGCGCGGGCAGGGGGCCGGAGACGATATCTCCTCCAACCACGATCAGGTCTGGTTGCACCTCTTTGAACTCCTCGAGCAGCGCGTTCAGCGCGGGCAGGTTCCCATGGATATCGTAGAGTGCCGCGATCTTCATCTGTCACGCTCCTCTTCTTTGCTGTAGTGTCGCACGCATACGCACTGTGCAGCTCTTGACCTTGACACGGTGTCATGGTTTAGAGTCCTTGATAGACACTGGTGAACGAGGAGAGGGCGACCATGCGGATTGGCGAGCTAGCGCGGCGGACGGGGGCGAGTGCGCGGTCGCTCCGCTACTACGAGCGCCGAGGGCTGATCGTCAGCGCTCGCCTCGCCAACGACTACCGCGACTTCGACGGCGTGCAGGTGGAGCGGGTGCGCGCCATCCAGTTCTACCTGGGGCTTGGGCTGTCCATCGACTAGATCGGCGGCATCGTGAACTGCCAGGGGACGGACACCCCGCCGCCCGCGGACCCTGAGACCACCAACCGCTGCGCGGCCCTCCTGACGCTCTATGAGGCGAAACTCACCGAGATCGACGCGCGGATCGAGACGCTCTCCGCAGCCAAAGCACGCCTGCGGGAGCGTATCGCCCTGTTCCACGCGTCAGGGGCACACGGCCACGCCGGGCGGGACCGCGCCAGCGGCCGATAGGTGGCGCCATAAAAGCGGAGTGAGGACACACACATGAGCATAGAGGAGGACACAGGCATGAGCATCGGCGTACAGAGCGGTGAGGACACGGCGCCGTATCGCGAGCGGGTCGCCATCGTGACGGGCGGCGGCTCGGGCATCGGGCGGGCGACGGCGCTCCGTTTCGCGGCACGGGGCGCGCGCGTCCTGGTCGTGGGGCGCCGCGCTGAGCCTCTGGAGGAGACAGCCCGGCTCGGTGACGGCATCGCCGCCCTGGCGGCCGACGTCGGGCAGGACGCGGGCGCTCCGGCGGTGATCGGCCGCGCCCTGGAGTTGTGGGGGCGCGTCGACATCCTGGTGAACAACGCCGGGGCCTTCGCCGCCGCGCCGTTGCAGGACACGACGGCCGATCTGGTCGCGACGCTCTTCGCCACGAACGTGGGGGGGCCGACCTGGCTGGCTCAGGCGGCGCTGCCGCACCTGGCGGCCACGCGCGGCGCCATCGTCAACGTGTCGAGCACCTACGGACACAAGGCCACGGCCGGCGCCGCGCACTACGCCGCGAGCAAGGCGGCGCTGGAGCAGTTGACGCGCTGCTGGGCGCTCGAAGTGGCCCCGCGCGGCGTGCGCGTCAACGCGGTCGCCCCCGGCCCCACCGACACGCCGATTCTGGCGCGGGCGGGCCTGCCGGCGGAGGCCATCGCGGCGCTCAAGCGCACCGAAACCGCGCGCATTCCGCTGGGGCGGCGGGGCACGCCGGAGGATGTCGCCGTCTGGATCGTGGCCCTGGCCGACTCAACGGTCTGGGTCACGGGGCAGATAGTGGCGGTCGACGGCGGCTTGAGCACGACCTAATCAGGCGCGGCTATCGTCCATCGTGCGCCCCATCAGGCGCCCTCCCCGTCGCGAGGTATCCGGTACCACCCCTCGCCCATCTCGGCCCTCGGCGCCGTCCATTCCTCCTTGATGCACGCCGGGCAGCGGCCGGTCTTGCCCGCTCCCGTCGCCCCCTGCGCGTCGGGCGGGCGTCGCCCGGCGCGGAGTCGGCCGCGGTCGCCGACGGCGCCTGGGACGTGTTCTGGCTCCGCGCCGGTGTCTACCACATAGACATGATCAGGGCTTCGCGCAGCGCCATGGCGCTCCGCATCAAGAGTGAGACGACGCGACCGCCGTTAACCTGAGCGGCAAGGGCTGCCCTTGCCGCTCAGGTTAACGGCGGTCCAATCTCGCTAGCGCCGTGCCGACCGATTCATCCTTGATCCTGGGCCAGCGATGTAGACGTGGACAGGGGGCTGATAGGGGGGCTGACGCGGAAGCGCTCCCGATACTCGTGAGGCGCCACATGCAGCAGGCGCAGGAATGATCGGCGCATCACGTCGGCGCTGCCGAAGCCGCACGCGGCCGCGATCGCCGCGACAATTAGCGCCGCCCCTTCCAACTGCCGGCGCGCCGTCTCCACGCGCACCTGCTCGACGTAGCGCGCGGGCGTGACGCCGAACTCGTGCGCGAAGACGCGCGCGAAGTGGCGCGGGCTCACAGCGGCCTGCCGCGCTAGAGTCTCGACGTCGAGGCGCTTGTCGAGGTTGGTCAGTATCCACGCGTGCAGGTCGCGCAGGGGACGCCGCTCGGCGCCCTGGCGGGCCAGCACAGGGCTGAACTGGCTCTGGCCGCCCGGCCGGCGCAGGAAGAGCACCAACTCCCGGGCTATCTGGAGCGCGACATCCGTCCCGTGGTCCTCCTCCACCAGCGCCAGGGCCAGGTCCATGCCCGCCGTGACGCCCGCCGAGGTGTACACGTCGCCGTCCCGGATGTAGATAGGCTCGGCATCCACCCGTACGCGCGGGTAGTCGCGCGCTAGCAGGTCGCACCACTGCCAGTGCGTCACCGCGCGCCGGCCGTCGAGGAGGCCCGCCGCGGCCAGCGCGAAGGCGCCCGTGCAGACCGCGCCCAGGCGCCGCACCCGCGGCGCCCAGTCCCGCAGCCAGGCGAGGACCGCGGGGTCGAGCGCGCCCAGATCGCCTTCGACGCCCGCGCCGCCCACCACCAGCAGCGTGTCGACCGGCCCGCGCAGGTCGCGATAATACCCCTGCGCCGCCACGTCGAGCGCGCAGCTACTCGTCACCAGCGGCGCGCACCCCGTGGAGACAACCTCGACCCCATACCCCCCGCGCGCCGCCGGATCGCACCCCGGCCGGGCGCGGCCCGCGCGGCTGAAGATCTCGTAGGGGCCGACCAGGTCCAGCAGTTGGATCGGCGGCACGGCCAGGAAGACGATGCGGCGTGTCGGCACGCCAACCCCAGTGTCCATCACAATGTGCCCTCCCCACTCCCCCTCTAGTATGGCAGGAATCGTCGGAACTATGTCCTTGCCGCCGGGAGCGGGCCGCCCGATACTTCTTTATGTGCGATGGACGCGCGATTGTCCGCGTCGGAGGGTGGGAGGGCCGATGCGCTCGGCCGACGAGACCGTCGCGGACACCCCGGGGATCACAAGGAGGATTGAACCCATGCTCGATATGAAAGGCGCGTGCGAACGCTGCCATGTGGCGTTGCCGCCCGCATCCGAGGCGGCGATGATGTGCTCGTTCGAGTGTACCTTCTGCGCATCGTGCGCGACCGGGGCGCTGGCCGGCCGCTGCCCGAATTGCGGTGGCGAACTCGTCCGGCGTCCCAGGCGTCCGATCAGTCCCGGCCCCACGCCCGCTGCCGGGGCGGACTGAGGTAGGGTGTGACCGATGCGACAGGACGACGAGGGCGGCGGCACGCGCCCTCTGCGCAGGGCCGTGCAGGGGGCATCCACGCCGATCAGCGCGATGGCCCGGACGGACAACTGGGAGCGGAAGGGGCGGGGGATGTGGGAGCGTGCGGCGTGGCACGTCGCGGCGCTTGCGGGAGAGTTGGACGTCGCATTGGATGCCGACGCGATGGCCCTGTGCGACGTGCGCGATCTGCTGGCGCTGCGGGCATGCCTGCGCTATCACCTCCGGCAGGGGGCGCGACGCCGACTTTGGCCGGGCCGTCGCCACCCCGCGTGCGCACAGGCGCATACCCTGCTCCGCGCCTGCACGCGGGCGACGGGGACCTGGGCGCGGCTACGATCACTGGTCGGCCACCGTCGGCCGCCGGCGACGCATGCTCCATTCATAGATTAGACAAGGGGGGATCGCCATGACACAGCTACCGGCCATCGTCGACGAGGCGACGCTGACCGTCGGCATCCTGCTGTTCGACGAGGTCGAGGCGCTCGATTTCTGCGGCCCGTTCGAGGTGTTCTCGGTCGCTACGCGGGCGGCGCAGCGCCGCCCGGGCGCGACGGCCCCGCCATTCCGCGTGCTCACGATCGCGGAGCGGGCGCGTCCCATCGCCGCGCGCGGAGGCCTCCTCGTGCAGCCGGGGGCGACCTTCGCGGACCATGCGCCCCTGGATGTCGCGATCGTGCCAGGTGGGGTGGTCACCCGGGAGCTGGAGAACCCGGCGGTCGCGGCGTGGTTGCGCCGTGTCAGCTCGCCGGCCCGGCTGACGGCCTCGGTCTGCACGGGGGCCTTCCTGTTGGCGCAGGCCGGGCTGCTGGAAGGCCGGCAGGCGACGACGCACTGGGAGGACATCGACGCGTTCGAGGCGCGCTACCCCCAGGTCGTCGTCCGGCGCGCCGTCCCCTGGGTCGACGAGGGGGCCGTCGTGACGTCGGCCGGCATCTCCGCCGGCATCGACATGAGCCTGCACCTCGTCGAGCGCCAGCGCGGCCGCGACCTGGCGCGGGCGACGGCGCGCCAGATGGAGTATTCCTGGGACGGGTAGCGTACGGCCCGCCCCGCGTGGCCCCCGCCACAGCGCCGATGATGCCCCGGCGGATGTCCCTATCCGACGCCGCACGACGGGGGCAGGGCGGGGTGGCGCTCGATGTTCCGGGCAACCGGGACGGTGGCGACATCCGGGAGCGAGCGGACCGGTGGTCGATGCGCGCGATCGTCGCCACCTGTCCGACGCCGACGGGACGCCACAGGCGCCAACGACGCGCTGTGGGCCGCGCCCTGTCGCTGATGCGGGGTCTCACCCCTCCCCGACCCCTCATGGGCCGAGATAGCGGCGCCGGATCTTGTCCAAGAGCCGCGTCAAGGCCGCGAGGTTGGCGGTATAGTACACCCGTTTCCCCAGCCGATGCTCCTCAACGAGGCCCGCACGGCGGAGTTCCTTGAGGTGATAGGACAGTTTCGAGGATGCGATATCCCCCAACTTGGCCTGGATATCGAGATAGGGGCAGAGCGCCGTGGGAAACTCCGGGTGGGGTGGCGAGTGGCAGGACGCGTCGTGCCCGCCGACCAGCAGATCGAGGATCTCCAGGCGCAGGGGATCGCTGAGCGCGATCGCCGTCCTCTCAAGTGTCGTGTCGTCCGTCTCCATACCCGGAGTATATCAGAATCCCCCTTGACGCTCCAATAAAAGTTGGTGTATCATACGGTCATTCCAAGAAAAGTTGAAAGGACTCGCTTATGACCGCATCCCACACCACCTCCGCATCGGGCGTCCTCCGCCGCCCCGGCTGGGCCCTCGTCCCGTTGGCCGTCGCCCAACTCATCGTTGCGCTCGACGCCTACATCGTGTTCGTCGTGTTCGTCGTGTTCGTCGTGTTCGTCGTGTTCGTCGCCCTGCCCGACATGGCGTCCCACCTGGGCTTTTCCCACCAGAACCTGCGGTGGGTCATCAGCGCGTACGCGGTGACCTACGATGCCAGTGGCGCCCGTTAGGATCATCCATGCCACTTCTCATCCTTGCACTGATGTTGTGTGTCTTCAGCTTCACCACCAACGAGTTCGCGATCGCAGGCATCCTGCCGAACGTGGCCACCGACCTAGCGGTGTCGATTCCTTCGGCCGGCCTCTTGGTGACGGCTTACGCGCTGGCTACGATTGTCGGTGGTCCGGTGCTCACCACCCTGACCGCCCGCATCGCCCGCAAGTCGCTGCTAGTGAGCCTCATTACGGTATCCGTTAGCGGGAATCTGATTGCGGTGGCAGCGCCGACCTATACCATTCTCCTCGTGGCGCGGGTGGTAAGCGGGCTAGTGGTGCCCACCTTCTTCGCTGTCGCGGTCGTCATAGCCGTCTCGATGGCCGCACCCGGCAAGCAGGCCTCCACCGTGGCGAAGCTGGCGCTCGGAATCAATCTGGGGATAATTCTCGGCGCACCTCTTGGGACCGTTATCGGTCAGAACGTCGGGTGGCGGGCGACGTTCTTGACCATTGCCGCGTTCAGCACCGTCGCCTTACTACTGGTGCTGCGGCTTGTGCCGGTCCAGCCCGCGGCCACAACAGGTTCGGCCGTCGCCGACCTCCGCGTGTTGCGGGACCGTAACGTCCAGCTCGCGATCGCCCTCACCGCCATTGGCAACGCCGGGATTCTCACCATCTTCATCTACATCGCCCCCCTGTTCACGCACGTCAGCGGGTTCGCCAGTGGCACGGTCCCCGTGTTACTGCTGGTCTACGGCGTCGGCGCCACTGCGGGAAATTTCATCGGCGGATGGTTGTCGGACCGCGCCCTGCTGCCATCGCTGATCGGTCTCCTGAGCGTCCTGGCAGGCGCCTTGGTGCTGTTCTGGCTCGTCAGCGGAAATCAGGTGCTGACGGCCATCATGACCTTTGTCAGCGGTGCGCTGGCGTTCGCGATCATCCCGGGCATGCAGACACGGGTCCTGGCTACCGCCAGTGCGGCGCCGACGCTCGCCATCGCGGTGAACGCCTCCGGCTTTCAGCTCGCCGCCGCCTTCGCGGCGTGGCTGGGCGGTCGTGTCATCGATGGCGGACTGGGCCTCCGGTCGCTGTATCTCGTCGGCGCGCTGGTCACCGTCACCGGCGTCCTCGTGGCGCTCTATTCCTGGCGGCGTGACCGCGGGCTCACCGAGATGTCCCGCGTTCCGTGAAACCGCGGTGGCGGTTCTATGATCATGAGGCCGCGTTGAGGATGTCATTGTGCATGGCGGCGCCGACGGGTTCGGCGAAGCACTCGAGGCTGCAACGCGGCCATCACCTTACCGCACAGCTTACGTTCGAGCCAATCCTTGTTGAACGGCGTGGGGACGGCCACGCGCAGCAGCTCCCCCTCCCGATCAGGGCCGCAGGTCATAGCTGTTGGTGCGCTGACGGCCGCGGGCGTTGATGTGGGTCATGACGCGCAGGAAGCCCACGGGTCTCTCCGGCGCCGCGTCGTCGTCGACACCCGGCTACTGCGCCGTCGCCCCCCCGTCGACCCCCAGCGCCTGACCAGTGATGAACGACGCGCCGTCCGAGGTGAGGTAGAGCACGGCCGTCGCCACCTCGTCGGGCAGGCCGATGCGCCCGACCGGATGGGCCGGCCCCATCACCTGCCGATAGGTCTCGATGCTGCCGAAGGCCTGCTCGCCCATTGGCGTCTCGATGGAGCCAGGGCTGACCGCGTTGACCCGAATGCCCTGCGTGGCGTACTCGAGCGCGGCCGCTCTTGTGAGGCCCACGACACCGTGCTTGGCGGCGGCGTAGGCGGCCATGTTGGGCAGGCCGACGTGCCCCAGACTCGAGGCGGTGTTGACGATCGCCCCACCGCCTGTGGCGATCATGGCGGGGATCTCGTACTTCAGGCAGAGCCACACGCCCATGAGGTTGCTGGCGATGGTGTCGGCGAAACCGTCCGCGGACAGGTCCGTGAGCGGGCCGAACCGCGCCGGGGCGCCGGCATTGTTGAAGGCGGCGTCGAGCCGGCCGTAGGTCGCGACCGTCGCCTCGACGAGCGCCTTGACCGCGGCCTCACTGGTCACGTCGGTCGCCACGAAGGTCGCCGCGCCGCCAGCGGCGCGGATCTGGCGCACCGTCTCCTCGCCCGCGTCGGCGCGCCGTCCCGCGATCACGACCTTGGCCCCCGCCTGAGCGAAGGCCAGGGCCGTGGCCCGGCCGATCCCCGAGCCGCCTCCTGTGACGAGAGCGGCCTTACCGCTAAATCCGTCCGCTTGTGCCATGTCTTTCTCCTTCTCCTCGTCTACCCATAGCCCAGTCACTCGTCGTGCCCGCGTTGGCGGGTCACACGAGGTAAACGCCCCGACGGCCGCAAACGTGAGGTCACGAGATCGAGAGAATCGACGACAGCGCGCACCCCACCACAAGCGAGGATGCGTGCTGGATCACGAAGAGAATCGTGACGGAGCATGAAGGGATGTGGCACACTACATCAGCGTCATGTGATTTGGAAAAGCGTCTTCCCAGATGTCCTCAACGGTTGAGCGGTCCGCGTGACCGTCATGAGCGGGACCACGCGCTCGCCGCTCGCGCGGCGTAGTCGGCAAACGATGTCGCCGGCCGGCCGCTGACCCGCGCGACGACGTCCGTCACGCGTGCCCCAAACCCGTCGCGTATCGCCTCCTGGTCGCCAACCACCATCGCCGCGTAGTCGGCAGGAATGCCCGCCCCCCGCAGGATGTGCATCACCTCGTCGGAGGAGATGTTGCGGTGTGTGATGGTGCGGCCCGTGACCGCGCTGATGACCGCGGCCGCCTCCGCGAAGGTGAGCGCTGCGGGGCCGGTGATCGCGTATGTGGCTGTGGCGTGGCCGCCCTCGGTCAGTGCGGCCGCGGCGACGGCCGCGATGTCGTCAGCATCTATGAAGGCGGCCGCCCCGTCGCCGGTTGCCGTCACCACCAGGTCGGCCTGGAGGATCCCGGGCAGCAGGAAGGCTTCGGAGAAGTTCTGGGCGAAGCCGCTCGGCCGCAGGATGGTCCACTCCAACCCCGATGCCATGACCAGGCGCTCCAGCTTGCGTCGCCCGGACTCGGGGCCTTCGTGGGGGAACTCGACGCCCAGCGACGACAAGGCGACCAGCCTGGTCACACCTGCCTGCTCGGCGCGAGCGAGAAACGGGCCGATCACGGCTGTGGGATCCTCCACCAACTCGGGACCGACGAGGTAGACAGCGTCGACCCCGGCCAGCGCGGGCCCGTGGGTAGCGGGCCGGTCCCAGTCGAACAACGTGCGGCCCTCGCCGGGCTGTCGGCTGGCCGCGCGGACGTTCACGCCGCGGGCGTTCAGCTGTGGGACCAAGCGGCGACCGGTCTTGCCGGTGGCGCCGAGAACGAGTACAGTGTCAGGCATAGGTTCCTCCTCATCGGGTGGGGCAGCAGAACGTTTCATAAGCAGCATACGGCCTTTTTCCGCGCTTTTGAATGGGTGAAAAGCTCAAATATATGTTCGAGCGTCTTGATTCCCGCTTCGACGTCCTGACGCAGGTCCTCGAGGCCGTTCACTTGGGCAGCGTGTTGTCGTCTCGGACTGAGCTCAGAGCACCGTGGGCGTTGCACTTTGGAGAGACCGGACGCCGGGCTGGCTTTCACGTCGTGGTCACGGGAAAGTGCTGGGCCAGTGTGGACAGCGCCGGGGAGCACGTCGCGCTCGGCCCAGGCGATATCGTCGTTTTCCCTCACGGAACAGGACACACGCTAGGGGATCATCCAGCCACGCCAGCCGTCGAGTTCGGGGAGCTGGTCGACGGCCTGTCGCCGGGCGACCGGGTCACCCTGGCATCCGGCGGCAACGGCGATCCGACGAGCCTGCTGTGTGGGTCGTATTCCTTTGCGGCTGACGGAGCGAATCCCTTGCTGCGCGGCCTGCCCCACGTGCTCCACGTCCCCGCCGATCAGACTCGGGGCGGCGCTCTGGAGGCGGCAGTCCACTTGCTGGCCGCCGAGGTCGGCGATATCGACTCTGGCTCGGCCCTGGTCGTCGACCGGCTCGTCGACCTCCTGTTCGTCTACGCCCTTCGGACGTGGCTCAGTCAGCAGGACGACGCCAGTGTACGCAGCTGGTTCGGCGCCCTGCGGGACCCGGTGGTGGGACCGGCCATCCAGGCTGTCCACGACGATCCCGCCCACGCCTGGACGGTGGCGGCCTTGGCGCGGCGCTCCGGGTTGTCGCGGGCTGCCTTCGTCCGCCGGTTCCGCCAAGCTGTCGGAGAGCCCCCGCTCGCCTACGTGACCCGCTGGCGCATGACGACGGCGGCAGACCTACTCGAGCAGGGCGAGCGCATCGCCAACGTGGCCCACAAGGTTGGCTACGACAACGAATTCGCCTTCGCCAAGGCGTTCAAGCGCGTCCGTGGTGTGGCGCCTGGTCAACTCCGCCCTCGCCACGCCAGGTGATGGCGCGCGGAGGAGCAGCGACCATGTGAAGGCGAGTTCGAACTGGTCGTGCGGCAAGCAAAGCTGGCATCCCGTCCCTCGACGATGCCAGGCTTGATTGACGACAATCCGGGCCGTGGGACGGCCAGCGGCGGCGGAGTACACTGAGTACTGGGAACAGATCGCATGAAAGGCGACGACCTATGAAGCTTGACTATGAGATGACATATCGCGAATCGATCGAAGGGCCGCTCGCGCCGACCACGGGCGCGCCCTTAGGGGAACGTCTGTGCTGGAAGATAGCCGCCGGCACACTCAGCGGACCCCGCATCAACGCCACGATCGCACTGCCGGGGATGGACTGGATGCGTCTGGGGCCGGATGGCATCCGGCGCCAAGATCTGCGGGTCCAGCTCCTCACGGACGACGCGGTCCCGATCCTGCTCCATTACGACAGCGGTCTGATCCGGCCGACCGATACGTTCCTGGATGCGCTGGCCAACGGCCATGAAATAGCCTGGGCGGATCAGTACATGCGCATGGTCCCCGTCTTCGAGGTCGGTGTGGAACACTATGCGTGGCTCAACCAAAGTCTCTTCATGGCCGAGGGTCGGCTGGCGGGCCCGAAAGAAATCGAATACGCGATCTATCGCGTGGACTAGGGCAACGCGAGAAGCGATGAGAAGCGGCGGCGCTGCTCGCGCGCAGCCCACGGCCGCTCGATCGGGGGCCAGTCTTGTCGGTTGTCGTGGACGGTGCGGGGATGGCGCCCATATGTGTCGGCTTGATTGCTCTGTGACTCTATGGTACGGATTCGTGACGCTGAGCGACACGGCGACGGGGCTGTGGCGCTTGCTGTATGACCCAATCCATGGCTATCGTCGCGTCGTCGTCAGGCGCTCATGGGCGCGCGCGACGCCGCTCACATCTCCCAACGCGCGGTGCAGGACGAGGCTCTCGTCGTAGAGCGCCGCCGCCCGCGCGTCGTCCCCCAGCCCCCCGGCCACATCCCCCAGGCCCAGCAGCACGAAGGCGCGGCCGCCCTTATCCCTCAACTCGTCGTACAACGTCAGGCTCTCCTCGTACAGGCGGACGGCATCTGCCCACGCGCCGCGTCGGCGCGCCATGAGGCCGAGATTGGCGCGCATGTAGGCGACCCCCCGGCTATCGTCGAGCGTGCGATACACTGCCAAGCTCTCCCCATACAACGCGGTCGCGCCCGCCTCATCTCCCTGATGGCGGGCGATGTGCCCGAGATTGGCGAGCGCCAAGGCCACGCCCGCGCGGTCTCCCATCGCGTGGCCCAGGGCGAGGCTCTCCTGGGCCAGGGGGGCCGCGCGCCCATCGTCGCCTTGCTTGCGCAGGACACCGGCCAGACCGCCCAGGGCGGCGGCCACGCCCCGCCGGTCGTCGATCTCTCGGGAGAGCGCGCGGCTCTCCTCGAAGAGCATAAGGGCCCGCGCGTCGTCCCGCTGGCTATAGGCCAACGCTCCCGCCCCCCGCAGCGCCGCGGCGCGCACGGCCGCGGGGACGGGAGGGGCGGCGTGGCGGCCCGCGTCCAGGGCCGCGTCCAGCCACGCGCGCCCTTCGCTCAGGTACCCGCGTATCCACCAGAAGTGGGAGAGCAGCCCCGCGAGGCGCAGTCCCGTCGCGGCGTCGCCGCTCTCGCGCGCCCAGCGGAGCGTCGCGCGCAGGTTGTCGTGCTCGCGCTCCAGCCGATTCAACGGCGCGCCCCGGGCGGCGTCGCCCATACGCCCGGCCGTCGCCTCCGCCCACGTCAGGTAATAGGCCGCGTGTCGGCGACGGACCGCGGCGGCCTCGCCGCTCGCGGCCAGCCGTTCGGCGGCGTACTCGTGGATCGTCCCCAGCATGCCGATGCGCGGCTCCCCGTCGGGCCCCGCGCGCTGCCAGGCCAGGCTCACGTCGACCAGGGCCGCGAGTCCGTCCAGCACGGCGACCGACCCCGCCCCGCGAACGACGGGGCCGGCGCACACCGCCTCCGCGGCCTCCAGGGCGCAGTCCCCGGCGAAGACCGCGAGCCGGCGACACA
>JAABUO010007209.1_pt1 | contig 12712 bp, 10 predicted proteins | sample 5559291 | NCBI WGS metagenome assembly JAABUO01 (sample SAMN10711878, study PRJNA513372) | rock metagenome | isolation source: Antarctica rocks | place: Antarctica: Victoria Land, Finger Mt sud
AGCGCTTGTCGGCGGCGCGGCGATTTTGCGCCGAAAGCTGCCGATAGTCGGCCCGTTTTACTACGCCCCGCGTGGCCCGCTGCTGGCGGATTGGACCAATGAAGCCGCGCTGACGGCGCTGCTGGAGGCAATCAAAAAACGTGCGGCGGCGGACGGCGCGGCGTTTCTCAAAATTGACCCGGCGGTTCCCATTGAGCGCACCGAAGCCGCCGCGCTGCTGGCAAGGCACGGCTTCGCGCCGCCGCCCAGCTTTGACGCGCAGGGGTTCGGCGGCACCCAGCCGCGCTGCGTTATGCAGCTTGATCTCGCGGGGCGCACGGAAGCGGATTTGCTGGCGGCGTTCAAAGGGCAGGCGCGGCGCAATATCAAGCTATCCACCGAGAAGCACGGCGTGGAGGTCGTCAGCGACTTGACTCGTGATGACTTAATCGTCTTCAACGACTTGATGAAGATTACAGGTGAGCGCGACGGCTTCCGCCCGCGCCCGCTGTCCTATTTCCAGACGCTTTGGGACAATCTGGTCCCTGCCGGGTTGGCGAAGCTGTTTTTGACCCGTTATGAAGGCCAGACGCTTTCCGGCGCACTGTGCTTTGTGATTGGCGACAAGGCCTGGTATGTCTACGGCGCGTCATCCAACGAGCAGCGGAACGTCATGCCGAACTATGCGATGCAGTGGGCCATGATCCGTTGGGCTAGGGAAGCCGGCTGCACCTGGTACGATTTCCGAGGCGTCAGCCCCCGCCGCAAGGTGGAAGGCGAAGCGGCAGCAGAACTGGAAAAAGAAGACCATTTGCAGGGTCTCAATCGCTTCAAGGAAGGCTTCGGCACGCGCTACGTCGAGTACATCGGCGAGTTTGATTTAGTTTATAACAAGCCCGCCTATTGGCTCTACACGCAGGGCAAGCCTGCCGCGCAAAAGCTGGTGCGCCGCTTGAAACCGCGCTGACGCCCTGCAAACTCACGGGGCTTATCCCGATACTTAGAAAGACAATTCACGAGGAAGCAAGTTATGCCTCATGTTATGCCTCATGTCCTTTCGTCCGAAGGACGACGTTTCGTAGCAGATACGAAGTCATGCCGAAGGCATAGAGGAATTTATTCCCTCGCGCTTCTGGCGTCCTTGTCCCTGACACTCGCCCCAGCCCGTGCCGAAAAGAACCTCACGCGCCCGCCCGGAACAACCCGCTACGGCGCAATGGTCAGCGAGCTAAACAGTCTGCTGCGCTATGACCACTCTCATGCCAAGCGCATGAGCTTGACCAGCATCGGACGCTCGGTGTTGGGCCGCAATCTGTGGATGGTGACTTTAGGGACAGGCGCACCGAGGCGCGTCTTTTATTTGTGCCGTCAGCACGGGCATGAGCCGGCGTCTACCGAAGGCGCACTGGCGTTTATGACGGAGCTGGTCAAAGCGGACGACGACACGCCGCCGGCGAGTTACCTAAAAACAGTCACGGTGTACGTTGTCCCAATGGCGAACCCGGACGGCTCGGAAGCGTTTCTGAGGCACAACGCCCATGACGCAGATTTGAACCGGGACTGGATCAAGCGCACCCAGCCGGAGACGCGGGCGCTGTACGCAGAAATCAGCCGCCTGCACCCGGACTTGATGACGGACCAGCATGAGCTGTACCCGAATGACACGCGCCCGGATTTCACGGAAGTCGTGGCCGCCGGGAGCGGGGCCGCGCCGAGCGTCATTGCGACTGCGTTAGACGCACAGGCGGCGGTGTCGGGACTGATGCAGGCCGAAGGGTTTCCCGTCGTGAGCCACACAATTACGGACACGCATCCGGCGCGTCTAGCGCATCGCTTCAGCAGCATCAAGCTAGGTGTGCCTACGATCTTGTTTGAGACTAATCGCTTGACGGAGTCAGGCCGCACCGTGGCCGAACGCGCCGCCGCGCAGGAAGCGTTCATGCAGGCAATCCTGCGCTATGCCGCCGAAGGCCGTGAAGCGCTCCCGTCCGGGCAGCCTGTTTTGCCGCCGACGCCCTCGAAAGGCTCTGAGTGACTTCGCTATTACATGACGCCTGGATTTCGGTCAGCCGCAGTGCACTGAGGCACAACTTCGGCGCGGTGCAGACGCTTGTCGGGCCGGATGTGACCGTGATGGCGGTTGTCAAGGCCAATGCGTTCGGGCATGGGGCGGGGGAAACGGCGCAGGTATTTCAGGACGCAGGCGCGAGCTTTTTTGCCGTGACGACTCCGGATGAAGCGCTGGAACTGCGGGACGCGGGCATCACCGGGCGTATTCTCGTTTTCCTGCCGCCGCTTCCCGAACAAATTGATGTTCTCGTTCAAGCGGGCTGCGACCTGACCGTCTGCGACAGCGCCAATATCATAGCCATTGCAGAAGCTGCACAAAAACTGAGCCTGACTGCATCGGTGCAGCTCAAAATAGATACGGGAATGGGGCGGCTCGGCGTTCTGCCGGGGGACGCGCTAGACCTTTCTCGGCAAGTTGCGGCTGGTTCAAGCCTGCGCTTTGCCGGCATTTACACGCATTTCGCACAGGCACTCGAAAAAGACGAGGCGGCAACTCGCAGTCAATTTGCGCTGTTCCAAAAAGTGCTGACCGAACTGGAACACGCAAAGATTGACGTGGGCCTGCGGCACTGTGCGAACTCGGCGGCTCTGGTGCGGTTCCCGGAGATGCGTCTCGACGCTGTCCGGCCCGGCACGATTTTGTACGGGCAGTACCCGTCGGCCGCCGTACCCCGCACACTCATGCTTCAAGACACCTGGCGAATGCAGGCGCGGATTGTCAGCGTCCGCGACGTGCCTGCCGGCAGCGCCATTGGCTACGGCGGCGAGTTTCGGACCCGGCGGGTTTCTAAGCTCGCTGTTCTGCCGGTTGGCTACGCTGACGGCTTTACAACGGCTCCGGCAAGCGGGTCACGCGGCTGGCGCGGCTTGAAAAGTTTGCTGCGGCCCGCGCCAATTACGGTCACGGTGCGCGGCAAACGCGCTCCGGTGGTAGGCCGGGTGGCGATGCAGACCTGCGTGGTGGATGTCACGGACATTCCCGGCGTCACTGCCGGAGAAGTCGCTATTGTTCCCATTCGGCGCTTGATGGCAAGCGCCCGCCTGCCGCGTGTTTTCGTTGACCGACTGGACGAGCCGTCCTGATGCGAATCGCCTGGACAATCTGTCTGCTTCTCGCTGCCGCATCCGTTCGGGCCGCTTCGCCTGTCCCTGTCACGACCTATGCTCAGATGACGGCGCGGCTTCAAGCCGACGCCGCCCATTCGCCGCTGATGCGCGTGGTCTCGCTCGGCAAATCGGCGGGCGGCAAGCGCGACCTCTGGCTGGCGCGTCTGGCGGACCCGGCGGCAGACCCGGCGAAAACTACGCGCCTGCTGGTCTTGTGCCGTCAGCACGGCGATGAGCCGGCGTCCACGGAAGCCCTGCTGCATCTCATTCACAGCCTCGCCTCCGGCGGCGACCCGGCGCTTGGCTCCGAACTCGCGCATGTCACGCTGTACATCATTCCCATGGTGAACCCCGACGGGGCCGGGGCCGGAACACGCCTCAATGGAGTGGGAGCGGACCTGAACCGTGATTGGGGGCTGTTCACGCAGCCGGAAACGCGGGAAGTCGCAAACGCGGCAAAGCTGATCCACCCCGCGCTGATTGTAGACGCCCATAACTGGGACGGCGACGATGAATACAACGCCGACTGCATTGAAATCCCGCGTGAGATGGAAACGGATGCCGGCAAAGCCACACATCAAATGCAGCAGCAGGCCCTGCGCGACCTCGCCGCCTGCGGCTACGCCGTGCATCCGACGGCGTGGGGCGCTGACAGCAATCCGCATCTGGCCCATCGCTGGTTCACGCACCAGAACATCCCGAGCCTGCTGGTCGAGACCCACTCCGGCTCTCCCGCAAACCGCACCGATTTTGAGCGGCGCGAAGGCATGTATACGGCGTTGATCCACAGCCTGGCCCGGCACTACGCTGCGCCCTGGATGGGCAGTTCCTTCGAGACGCGGGAAGCAATGCTGTTTTCCCTGCCGTCTTTGCCTAAAGCCATGGGCCGCGTCGCCGCACTTCCAAAACACCCTTTTCCGTGGCTCTGGGCGTTTGGCCTCTACGGCCTGGCGCTCTGGGGACTGAGCCTGCGCCGGACGGAAACCAACACGCCGGACCGAGTCGGCAGAGCGCCGCGCCAAACCGGCCGCTACTCCTACCCGAAGAAGCATCCACGGAGCGCGGCTGAAGCGAATCAGCGCGAAACAAAAGTCCCATGCGCTTATTCTACTCGCCTTCATCTTGACAGCCGCCATCAGGGTAGGTATAATGGGCAGCATTAGGGTTAGAACGGGCGAGTAACTCAGTGGCTAGAGTGCTTCCTTTACACGGAAGAGGTCGGGGGTTCGAATCCCTCCTCGCCTATCAGCATCACCCAAAATGCTTGCTGCCTCTTGCATTTCTGCAAGGCAGCAGGTATAATGAGCCTGTTCAACACAATGCCGCCTTAGCTCAGCCTGGTAGAGCACTCGACTGAAAATTGAGGTGTCGCTGGTTCAAGTCCGGCAGGCGGCATTTTTCCCCTTTACGCTATTGATACGTTGTGGATTGGAAACGGATGTCCAGCACAAGCCGTGCCTGCATTTGCGGGCAAATTATCCCCTTTACCTGTGTGATTGAGGGCAAGCGGCGAAACCTCAAAAACAGGAAGTTCTGTTTGACGTGTTCACCGTTTGGCTTGCATAACACACGCGATATTTCTTTGCCTCGCCCCGACCCAATGGAGCGGTTCCGGCGGTATCAGGAGAAAGAGCGGCGGGAACGGAAAACTAGGCTGGTGGAGCTGCTTGGCGGCCAATGCCTTGCCTGCGGCTACCGGAAGTGCATTGCGGCACTTGAGTTCCACCACCGTGATCCTGCTCAAAAAAGCTTTCCGCTCAGCAAAGAGAACCTTCTCCAAAAGTGGCCTCTTGTTCTCGCCGAAGCGGAGAAGTGCGACTTGTACTGTGCCAATTGCCACCGCGAACTGGAAGAAGCGCTGCGCGGAGGACAACCAGCAGAGAACGAATAGCGTGCGGGTCTTTCCTCGCCTTTGAAGATGTTTTAGTCTGTCGGCTCCCAAACTATGGCATCCGAACTGCGGGCTTTTCCCATTGTCGGTCATCGCGGCGCTCCGTTTTTGGAGCCGCCGGGCAACACGCTGGTGTCCCTGCGCCGGGCGGTGGAGGCCGGGGCGCTGATGCTGGAAGTGGACGTCCGGCGCACCCGCGACGATGTTCTCATCTTAGACCACGAGAACGTGCATCTGCTGGACGGCGTGGAAGTGCCGCTCCGGGACCGCAGCTTTTCGCAGTGGCGTCAGCATGGCGGCGACTGGGGCACGGCGCTCGTGACCCTGGAAGACGCCCTGGCCTTTGCGATGGACGCACAAGTCGGCCTGATGCTGGACTTCAAAGAGCCCGGCACCGAGGGCATGATTGCCCGCGCCGTTCGTAAATCCCGTTTTCCCCTGTCGTCGCTTCTGGTCGCCGGGGCCGGTGAAACCAGCCGCCGCATCCTGCGCGGCCTCGACCCACGCATTCCCCTGAGCCTGACCCTGGACATGGACGACGGCCAGCTCATCACGTCCCGCCTGCTGCTGGAACTGGACACCGAGGCCGTTACCTGGCATCACCGCCTGCTGACCCCGCAGCTTGTCGAAATCTTGCACCGCCGCGACATTCTCGTTTACGCCTGGACCGTAGATTTGACTGAAGACATGCGCCGGATGATTGAAGTTTGCCGCGTAGACGGCATCATCACCAACAGCCCGGACCTGCTCAAATCTATTATTGGCTGACCTCTTTTCTTCCTCTTCCAAACTATTTTCGCGTCTTTGTTCGCTTTTCCGCGCCTGCGTCCATACTCACTTTGAAAGAGCCTTTCGCATGGGGACAAGCAATGCAGGACGATCAACTACTTACCCAATACGCCCGCACCGGCTCCGACGCCGCCTTTTCGCATCTTGTCGCCCGGCACCTGCCGCTGGTCTACCGCACCTGCCGCCGCGAGCTTGGCTCGGACGCTCTGGCGGAAGACGCCGCCCAAGTCGTCTTCCTGCTGCTGGCCCGCAAAGCCAAAACCCTTCGCGTCGGCCCCAGCCTTGCCGGCTGGCTGTTCAGGGCCGCCCATTTTGTCGCCAAAGATGTCCGCAAGCAGGAAGCGCGTCGCCTGCGCCGGGAAGAAGCCGTCATGCAGGAATCCGTCCATTGGCAGACCACGCCCTTGTCCGATTGGGACAGCGTCGAGCCGCTTCTGAGCAACGCGCTTGCGTCGCTCAAACCAGCCGACCGCGAAGCCGTCCTGCTGCGCTTCTTCGAGGGCCACACCCTCGCCGAGACCGGCGCACTTCTGGGCCTGTCCGAAGACGCCGCCCGGATGCGCTGCGCTCGCACCATCGAAAAGCTACGCCGCTACCTAACGTTCCACGGTGCCGCCGTCACCGGTCTCGTCTTGACCGGCTTCCTGACCACCGAAGCCGCCCGCCCCGTTCCCGCCCATGCCGCCGCGATGATCACGCAGGGAGCGCTTCAAGCCATTTCCACCGGCCCCACCGCAAACGTCCTGCTGCTCTCGAAAGGAGTCTCTCAAACCATGAAAGTCATTAAGCTGAAATACGCGGCACTTGCCGCCACGGTTTTAGCCGTAGGGGGGCTTCCCTTTCGCTCACTGCCGCGCCTGCTTCAAGAACAAGCCCACCGATAATAGTCGGTCAAAACAGCAGCCAGCCTGCTCCGGGAGATCACTGGTCCAACCGGCAGCCACCTGTTTTGGAGTCGTTGATGCTGCCGGACCAAATACGGGGCCAAAGTGGAATGGCAGGGGGCGCTCCACATCAGCCAAATCCCAAGGGCAATTTACAAATCGCGACGTTTACCACGCCGTCAACATTTAAAGCAGTCTGCCAATTTTACACAGACAAATTGCTGCCGCCTGGCTCAAAGCCTCAAGCGTTGGGTGTTGAGGGCGACCTCAGCAAGCAAAGCGCATACACAATCGACGAGCATTCGGGTTTGTCGTCGGCGATGTTCAGCCAGCGGACGGCAGATTACAATGTGTCAGTGTCGGTCTACCGAGGAGGGCAGGACAAAGTGACTTCCGTGACACTCATCTATAGCCAAAGCTGAACGAACAGCCCCCGCCCTGAAGGGCAGGTCTGAAGGCCTGCGGCCCATCGGTCTGCGACCGAAGATGCTGTCGGCGTTGATCTTAATTATCTTCCGCCCGTAGGGCGGGCGGCGTCTGCGCCGCCAGACCTGCCATTCATGGCGGGGCCGCATCTGGTATTGTGCAATACCTATGCCGCCCCAAAAGTATATGCTTCGGGTACAATGGGCGCATGGGTTCGACATCTGCTGTCTGCTTGCTTGCCGTATATAGGCGTCCTGCTGCTCTCGAAAGGAGTATTGAAAGCCATGTGGATTAAAACTGCTTCAAGTTTAGCATTTGCCGCTGCGGCAATCTTTGCGGTTTCCCTTACAGCCACTTCCTTAGCGAAAGGCAATTTACGACCCAAAATCACGCAAGTCAGCAAGAAGACTTCTCACAAAGGCACTGCGCCAGATGATGCGCTTTCTCCTCTTGATGCAACTTTGGCAAAACGGGAGCAGCGCCTCAGCCATCTGACGTTTGGCTGGCAGATCAAGGACCAGAAAACTTCTTTGGTCAAGCCGTCAGACCAACAACATTCGTATACCTCGACGCAGACTTGGCAAATCGCGCGGGCGGGGGATGAGACGCTGGTAACAGGCACGAGACAGCAGGGTACATACTCCGGCGATTTTGTGCAGTATTATCAGGGGCAAGCCGGGATCATCGTGAATACTCGAAGCGACTTCAGCGGCCAATCCGTCATGGCAATGCCGCCGGTCGTTTGGGGCAGCACTGGCGACAGCATCCGCTACTGTGAGCCGTTTCAGACCGGCTTCAACTTAATGCCGGAGCATCTTGTTCTGCTGACGGGATTGAACCCGCTTGCCCTTTATAATGCTCAGTGGCAAGTCAAAGAAGCGACAGCGCTTACTTGGGTACTCGAAGCCAGTGCACCGCAAGGTTCTCATCCTTATCCCTCCACCACGGAAACGATTCATTTGACTCTTAGTCGGCGTCTTGGCGGCGCACCGGCTAAAATCGTCGTGACACAGGGGAATGCAGTATGGACCTACCAGGCGCTCGGCTACCAGCGTCGAGGCGCGGATTGGATTTGCGACAAGTTTTCGCTTGACCTTGAAGACCCCAACATACAAAAGAGGACGCAGATTTGGACACTGCAAGCAGTTAAGTCAACTTTGCCTCTTCCACCACTGCCGATCCCGCAAGACACCAGGCAAATGGTAACTGATTACCGGCTTGTCGGCCTCAACCTAACCACAGAAGAATATCTTGATTCAATCAATCAGCAGCCAAGCAAAGCCGTAATGTATGCGTGGCCCGGTCGCTTTCCAGCGATCAATGAACTCCCGGCAATAAGGTATCACTAGCACTTCTGCAAAAACATTCCATCGGGTACAATGGGCGCATGGATTTTCGGCTTACGGATTCACGGTTTACTGTTCATGCGCTGGCTTCGGGGTCGTCCGGCAATGCGACGCTGCTGCGGGCGGGCGAGGTCTCGGTCCTGATTGACGCCGGGGTAGGGATGCGGAAGCTGGTGGCGGCGCTGGCAAGTCAAGGGCTGAAGCCGGGCGATTTGAGCGGGGCGGTCATTACGCATGAGCATAGCGACCATATTCAGAGCGCTCATGCCCTCTCGAAGCGCCACGGCGTTCCGCTGATTGCGTCGGAAAAGACGCTCACGGCGTTCTACAAGCGCAAGACGCAGACGCCGCATTTGATCCTGCCGGTGGGGGACAAGTGGCGTATTGGGGACCTGGAAATCGAGACGTTTTCCGTGCCGCATGACGCCGCCGACCCCGTCGGCGTCAATGTCGTTCACGCGCCGACCGGTCAGAAAGTCAGCCACTTGACGGATTTGGGCCATGTCACCGACACGGTGCGCCGAGCCATTCGCGGGGCGCACCTCTTGGTGCTGGAAGCAAACCACGATGTCCATCGGCTTGCCGGCGGCGAATACCCAGGCTACCTGAAGTCACGCATTTTGGGCGACCACGGGCATTTGTCCAACGAAGCCGCTGCCCAGCTCTTGTGTGAACACGCGCTGAATCACGGGCCGCACACGGTCTGGCTCGCGCACCTCTCTAAAGAAAACAACACCCCTAAGCTCGCCCTCGGCTACGCCAGAGCCACCGTCGCCGTCGAGACCAACTGCCCGGTTGTCTTCGATGTCGCCAAGCGCGATGCCCCGTCCGCCGTCTGGACCCCCGGCCACCGCTCCCTCCAGCTCAGCTTGTTCTAACCCCAATGAACAAAATAGCCCCTCGGCATATCCCATCGTCAGGCATATCTATCTGATGCCTAGAAACTGCACGCCGCCAAGGCTGATTTGCTGCTTGGTGTAGGGATTTGTTCCTTCAAAGTAGATCGAGGGAACTAACTGGCCGTGGATTTCAACTGCCTGGGCAGGCACTGTGGAAATAACGACATCGTCCATATCGTCTAAACACTCCATGACGGTCTGATGTGTCTGTCCGGTAAAACTTTCAAGCAGTGATTCCAAAACGCCGCCGGAAAGTGCGACAGCCAGTGCCCGGCTGGTGGCTTTATCCAGGGTTTTAACTGGAATGCGGACGCTCAATCCCTTGCTTCGGAACTGAGGCTGAACGCCGACCAGAACTTGATGTTCCGCTTCCTCCCTCAATGCCGTGAGAGAAGCTTTCGGCTCCATCTGCTGCTGGAAGTCCTGAGATGCATCCGCAGGTTTATCGGGCACACCCTGAAGCGGAGGGGTATCTTCTTGGTGCATCGCTCGGCGGATGGAGACCGGAACAGTCTCCCAGATGTTCTCAGTGAGGTCTTGCAGATTATCATCAGTCGTGAGGATTTGCCGCGTGAGCAGCGGCCCTCCGGCATCGGAGACGCTGATGCGGAGGCCGTAGAGGAGGGTCAGCGCATCTAAGACATTCTGAGTTGAAGCGTTGGCTAAACCGGCTACAGAGACCGGCTTGTCCTTCAAAGCCGGATCCACCACCGGCGGCCGACCCTTATGAATCAGTAGTCCGACGATGTCACCCAATGTTTTTGGGCCCGGCGCGTGCGGCAGAGTCGTTGCTTGTGGCTTCGGCAGTATGAGTGTGGGCTGCGGTTGGTCCAAATAGGTGGTTCTGCCGCTGCTGTAAAGGGAGCGGTAATAAAGTTGCGCCCTATCGGCCGGAACCGGAACCTGGATCAGCAATGCCGTATAGTCCCCATCTTTGCCTGTGAGTGCGGACTTAGGCGCGTAATCGAGGACGTCTATGGAGTCTTGAGACAAATTGATCGGTATTTGTACTACTCCATAAAGAAGCAACCGCGAGACTGTTTCCTTCTGATCCGGTGTCAACTCACCATAATAGAGTGATTTTGTTTGTGCCTTATGGAGTTCCGCTGGCGAGAGGGAGGCAAAAAAAGCAGCGGCAGCACCGCGCTGAGAATTATCTTCGCTTCTTTCATCAAACTGAGGAGCGAACCTGTCGAGCAGAGTAACAACGTCTGAGAATGCCAACCGACATTCTTCCAGCGTCACACAAGGCAGTTCTTTGGGATTTGTATAACGCTTAGTCAGCACGAAGACGCCATCCCGCTTCTGTACATCATAATCGTAGCTTGCAGCGACTTCTGTGACCGCCTGGGAAAGCGGGACGGCGGTCGCCAAATCCGGGGCATCTTTTTTCGCCAAACGCGGCACAAAAGGCACCCCTTCCGCAACAATGGCGACATGACCCTGTTCCGATAACGCATCAAGAGCATCTGAAAAGGACCTAGCTTGCGCCTCACTCAGATGAACCATTGGCTTCTGCTGAAGAGAAACAGGGACAGAGATAGGTGATGCAATGAGCGGCGATGATGCAAGTGGCATCGCCAAAACGACAGAAAGAGCAAGTGTTGCAAGACAACAGTTTTTCAATTTGAGAGCATCTCCCGCCTGAAGGCGTTTGCAAAGTAGCTGCACAAGAGGAAGTCGGATAAGTGATGTCCGGCTTCCTTCTTGATGGCAATCTTCTAGACAGAAATAGCTTACTGGTTGAACAAACACGTTGCCGTTGAAGTCGCGCTGCCTGAACCTCCGGCACTGGCTGACACCGAGAACGTCTGCGTAAACGCGTTTGGAAAGGTGTGAGACGCGGATGCTGCGGATGCTAAGACGGGGAGATTGCCCCCTCTAACGAGATAAGTTCTCGCAGCAGCGCCAATGTTAGCTGCATCAGTTGAGGCACTGCAAAGTGCTCTGCCGCTATTAGGATTTGTGACTGCTGCTGAGGCGGATACGTTAAACGTCAGCGAAAGCTGCGGAACCGGGCCTGTCCCCAGCCATTGATAGGTTACGATGTCTTGAGTAGCACCGAATGCGCCTGTATCAGCTGTCGAGCCGGAGCACGTCTCGGTAGCCTTAACTCCCTGTGCTAAACCGAAACTTGGGGTAATGCTATCATACCCCTGTGCACTGCTAGTAGCATTCCCGCTTACTGACAAGATGGGGGAACCGGGCGCATAATTGATGGTAGTGGACCATTCGGCTTTCGCTGGTCCAGCCAAAATAAATAAGCTTGCTAGTCCAAAGCCGATGAGGCCGAGCCGATGAGTTGACGGGCATAGTGGTCTCCAATCTTTCCGAGTCGAGAACAATGTTTAAAGCAATCTTCAAGGCAACGAGCGAACATCCAAACCATCAGGGTGATGCCTAAACAACTGGCGAGCCAGAGGGTAAACTCATTATAACATCTTTTTGATGATTTGTTTGCTGGCACACAAATTATTTCTTGCGTTTCTCTTCAGAGTTGCCATTGCACGATGCATGTGGCACCGAGGCGGCTTGTAGGCAGGAAAACCCTCACGCGGCGGCGAAACTGCGCCCATCAACACCGTGAGGGCACCATGACACCAATCGCTTCCGAAATCATCCATTGGGGCATTCTCGGCCCCGGCTCTATCGCCAATCGGTTCGCCAAAGGCTTGCAATCAGTTCCCGATGCGAAGCTGTACGCGGTCGGCTCCCGCACCCAAGAGAAAGCCGACGAGTTCGCAGACAAGTATGGCGCTCCCAAGCGCTATGGCAGCTACGAAGCCCTGGCGGAAGACCCCGACGTTCACGCCGTTTACATTGCGACTCCGCACCCGCAGCACAAAGATGCAATGCTAATGTGCCTGAACCACGGAAAAGCCGTGCTGTGCGAAAAGCCGTTCACGGTCAACGCCAAAGAAGCCGCCGAAGTAATAGACCTGGCCCGCGCCAAAGACTTGTTTCTGATGGAAGGCATGTGGGCCAGGTTCTTTCCCGGCATGGTCCGGGTGCGCGAGCTGCTCGCTTCGGGCGCTATCGGCGAAGCGCGGATGCTGCAAGCCGACTTCGGGTTCCGCACGGACGTGAACCCGGAAGGCCGCTTGTTCAACCCGGCGCTTGCCGGAGGCAGCCTGCTGGACGTTGGGGTGTATCCGATTTCGCTGGCGTCGATGATTTTCGGCACTCCTACCGATGTCTCCGGCCTCGCGCAGATGGGCGAAACCGGCGTGGACGAGATGGCCGCCGTTTCGCTGAAATACGCGCAGGGTCAGCTTGCCTCCATTGTGACCGGCGTTCGGATTAATACGCCGTCGGAAGCCG
>JAABUO010007210.1_pt1 | contig 12711 bp, 14 predicted proteins | sample 5559291 | NCBI WGS metagenome assembly JAABUO01 (sample SAMN10711878, study PRJNA513372) | rock metagenome | isolation source: Antarctica rocks | place: Antarctica: Victoria Land, Finger Mt sud
GGCGTGTGCACCGTCGCGGCGGCCTCCTCCGCGCGCAGGTCGTCTGTTTGTGCCCTGATGTCGTGCGCCGCCCTGCCGCGCACGCGCGCCGCTCGTCGCCCTTGGGCGGCTGGCGAGACCTGCTCGACAGGCTGTGCCGGCCGCCTCAGCACTTTCAGCACGTCTGTGTGACTTGGAGTACGCAAGAATTTCCTGAGCGAGACTGGGTCGCACCTCATGCCATCCCCATACGTGGCCCGGTGCACGTTGCTGTCGGCGAGCTGTGCGCACTCCATCCTGCACAGAGCACCGTCAGTCCGCCGCCCTCGATACTCTCAGCGTTGGACGGCAAAGCGGGCGCAAGGACTTTGTCACTGGTGCGAGCCTCGCGCCTCATGGGCAGCCCACCAGGCCGACTCGCTGCGGCGCACGAGCGCGACGAGGCTGTGCTTGATGCCCTCCAGCGCGCGGTGCGTGGCCGACTGCGGCAGCAGCAGCACCGCCGTCGTGAGGCTGATGACCACGCCGCTCAGGATGCCGCTGATGCGCGCGACCATGACCTCCAGGTCACCTGCCGCTCCGCGCGCCCTGTTTCATCACCGACCCTTCACGTTATGTTTATGTTGGTCTCTTGCGCTCAGCGTCACTCGGCACGCACGGCGGCGGCACGGCAGCACGCTGATGCTGCTGCTGACCACCCCACGGTCCCAGCATGGCGCCGTCCTGCCTCGCTAGGTAAACCAACAGCACGCAACGCCGCAGGTGGCGCGTTTGGTCGGTCTTCACATCCCCTGCAGCAGCAGCAGCAGCATGCTTGTCTTGAGTGCGAAGAGCGGTGCGCATAGGGGAGCTCGCGCACCCAAAACGGTCTGGGAGCCAAAGGCGACCAAGAGGAACGTGAAGCTGTAAAGTTTGGGCGTTGTTTCCAGCTTCGCCACGCGCCATGCGACGACAGTGCTGACCAGCGAGGCGGTAAATAGTGTCACGGCAAGCAAGAAGTACATCAGCTGTTGCTGGTCGTCTGCAAACAGGCTCCTGCGAAACAGCGCGCACACGTCACATGGACTCCGTCTCTGGGAGAGCGGAACTTGACACACAGAGCGCCACAAATATGAGTGCAGTCCAAGGTATGCTTGGAGTGTAGGTTGGGACGCACTTGTAGCCGACGTAGGCACCAAAGCCAGACGTGCCGCCAAGGACTGTGCCGATTGTGCGGTCCACAGCCACCCGTGCGAGCTTGCCGACCACCGGTGCTGCGACCACCTGCGGCAGCGCGCGTTGAACGCAGCGCCTGGCACAGCAGCTGCCCAGGCTCTGCAATTGAAGGCAGCACAGGGCCCACACCACACAGGTGACGCCCGCTGCGCGCGTTGCGTCCATGACTAGCTTCTGAAATGTGGCATTCTCTGCGCAAGCACGCCGCCTGTGTCATCTGCTCATCACCCAAGCTACAAGGGTACCGCAGAGCGGCCTAGGAGCAGAGGCAAAGAATGCATCATTAATCCATAATGTACGGGTGCGAGGCTGTCGGGGGGGCTGGTTGAGCGCAGGCGCGCACCGCCCACAAGCGGAAGTATGACGCCGAAGCCTAGGAACATGGTGAGCGCGACAGAGCACCCCGTGCGCAAACCTCGCTGCACCTCCTCCGTGAGCAGCGGGCGTCGCGTCCCCTCTTTCCTGCCCATCCTGGGCTTCTGCAGCACAAGAAGTGCAAGCCTACGTTTGTTGCATTGCACTCACGCACAGAAGCAAGCACTTGTTCCCAAACGCACCCCCGAACTCCGCATCACTTACACATGCGCGGCTGTCATGCGCAAATCTAGACCGCCCTCCACACTGCAAAAGACTCTAGCGGCACTCACTCACACCATATCCTGACATATCAGGCCAGAGGCAAGGCAAAGCCTGCAACAGTAACCTAAAGTAGGCCCAAAGCAGACAAGTCTTCTGAGTCAGAAGTTCTGACACGGGCACTCGGGAGCTAAGTGCCAGAGTCTTGCCCAGGCCCAGGCACGAGCCAATTTCGCTACGACCTCTACAAGTTGGACCGCAAGCGCCATAGCCATCACCAAACTCCAGCACCTGTATGCCTGAACAGCAACGTGATAGCTTGTGAACCGCAGTAGTCTTCACCAGCCTTACCGCACAGCAGGGGTCATACGCTGTGTGCAGAGATGCTGTTCTTTGGTATTACTGCACTAGGCCAATCAACAAGATGCCGTGCCGGCACTTCTGAGATCACGCAGACGCTGTGATATGCGGTAGCAGCTGCTGGCAATGCCGCAGCAGCACGTACCTTCGGCCAGGACTGCTGAGACAGAGGCACGCTGGCTGGCAACGCTCACAGAAGTGCGACGTCAAGCAGCGCGCGTCGCAGAGGCCGCCGGCGTGCAGGCGCGCCGCGCGCTCACAACACACTCAGCGCCTGGCCCTTAAGCCAAGGCATACGTATGCGCCGTGCCTGGTGCAGCCGCTGGTCCTCTGCCGCGTGACAGTCACACGGGGGTGCAGGCGCCCGACACGGACGGCGTGTGGTTCGACGTGCGCGAGGGCCGCAACGTTGCGCCAGCAGAAGACTGCGTGGAGGCGTCGGGCGCCTGGCACGCTCAGCAGTGGCTGAACGCCTTCTGCGTGCTGGTGCGGGAACTTGGGGCGCGCGGGAGACCGGCTGCTTCAAGCATGCATGACAGCCTGGAGGCCTGTGCGTCTGAAAGCTGTGCTGGCACCCCTAGCATTTGCTAGGATTCGCTCCAGCATGGATGCCACTACAGCTTCAGGACGTGCCTGTCAGCTGAGGTTTGGATTTGTGCGAGTTACACCTGCATACCTGTGGATTTGTCCTTGGCTGCCGCCACTCTCTGACTGAGTGGACGCACCGGCAGTTCTTCCAACGGCCGGCAGAGCTCGGGAACGCAGTGCAGACAGACGACCTGCTGTTCTTCGTCCTCGGCGACGCGTACCAGGTGCGCCCCGCAGGACAGCGCATGCATGGATGCGGGCCCGGTGACCTGACTCATTCTGCCCTTCTCCATGCATGGCGCAGCGCTGCAGCAGATCTGCCGGTGCCTCCTTGCCGCGCGCACGCGCAGCAGGGGCCGTGCTGCACCGGCCCTGTGACCGGGCATGTGGCGCGGGCAGGGCGGGCCGGGGGGCCCGCTGCTGGTGCGGCGCAAGGGCGCGGCGCTGCCCGCCGAGCTCGACCTGGGCGGCGCGCTGTCCCCGCGCGTGGACTGGTGCTGGAGCACGCTGCTGAACCTGGTCATCCAGACCTCGTTCCAGCTCACCGTCGCCGCGTGCCGGCGCGCCCCCGCTGCAGCGCGCACTGTGCGCACCACGCACCCACTCGCGCATGCTGCGGGTTAAGTAGGCGGCAGTGCATGCCCGCGGTGACGACCGTCTCTTGCCCCCAGGCAGGCCTCTTGGGGCCCGCTTGAGACGGGATTCACCTAGTACATGTATGTGTCATGATACAGTGCAACAAGCAGCCCGCGCCCAGGACGCTTGCTGCTGCATGCAGGCGCGTCGACATCGCCGCGCTGGCGGATGCAGGCGGCAGGCTGCCGCCCGATGCGACGCGCGTGCTCAAAGCAGTCTACGCGTCGCCCATGCGCGTGCAGGCGCGGCCCCCACGATGGCGCAGTGGCAGCATGCGGCTGCATCTCCTGCCAACATGTGGATCAGGCTCACGCCACAGCACACACTCGAGCAGCAGCATCGCGGGCGCTCGCGCAGGTGAACCTGGAGGGCGGGCGCGGCGCGGCAGACCGGCCTGTGCCCGCGTACCCGGACCTGTGCTTCGCGGTGGAGGACTTTGATGACGCCTTCAGCTCGCTGGCGCGCCACCGGCGCGCCGGCAGCGCCCGTGGGGCAGTGCATGTCCGGTCGGCTGGCGGGCAGCGATGCATGCGGGGGCGTTCCACACCGCGGCTGGAGCCGCGGCCGCCATGCAGACGACGGCCGCCGTGTCTGCCGCCGCTCTGCGGGAGCCGCTGTTCAAGCGGCCGGTCATGTTGCGCAGACAACCTGCAGATGTTTTACTTGAAAAGATGACAACCGCGTCTGAGAGCATCCCGGGGCAGGTCCTGGCGGAGCCGGGCTGGTGCTACGTGGTGCTGCTGGCGGCGGTCGGCGGCATCGCGCTCTTCCTGCCCCCGCGGCGCAGCAGCGCGCCAGGCAACCAGCACGCCGCGGGCGGGCCCGCGTCGCAACCAGCCGACGCGCCTGCAGCCTCGGCGTCCGGACCCCAGCCGGATGCAGCGGCTGCGCAGGGGCGGGCGTCCGGCGCGGCAGGGAGTGGCGGCGGCGACGGCCAGAGCGGTGCCGGCGCCGCTGCAGGTCGCAGCGCCGCCGAAGACGGGCCGGCAACCCGGCCGGCAGCGGAGAGATCCAGTCCACCAGGCCCGCTTAGCGGCGTGGCGAGCGACCCTGCGGCAGACCTGGCAGAAGGCAGCGTGGAGCCTGGCGGCGCGGGCGCGCCAGCCGAAGCCGCCGTGGCGGGTGCGCTGCGCCGCTGGTCGATGGCCGACGATGATGGCAGCGGCGGCGGCGGTGCGCGCAGCGCTGGTGGCGCGCCGGGACGCGCCAGCCCTCCGCTCCAGCCTGCCGCGCCGCCGTCTGGGCAGCCTGGCGGGCGCGAGGCTGACGGGGCCGGGGCCGGCCGCCCGGAGGCCGACCGTGCGGCGTCGGTGCCGCTCTTCTCCGGCTTTGTCAGCTACGAGATGCTGGAGGCGGTAGTCGTGGAGGGCGGCCGCGGAGCCGTGCGGCGGGAGGCGGGAGCGCACTGGGTCAAGATGAAGGGCCCAGGTGCGGTACGGCTCAGTTGCACAGCCTGGCCGAGACGCTGTGAGCTCGGGCACTGACAAGCCGCGACCGGCGGCGCAGGCAACCAGGGCTATGCAGATGTCGCTGTGACCTGCCTGGTGCCTCGTGACACCGGCCACCTCGCGCCGCCGCCCCGCGCGCCCGCGGCCAACGGCGCTCTGTTCGCGCGCGCGCTGCGGGCTGCTACTGCTGTGGCACAGGGTGCGCACATGACCATGTGTACTTGCTCTAGCCGCATAGTAGAACTGGCAAGTACGCGCGCTTGCACAGACGCCAAGCCTACTCAGGTTTTGTTGCATGACGGTGCTTGCATGCTACAGGGCATTGCCGAAATAAGTGCGCCCTGTGTTTGCATCGCTTTGACTGGACCTGGGTCGTGGACGTGACATTGCTGGCATGCCCGTGCAGGCTTTGTACTGGGCAGCCGCAGAGCGCCGCAGCCTCCGCTGCAGATGCGCTGTGCGCTGATGCGCCTGAGCTTGCCGGTGCAGCTGCTGGCGGCCCAGGTGCTGCAGCTGCCGCTGTCGCCAGTAGCAGCAGCCGCCGATGCGCAGTAGGGCCTTTTGCCTATTGCATAGACACGCACATCGTTAAGGCAATTAGTGCAATAAAGAGAAGGTAGGAGGCCTCGGGCTGACCGCAACAGCTGTCTAGCCTGGTGCTAAAAGGGAAGCGCACACAAGCCCATCCCTTCAGCCAATACACGGCACTGGAGTGAAGGGGTGAAGTTGTCCAGGGCGATGCAAGCGCAAGACGGCCCAGCCGCGACGTGCAGCGGGCAGACCGTGCCTCGTGACAGCGTGCAGTACCGCCAGGTAGAGGCTGCCTGCAGAGCAGTTCTGTGGAGCGCAACCAAGCTCGCACCTCTTGCTAAGACAAGTCGCTTGGTGTGCAGTATTGCGACGAGACTGACCTGCCGTGCATCATGGCCCTGGTGGACAACGAGCTCAGCGAGCCGTACTCCATCTTCACATACAGGTGCTGAGCAGACAAGTGCGGAGTTGGGGCGCATGGTGGGTCGCGGGCTGTTCTGCGCAAGGCGTCCGCGCGCCGCAGGTACTTCTTGCACAGCTGGCCCAAGCTGTGCTTCCTGGCGCTTGACGGCGGCCACTGCTTCGGCACCGTGGTCTGCAAGATGGACGTGCACGGCGAGCTGCTGCGCGGCTATATCGCGATGCTGGTCGTCGAGCATGCCTACCGCGGCCTGGGCGTGGGTCCGCGGCCTGAACGAGCTTGCGCGGAGTGGCTGTTGACGGGCTTCCAGCTGCTGCAGGGGCTGAGTGTGAGGGTCTGCTGCGCAGGCACGCAGCTCGTGCGGCTGGCCATCCAGGAGATCGTTGCGGGCGGGGCAGACGAAGTGGTGCTCGAGGCGGAGGTGACCAACGGGGGAGCGCTCGCGCTGTACGAGGGGCTGGGCTTTCTGCGCGACAAGCGCCTGCTGCGGTGCGTTGCGGCCACGCCTTCCTGCGCCCCGCCTCCTGCGGCAGCCCACGCTGACTGCGCAGCACCCGGTGCAGGTATTACTTGAACGGCGCGGACGCGTTCCGGCTCAAGCTTATGCTGCCGCTGTCGCCAGAGCGCGCCGCTGCAGAGCAGCTGGCCGCCCTGTCCACTGGCCACCCGGGGGCAGGTGACGCGCAGCCCGAGCGACCGCCTGGGGTGGTCTGCTAGCTAGGGGTGGTGTGCTAGCTATAGCGTGTGAAGCGGACGTCCCATGTTGCCGTGTAGCCTGTGCCCTGGTGCCGCATGCCTGAAAGTGGACATGACACATCAAAGTATAGCCTGCAGAGTGCACTCAGCCTATCCAGCCTCAGCCAGGCACAGCAGACGTTGAGCATCTTAAATTTAGCTCAGGGTCTGCACATGCATGTACGCCATGCTACTGCATATATTTACGCCATGCTACACTGGCAAGCGTGTGTAATATTACAAGCGCGCCATCCACACTGCACAAATTTCTCTAGGCTGCAGCTCGCCTCTGCGCAGCCTCGCATGCCAGTAGATCTGAAAAGAGGTGCTATTAGGGTTACGTCTATTATAGTTGCACTTTCATTCTTATCACGTCTTGATTGCACACTGCTCACCGGCCCAGGTGAGGCCTGGCACTGCTGGCTGGGCCGGACACAGGAGCGTACTGCTTTTCCTGACGTATACAAGCGCAGGAGACCGGCTTTGACGCAAACATCCAGGGTGCATTGACGCACCCCCCGTGCTCCCAGTAGTCTGCAGAGAAAAAATTGTTTGAATTGCAGGAGGCAGCGCTGCAGTGCACCTTGCAATGGGCGCTGGGGTGGCGGCCGCTGCGCTGGTGCTGCCTGGATGTCTCAACAGGCATGTTGCGCCTCGGACACAGCGCTGCGCGCTGCCTCGGGCAAGGAAGCGTGCAGTCTGGCGGGCGCCTGCGCCACAATGTCAGGCCTGGGTGGGGTCCCTTGCGAGCCTTGGCAGAGTGATGCGCCGTTTTGTGTGGATGTTAGTGTGATTCCCGCGTGTTTGCGTCACGGTCTGGGTGCCAGCGTGTGCCTCCACACAGAGACCGTTCCTGCTGCGCACGCGGGTGCCGCTTTGCTTCGGCACTGCTCCTCCCGCCTCGTGTGGCAGGCTGTTTGTGCCACACAAGCCGCAGCACCTGAGCGAGGTCAGGCACGCGCAGGACCACGGTCGTGCGGCACGCTCTGCCGCGTGCAAGTCAGAGCAGGCGCCCGACTCAGGTCGGCAGCTGCCCGGCTGGCTACGCAACGCTGCCGGGGTGCGACCCGGACCTGGCGTGCGCTCGCTGCGCAGCCCACAGCGCCCTGCTTGCCAGCACCTCAAGCTGTGGGGTCGCTGTGCAGGTGGTCGCAGTGGCCGCGGTGGCCCTCGCGCTCCCGGCAGCAGCACGAGCGCGAGCCGTGCCCATGGAGCACCCGCAGCAGCCGGTGCCGCTCCCAGCCGGCTCACTTCAAGAGTTCTGTGTTCAACCCGTCAACAAGTACTAGTTAAGCCAGCCGTTCCACCTGCTGACACCTGTCTACCATCTGTCGTTCTGCATTTAACTCGTCAACAAGTGCAAGTCGAGTGTGTGCGCGTCACGCTGGTGAGGAGCGGCGCACTTGCTGTCACTTGTGCAACCGAGCAGGGTGAGTGCTGAGGCGGCCCGACAACAGGTGCCGGCGCGGATGGTGGAGGCCGTGCGCGCGCGCGTGCTCGACCCCGCAGCAGACCTGGCGCACAGCGCGGGGCGCGAGGGCGCGGCGGCCGGCGCGAGCGCGCAGCGCTGGGCGACCCTGTCCTGGGCAAAGACGCGGCACTGGGCAGCGGCCTCCTCTGAGGCTCTGGGCCAGCGCCTCAGCAGCAAGGTCTGATTGCCGACACACCTGTGATCAAGCACCCTCTGATAATTTACACAGGCAGCTTTTCTCTGGCTTCGCCGCACAATGCAGTGCGATTGGCTTCGTCCAGGTGCTATGCAAGTCCATCCGGATGTATGCCCAGCGGCTGTGGCGTCTGTTGCGCAGGAGGGGTTCTCAGCGGCGCACCACGCTAACGACGCCGGCACCACCGAAGCACACATCCGCGAGGCCGTCGCCACCCCGGCTTTCCGTATCGCAGGTGCGCCCCGGGTGCCGCTCGCCCCGCCACTGCTTTTGCCCGACCATGCCTGCTTCAGGGATGGCCGCGCTGCTCACCGGCTCATTGTGGAGCATCAGCTTGACGCCGCACCGTGTGGGGCGACAGCGACCGCGGCGGGCGTGGCGATGATGCTGGTCATCCTGCGCATGTCGATGCAGGACGTCCCTGTGCGCGTGCAGCGCGGCATCATGTGCGCCCTACTCCGCACTCGCGCGGCGCGCTGTGTTCCGGCGCACCCTGCCTGCAAGCAGCCGGCGTGTGGGGTGCTGGCAGTTTGCAGCCTGCTGGGCACAGGCCTCATCGCACTGCAGGGTCCAAACTGGCATGCTGCTGCACAGGCGACAGGACGCCGCCTGGCCTGCCACGCCAGGTGCTGTTCTCGCGGTGGCCCGGCCGGTGCACCATGTATAGAGACGCGACTGCCAAGGGGTCCCAGGGACTCGGACGACTGGAGCGATGCGGAGGGCGAAGTGCCCGCGCGCCCCGCGCGCGCGCGCGGCGCGTTCGATGGCTCGGCAGCCGGCGCGGCCTCTGCGCTCGCGGCGCGGGCGCGCGGCGTCACCGGCGCCCCTGCTCCCGGCGGGGCGGCGGCCAGCGGACCCCCAGGGCTGGTGTCGCAGGCGGCCAAGGACCGCGCTCTGGCCCTCATGGCCGCCAGCGCGCCAAGCGCTGCGCCGCAGCCCGGCTCGGCGCCCGCGGCACTGGCCGCTGCGCTCAAAGCTGCTGCAGCTGGCGGCCTAGCAGGCGCCAAGGGAGTGGCGGCCCCCGCCAGCGGAGGCCGCAGGAGCGGCGGGGCAGACAGCGGCGTCCCCGATGCGGTGGCTGTGCAGCTCGCTGAAGCAGCCGCGGCGCAGACCACCCAGGCAGCTCCGAGCCAAGCGGCCAGGGCCGCCCCGGCGCGGGCCGCCGCGGCTCCTGTTGTGCCCGGCGCCTCACCCGCGGCGCCGACGCGCAAGGCCACGGCTGCGTCGCCGGCTGTCGCGCCCGCAGCCGAGCTGCGGCCGTTCGATGCGCAGGCAGCCGAGGTGCGCAACGGCTGCACTGGGAGGCAGGCCTGCATGGCTGCTGTCATATTCCTGCTGCAAATGTGCCCACCCTGCAGGCTGTGCTGCCGAGTGCGCCCTGCTTCTTACAGGCTAGCGCATGACGTGCCGGCTCTCACAGGTGTTGTCGCCTTCCCTGGCGATGACGCGCCCGCAGCCGCCGCCCGCGCCTGCCGGGCGGCCTGTCCCGCCGGCCCCGCCGCCGCTGCCCCGCCGGCTGCCTCCGCTGAGCTGGCTGCAGCGCGGGGGCGCCGGGCGGCAGCCTGGCAAGACGGCGCAGGCGGCCGCGCCGCAGGCACCCGCGCCGGCCGCCACCGCGTTTGGCAGCTGGCTGCCCGGCAAGAGCGCCAAGCCGCCCGGCTCCAGCGCGGCGGCTGACGCCGGCGTGCCTGGGCAGCGCCCAGCTCGCGCTCCGGAGTCTGCGCAGCGCGCGCAGCCCGCGCAGGGCCTAGCGCCGGCGCGCGAGCCGGTGCGCGAGGCGCAGGCTGCGAGGGAGGCGCTGCGCGGGGGCGGCGCACCGCTGGTGGTGCTGCTCGGCGCCGCCGCCGCGGTGGCCTCTGCGCTCGAGCCGCTGTTCCAGGTGCAGCCCCGCGCGTCTCGTCGGGAGCGCCTTGCGGCGCCGTCTGAACACCCTGGGCTGCACCGGCGCGTCCGAGCTGTAGGTGTTCATGCGATCCTGGGAGTGCGGACGTGCGCTGCACCCACAAGGCCTGCCGGCTCGTACAAGGAATAGAAAGCGCCTGTCATAGGAAGCGCCACGGTCGCCGCGGCCCGCCTGACCACGGCAGCGTGCCCGCCGCAGGATCCGGCGCTGCGCGCCGCGGCGCGGCCGGCGGCGCCGGCGGCGCGCCTGCCGCGCTCGCCGCCGTCCGAGCAGGACCTGGCGCTGCTGGCCAAGTACGACATGTTCGGCCAGCTGCTGCAGGCGGCCGCGGCGGCGCCGCAGGCGCAGGTGCGCCCGCGGCGCTCTCCTTAGCGACTCTGGCCCGCTCTGCGGATAAGCGTGAGGTCAGCCGGCCTGCGCATGCGCTGGCGAGCCAGGACCTGACTTAAGGATAGGAGCGACGGCAAGCGCCGGTGTCACGCATGTGCCGCCGTGTGCAAAGCGCGCGTGGTGGCAGAGGAGGTGGCACTGCGCTGCACGCAGGCGCCGCGCTTCTCGCCGGTGCGCGCGCTGGTGCGCGCGGCGCCGCCGGCCGGCGCGCCGCGCCACGACTTCTTCGCGGACGTCATGCACGGGGTGCTGCGCAGCGGGCCGCCGGCCTCCTCAAAGTGCGCCCAGGCCGCTTTGCGCATGCGCTGGCTGCCAGCGCTTGGGGCCTCGTCCGCCGCGTGTCTCCCACTGCTGCGTGTGCCCACTGCCCCGTGTGGCCAGGGGCGCTGGGGCGCGGCGATGCTACGGCAGGAGGGCGCGGCAAGCACGTCTGCGGCGGTCGCCCACTCAGGCAGGTGCTTCGATCCGGCGGCGAGCGCTCTGAGCGGCTGGGGTGGGCGCAGGTACGACATGGTGTGGGACCTGCTGCACGCGGTGCGTGCGCCGGGCGCGGCGGGCGCCGGCCGGCGCTGGGACCCCATGTACCAGCTCCTGGAGCGCGTGTCCGCGGCGGCCGAGTGGGGCCTGCCCAGCGAGGGGCCCGCTGCCGCGCTGCTGCGCGCGGACCCGAGCGGCTGGGAACCGCCGCGGTGCGCGCCCCGCACAGGGGGCGTCTGGGCAGCGTGCGACGGGACGGCCGTGGCAGGCACCGGGTGTGCGCGCGCCGTAGGCGGCACGGAGCTCTGACGGGCGCGAATGGGCTCCGCTCATGCGCCTCACCTGGCGCTCTGGTCGGCTCTTGCGCCTGACGTATAGGTGCTGGCAGGCGGCGCGCTCTGGGGCGGCTGAGCCTCCTGGAATCGGCAGTGGCGTCAGCGCTTGACCTGCGGTCTCCTGGGCGCAGGTTCTGTCCAACCTCCGCCCTGATGCGCTCCGCCACGGGCGACGCGCCCTGGCACGGCAACGTGCGCTCAAAGTACGACTGGGCAACCGCGGCCTTTGCCCTCGAGGTGCGAGGCTGCCACGCTCGCTGTCTTTACCCGCTCACCCACGTCGGTGTCGCCCACTGCGTGGCTGACATTCCACCTGCCTTCTCCGCCCCCTCCCTGTGACGGCCCCCGCCTCCCGCGTCACACTGCAGCCACGAGTCGGGCGGCTGCGCGCCTGCAGGCGCCGGCGGGCCGGAGCAAGTACGACCCGCTGCCGGCCGCGTTGGCCGCGCTGGCCGCGCCGCCGACCGGCGCGCCCGCAGCCGACCCGCTGGCGGCGCTCCTGCAGCGCAATGGCGCGGCGGCGGCCGCGCCGCGCGCCGCGCAGCAGCGCCACCGGGCGGCCGAGGGCGCGGCGGGGCTGCTGCAGGTCGCCGAGGGCCGTGCGGGGGAGCCCCGGCGCGCCGACCCGCTCGGGCGGCTGCTGGGCGCGGAGATACCGCGCGGCGTGCCCAAGTGGGACTTCCTGCCGGCGCTGCTGCGGGGCGCGCGCCGCGCGGGCGCTCGGCCGCCGGCGACGCAGCAGGTGCGGCTGGCTGCCGCCTCAGCAAGACGAGCTGGGGGCTGAGCGAGGCTGGTGACATGCCTGCTGCCTGCTGCTCTGTGTGCCCTCGCTTGTGGGTGTCCACTGCCTGCAGTGCATGCCGTCCTTGTCATGTGTTGGCTCGCCGTCGCTCTCTGCTTGCTTGTGCCCTGTGCAAATCAGAATGTGCAGGATGCCGCTCTGTGCCAGGAGGCCTTGCATGGGAGGTGGCAGGAAAGGCCCCGTTAGACAAGAAATCAGAGCTGGGCTGAAGCGGCGGCCTGTGCCAAATGCAGGCGGCGGCGCCGGACCCGGCTGCGGCGCTGGTCGCTGTGGCGGCCGGCCCAGAGCACAGCAGCCCTGCAAGACCCGCCGCTGTGGGGGCGCGCGCGAGCGCCCCGGCTGACATCGTCCGCATGCCGGCGGCAGCCGCGCCTGCGCCTGCCGGCCCCGCCGCGCTGCTCACGAGCGCAGCTGGTCCGGCCCGGGCGCCTGCGCCCACCGCGCCCGCGCGGGGCAAGGGCGACGCGCAGGCAGGCCTGCTGGCGGGCGCGGCCGCCGCCCACTTGAGCAGCGCTGAGCAGGCGGGCTCGGCACGGCCGTATGACCCGCTGCCGGACCTGCTGCGGCTGCAGCGGGGGCGCGGCAGCCTCGGTGGCGCAGGCGCCGACGGCGAGTGCGACCTGGTCGCCGTGCTGTCGCGCCGCAGCG
>JAABUO010007211.1_pt1 | contig 12711 bp, 21 predicted proteins | sample 5559291 | NCBI WGS metagenome assembly JAABUO01 (sample SAMN10711878, study PRJNA513372) | rock metagenome | isolation source: Antarctica rocks | place: Antarctica: Victoria Land, Finger Mt sud
ACGGCTTCTCCCCTTCAGGATGGATTGTGCCCAGAACCTGCTGCTCAGCAAGCAGCTTCAGAGTTCTCGATTGGAAACATACATTCTGTGCTTGCCGTGGGGACCAGCGGGGCAGTTTTACACGCTAGGTACAAACGCCATGCATCTAAAGTGATACAAATGTTAAACCTTTTGTTGACACCAGTGCTTGTGGTGCCTCTAGCTTTTGCACGCATGTGCGCTCTCTGATTGAGCAGGTCAATGATCAAGCTCTGAAGGACAGAGCTCAATTTGTGTATATGCGTGTTGATGTCTGCTAGTGGCTATTCATCAAGACCTGCACAGGCCTTTGCAATGCTCATTGGCTGCTAGAGTACATGGTTGCCTTGGTTGCACTGGCTGCATGGCAACTTAGTGACACCATAAATCTATTGCATTACCTGAAGAGTTGTGCTTATCATTCCAGGACATCCTACGGGCAGAAGATGGCTTTGAAAATAGCCAGTCTTGATTCGAATAAGCACCACAGTCTTAAGCACCAAACAAGCTGCTTGATGGCTCTGCGCAGCCTATGGGGTCAGTGTGTGCCTCATGTCTTGCTCGCTGGAGCACTGACGGGTCATGGGCATGGCTATGGGCTGGGCACAACCCTATTACATGGGCGGCACCCTGAGCCAGGTACCAATTTGCTGTTGACTGTGTCAGAATGTGCATCACATAACCTTGCATTGACAGCCTATTGCAAGAGAGAGACGTGTTACAATGAAAATGTTGTGATGCAGGCGACATATCATTGTTGCCACTGGCCGAGGAAGCTCTCAAGAAAGTGCACAGGTGCAGCATTATGGTCAATGACCTGCATCCTGACAATATTGTGTTAGTTGTTGATGGCAACATGGCAAGGGTGTTTTTTGTTGATTTCAGCCATTCAACCTCATCACCAAGTCTTGCTCAGTGTGAAGAAGAGCTGTGCAGCTTGCATGCTGTCTTTTCACGGAACATCAAGTAAGACATGTCTGAAGGTGTCATTTGAGAGTGTGCGAGAGATCTACAGTGGACCAACAATACACGCGGCAAGTAGTCATGTTTATGTTGATCACCATAAATGTGTTTTGCGTTATGCATGCCTACAAATTATTGTGACTGAATCACTATGTACCGCAAAACGTTTTCAAAGAAGTGTGGGGTGAAAGATTGCACCTCGTTGTGCAGCCACTGTAGTAGCATGTGTGACAATAGAGCCAAAAGAGGTGAACAGGGGTATACAGTAATTCAGCTGTAGACAACGACTTGTGTGTCAATCAGCATAGTGATGTATTTTAAGGCTGGGTTGAGAACCAACGGTCAGCCCAGTGTCAATGCCTGTAACAGGGTTGTGCTGCCTAGCAATACATTAAATAAGTACATAGCTTCGTCCTAGTCTTCTGACAGTGTGTGTAAAGAGTCCTCTTGCTGATCTAAGACTCCAGTTCCCAAATATTGCACACATGTCCATAGCGTTTTAACTTGATCAGATGTTTGAGGTTTGAAGTCTCCTTGTTGGTTTGTCGCTGTGGCAAAATATGATATTTAAATACTAGATACCTCAAGAACACAATAGCGATGAAGTACTTTGATGCGCACCAGTACTGGACTCCATTAGTCAACAATCCTAACATGTAGGAGCTACTGTACCAATATCTGGTACTGCGCATGCGTCGACACGGACGGATTTCCCACCGATGACCTGAAATTCACCTGTGTTTGAAAAACGGAAAAAATTACAGACCTTTCAGAGGATGGCAGATGGCAGAACGCTTTTGGAACAGGCAAGAACCGTCTTTAACCGCCCTTCTATGATCCAGGCATTTTACCAGGCTCTGCAAATCAATGCTTGTTATAACTTGATCCCCGAGCTCCTGCTCACACACGATCCCGATCGCGCTGCAGCGTTTATTGCAAATCATTGCATCCTTGGGAACCCATCAATGGCAACGACCACAGTGATAGATTTGATAGCGTGCTTAGTCAGCTAAAGTTGTCGGAGCGGGCTGACTCTTCACGGAGCTGCGAGTGCAAAGTCGCCATTGATGTCCGCGGCGTCTGTCGCTGACACCGTTCAGCAGTGTGCAAACGGACCGGGGTTCCTTCCTGCAACTGCGGAAGCGATCATGGCGAAGGAGTTGAAAGGCCCGGGCAGTAGTTGTCGCTGAGGAGTGCACGTTCGACTTGTGCCGACGAAATCCGGAACCCCTAGTCAGCTCCTGCACACACTCTTGTCATTTCGACGGCACCGAGTGGTGCGCTCAGCAGTGTCCTCTCACATGATGCGATTGGCTGGCTCCAGCAAATCTCGGAAGCCTTACAAAATCACTAAGCCCCGGGAAAGATGGAGTGAGGAAGAGCACGAAAAGTTCTTAGAGGCCATAGACAGGTGTGCAGACGGCTGATGAACCCCGCACCTAGCGCGCAATCTCATGATCTGAGCTATGTCCACACGATGTGTGCATCTGTTTGCAGGTTTGGCCGCAACTGGAAGGACATCGTCTCCTTCGTTGGCACAAGAAGCGTGTCGCAGGTGAGTCAGTGGGTTGAATTTCGTACGTTTACACTTGCTGGTGTAACTTTCATGAACAGTATTCGTTTGAATCGCTTCTAGACCCCCAGAATAAGCAGCTTGATTATTTATAGCAGCAGCAGTAGCACTTGGCAATATTGTATAGTGCCTGGCGCTCAGGACTGCATATGTTGGCTGCATGTTTTAGCTGTCAGCAACACTGTGTCACTGACGAGACTGCACCGTCAGAGGTCTGCAGAATGTCTGTTGGGTGTGTCCCAAGTGTAAATCTTGCATGCATGGCCAGCCCCAGCTGTTCAGCACTTGTCAGTCAACAATGTTGCATGGGATGTAGGTACGCAGCCATGCACAGAAGCACTTCATCCGCCTAGAAAAGAAAGGGCTGGGCTCTGTTGTACCTCCAGCCAGAAGAAAAGCTCGATGGAATGACAAGCAAGCACCAGACTCACTTGATGGCAGCATCGATAGTGATCAGGAATTGAGTGCAACAAACAGACAGGCTGGCAGCAGTAGCAGTATGTCAACTCTTGACTTCTATCACACCAGGACCACTGCTGGGTCTTCAGCACAATGTACAGAAGGTACAGCTTGTAGTACCTGGCTTTCCTGCAGCAAGCAACATGTCAAGGTTCAAGTTGGCAAGGTTGCTATAATGCGCACTGGCGAGTCCTCAATGGTGATCAGCGCAGCACGCTGTCTTTCCTCCCTGTCACGTGTGGCCTTCATGCAGGTTCTGGCAGTAATGCTGAGTACCATGACTGTCAGCCAATCACCTCTCGCCAAGAAAGCTTTGCTAGCTTCCCATCACAAGGCAGCCCTCTCAGCAGCCCGCCATCTCAGTCAATCATTTCATATGCTCAGGTATGGGTCATTTGCCATGCACCTTTGTGGTAGGCATCATTGCGTGCATCTTCATGGTATCTGTGAACCGATATGAAGCTACCAACATGCACAGCAGTGATGACAACCAGTCATGTAGCAGACAATACCCATGTGGGTTTCAAAATCACAGATGCAGTTGCTGTGCCAGCTGCAGACAATTATCTGGAAGGCATGGCTTTGACAGAAATATGTATTAGGGCTGTCTGCATCTCCAGTGCGTGTGACAGCTGTTGTGCTGCATCAAGTGCTTACAACTGCGTTGCAGGAGTTTCTTCGCCGCTGTAACAGCAGTGGAGTGAATGCACCTGCAGCAGCAGAGCTGGCCTCCTGTACACTGCCTCAAGCAATGCCTGCAAAGGCAAGGTAAGTACCATCAGTGTTGTGCAGCAACATCTGCCTGGGAGAGGCTTTGCAAGATGCCTTTCTTCACTGATGCGCTGACGCTATTAATGAACAGTGATACTCTCAGCATATGTCTTTGATTTGTGACCTGTGCATATTGCGAGGCTGGTGATCATCTCTACTTCGGAACTGATTGCTTTTATACCAGCAGCAATCAGCACCTTCACACTGTGTGCAGGGGTACAAACGTGCACATGCTACAAGGGGTGGCAAGCATGCAGCAGAACGCAGGCTTCAGTCTGCACAGCTTGGCAGGCAATGTACAATCAAGCGCAGCTGTGGCCTTGTAACAGCAGCAGCTACAACAGCTGTTGTGTCAGCAACAGGCCAATAGCCGTTTTCCTGCTGCTGGCATCAGAAAGCAGTCTTCCTCATCAAGTGCCAGAAGACTGGCTTTTGGGTCGTGGCCCTGGCAGCGTGCCACAACTCCAGATTTTTCTTCACGATTTTCTGCCTCACACCGTGAACCTAGCTCCTTCAACATGCGGTCAGACCAGCAACTATGTCCTCAGCTAGATGGCACCTTTTTGGCAGATGTTATCAAGGCCTCATCAGCATCTCCTAGTTTGCCTTTGCACAGTCTCAATCAGCCCATCATTGCCAGCCGGTCTTTCTCTGCAAGCAGCACCCGCACGCCCTTGGGCAGTGCCTTTCATATGGGTTTGAAGGGCGACCAGGAGCCCTCTCAGAATGTGTCGCCTACTACCAGCTTCCAGACGCTGCCCAGTAACAGCTCCATCCTGACGGTCAAGCCTGATGTGGAGCTGCCAGTTGGGCTGTGTGCTGCTGATACCCACCTGGAGTCCTCCTTCGGTGAGCTCAGTCTTTGCCTTTCACAGCCTTTTGGTCTGCTGGCTCCTTGTCATTCCCCTCATGACGCACGCAGGGCAGTCCTGTTGTAATAACAGCATGTAATGCAAGAAGACATATTATCAAGACCCAAGCTGCTGAAGTCATTTCTGTCATCATCTTGTGCTTTATGACAAGTTGCAATGGTCACTGCATGCGTACTGCAGTTGCCGGCATTGTCTCTGTCTTGGTGCTTCCTCTGAGACTGTTGCAATACTGGGTGTGCAGGTCTGGATGAGCAGGATTTCTGGGCTGATTTTAGCTTTGAGGATCCTCTCATGCAGGCGGTTGATGCTGCAATGGGATGTGATGCCTCAGATGACTCATGTTTGTAGCCAGTGCATACAATGAGGACCGCACAAAAGTTGTCCCGTACAACATAATCTCACTCTCTGATGCTACTTTCAAGTTTTGCTGTTATACTTATAGCGGGTTTTTCTTTGTTATGCAGTCAAGCCTTATCATGTTCTCTGCACTGTCCTTTTTTATGGAAATAACCCAAGCAGTGTTGATGCCAGCCTTTTGGCGGTCTGCCCCTTTTCAGCCTTGCTACTGTTCTGTTTCCGCTGTATCATTTTGATTTGGTGCATCTGACATGTTGTTGACAGAACTTGCTGTCTGTTGTATACTGTTTTGCGCCTCCCTTGCAGTGTGTGATACCAGGGTGTTGATGACTCAAGCATACTTTGGAGTTGTGTGAGAGTGTGTGGCAGGAGATTTGAGTGTGACTGGTTTAGTGTGAGCTGCTTGTTACTGTTCTTACCCTGGCCACTGCAAAAAGCCCATGTATAGTTTTTAGGGCGCTCAGTTGTAACCAATAAGCAAGCTTCACATTGATACAGCAGTGCTATGATCCTTTTTGCACATTTGTCTTGTAGTGACTTATACAAGTCCATGTTCAGGGCCTCAACAAGACATGCGTTGCACATTTAGTGGTAATGGAAACAAGTGCATGCCTCGACGAAGATACCATGCACATGCGTGTGAAGCAAAGTAATACACTACAAACTCCACAGCCAAACTTGGGGCTCGACCGAAACAGCCTGGTGTGTTTGCATCAGGCTGCATCACAGGGTGTCAACTATGGTATGGCAAACGTATTGCCAATTGTGGTTACCATTATGCATAGGTCAGCAGCTTTCTCTGATTTGTCTTGAGTCAAGCTGGCACCACAGAACAAGTCTCGAACATCAACAACAGCTGTAGGGCAATGTGTCACATTGTCTGCAACTCCAAGTTGGATGCAAGTAAACTCAAATAAATGGTTTGTCATTGTCTGGTACACATTGTCTCGAGTACATCTCAGATGCCCTATACAACATCGTCAACATGTCATTCTGAAGCAGTCCTACAAGTATGCTGTGCTGAAATAGTACTGAAATTGTAAAATGCAGCTGGACTCACTGTGTGACCTGAACGTCACAGCTACAGCAATCTGTCCGCCTGCTTGGCAAATGTTTGAGAGATGATCAAGGGGAACATGATGCTGGCATCGCCATACACTTTGACGGGCTTTGCATCACCTCGAATCTTTCCCCACGACACAGCTTCATCCGGTCGCGCTCCAGAGTCACTGCCATCAAACTCCTGAGCTGTGCTGATATATACAGCAAAATCAGCTCCATTCTTCATTAGATTTGCATTGCAGATATGATGCTTAGGCAGGCCTGCAGCATGTCACACAACATAGGTCTGCACCAGATATTAGCAGTAGTCGTTTGTGTAAGCATTACGAGATGCAGCAAGTTCATGGTGGCTCAAGTTTGCCACAGTGTCGGTTGCTATGCACAAGCAACATCTTGTAAATGCAGATGCTCAAGAAACAGACTCTCAAGCTGGTTTAAGATGGGTTACCGCCGCCAAGAATGATGACTCCTGTTTTGCGTGGAGGGGCTTTCATAGCTTCATCATTCATGGCTCTGATGTCAGCTATAATGTCCAAGATCAACCCCGGGTTCTTGAAGGTGTGGAAGTATAGCATATCCCCAAGGGAGCCGTCAGTCAAAGCCGGACAGTAGACAGGCACATCATTCTTGTATGCCCAGTAATAGATCGAGTCAGGGTGATTGATTTCCTTTCCCAGCCGGTGAATCATCTGCAAGCAGGTGCAGACTCTGTGGTCAACCTGAGTGTCTCATTCACTGCATGTATCAGCTTGCTTGCATTTGGATGTGTGTGTTCATTGACTTAACAAGCCATAGACGCAGCATATACTGCCAAAGCAAGCCCAGTCGCCTGCAGGCACAGCCAACACCGCACGCATCTAGGCAAGCAAATATGAATGTGAGCTGTCTTTGAAACCCCTGCGGCAGAAACATTTCAAGTTTGGCACACAGCAGGCTGAATCCCAGCACAGAATGCCGAAGCTGCAGGGACACTGTGCCCAGCTCATCTGGCCACACATGGCATCAGCGCCGTGAGCTATTGCAATCTCACCCTTGAAGGAGTCCAGTGTGTCCCATGCTGCTGTTCAAGCAGCATGGTGTCCAGTATGGGCATGATCCAGTCTTCAAAGGCACAGTAGTTGCTGTTGGGGACAAGCATGTTGCCCACTCTGTTCAGGCCTTGGGCCCGTAGATCTTGACCCTTCAGGTGGAAGTCACCTGCATAAGTGGGTGCCATACACTGCAGCCCCACTGTATTGTTTCAGAACAGCAAAAAGTTCTCTCCGCACTTGGTTGAGACTGTACGGGATTTGGCACATGACTACCTCAGGGTCTTGCTGATGAGTGCACAAGTGTTTTGCTGGATTGCAAACTGGTGGTGGCTTAGGCACTGCTTCTGTGAACCCTGTTTTGACAAGCAGCACAAGCAAAGACAAGAAGGTGTCAGGCGGATGCAGTGTAGTAACCACTTGAGATCTATTGCAAGTACAAGCAAAGAGGTATAGGCTGGCTGAAGCATTGTTCATCGTATGCAAAGTTTACAGTAAACCTGATGAGCCAATACTGGGCTATCTTCTGATTGACAGCACACTCTAAGTTGCCAATCATGGTGTTCACAGCCAAAATGATACATCTCATTATGAAGCAAGGTCATTCCCTGCAGTTGGCAAATCATATTTCGATGCATACAACATGGGGAAAAGTGGCATGTACCATGCCCTGCTCACCTTGATGAAGTCTTCTTCAATGCCACCAGCACTTGTACAGAGCACGTCCACCATGTGATGTTGCACCAGGTACCTGATGTGCTCTCTGACACCAGCAGATACCAAATTTGAAGTGTACCCCAGGAAGATCTTGCAGCATACATCTTGTGGTGGCAGGCCACCTTCTTGAGCTTCGCTGGGGGCACAACTGCTTTCTTCTTGATTAAGTCTCCAGGACAGCTGCAGTCATATATATTGAATTGTTTTGCAAAATGTGCTTCCTAAACAGGCTGCCGCTGCCTTGCACATCCGACTGTGCTATCAGTGAGTCAACAGTTCTCGCAGCCAAGGACTAACCATGCGGTTGACCTCATTGCATGCCTGCCCCAAGGCTGATGCTTGGCATCCAGTGCGCAGCATTGAGTTCATGATTCCTGTCAAGTCCACGCCATCATTAAAGTCCCAGCCTCTTATGGTTGCTGTACCCTCAGGCATACTTGTTGAAGGTTGCAGAACAGCCTGCAAGCAACAACCGAGCTCGTCATCTACTATCGATGTCTCATCGTGGTAAGTATCGAACGGATGATTCCCTTTGGGAAGGTAGACGGCAGGTGTGCGGTTGGTGACGTACCTGCTGCAGAGTGTCTGGAACAGATGCTTGTTCTTGCATGCTGGCAGTCTGCAAGCCAACTTCTGCAGAAGTATGTGGAGGTCAGCGAGTCTTTCTAGAGATGCCTTGGATTGCAAAACGTGTTTGTGCTTGCGCGGTGCATCCTTGAAGTCCTAGCAGCCGTTACACATAACGCCGTCTCGAATGTCTCCTCGAAATCTGAAGCCGAGTTGGTTTCAAACAAATTGTTTGCTCCCTCAGTATGTGATTGTGCAAGTCGGCGAAAGGTCGCACTTGATACTCTAAAGTGACACAACGCACTGAGGTAGCCAAGCCTCAGAAGATTGATCACACAGAAGGCAGCTCAGCTAATGAAATGCGTTGGTCATGCATAGCATAGTATATAGCTGTTAGATGCGAGACTTGCATCAACATCTTTGGATGTCCTTGAAAAGACAAGAGCACTTTGGCTTGTACACAGAAACTCACTGCTGACCCCTGAAGAAAAGTCATGCTCTATCATATGCTAGTTGCACAGCCCCCTCATTCCTGCAAAGATCAAATGGCCTTTGTGAACATATAGCTTACCACAAACGCGAGCAACAGGTGCTGTTCAACAGTCAAGCATCACTTGCCAATGCATCGTGAATGCTCAAGCAAACATGATAGTAAGTGCTATGCAGGTCATGCACGTAACAGTTTTGAGCAGTTAGGAAGATTATCTCACATGTGCTGAATGTCACTTGCTTGTCATCACCATGCACAGCTGGTCACCACTCCAGCACAAATTACCTTATGCAGCTGGTGCAGTGCCTGTTGCTGCCTCATATAGTGGCTGCTCCCCATTGTCCAAGATCACGGCATGATCCTCATCATCGCTACTGTCATCTAAGATGCCTGCTTTCACACTTCCAGTGAAAGTGTGCTAATGTGCGAATGCAGTTACAATGTCGCATCCTCATGGAAGACCAGCGTTGTCACAACAGGATGGCAACGGTGGATTGTGGCATGCCAACAGAAGAGTTGGATTCTGGCCAGCACATCGTCTCTGCCAATTTCCCATGCACAAGAGCTGCAATCTGATAGCACACCACACAGCATCTAGTGTGGTGTTAAGTAGCAGCTGCATGCATGCATGCATGCATGCAAGACCTGACAGGATTGCGAACAGACCTTGCAGTGCTTGGTCATCTGCACCCACAACAAAAGGCCCAGGGATGGGAGGATCCCCCTCCAGGGCCCCTGCATCCATGGCTGCTGGGGGTGGCTCCATGCTGATGTACCTATTCAATCAATCAATAAAAGTTGTAAACCAACTGCCCCATCTGTCAGGTGTCAACTCATTCACCCAATCTCTTGCATGCACTCTTTCAGTGCTGATTTGTGTGCTCAGAAGTTGAAATATGCACAGTCCAAAGGCCCTGCCGTATGAGACTCTGGGATGGCAACAAGACATGTACCTGTCTGCCAAAGGACCAATGAAGAAGAGGCTGATGGCCAGGTCTGCAGCATTGTAGCCCACAACTGTTCCTGTGCCGGGCCATACTGCTGACAATGCTCCCGCACCTGTGAACCAGCAGGACACTTGGTGCCTGTGCTTCGTACCTTTCCTACCACAAGAGCTGCAGGACCTATCTGGATCTAGCTTCCGTTTGCACAATGTGTCTATGCAAAACACCTGAGGACTGATCACAAGTCTCATCTGCTCAACACATTAGGCATTAGGCTTAATTGATACAAAGCATGATGATCTGTCAGAAACATCACAACAGCTGCCCATGCAGCTACTCACCAAGAGAGGCGCCGACAACACAGACGCTTGTCTTGACTGCATTTGCAAACATCCGCAACAGAAGGCGCCTCATGAAAGCTGGGACGCCCTTCTCTTGCCATCCGCTCTTTGTCATCCTGCATGCAAAGCCACTGCTCAGCTATTGTCTGCCTGCATGTCCTGTCAAGAACACATGCTATGTATCAATACATGTCATCGACAGAAAAAATCTTGGGATGCAAACAGCATTGATCACTTACCTGTACACATCTATGTAGGAAGTAACAGTCCATTCTGCCGCGCAAGACAGCAGATTGGATGTGAAGACTGTCTTGGTGATTCTGTATGATCGTGTATGCCACACCAGGTATCTCTTCCGTATTGCAGATGATTTGAAGCCTGCACAATGAGCAGGCTTTGGGGTCTGGCTGTCTGTGCACTGTGCTACACAGTCTGGGAGCTAAGCCGTACCAGCTGTTGGCTGATTGGACCAGCTAGTGCTGATCATGTCACATGTCTGTGTCTCGCACAGAGAGCAGGACACATGTGTGCCATCTACATAGAAGTTATGCCATGGCTTGTACCCAATGCACAATTGTTCTGCACTGAGTGCTCTGCATAATGCATGATGTCACATGGGCTTGCCTTTTCTGAGCTTCCAGGCCGTCCTAGGTTCTAGTCTCTGGCCAGCCAGCACATCGAACAGCTGCCTGCATCTCAAGCAAAAGCTCAAACAAAGTGCCAGGTCATTGTCTGCATGTCGAGCTAAGGACCAACAGCTGAGATACTTCCCTCCCATTTTTGAAATAGCACAACTTTGATGCTGGGGACACATTGACCCACATGACCTGAGCAGCTGGCTTAGCATATCATACACATGCCATTGCAGCTCACCTGATGCTTTGTGTGACCACATCTCTTAGGAACAGCATAGACGACCTTTTGATGATCGGCTTTACATCCTCTACAGGAAAAACAATGACACGGTCAAGCTCCTCACCCTAAACCAGACAAGACAGACTGTTAGATCTCTTGCTGCAGGTGAGAAGCAAATATTGCCAAAGATTTCTGAGACGGATCTTACCGACTCAAATGCTTCTCTCTCCAACCTATCTAGCTCGCTCAACTTAGTGAGCGCAACAAACATGGACTGCAGGAATAAACTGCACCAAAGTAAGCAACCGTTGAGCATGGTGGGAAGAAAATAAAGCTCACGAGCATTTGCTGCTGCAGTATCTCACAGGTACAAGGCCTGGTTTACAAGGCCTCACAGATTCTGCTACTCACCTTTTGCACAAGGAGAATATGAGTAGCCTTGGCTGTAGCACTGTCCACACGCTGCGTGGGGCAGGTGGATAAGTCTGCAGATAACTCCGATTTGCAACAACTTCTTTGCCTTTGCAAAAGAGTTGCCAATTACTCACCTTGACATACTTGATACCGTGAGGTGGATCAGGAGCTGTCTCAAGTCTGGTGCCCGACAGTCTATCCTGAGCGAAGTATGGTTTGTCCATCCATTCTCGAGCTTGCACTTGACACGCCCAGCTTCCCCAGCCGTGAGAGATGCCTTGGCCAATCACTGCAGCAGCCGCTGCTGCCACTGCTGTGGATGTGGACGGGCTCAATGCTGCTAGCTCCGGGATCAGAGCCAGCCCTTTGGCGGTAGACCCCATAGCTGAAGGGCGTCACCAGTGTCCGCAGAACCGCTACAGAGAGACTGGGCTGGTCAGGCTCGGTAGGTACAATACCTCATAACGAAGACATATATCAGGTCAAAGGTGCACTATGACGCAATGGCCTGGACATAGTCACTGCTGAAAATTTACAATGCAGTACGGAAGTCTGAGCGCAAGCTGCACTCTCAGTTACATATCGAAGTCAGGACTGATACGGGATAGATTCGTCCCTAGCAGTCAACCATAACATGCCTGTCAAGTCTTCACAAGGTCTAAGCAACATGCCAGTCAACAATAACATGCCTGTCTTCACAAGGGCTCTGGACTTCTATGACTGTTGTAGCCACCATGTGTTAATTGACACATCTTCCTGCCCTGCATCTGAATATCCAAATGAAACGACTCAACAAACTACTTGCTGGGGACTTACCGACAAAATTTTGGACATTGCTGCAGCTGTGCACAATTGAAGTGTACCAAATCCGTGCCGGCCATTCTGCATGTTTCAACATGCATTTGTTAACATGTAATTAATTCCTCCGATGACCAGTTGCACAGCACATCAGCATGCACTCGGTGCCTCAGATTGGTCTCAGCATGCTCTGAGTGCCCGACCTCATGTAATTCATGTTGTGCTCAGTCAACAACAACGACCTTGGCTTGTGCGTCAACGTTGCACTGGTTCGACGCACACCTGCAATCGGCGGCCAGGATGGTTCGTAGAAAGCAACAGAACCCGAAAGCGCTGCTGGGGCCGCCTGAGTCGAGACAACTTGAAGCTGATGTGTCGAACGGTCTCACAGCTGCGCTGCCTACACAACACTCTCGATCTCGTCCCGGCGGTCCTGCTGTGGCACAAAAGAGCTTGAAAGTTTTGACCAATATCAGAAGCCT
>JAABUO010007212.1_pt1 | contig 12711 bp, 1 predicted proteins | sample 5559291 | NCBI WGS metagenome assembly JAABUO01 (sample SAMN10711878, study PRJNA513372) | rock metagenome | isolation source: Antarctica rocks | place: Antarctica: Victoria Land, Finger Mt sud
TAATTCGCGTTTATTTTTAGCTTATTTTAAATCTTTTTATGTTAATCCTTTTAAAAAGATTTAACATTATTTATTAATTAAAATGAATTTAAAAGCTTTTAAAAGCGATTAATTAAATTAAAATAAATAAAAATTAATGATGTAATTTCTTTAAGCTAATGTAATTATTATTTTAACTAAGTCTTCGCTTCATTTAATTACTTTATAATCTTATTAAAGTAACGAAAAAATTCGTTAAAACGATCGCAGACTTTAATACTCAGATCGCGTTAAACTCATAACTCGTTAAGAATCTTTATAATTTAATTTAAATCTTTTTTAATTCATTTCTTTAATTAATAAATATTTTTAATGTTTTAAAACGAGTTAACGTTATTAAATTCATTAAAAGCTGTAAAAGCAAATACAAATGTGCGTCGTTTTCGAACTACATTAAATCGCAGATATTTAAAAACTTTAACAAAAAGCTTAAAATAAATGACGAAGTTTGCTATTAATAATCTTTAAAAGAAATCATTAATAATCTTCGAGTTTTTAAATTAATTAAACTCGTTAAATTAAGTTATAATTTAAGAACGATCGAGAAATAACGATCGAGAAATAACGATCGACTAGAAATTTTCGTAAATAATGTATCGACATTTAAAATAATTTTTTTATGCTAAGCGAAGAGCGATGCTTAACAGTACTGTTAAAATAAAAGCGATTTTAATAAGCTTTAGTTTAAAAGAATTTTTTATAATCGCTTCGATTAATGATTTTCTTAATTTAAATTAATGCTACTTAATAAGCTATAAGTTTTTTAGTAATTTAATAGCAATTTAAGCTCTTTAAGCTTAATTTTATTAACTTTTTAATATTGTTTAATCTTTTAAAGTCGTTAATCATTAAATACATAAATTTCTTTATACTCGTTTCGTTATTAGTCGAGTAAATTTAAATAAATATAAAGATTAATATCGTATAATTAATGAATTCTTAAATTAATATTAAAATCGTGTTTAAAGTTTAAATCATTAATAGAAAAGCCGATAAAATGTTTAATTTATAAAGATAGTTATAACTAAAAGTTTAAGAATACAGAAGAAAGAAAGTTTCTAAAGCGATATTTATGTTTAAAAACTTAAAGTTCGTGTTAAACTTGAAAAGAAAATGTTATAATATAAAGAAAATGTAATTTTCAGAAATGTTAATTAGTTCGCGTTAAAGCTATATTAAAAAATGTTAAAACATGTTAAAATAAGTTAAAGCTTTTGCTCGTGATAAGCTCGATTTAGCTTTAATTAATTTTAACACACTCGTAACACGTTAAATAGCTTAAGTTAAGAATTAACGCTAATAGAAATTAAAATGCTAGCAAAATCGTATCTTATCTTAAGAATCTTGACTTTTAAACATCTTTAAAGTAAGTTTATAATATTTTAAAGTTTATACATTAAATTTAATATCTTTTTAAAGTAAAAGATTACTCGCTAGTTAAAGTTCTTTAAAATTAAAACAAAATTCGAGCTGATTTATACTTTAAAGCTAAAGCATATCTCGTTATTAAGTGTTTAAAGCACATAATAAATTACGTTTAAAAGAATTAAATGCTTAGTTAATTTACATTTCTTTATATAATAGCTGTTTTATTATTATTTTAAAATTATAACATTAAGATTATTAATTTAATAACGAGCTTAGCATTTAATTTTATTATAATGATTTTTTTTTAAAAATATATTAATAATTATCACGATGTTAAATTAACGATGAAATAATAACTTGTCTTTTAAGATTAAATAAACGATTTTCATTTTACTATTAAATGCTGAAAATGAACGAAAGATTCGAAGCTTTTTTAGCCTTGTGCTAAATCATTTACATTTCAGCTTTTAAAGCTTTCTTTACGAGTTAACAAAATATTTAATAATAGCGTGCTAGCGAAACGCGATTAATTAATCATGAATCTTATTAAGATAAAGTTTAAAAATTAGCTTAGTAACGTTAATGTTAATAAATTAACATATATTTGTATAAATGAACGTATACTAAATCGATTACGAGATTTAAAAAAAAAGCTTCGTTATACTTAAAGCATCGAAATTAATAAGAAGAAACTATGCGAAATGAAGAATAAACTATTATAAAAGAAGCTCGCTATAATTAAACTAAATTCATCGAGCGATAAGATAATGAAGAAGTTTTTAAATAACATCATTAACTAAATAAATTAACTAAAAATTAATTCTATATATAAATTTCTTTATATAAACCTCTCTTATTTACTCTTCTGCATTTACTTTTATGTATAATACTTGCTTTAATAAACATGTATTAAACACGTTTTTAATTATTTTATTTAAGTTAAGTAAAAAGTGTTACGATTTTAGCCTTCGCTAAATTACTAGCTACTTAAACGAAGCTAGCTTTTATTAAGCTTAATTATTACGATCGTACAGTTTAAATCTAATCGTATTAAACTAAGTTAGTTTAATATAATTTATGTTAAATTATTATAAACTAGCTTAAAGCTAATGTTAACGCGTTAGTAATTTAGCGCGTCTTCGTACATCGATAAATCTTCAAGTATTAATTAGTTAATCATTTACGACTAATCATTACTTTAGCATCGTTAGCACCGTTAACAGATAATTAAATGAAAGATTCATTTAATCATTACTAAATTACGTCATTTATCTTAAATTATTATCTGTTCATTATGATTTACATTGTTAAATGTTCTGTAATAATAAATAAATATCGTTAATTTAATTATTTAAAATTAAACTATTTATTAAACTATCTCATAAACTATTTACTAAATCATTTATTAAATCATTTCACAAATTATCTTTTAAACTATTTACTAAATCATTTACCAAACCATCTTACAAATCACTTACACGCGTTAAAGTCAGCTTTTACTAACAACACACGTATTACAGAATCAGGTTTTATTAAATTATTTATTAAACCACTTCACAAACCATCTTTTAAACCACCTACCAAACGCTTTACCAAACGCTTTACTAAACGCCCTACCAAACATCCTTTATGGCTCCCTCCATGCCTCCCTCCATGCCTCCCTCCATGCCTCCCTCCATAGCTCCCTCCATAGCTCCCTATCAAAAACTTTACATAGTCAATAATTCGTTTAAATATATGATTAGATAGCTAGTTAGATAATCAATTAATTAATTCATTTAATGATTAATTTAATGTTAAAAAAAGATAAAATATTCCGCATTAAACGGAACATTTGCTGTCGAGTATGTCATTTTAATAATTCGTGTCATTTTAATAATTCGTGCCATTTTAATAATTCGTGTCATTTTAATAATTCGTGTCATTTAGACTATTAAGCATGCATTCGTAACTAATTACGTTAAAGTAATCCTATAAGATGAGAAGTCGACTAAAGTAATAAATCATTTAATGTATTGACTAATTACGTGATTAGGCATTCGTTAAGATTTGCTGATGTAAATATAAAACTCTTCGCGTGTTACATTTTCTTTCTTCTTTAAAATTTATTTATTAGTTAAATAACATTTTTATAACTCGCTTTAATTCAATTTTTAATAATAAATAAATTTTAATTAATTACTCTGCTATTAACGTGTAAACGATATAAAATAATTTACTTTAATTATTCAGAAAATTTACAAGAAATTCTTCAGATTTACATTATTATTTTAAATCGTAAGAAATTCTTTAATTTACTTTTATTAAAATTATTTAAATTAACATTAATTCTCATTTATTTTTCTTATAATAACACGCGATACTGAGTTAATTAAGTCTTAAATAGCTCGTTTACTTAAAAGTATTATTAATAAAAAAGTCTTACTGTAAGATTAACTTCGCTAGCTATTCGCTAGCGCGTTTAAATATAAAAGACGTAAGGCATAATAAACTTACTATGATTATACTTAGTTATTATGATATTAATATGTAAAACTAATCATTAAAGAATATTAAGAAAATGAGCTTCAGCTTATTTAATATTCTTAATAACTTTATTATTAACATTTCGCTATTTAATCGTAATAAGTCATTCTTATTACGTTATAAAAAACGTTAACTTATTAAACGACTCGAGATTATTTAACAAGTTATTTAATCTTGTCTTTAGTAAACGCTAACGTTAAGCTAGCGCTTATTATTATTATAATTTTTTTTTAAAGCATTAATCTTTAATGTAAAAAAGCTGTATTAATCTTCTTAAGTAAAAACACTTATTAATCGCGTTTACTAAGCGTAGCTTTTTAAAGCTCATTAAATTTTTTAAATCTCTTTAAGTTAATAAAAGAAAAAAAGTTTTCTAAATATAATATTATCTTGTAATCGATTATAATTTATAATCTTTTCATGAAATTTTATAACATTAATTTTAATTATTATTATTACGATAGTTACTAACGCGCTATCGTTACGAAAACGCGTGCTTAATGTTTATTTAATACTTTCGTTACGATAATTACGTATTTAATATTTATTTAACATTATTATTACGATAACGCTTGTTTATTATATATAATATTATTATTATTATTATTATTTTTTTTTTCTTTTTCTCTTTATCTTTTAATTATATACTTTTATATATACTTAATAATAACGAGTAAACGATGTAAAGATTAATGTATGTTTTTAAGTATATATAAACATAATTATATGTACTTTAAAAACAAGAAGCAGTTAATGTATAAACTTATGTATATGTTTTTTAGTACAAATAATACATTATGATTTTAGCGATTATATAAACTAATAAAGAAATGACGATTACGATTAATATGTGTACATTTGTTAATTTAAGTGTAAAGTTAATCTTTTATTCTTTAAAATGCGAAGATCTTTCGTATATAATTTGTATTAATAAGCGCGAATGCGTGCGCGAGTTAAATGTTTATAAATCGTGTAAAACTTAACATTACGACTTAAATTATTATATTATAATAAGTTTTATCTCGTTAACGCTGCGATAGTTATTAAGAATTATTTAATTCATTAAACGTTTTTAAAACGAAACGAAACGCGTTATTCGTAAATTTACTCGCGTAAATTAATATTAGCGTGTCATTTTCTTTTACGTAAAGAATAAACGAAAGAGATTAATAACAGTTATGAAGAAATGACGTCGCGTTAATAAGTACATTTTTAACATCGCACATAAAGTTTAATTCGCGATTAAACGTAATTAACGCGAGATTACTTAACTAATTAAGCGTTTAACAAAGACGAAACGAAAGCGCGATAAGAGGTAAACGAAGTGTAAAATATTTTAAATTAAGCGCGATAAAGTTAAAAAAATAATAAATAAAATAACGATTAAAAAGATAAAGTAAGAAAAGAATGTAATAATGAATAAGAAGAAGAAGAATAAAAAGAAGAAGAAGAAGCGCGAGATCATTAAGTAAGTTTTTATAAAAAACGACGTTAACTTGTTAAAGACTTCGTTTATTAAAGACGATTTCTAAACGAGCTTTAACTTAACGTCTTCGAACGTCGTTAATAGCTCGAAGTCGTTATTTTAATATCTGAACTCGATATGTACGATAATAAATAAATAAATAAATGTTTTATCATTAAGCGCTGCGCGTTAAGCGTTTAATCTTATTATTATTAACACTTTATATAACGAAATAAAAAAAAATTTAATTAAAATTTAATAATTAACGATGATGCGAAAGCGATCGTTATATTAAATTAACGTCGTTAATAATTAAGCGTTATTATCGCGATACTCGCTTATTTATTTCTTTATCATCGCTTACGCAACGCTATTTAATTATTGAATTTTTCTTTTAGCTTTTAAGCAAGCTTTAGCTTTTCTTTAAGTAATTATTAATTATATATATAATTTTAGTTTAATTATTTCATCTTATATTATAACTTTTTCTTACTTTTACTTTTATTTATAATTTTCTTAATTTTTTATTATTTCTTATCGTTAATAAGCTTTAAAGCTTATATAAAAACTTTTATCTTTTAATCGTTTATTTTATTTTAATATAATTTTATTAACGAAACATAAAAAGTATTATAAATACGATAAATATTAAGTAACGTTAGTTAATAAGCTTAAGTCTTAATTTTATTCTTCATTCTGAACGAATTAATAAATTTATGCGATAATTTCTTATTAAACTTTTTTTGTTTTAAATTTTTAGTTAAGAGCATAATTAAATCATTAATAATTTAAGTTTTAACTTTATAATTACGATTATAATACTTCGTTTACTAAGTAATAACGTTAACAAGATACTTCGTTAGCTCATTTCTTAAATCTTAAAGTCGTTAAACTTAATTTTTTATAAATAATACTTCGTTTTTAACAAAGTTATTCTTAATCTCGTAATGTATTTTTAAATTATAATCGTATATTAAAAAGAATAATGAAGTTTTTATAAAGACGTAATAATTATTATTATAAGCATATTTAGTTATTAATAATAAATTAGCTTAACTCGTTTATTTTACGTTAGCGAAAATACGTAAATAATGCTTTAAAATTTAATTTTATCGCTTAATTAAGTCATTCGTTTACGAATGAAATGCGATGCTTAATCGTTATCTTATGCGTGCATAATAATATATAATTAATTAAAACGCGTTAATGAAAACAAAGTCTTTATTACTTATTATGTTAGCTAACATGTCCAAACGTAAAACGATTTTCTTAAAAAATACTTTCGTTAATTCTGCGATATTAATTCGTATTATTATTAATATATATTTAATTATTTTAATATATTAATTTATAATTACGAATATTAAATTATAAATAACTTTACAACGCTTACTTAACGATAAACTCGTAACGAAGTTCATGATAATTTCTTTTCATGACTTCGTAAATATAAATAAAAACTTAAGCTTATTATATAACTTATGCTTAAGCATTTTAATTCGTTAATAAATGTTATAAATTTTAATATACGAAGTTATTTACTTTAAATAAACGAGTTAATAATATTTTCTTCTTAAAAGTTTTAAAGTTTTATTAATTTTAAAGTATTTAATTAAGAAATTTTTATAATTTTTATTAATAAGCTTTTTTTTAATTATTACATTATTAAAAATATAAAAACATTCGTTACGTTTAATAAAACCTTTAAAATTTAAAGCTTAAACTTTATTTCGCTTACGCAGATAATAAAAAGATTTAACGAGTTTAACACGAACTTCATTCGCTTAATCATTTCTTGTTTAAAGCTTCTTTATTAAGAACTTTATAAATCTTTACGATTTCTTATAAAAACTTTCGAATATATTTTTAATTTTCTTTCTCGATATGAAAACTTAAATATTAATTAATTAAAATACAGAAACTAGATTATTTAATATCTTTCGCTTTTTTTACGATAATAACTTTAATTTATTTATGTTATTAAGTTAAACTTTTATTAATTATAATACGAAATTTAACTTATTTACTTTATTTTATTCGCTTTACGTTAGTGTTTTTTCGTTTAACGACAGCGCTAGCTTATTTTATAATGTTAATAATAATTTAATATTAAAGAGCGATGCTTTTTTATAATTTAAACGTTTAAAAGACTCATTCGCTAAGTTTCGTTTACTTAAACGATGAAAGATTTTAAAATTATAAGCAGTTAATTTCAGCGCTTAGCGAGCTTATTTAAAGTTTAGCTCTTTCTGCTTTATAAACTCTTTAAGATTATTATAATTTAATTAAATCTTAATAAAATATAAATTATCTTTTAAATAATGTCTTTATTACTTAAAAGCGATTATTATAATTAAAAGCTTTTAATTATAAATTTCGTAATTTTATTTCGTTAATATCATCTTTCGCGATTAAAACGTTATTAATTATTAATAATTATTAACATTTTATTAATAAAGAATATTTACGATTATAAAATTAAAAGCATTAATCTTTATTTTAATCTTTTTACTTATATTATAATAAATAAGAAATAAAATTAATTTAAATATATCGCGCAGCTAACGAAAAGTCTGCTTCGCTGCATTAAATTATTTAAAAGATTCTAATTTCTTATCGTCTTTATTATCTTTTAATAAACTAGTAAAAGACGTTACGATCTTAAAATAACGATGAATAAAGCGTTTATAAAAGTTAACGAAGCTCAGAAACATTTAAACTTCGCGATAAATCTTCGATTTAAATTATTCTTTAATCATTCTGATTTTATCTGAGTTCATTTTCATTTCGTTTATAAATATTATAAAGCTTAAAAATTTAATCTTCTTAATGACGAATTAACATTTCTTAAGATTAACATATAGCTAATAATCTTTTAAACGTTAAAACATCTTTCTTACATGACGTTAATGTTGCGTCGAATCGTTACTAAAAATTAAAATATCATTTAGATATATTATACAGATAACATTCATTAAGTCTCTTAACGCTTTATTAATATAGACTTAAAAAGTAGCTAAAACGTTAGTTAACTTAAATGACATAACTTAATATTCGAAATGCTTATAGCGCGTGCGAAACGTCGTCTTTCATTCATTATCTTGCTTAATTCGTATACGATAATAAACGTTCTTAAAATTCAGCTTAATAAAACATTTAAATTCGTTTAATTAATTCAGCGTCTTAATGATTAAAGATAATGAATAATGATTTTTAATCGTAATCGCATTTAAGTTTTAATAATTAACGCATAAACGTAATTTATCATTCTTTTTAAGCATAAAAAGTATAGAAACTTCTGCTAATAAGACGAAATGCTTAATTTAATCTTTAATTAAAGCATCTTTAAGATAAAATTAAAGCTTCGTTAGCTCTGTTTATAATAAATTATATAAAGACATAAATGACGACTTCGCGCTTTTTATTAAATTAATGACATGATTGTTCTTGTTTTACTTTAATAAAATATTAGTCTTTTTCGCATCGCAGACATTCTTAAAATTTATTAATTTCATTAAAACTTTAAATGATGTGATTTATTTACTCGACGTCTCTGTAACGTTAGCGCAAATAATTATAAAGATTTCGCTTTATCTAAAAAGACTTTTTAAAAACTTCTGAGATATTAATACTTTAAGATTTTTAAATTTTATCTTAAAGCGTTAGCTTATTATCTGCGAGTTTATAAGAATTTTCTGATTAATTAACATTAATATATTAAAAATAGCATCGAGCTCGACGTAATTTACAGCGTAAAAAAGAGTAATACATTCTTAATGTTGCTCTTAAAAGTTAATTATATTATATATAAGCTTATAAACGTCGTAACAATAACGATCTTAATTATTAAGAAATCTTAATAACGATAAGACGACGTGTTTTATTAATTATAACTCTTACTGTATTACGTAAATTTAATTAATTAAATTTAGTTTTGCTTTCGAGTTAACGAGCTCGAATAATAAACGCTCTTCGCTTAAAAGTTTAACTTAACTCTTAATAATAATTAAGTTACGCGTCTTTATTAATCTTTCTTACTTCGCTTACGCGTTAGCGAAGCTTAATCATTTTTTAAATTCTTATTAAAAACATTAATCATCGTTATAACTGTGTTTCACTTATTCTTTTTAAAATAATTCTTTTTTCAGTATCTTTTTTCATCGCAGTTATAATAATGATTAACTTTATCATTTAAATTAATTAATTTAAACACGCGCTTATTACTCGCTCGCGACTTTAAATTTTCATCGAATTAATTATTTTTTCGTGAATTTCGATTTTCTTTATTAAAAAAGAATTTCTAATTTTTTAACTTACGTTAATTATTTTAATTAGCAAAATTTAAAACATCGTCGTTACGCTTGCGCGATTTAATACTTTTCAGCATTATTACTTTTATTAAAAGCTTTCTTTATTTTTTAACATTATATCGTCAGTAATAAGAATTTTTTAACGCAGTTTCGAAAGAAGTTTAATAAAGAAATTATTAGTTCTCTGCGTCGACGATGTTTCGAGTAAATGAGCTTTAATAACTTTCAGATACGATTTAAAGCTAGTTACACTTTGTTTTAATCTTTATTTTATTTCTTTAAATCTTTAATAAGCTTTAAGCTTCAGATTAACTGAATTAATTATTAAATTAAGTAAGAATTAACGAAATTTCGTAAAAGTATAATTCGTCGTCTTAACGTTTACGTTTATCTCGTAAGATTATTAATTCATGAAATCTTTTACTATAAACTGTATACATTAAAGAATTTTTGTTACATCATTAAAAAAGTAATTTAAGCTTAATTAAAACTTAATTTTTACTTCTTGAAATCATTTTTCATACTCGTTTTCACTGTAATCTTTATAAAAACGCATCGTTTTTAATTTAATAATTTTCGCAGTGCGCGATTATTACGTTAACTTAATTAATACTTACGCTTTTATTTAAGCTTAAATTAATTATAATAATTTAAGCGTCATTGCTTTTAATTTAATAAATATTATAAAATTAACAGATAATTATTTAATCGCTGAATCATCGTTATAAGACGAAATTAATTAATTTCGAAATTTCGTTCGTGTTTCGTCAGCGTGCGTAATAAATAATGTTAATCGTAATTTACGAGCTTTAACTTTTAATTTTATAATTCGTCGTAAAGCACGTAAATAATTAACTTTCGTTTACGTTTTAATTAATATTTAATTTACGAATTCATTACGTAAAGTATTTTTCGAACTTTACTTTTTATTATTATTAATTACACGAGCTAATAATAAGCCTGCTTAAAATCGTTTTAATGATCTTAAGATATTTTAAGCTTTATCATTAAGTTCTTTAAAGTCGCTGTCATTATTATAATCGATATATGATTTAAAGATTATCATAATTATATTATGTTTCGAGCCTTCTCTTAAAAAAAAAGCGATTAAAACTGTAAGATTAACTTCGTTAACTATTCGCTAGCGCGTTTAAATATAAAAGACGTAAGACATAATAAATTTACTATAATTATACTTAGTTATTATAATATTAATATATAAAACTAATCGCTAAGTAAAAAACATTAAGAAAATGAGCTTCAGCTTATTTAATATTCTTAATGACTTCATCGTTAACATCTCGTTATTTAATTTTAATAAATTATTCTTAATACGTTATAAAAAAGGTTAACTTATTAAGCAATTCGAGATCATTTAACAAGTCATTTAATCTTGTCTTTAGTGAGCGCTAACGTTAAGCTAGCGCTTGCTATCATTACATTAAGAATATTAAATAAGCTAAGACTCATTTTCTCGATGTTCTTCAGCGATTAGTTTTACATATTAGTATCATAATAACTAAGTATAATCATAGTAAATTTATTAAGTCTTACGTCTTTTATATTTAAGCGCGCTAGCGCATAGCTGACGAAGTTAATCTTACATATAAGCTTTCTTTTCATACTTAAAAATCATGACTCGAAGCTTAATAATAACTCTTTGCATGAATTTCTTTTTATTCATGTTATAAATATCTTTTATCTTTATTTCATGTTCTTCTTTTATACTCTGAAAAAGATTAAATTAATTAATTAAAATATCGAGATTTTGAGTTATAGCACGCTCTTTATTAAGCGAAGAAACATATGCTATTTTAATTTACGAATGACGTTTCAGAAATTTTTAAGATTAATTAATTTCGACTAACTTATTATCATTCTTTTTTATTAATAATTCTTTAATTATCGAACGTACTTACTTCACACGAGAAAATTAATCTTAAGTTTAAAGACGTAAAATTCAGTCACATATAGCTTCTTCTTCTTCTTAATTAAGTTTTTAAAATTGCTAATTGCGTGCAGCAATAATCTTTTAATTATTAATTTAATCTTAAAAAGTACTAATTAATATTTCATATTAACGAGCGATTTTTGTTTAAGAAGAATTTTCATTAGCTGCTGAAGCCTCGTTTTAACGAGCGTGAGTAAGCGTTATACGCTCTTTCTGTGAAAGTTTTATATCTTCAGAAGATATGAAGAATATAAAAGAGATAAGGGGGATGGCTGTCATCGTTTTACTGATATGTTGAAGAATTATATTAATAGAATATGAAATATGGATTTTCAGCCCTATAGGGCTGTCCGACTGCTAGGTTTAGCCGAGTGCTAGGTGGACCCTTCTATTTGGGTCACGATTCGCCGCTTGGCCAACTTTGGCCTAGTTAATGTAACTCGACTCCTCATAAGGACTCGATAAGTTTTAGAGTACGGTGTACAAGAGAGCTCTACTAGAATCTGTATGCGGGTTTGCAACTTGCTGTCTATATCTTATAATACGTCTCGAGGCCCTGGGCAACAATTTTGGCCATGAAATCTCCAGCCATATTTCAGTTCGCTCTATGGGCCCTGGCCTTTGCGACTGCAACCTACCTTACCTTTCTAGCTGTACTTACCATACCTTTCTTTCAGAACCAGGTCATATATCTTAATCGCGTGGTTCTGACCTGGTTCCAAGACGTTAATATCCCTGAAACTTGGGGTTTTTTGCACAACCAGGTGACGCCATTCAATCTCCATACACCGGATAGAGAAACGCTTCACGCCTGGCACATTCTACCCTTGGAAGCATACAGGAGAAATGAACAGCAGCTTGTTGAGGAACCTTCTGGCCTCGCTAATGATTTCAAGACTCGGCTAAGCTTCAAACTTCTTCGTGAAGATCCAGATGCACTTTTAGTCCTTTACCTTCACGGGGCAGCCGGGACTCTTGGCTCTGGCTGGCGACCTCCAAGCTACCGTGCCCTCTCCGCTGCCGCGCCGAACAGAATTCACACCGTCGCTATC
>JAABUO010007214.1_pt1 | contig 12708 bp, 13 predicted proteins | sample 5559291 | NCBI WGS metagenome assembly JAABUO01 (sample SAMN10711878, study PRJNA513372) | rock metagenome | isolation source: Antarctica rocks | place: Antarctica: Victoria Land, Finger Mt sud
TTCCCTTGGAGATTGTTCTTCTCCACATAATCCGCCAAGGCAGTTGGAACCTTTCTATAAGAGTTTTTATGAGCAGATCTGTAGGCTTCAGATTTGAGGAACCCTACTTTGGATAGCCAACGCCCGTGAAACCAGACCACCCAACGTATGCCCCGTTTGGAAATAGTTCGATAAGATCAGAAGTCTTTGCTAATTTGTTCAGCATTGAAGGCCGCCGAATGCGACTTTTGAGTAATGCCGAAGCTGAAGCAGCCATCGTGAACGCTATGGAACAGTAATAGCAAATGTCAATGTTTACATGAAGAAGCTTGGAAGCTTTTGCCTTGAACCTTCCGTCGGTCCATACTCAATAGTGGGGCGGGCGTCATGGGCGGAACAACATTCCGTTTAGGCGTCATGGGCGTGTCTCTTGCTTGTCCGCTTTAATAGATAACCTCCACCCAGACCAAAGCTCACATAAAATTTGTTCCGAGTAATTGACGATGGGCCAGGGCCACTCAGACGAGCAAGGCTCGCGCAATGTATCTACTGGTCCGTTCTCTACTGCCGCTTAGGCAAGGTTGAAGGCTTACTGTCGAAGAACAATTGAGCCATGAGCTCGCATTGCGGTTTGCGAAGAAGTGCTTCACGCCTCTTGAGCTTACCCACTTCAAGGACGTCTTTCGAACTTTGGCTGATGACCAAGATGGCATCTACTATTGGAAAGAAGAAACATTATGCCGCTTCTTGGTCATACCAGACGCGCTTGGCCCTGGGCCAGTGATGTACCAGATGTCCACATATCTTGGTGCTTTTCCTTTTTTCAGTCTTGCACCTAGCATCTTGACAATCGAAGCAATGCTCAAGGTCGTGGTCATCATGACGGAAAGATATGGAAGAATTCTGAAGCGAGGCAAAGCAGATCGTAACAAATTGCTGTTTAGAAGTTTGGCTGTATTTGATCGAAGGATGAGCTCTACACACGAAAAGCCATCATCCGAAGCGCTAGCCGACTTGCGAGAGAAGAGTGCTGTTGTAGACGAACCATCGGATAAAGGGTCATCTCGGTCTCACACAGCAGGTTTCTCTATCGACGAGCCTGCTAACGAGGATGAAGAGGATGAAGATGACGATGAGCTGGCACTAGCTGCGCTTGACTCTTTAGATGCTATTGAGGTTTTCAAGTATGATCAACGAGCCGATACAAAGATTCATCATGCGCAAATACCCGCCGAGAATTTCCAGAAACTAATCATGCTACTACTTGTTATTGCGTCTCTTGATGTACAGGAGAATTTATCAAGTCATGCTCAGCAGCTGACCGAAGCGAGAGTCGAAGGCCTCCGCCAAGTCGCTGACTCTATACTGTTGTCTTTTTCTCCAGAACAGAATGGAGGCATCTTTTATCATTCTTTCAACACAATTGTGCCAATGTCTTTACCCTATATGTTTGACGGCCTGAACCCTCTCTTTGAACATTTCCTATTTAGTAAGAACATTGATCTTTCACGGCGCGGGATATCGCCATCTTCTCCTCCGTTATCGTCTCCCACGATACCCCAAGCGCCAGATATCCAACTGGAACCTGTGTTACCCAGAGAAGGCGAGATTCTCAACCTCAATATCTTGAGCCAACTGTCGTTCTTCCTCAAAGGCGATTCGGTTTTTCGTCGACTCAGACCGTTATATTCGGGTGGTGACGCTGGCTTCAGTATCGGCTCATTCGAGCAGAAGGTGCTCAATTGGCGCGCGCCCAGCATCTTACTTGTGGCTGGAAATCGATTATCACAAACGCCCCAGGGTGCTCGAGAACGAGGATTCGCAGAAGCTCTGCCTTCCAAGCGATTCCCAGATGGCTCTTCTGGAAACAGCACTTCTGGAAGGGTCGTTTTCGGAGCTTACCTTGATGTACCATGGAAGCAGACCCACAAAGAAGCAATAGGTGGTGCTGAGATGCTGATCTTCCAGCTTGAGCCGATTCATGAGGTTTTCCGGGCAAGTACTATTAATACCGGCTACTTTACGTTTACAAGATCAGGCATCAGCTTCGGAAGCCCGCCAGCTCCTTCCAAACCCGTGTCTGGCTTATCTTCACGTGTTTCCCTTGGACCTGTCTCGTTGATGCTCGATGAATCGCTGGAATTTGGAGTCTTTACCCATGATAGCACCGGAGGTGGCTCATTTCTTCCGAGCAAGGCCAGGAAACATGACTGGCAGGACAGGTTTGAGATCGAGAGTCTGGAAGTTTGGGGCTGCGGAGGAGAAGAAGAGGCCAAAAAACAGAAAGCTGCATGGGCATTTGAGGAGCGGGAGGCAGAGGCGAGGAAGCATCTGAAGTTAGGCAAGGATATCGAAGCTGACAGAGCATTATTGGAAATGGCAGGCTTGGTAGGTAACCACAATGCCAGCGGAGGTAGCATGGCTTGAATCATACATCCAAAGGATTTGCAAGCGGTTGATGGCATGAGAGTGTAGAATTACTAGACGAATTAATGCTCAAATGATTACCTACTAAGATACAACCATACATAATCGTAATTTTCCCAGCCGTTGACATAGCGGAAACTTCCGCCTTTTGAATTCGCGAGAGTGGAAGCTCATTCTGCAACTCTTGTCTCTCTGCTGCAGCACAGCACCATCGCCTACTGCCAACTTTACCTACTTCACGACACGTACGCCTTCGTAAACCGACCCATTACTTTCCAGTCTCCAGCCATGCTCCCCTTCCGATCCTTCAACAGAGCAGTGTCGCTCTTCCATCCGATACGAGGTACTGCTCTGCTCCAAAAAACGCCAAGTATGCCTACCAGATCGATACTCCAAAGCCACCACTCGTTAAGCTCGATGAGAGCATTCTCATGGCATAGCCTGAGCAGGACTTTGGGACACCTTTGCAAAAGACCAGTATTAGATGTGCTACGGAGTAGGAACACTGAGCAGTCGAGAGGCATGAAGGTCAGGAGTAGTGTGAAGAAACTTTGCGATGGCTGTAAGGTACGTAGAGATTTGAGCGCTGCGATTTTCTTTGCCAAAGCTTTTGCACCTGCCTTGATCGATATCACGAAGACCGTGCTATTGAATTATCTGAGCTTCTAGCTAACTTGTGAAATCATATATAGAGCGTTCGGCGAAAGGGATATGTCTATATCATCTGCTCGAAGAATCCCAAACACAAGCAGCGACAGGGTTGAAGGAAGCTCTTTGCTTTGATATGAGATTATAGTATGCATCACAGGGCGTTGGGGTTTTATATGGTAGATACGAATACCATCGGTCGATGGTCGGAGAAACCTGAACCCTGTCAATACCCGAACAGGTATTAACGAGCACAGCGATTCGTTCCTGCTGGAAAATAAGTGAAGAATGGCCTTGACCTTAACAGCTCTTGGGAGTAGGTGCCGGCGCAGTCAAGCTTACGGTTCAGCTTGCTCAATGGCGTGACCATCAGACTTGACTTCGCGGGAGATCTGTTTAATACACAGGGTGGAGGACGAATAACTGTATAAATTTTGACATCGACCAAACCCGAAACGCCTTCATTGACGACTTGCCAAACGTGTCCAACGCCATCGTTATGCACCCTCTGCTCCGAGCCAGACCACATCCACATGAATTGTACATTCCGAGTGCCTCCCGTTCAATACACACTTATATTACTTGGTGTTCCGCCGGCTGGGTCTTTGCAGGTTCCACCGCAACCTCCACACCATCCTTTTTCTCCTTTTCCGTGCCGACCAATTCCTTCTTAGCGGCAGAAAAGATCCCACCGGCCTCTTGTTTTTCCTTCTCACCGTCTTGCCCATCATTCTTTCGTTTCTTGGCCTTTGGGACGAGCTTATTCACTGCTGCTAGGATCCCGCCCGACTTCTCATTTACCACCTCCTCCTCCTTCGCCTTTTCCTTCTCCTTCTCTGCTCCTTCCGCTTGAGCGGCCTTCACCTTCCCCATCCTCACTCTCCACTCCTTATCTTCCCTATCTCGAGCTTCCAACTCCCTTATCCATGCCTCGTTCTTCTCTTTCCCCTTCTTCTCAGCTACAACCCCTTCAAACTCCTTCCGCCGTACTCGTTCTGCCTCGTAATAAACCGATCCAGCCAACATAGCGAGTATGGTGAATCCCTGAGCATAGATACGATTCCGGAACATCCGGTTCGCCGTGACGGAATCTCCATGCCGAATAGATACCCCGGCTTGGTAAAGTGCGTAGCAAGTCAAACCACATCCTATATACACAGAAATATTAGAAGCGGGACTCGAGGGAGACTTGAACTGTTGCGAACCAAACGGGATTAAGGGCTCTTCAATTAGACGGCGCGAGAATTTCTGCCATCGGCTTTCTTCGTAGAACTCTCTAGCAAATAAAGATTAGTACTATATAAGTGGAATGGGAGATGAAGGGAAGGTTTACGTATTACCATCAAAGGACGAGGGTAGAGGAGATTCCCCAGACATGCTGATTACGCCCAGGAGGAGAGTCAATTCCTGGATAGCGATAATTCTAGGAAGAATAAGGGTCAACTCTCTTAATTAATGTACCACAACCTGAGATAGGATTAGGAAGCGTTTTGTCAACCCATGCTTTGAAAATGACGCTTTACATATTCCCGTCAGCCCTACGAAATTGATTTATCGGCGGAAACTCTATCTAAAGTTCGATTCCGCTATGATAGATAATTTGTCGCTGTCAAGCAACCTAGACACATAGCAAAATAATTGCACAGCCAACTCTTCCTCCTGGAATAACAACCACTATGCCATCTGTGTCCATGGCTAATGGCACCACAACGCTAGAGCCATCTACTTCCAATGGCATGCCCTTAACGGAATACACCGCCGATCCTTTATCAACTTCAATAGAGAAGCCGAAAGCTTCCTCTTTGGTGCCAGAAACTTTCTTACTTCCAGACGGCTATCCAGACGTGAATACTCAGGTATTATATGTAAAATTGAAGCTTGCTAACCAATGATAGTACTTGCGTCTCATCCTCACCTCCCGTGTCTACGATGTTGTCACAGAGACCCCTTTGACTCACGCAATAAATCTCAGCAATCGATTAGAATGCAAGGTTCTACTAAAGAGAGAAGATCTCCAGCCAGTCTTCAGCTTCAAGCTGAGAGGAGCATACAATAAGATGGCGCACCTCGAACCGACTGAGCGGTGGAAAGGGGTAGTCGCCTGCTCTGCCGGTGAATAAGGCAGCTAGTCTTTGGTCGGTTGAAGGCTGAGAGCATACAGGAAATCATGCTCAAGGGGTTGCATATTCCGCGCGGCAGCTGAAGATACCCGCGACAATTGTTATGCCCGCAGGCACGCCTTCGATTAAGCACCTCAATGTATCACGACTAGGGGGATCCGTTGTTCTGTATGGCGACGACTTTGATTCTGCCAAGAGTGAAGCACACCGGCTTGAAAAGCTTCATAGCCTTACGAACATCCCCCCTTTCGATGATCCGTATGTGATAGCTGGGCAAGGTACGATTGGGATGGAACTACTGCGACAAACAAACCTGCAAGATCTTGAAGCTGTATTCAGCTGCATCGGTGGAGGTGGTCTCATCGCAGGTTTGGGCGTTTACATTAAACGGATAGCTCCGCATGTCAAGATCATTGGTGTAGAGACTTATGATGCCAACGCAATGGTACAATCACTGAAAAAAGGAGAACGGGTTGTACTGAACGAGGTCGGACTGTTTGCGGATGGTGCTGCGGTTAAGACCGTGGGTGAAGAGACGTTCCGCTTGTGCTCTGAGGTCGTCGATGAGATTATCGAAGTCACCACTGATGAGACATGTGCAGCCATCAAGGATGTTTTTGAGGACACAAGATCCATTGTTGAACCTGCCGGAGCTCTGGCATTGGCTGGTCTCAAGAAATATGTTGGAAATAACCCGTCCACTAACCCGAAGAGAGGCTTGGTCGCAATAGCATCAGGCGCAAATATGAATTTCGACCGATTGCGATTCGTGGCAGACCGTGCTGCGTTGGGTGAGAAGAAGGAAGCCCTGCTGAGCGTGAATATTCCAGAGATATCTGGTGCTTTCACAGAGCTCATTAAGGCTGTGCTTCCACATGCAGTAACTGAATTTAGCTATCGATACGCAAAGGAGCAATCAGCGAATATAATGATGGGAATCTCGGTCAATGCATCCACACGTACCGCAGAGTTGTCCGACCTCATTAACCGCCTAGGGCGAGCCGGTATGGTCGCGGTTGATCTAAGTGATGATGAGCTTGCAAAATCTCATATCAAATATCTAGTCGGTGGTCGCAGTGGCGTTCAAGACGAGCGACTCTACTCGTTCGAGTTCCCAGAGCGACCCGGAGCCCTCGTCAAGTTCCTTACGACTCTGCGCCCTGATAGGAACATTTCGCTATTTCATTACAGAAATCATGGCGGTGACGTTGGGAAGGTATTGGCAGGTATCCAATGCTCTCTGGCAGAGATAGAGGAACTCGAGGGGTTCCTTATGAGACTAGGGTACCCTTTCTCAGACTGTTCGGATTCCCAAGCATATAAGACCTTTCTTCGCGAATAAAATATTTTACTATTGGTAGAAGCACGAAATATGTTTCTTTCATGGACAAATGGCAACTCAATTAAGCTCCACCATTGCTCTTAGACTGTATAGTGAGTGACTGGTTAAGTTACAGACTTAGAAAACCACTAGGAAAGAGTACTGTGTCTATCATAAATCCTTTGTCCTAGCTAGGTAGGGTCTTTGTGGAACCAAGGGTAGCCCTTGGGTACTTTTTTTTATAAAACCCTCAAATCAATTAATCTGGTCATAGACAACTAAGAAACTCATACCTAAGGTTACGGGGATGATTACACAGGATATGGACCTTTGTAAAAATCACTGGTCCCGCTCGCAAGGTTCTGGTTCTCTCAGAATGTTTATAAGGGTGTTCTGCCACTTTTCCTTCCATTCGACAACACGAGGAGTAGACCAAAACCATCTGCGTGTTAAGATTTCCGAAAACTCGTTCCTTTAGGCTCGTCGGTAGTCTTTGGTGTGCTGCCTGCAACGAGCGTTAGTTGCTCATAAAACCAATCGTGTGCAATCTACTTCCCCATTCATATAGAGGATGTGCGTCTATAACACGAATTTCGGACCTGCTTCATTGCGTGTATTTGCTCTATTCCTAAAAGAACGAGAACTCACGTTTTTGCGGCTTGGTCGTTTCTTATCATTTCTACAATGCTGTCATGTTCTTCACACTTCGATTTGCGAGGAAGCCATTTGATGTTTTCGATTATCAGCCTAAAACTTGCGATGCTTTACCTAGGAACTTAAAAATTCTACTCCAGGTTAATTAGGCCTTTTTCACACTTCCAGCAAAACTCTGGCGATCTAGTCTACCTCCCTGACTAGCATTTCTTTGAACACTTTTCATATCTTCCCTATGCCGTATCCCGTTACTGATTGGCCCCTTCTCCTAGATCTTGTGTCTGTGTTCTTATATGTTCAACATGTTTAAATGTATTGGAGAAATGTACTGGTGAGGGTAAAAATAATCACATACAAACAAGGAGTTTTTGCCAGATGAGTTCGGCTCTGATATAGGATTCAGAGGCCGACGAAGTCGGTAGAACCAAGTTTCAAACTCCAAGGGTTTTCCAATTCCTGTAAACGTAATGTGAAGTATAAGTCTCCAAGTCTTTGATCGTAACCAAAATTCGAAGACTTTGTGCTTCTGTTGAGATATGAATGATCTGAAATTAATGGAATTGAGAAGTGAAGCTCAAGTGAATATGGCTCCACTGAGGGTTGAAAATCTAATCTTATCTCACTAGCGTATCTGCGGGTCAATGCACAACATGCGGGCATAGGTAAACTTCGAGCTGCCTTACTTATCTTAGCACAAAGTGTCAATGGCGCAACCATAGACATATCTTCTCGCCATTTACATCCATTCCCATTACCTTTTTCTAAGATCCCTTGCTGCCGCTGTCATGGCTGAGCATCATGCCACCGGCATTGAACTGCCGGAGGGCATCTTCTCACTTTTGGATACTGACCTATACAAATTGACGATGCAATGCGCTGTCCACCGCTTTCTTCCAGACGTTCGTGAGTACGGGCGAACGTAGCTATGAGACTCTTTGCTGAGATGCAGCAGAGGTCACATACGCGTTTACGAATAGGACTCCCCACATGAAACTCACGCGTGAAGCATACCATTGGCTTGAGACGCAAATCAGTAGTACGACTGCGCCGTTATCGCTTTGATTACTCTTTGCTGACTGGCAACGCTAGAATTGAGTTATATATCATTGTCAGAAGAGGAACTCCGTTACCTGAAGAACACATGCCCGTACTTCAACGACTCCTACCTGCGCTTCCTCAGTTCTTTCCGCTTACAGCCTTCAAAACAGGTCCAGAGCTCTTGGGTAGCTAGTGATGACACGGGCAGCGCGGAGGATGTTGGTGAACTAAAGTTACATGTGGGAGGCCCGTGGTTGGACACAATCCTCTACGAAATCCCACTCCTCGCTCTGACGAGTGAGGCTTACTTCAGATTTTGCGATAGAGATTGGGATTATGGTGAACAAAAAGCGAAAGCGTACAGAAAGGGAATCCACCTGATTGAAGGTGGCTGCACATTTTCCGAATTCGGCACAAGACGGAGAAGAGATTACCACACCCAGGACCTGGTGATGCAGGGCTTGAAACAGGCTGCGCAAGAGGGGGTCCAACGAGAGTGGGAAGGGAAGCTAAGTGGTACGAGCAACGTACATTTTGCTATGAAGTACGGGATACCACCAGTTGGTACAGTGGCCCATGAGTGGTTCATGGGAATAGCCTCCATCACCGATTACGAACATGCAAACGAAACGGCGCTGCGGTACTGGGTTGGCTGTTTTGGAGAAGGTGTCCTTGGTATAGCACTGACAGACACGTTCGGCACGCCTGTGTTTCTCAAGTCCTTCAAGCAGACGATGCCTACCTCTGCGAGGGCGAAGACGAACGCGGTAACGACCCGCATTCCAATAGCGACGAGTATGCCCGTCACAGAGTCGAAACCTATCGCCGATGGTGTTGTGGATAAAGATCGAGAACGATCATATGCGCAAATCTTCCAAGGCGTGCGCCAAGATTCTGGAAACCCTTTGGAGTTTGTCAAGCTTATGCGGGACTTTTATGACAGCGAAGGCATCACAAATAAAAAGACCATTGTGTTTTCGGATTCGCTTAACCTTCAGCTCTGCCTGGAGTATAAAAAAGCTGCAGAAGAAGCCGGCTTCCTGCCCACGTTCGGTGTTGGTACATATTTGACGAGTAAGTCCAAACCAAGATTTATCCTTCGCCTTTAATAACACAAGTAGATGACTTCAACCATAATTCTAACGGCAAAAAGTCAGCACCGCTAAATATAGTGATTAAACTTTCATCAGCAAACGGAAGACCTGCTATTAAAATCAGTGACAATGTTGGGAAAAACACAGGAGACAGTGAGACGGTCAACGAAGTCAAGAATATATTAGGGTATCAGGAGAAGGAATGGGCAAACGGTAATGAGAAGGCAAGGTGGGGAACGGGGGATCAAGATGCCACACAGGCTGCCGTTCAGGCATAATGAATATGAATCAACGGTCATGATTTGAAGACGAGGCTTGATGGCATTGCACAAGGCGTTGGAAAGGTATCTGCTAGACGCAAGAGGCTTGTGGTTGGGACATGCTCTGGAAGTAAAAAAAATGATGAGCTTCTCGGAGAAGTGCATGGTTTGTATAGATATTGCATCTTTGGACCTTAGAATCAAAGGCCCGCAGCCACTGGAATAGGTAGACCTTACGAGCGAAAACTGCCCCTGCGAAAACGTAGATTCTTGAGTACCTTGGTATAAGAAATCGGAGTGAAAGACGGCCACCGAGGCTGCGCCGGGCCTGACGACGCATAATTGCGTATCGACCGTACTTCAGCCCTAACGGAGCCCCAAGAATAGCGAGGCGCAGCCTGCGGACGCAACTGAAGAGTATGCATCTCGAAAATGGCAGACTGAACCATCGTAGCATCAGCTAAAGTAGTTTGCTTCGTAACGTGGGGTGTCGAAAGAATTTGTGATAATGTCTCTGCAGCCATACATTGCCGGATAGTTATTTTCGAGTAAATTTGAGGATCCCTTGATCGCCACTCATAGTCACTCTAGAGTCAGCGAAGGTAGCTGTTTCGGGACAAAGCGTGAAGACGGCGCTACGCGGAACCTCAAAATCTCATTCACCTCAAGGCTACATACGTATTGTCCTCTTCAGCCAGCAGCCAATTCTTCACTCCTACCATTTACCAGGCATCAGCATTCTACTTCTTCTATTCTTCTTCGGAACTACCCTCTCTTGTCCTTATTGACTTTCGCTTTCTTGCCTTCCTTGAAAGACGCGACCACCGGTAGATCAGGGGTTTGACGACATCGAGGATCATAATGGCTGTAAGCATCACATAATCAACACAAGACTCTCAAGGCACCCTCGAATCGGGCACAAGCACTATTGTGATGATGAAAAGAATCACTAACATGGCGGTGGCATCAACAGCAATATGGGGCCAACACAGGCAACTACGGCCAGGCTAATCCTTACGTACAAGGAGGAGCCAACCGATACAACCAAAATGCTGGCAACCCTTACGCCCAGCAAGCCGGAAATCCATACAACCAGCCTGCATACGGAAGTCAACCCCAACAAGGTGGGTATGGCAATGGAAATGCGTATGGTCAAACTACCGGCCAGACTACAGGATATGGTGAGATTTACACAGTTATGCGGCCGGGACCTTGACTGACGTCTAACAGTAGGAGGGAATGATGTGGAGATGCAACCCATCAATGGACAGGCTGGCGCATATGGACAGGCGGGAGGACGGGATCCTAACGCAATACTCAATGATTGTCGAGACATTGATCGGGGAATTGATGCCATTGAAAGAAACCTCGAACGTCTTCGATTTCTACAACAGCGTGCCCTCGATGACCCGGACGCAAGCCAGAATACTCAAACAAACCGCGAATTAGATGCCCTTGGCTCGGAGACTATGACTCTGTACCGAAACTTCGGTGCGCGGATCAAGAACATCAAATCTCAGAAGGAATCTGGAGATGCGAGGAATGCCCCCCAAGTCGGCAAGGTTGACCGTAAACTAAAGGCAGCTATCAACGAGTACCAGCAACTTGAGAGTAACTTTCGACAAAAGCTGTCAGCCCAAATGGAGAGGCAATATCGAATCGTCAGACCTGACGCAAGCGAACAAGAGGTTAGGGAGGCTGTCGAAGATACGTCGAATAACCAAGTCTTTACTCAAGCTGTATGCTCGCCCTACCTTCTTTTATCTAGCTTTATACTAATACCCGTCCAGCTTTTGCAAGGAAACCGACGAGGCGAATCTCAGTCCGCACTACGCGCCGTACAAGGCAGGCATGAGGCTATCCAAAAGATTGAGAAACAGATGATTGAGCTTGGCCAGCTGTTCCAGGATGTTGACGCTGCCATTATCCAACAAGAACCTGCTGTGATAGACATTGAACAAAAAGCCGAGGGTACCCACGAAAACATTGGCCAAGCAAACACTCAGTTGGACGGCGCTATAAGCAAAGCGAAGAGCAGGAACCGAAAGAAGTGGATCTGCTTGCTCCTTTTCTGTAAGCTCAGTTTGGGCATTTCCTTTCATGAGACGTTCTTGCTGACATTCAATGCTAGTACTCCTTATCATAATCATCGTCGTTGTCGTAGTCATTGTGGTCAAGGTAGTGATTCCGCCGAAACCCCGTTAGTCGCGTCCATGCCAATCCATCCTACCGATTTAAAACTCAATTACGGCATTTGCTGCCTCTTTATTCACACCTCTCGGAATTGGTTCTTTAGCGTTCTTGGCTGTACCTTCGGTATCGAGAAACGAGTGCACTTCTCAATCATTGAAGGCTTATAGGGTCAAGATGCTGATACTAACAAACACTGTCACTTTTCCTTGGATCAGCTTCCCATTCCTCACGTACTGTTCTATTGTGGCTACTGGTAAAAGTGGTACTTCCTTCCGGGGGATTTGTAGCCGCAAAATTTTTGTAATACTGTTTGATGCGCAGGACTTGTATGCGATAGATACCCATTATCCGTGAACTTCTCCTGCTTCCTCGATAGAGCACTGATAATTAAAGACCACGAGTGTTCAAGCGCATTGCCCAGAACCTTCCGTCGAGAAAATTGTGTACCTCATTATTCAAGATATCAGATGTGGCTTTAGTATAAGCCAAATCTTCATATAAGATGGGGTTCTAAACTGAAGGTTTGATCACATAGGGGGTATTGGTGTATAAGATATGAATTCTTCGAAGTGCATAAAATGCTCGTAAACTTACAGTCTTATTCACATTTCTTATTTGTTATGTAAACAAACTAGATGTATTCTTTTCTAAAATTATATTCTTCATGTATTTCTAAAAATATAAATGCTAATGAAGAACATATTTAATGTATATTTACTTACTGATTTATCTGCATCTAGCTATAAGATGTAACTTTTCTATAAGAAAGGTTTGCATGTAAGAGATAATTTTAAATTCTTTAAATTTAATAACAGTTTATTATTTAACTCGAATATGTATCTTATTAAATGTCGCTTTCGTTTTAAAAAGTGAGCAGCGTCGCTATATTACTCATAATAAGTAAGACGAGAATGAAATCAGAGTAAGTCGCAGTTAAAGAATTCATTCGAGCTTTATAGTCTTCGATTAAACTT
>JAABUO010007215.1_pt1 | contig 12707 bp, 17 predicted proteins | sample 5559291 | NCBI WGS metagenome assembly JAABUO01 (sample SAMN10711878, study PRJNA513372) | rock metagenome | isolation source: Antarctica rocks | place: Antarctica: Victoria Land, Finger Mt sud
ACTGAGACATCCCATGTGCCTGAGCAGCATGCACCTGCTGAGGGCTGCCACTCAGGGCACCTTGGCTCGGCCCCATGCCTTGTTGCAACCAGCCAGCTGGGCTCTGCACCTCAGGATTGCCCACATGGCGCTGCAGCTGCTGCTGCTGCTGCCGCCACTGCTGCTGTGCATGCAGGGATGACTTTGAGGCTTGGCCTTGCAGATAGGCCTTCTGAGGTTCAGACATCAGCTGCTGTTGATGTTGGCGGGTTCTGTCGATAGCAGCCTGCTTTTGCTGATATGTAAGAGCTTGCTGTTGCAGTAACCTGGCCTGACCATCGTTCATACGAGACCGATCAGAGTCTTGGGTCAGCAGCTGTCCTAGGCCTAATGCCTCCTGCTGCTGCGCAAGCTGCTTCTCCTGCCCGGCTTGCTGCTGCTTGTGCATCCACTGCTGGTGAGCTTGCTGCTTGTCTTGCTCACGCTGCTGATGCTGTTGCATCCATAGCTGTGTAGCCTCGACCCTCCGTTGCTCATCCTCAGCCCAACTCTGGGCCTGTTGCTCGACCATGCCTTGCCGCTGATGCGACTGCTGCAGTACGCGCTGGCGTTCAGCAGCAGTCTTGTACTGATGGTACTCAGACTGAGCCCCACCAAGTTGTTGCTGTCGCTGTGACTGACGCTCGAGGCCAGACTGAATTTCAGCACTCTTTTGCTGCTGCTGCTGTTGCAGCCACTGATGCTGAGCTGCAGTTTGTTCTTGCTGCTGCTGTTGCCGCCATTGCTGCTGTGCTCGGGCTTTCTCCAGCTGCTGTTGCTGATGCTGCTGTTGCATCCACTGCTGCTGAGCCTGAGCCTTCTCTTGCTCTTGCTCTTGCTGCTGCTGCAGCTTCTTGTGCTGCTGGATCCATTCCATCTGAGCCTGATGCTTAGCCTGCTGGTCGTCATACCAGGGCTTGTGCTCTCCCTGCCCTTCGTAAGAGCCCCTATGCCCATTCTGGGACCCAGCTAGGTCTCTGTGAGATCCAGGGTGCCCTGTTTGAGGCCCACTTTGGGATTTGTGGGAAGTGTCTTGGCCTGAGAATTTTGGCCGGCTGGTGAAAGATGGCTTGGACAGGAATCCAAAAGTGCTGCTGACCCCACCTTCTGCTTTCTGCTGGCTGTAGCTGAAAGGTGTGAAGCCTGTTACCTGGACATGTAGAGAATTGCAATGTAAACTTTGGAGCTGTAAGCAGCATGCCCAATGCTTGTACACTACAAAGCTGTTGAAGGTGTGTGCATGAGCATTTCACGGCTCGAATGCAAGCATGAACAACCCAGGTATTTAATTCCTGTAAGTATCATCCATGTGACTTGTTCAATGCTTGTTCATTAATGTATTGTATTGAGTCGTATTGTATTTGCTACTGGCTTGACTAGCAGTATTGTACCAGACATGAAAGCAGCAGCTTAGTGCAATGCAAAGTCCAATGACACCACGTCATTACCAACAGCAGCTGCAACCACTCTGCCCACATCACTGACATGAGCAGAAAGCTTTTGGCAACATTACAAACATGCAGTGCAGACCATACCAGTATAGTCTGATCATGAAGTTGACAGCACAGACAGTGATAGCACCAGCAGACAGCAGCGGCTGCAGTAGGAAAGTTGGGCCAGAATCAGTCAAAAGGAAACGAAAAAGGACAAAGGGAATGGAAAAGGGGACATGGCATACCTAGCAATCAACTCGAGGTGTTACCTGAGCAGCTGCCCCTGTAGCACCTGCCCCCCTGGCTGCCCCAGTCCCTTTCCCAACACCCCCGCTGGCTTTGTTTGCACCCCCTGCAAATGCAAGCCCTGTCAGAGAATATGTACATTGTGATTTGCGGCGCGAAGCAAACAACACAGTTGTACAGACATCCAGTATGCAACTCCAAGGCCACAAAGGCACACAGCAAAGTGTTTGCCAGAGGCCAGTGACTGCATACAATGGTCTGACTTCACCAGTACATCATGTCCTGCTTGGAGACCTTGAGTCAACAGTGTATGCGCCAGGGAGCATTTGCACAGAGTAAGCATGCAGTGACTGATGCGGTGTAGAGGACAGATTACCTGCAGGGCCTTGGGGTCCCAGGGGGGTGCCATTGGGTCCTGAGGGGCCAGCTGGTTGCTGAGGGGGCCCTATGGGGTTGGGGTCAGGCCTGACCCCACTGTACTTCTGGACCTTCATCTTTGCAGACTGCACACAAGAACAGATCAGCCATGAACGGGCTTGTTGTGCAAACTCTTGCTGACAGTACTCACACAAAGCAAACAGGATAACAGCAGCATCAACACAAGGTGTCAGAACAAAAACTTGACATGGGAATAGTTGTAAGCTCCATTCCCAACCAAGCTGTTTGTTCTGATTGCACACGAGAGCAAGGACAAATGCTCTCTTTAGCGCTTTGCACGCTTTGTCATCCCGCGCTACTCTGCATTTGCTTATGTAAAACGCAGCAGGCAGGCAGGCACTCCTCGCAGCAAACGCGTTAAAGCCTTACTGATTGGTGACGATAAACGTGTGCGTAGAAAGACAGAGCAAGGGGTCCTTGACTCAAGGGAGTGCTCACACAGACAGAGCAGAGGAATACCAACTTATGCATGTGCTCATACAGTCAGAGCAGAGGCGATGGTAGCTGCAACACAATCTAACCTGCAGGACCTCACTGAATTCTTCCATGATATTGGTCACTGGCCGGCTGCGTGGCCTGTTGGCTTGGCTGAAGATGGATCCCAACTTCTTCACTGCTTTGGCTCGGGAGCGTAGCTGCTTGCTGGGTACCCCAGGCTCTTGCAACACCTGTGACAGCAGATCGTGTGCTGTCAAAAACCAAGGATACAATACACAACAGAAAAACAGTACCTGTGACAGGAGAACGGGTGGTGTGGCAGTCTGGACTATGCTACAACATACCAAAGATGAAGTGGGCGCTCACGCAAAGGCGTGTTTTACATTGAATCAGCCAATCTTTTTGGCGACAGAGCAAACTTGCAGTGGCAACAGTTGTAGATGCGTGACTCATAGCAAAGAACAATGGGTCCTTTGCCCAGCAGCTCCCTGTTCACGAGGCTTGTGCAACATGTGCAGTGAGATGACATGCTCAACATTCTGTCAAGGTGCTGTGACGTCACTTGGCACAGCACAGCACAGCGCAGCGCAGCGCAGCACAGCACAGCAGAGCGCGGCACAGCCCAGCCCAGCCCATCACAGCATCAGAACATAGAGACATCAAATGGCAGGGGACTTGCACTACTTCATTCACACTGTTGATGCAAAGGACAGCAAAGCCAAGTGTGCGCCTACCCTGTCAACAACCCTAGTCAGAGTGCCTTCCATGTCCAGCACATTCAGCTTCCACAAAGACTCGGTGATCTGGCCCTTCTTGGCCTCAAAAAAGGCCTCAGCACTGGCCTCTGTGAGTTGCCCACTCTCAAGGCCCTGCTCTGCCTCCTGTTGGATGCCTGACATGTGGACTGTGCCCACAATTGCGTCTAAGGTGGTCCTCATGGAGTGACCTCGCTGCCGGATCCACTCTGCGGCAAAGGGGACCCCTAAGAACTTGGGGTCACGGCCCAGAGCTAGGGCTGCCCTGCGCTCGTATATGTACCTGCAGGGCAATGGTCGTAACAACTTCAGCCTCTGTGTGTGGAAGCTACCACAAAGAGAAATGAGCTGGGCTGGTGACTTGTGAATTTGACCAAGAGACTACAGCACTCTGCAGGTCTGTCCGTGCATTGACCAGTCTGCATACGCCTGCTTGGGGGCAGATGCTGATGCAGGTACTTACAGTGATGAGTCCGGGCTCATGGCACCAGAAAGCTTGAGATTGAATTGCAATATACGATACTGCTTTGTACCAACAAGGTGCGGGCTGCCTGAGGACAAAGCATGTGGCCCTGAGGACAAAACATGTGGCCAAGATAAGAAACGAGAGGTGACTGACCCAATGGTGTGCAGGAAGGCGCTGCCGTATGCAGCCTCGGACAGACGCTGAGCCTCGTTCATGAGAGTCAGAGCAAAGCCATCGGTGTCGCCCCTCAGGAAGCGATCAATTTTGGTTATCAGGTTGGTCTGCAGTTTGCGCTCACGCTCCTGGACAACAGTAGCATTGTCATCTACTGTGCATGAGGTTCTGTATGTGCAAGCCTACAGGGGCGGGTTTGTGCTTTCATTGGGACCATCTAGGACATACAGGGCACTATATGAATCAAACTGTACAACATAATCAAACAGACAAGAGTGCACATCTACAGCACGCACTGCAGAAGCAACAAGCAATGCCATGGGCATGACTCTGCCAGAGCAGAGTAAAAGATTGCTCATGCAGACATGCTTCAGCACGATAGGAAATGCATGCAGCAGCAGAGCAAAACAGCATGTACTGAAGTAGCGTCAACAGACAACGCTAAAGTGTATGCAGTGAAGCGCAGCAGTTTTATGCACAAGACAGGTTGGCATATGTACAGTCAAGGTTTGTAGTTGACGAGGGAGGAGCACCATTTGCATGACTTGCAATCTTTGTTCTGTCTGCTCCTGGTCTGGTTCGCCAGTCAGGCCTGCCATCATGGCCATCTGCAGCTGGCCAATGTACTCCTCAAAGGCATCGCTGCCAAACACCATGCCAAAGACAGCAGTGGGGTCCATGAACTGTTCATCTTCCAAGCCTGCTTTGCCATATTGGTCATACCTGCAAGACACAGACTCATCTGCGAGCTGAATAGCTGACCAATATGAACAAGACTAGGTTGAAAGACATGATTATGTTGAAGCAGTGTGTGCAGGGCAGCCTCCTGAAGAAACCCTTACTTGCTTCTTTGAGCAGGGTCGCTGAGCACTTGATACGCCTCGCTGAGTTCCTGAAATCTTGCGGCCGCCTCAGGATCGTTTGGGTTCTTGTCAGGATGGACCTATACAGCAAATCGCGCATTCGTGACCTGTGGCTCAGGGGACAGCATGACACAGTATTAGTCGATTTGTCACACGCTCGGCATACCTTCCGGGCCTTCAAATAGTACGCCTTCTTTATCTGATCTGCTGTAGCAGCTGAATCGACAGCAAGGACGTCGTAAAACACGGTGTCTCTGACCATGTTGTGAACAACTACCTAGTCGGCGAGCTTCGTGCTTCGACCAGATCTGCCCTTCTTTTCCGTGAACCGCGGCGACGCGCTCTTCAGATTTGTCAAAGTAAAACGGGCTGGAGACAAAATTCTCGAAACGAAGACGCGTCCTACCACACCTGAACAGCTCCGGTGCGATAGACAGCTCTTTCAGCTGGCGATCGGTAGCTGCTGACTCAATATGACTCATCGGTCGAACGAAATGGGAAAGTGGCAGCAGCTCTGATCAGACCTCTGATCCAGCTTTGATCATGCTGTGCTGCAAAGGCGTGCAGCTGGTGCATTAGAGCAGCTGATGCAATCCATCAGCAGGATCAGGCTAGTTGTTTCTCGTCCAAGTTGCCTGCAGTGGAGCCTGCTTTGCAGCCCAAAACCTTGTCATGCTGTACTGCTGCCACCGACACTAACGTCTGCCGTGCACAGAAAGCGGATCGAGTCGAGCTGTGTAACGCATGATCAAGCAGCACCGTGTCCCATTGTTGACCCTGTTGCCAAGATGCGTGATTTCTACGGCTGCTACTTGCTGACTTCCCTGGACCCCAAAAACAAAGGCCGTACTTATATCGGGTCAGACTAGTTGGCAGCCGCTGGACCTGTGAATACAGTCCTAGTCTGCATGAGCCGCACCACGCTTTGCCGTGTCAGACCAACATGCTTCGTAAGTCTTTACATCCCCATGTGGTGATCACAGGTTCACTGTCAACCCCAGACGGCGTCTCCGTCAGCACAATGGGGAGATAACAGCAGGTGCACACAGGACCAAAAGGTAGATCTGTTTTCCACATTGCGCTGTGGTCCTTCCACTATCATGGTTGACACCGACGCATTGTCTGTGCCTGAAGCCCGTCATTATGTCAGCCCATGTAACTTCATCCAAACTGATCAGCACCCTGGCAATGCAGAGGGAGGCCTTGGGACATGGTGCTGGTGGTGTATGGCTTTCCTACCAAGGTGAATCTGCATGACACTGTCTTTGCCACATCCTGGTTGCATGCTGTTCCCCATTGCAGCAACTGCCGGTCGCATGAGCACAGCGTGAGCGGCACTGCTTTCTTTAGGTGCAAGCGTTGCAGTTTGAATGGGCATGGCAGCACCCCACAGCCTCCAAAGCTGTAAGGGAAGCAGCCCAAAGGCTTGGGACCATTGCCATGCGAGGTGCCAAGGGCAAGGTACTTCTGTAGCAGTGTACAATGAAAGCATGTGTGGTGCATGCTTTCACAAAGGGCACATTTTGGTCTAATCAAGCACTCTGAGTGACATTCATGTAAAAGCAACACAGGGATTCATGACGCTGATCTACCCTGATAGCTGCGGCAGGGAAGTTTGTCATGCGCTACACCAGCTACATACTGCTGCCTCCAGCTGTCTTTATATATGCTTCAAATGCCCTCAGCGCTGCCTCGTAAGAAATACAAACACAAACCTGATGCACACTTGATGTCACTGCGCAAAACCACTGCGCATAATCATAACGTTTGCATCTGCAGGTCAGGCTGCTGTTTGAGATGCTGAATCTGGACCCATGGTGCTACTACCCTCTGACAGTCCAGCTGCTGTCCACCAGCTATGCGCCTCTGCGCAACAAGTGTCTGCTGCCTCCTGCTCATGTGGCTGTCACAATAGCACCCATGGAGGTATACAGTCAGCAGTAGAGATACTCAGCTGCATTGTGCTCGACTACACGTTAGTGCTGGCTGCTGAGCCGCTCCTGTTATGATCGCCTGCCAGCATACGGCTGTGCATGTGTCTGTGCATGTGTATGTGCATGGCCTTTGTATCAGTCATGAGCATGCAGCATGGTCTGCATTGACCATGGCATAGATACATCAGTAAATGCTGTTCTTGGCTTTGCACTCCTTTTAGCATCTGACACAAGCTTTGAGTTGCATTGGACCAGATGTGACACCTGAGACATGGTGCTGTTTGCATCAATGTCACTGCCAATTGCATGCATGATTTTGCCAAGTAATGTTTGCATGGTATCTTAAGCCATTTCTGCAACATGCATGTCACACCTTTACAATATTGTGATTGCTGCAGATGCTACCGGTGGTTGTTGAAGATGATTTTGATGAAGGTCCACCAGAAGAGCATGCTGACCAGGACGATCTAGCCAGCTCAGCTCAGCTGAATCCTGATTCAGCCATTACTCATCCTGAGTCACTCATGACTTATGCCCACATTGCCATGACTGACGCTGGGCCCAGCACAGCACTTGACGAGGCCTATGCAGCTTCAGCAGAAGCTGCACCGCTGTCTGAGAAAGAAGCACGCAAGGCAGAAAAGGCTCAAGCTGCTGCAGCAAAGCTGTGCTCTGTGTGTGGCGAAAAAGCTGATGCCAAATGGTTGACCTGCAGCTGTTCTGCTAGAACACATATTGAGTGTCTGGCCAAGCGCTTTCTTCAGGTGCATACCATCAAAGTTGCAGCTTGAGCCAATGTACAGTGCTATATGACCTATGCTGCTTTCTTGGAGACATCGTGCGCCTGGCAGACGTCATAGAACATCTGCATGCTACGGATTGCTGCTGAAATTGAGGCCTTCAGGCTGATCTCAGCTCCATTGCTTGCAGGCTTCATGACATGCTGTACACAGGGCAAAACTCCTTGCTTGAGAGCAACTGCATTGGCAGTGTCATTCTCTTGAGCCTTGTAGCAGAAGGTTGTGATCACAGATTTGGTGTGCAGGAATCTGGAGAGGAGCAGGGCCTCCCTGTACAGGGCACTTGCCCTGGCTGTGGCGCAACCCAGACTTGGGGGGATGTCCTGTCAAAGAGCGAATCGGTGCCTTGGAGGCAGAGCAGGTACTTTCACTATTTCACTATTTTATTCACTTATATGTTGTGCAACGAGCAAACATGCCCATGCGAGTAGTGCATCTTGCTGTGAAGTATTTGTATAGTAGCATTTATCTCTTTTTATGAGGTACACGAAGAACATACAACAAGGGTATACAGACAAGGAATAAACAGCATAAGAATTGGATCCCCTCCGTTTCTTCACTTGTGTGTTTGATGCTCTGAGGCCTGGGCTAATGAGTCAGCCAAGTTGTTGAGCAAACGTGTGTCTGTCAATTCATGGACATCAGCTTCAGGGCTAAGGCAGCTGATGCTATTGTGAATTGTGCCTGTTTTGTTCTAGTCAAGCCATGATCATGTCCAACAGCTCAGCACTTGCAAGTCCTAATCTGACAGCTTGCCGCAGGAGAGGAAGCCAACCTCACTAAAGGCATCGTATGTGTGTTGCAACATACAAAACTGGACATGTCAAAAAAAGCAATATGACCCTTGTGGCTCTTTCCTATGCTACAGGAAATGCGTGCAACTTGTTACTGGCTGCATGTCAAGCCTTGGTCACTGCAGCTGTCATAGCTGTGTTGCAGGCCACGCACCTTCAACAAACGCATTGGCTTTTGGAACGTCACTGTAAGCAAAAGGTATCAATGCTGGATTGCCTGACTGCAGCAGGGCTAAGCAACCCGCCAGGAGAAAGAAGGCAGCTGAAACCACCAAGCAGGCGTCTGCAGAACCAAGCTTGCAGTCTGCCACTGCTAAAAGGTACTGTGCACTGCCTAAGTCAGCTCTCTTTCCATCCCAGGCATGGGCATGGTGCTGCGCTTATGTCTTTGTTACCTGCGCAATATACGCAGTTGATTTGGGATGTATTTGATTGCAAGGGCGGAATCTGCACTGTCACAAGAGTGGGTTATACTTGCTCCTGGCCGCTGGTCTTATTTTGCGTCTGGTTTCCTCCGCAACATTGATGCAAAGCAAACATACTGGCTGAACGCTATGCTTCCTATAGACATGTACACATGCTGCATCTTGTTCGCTTAATAAGTGGGAGGTGTGCCTCACCTTGTTCCTCAACGCCATACATCCAACTTTTTTTTAGATGTGCAGGTACTGCAGTGAGTGCCTAGTGTTGGCTGGCACAGTTTGACATCAATGGATCAATCAGTATCTTGCACCTGCATGCACAGCATTGTGGGTGGCGGCATCCAGCCATTCTGACTGACATACACAGGGGTACTGACGTGTGTCGTCACATTGCAGTAGCAAAGGCAGAAATCGTGTCAAAGCAGCTGAGCCAGCTTCAGCCTCAGACAGCACAGGTGCATCAGATGCAACCCTAGCACCTTCTGCCAACAGAACCCTGGCAGAACCAGCCAACCCTAGTTTGGCCTCCCCTGCCAAGAAGCCCAGAGGTCGTCCGTCAAAGACTGCTGCTGCAGCAGCTGCACAGTCCGCTTCTGTAGCAACTGCCACAGCACCATCTGCAGAAGCAGGCACTGAGACAGCGGCATTGCAGGCATCACCCAAGGGCAAAGCGGTCAAGCCAAAAGGCAGAAAGAAGAAGGCAGAGCCTGTGAAAGAGCTGGAGTCAGCTGAGCTGCCGAAGGGCCCAGCGTTTGCCTTTGAGATTGACCATGTGCTGGCACTGGGCTCGCGGTGTGGCCTGCCTATGGACAAGGCTACCAGAGACGAGATGTCAGTTCAGCACCACAAGGAGATCAAATGGAAACAGCAACAGGTGCAATCAGCCCTCTTGGACAGCCCCAAAGCCCCAGAAAGCAGCAGCACCATTGCTCGCAAGCAGTCTGTAGCATTGGACAATATTGCTCAAACTGGTTCTGCCCATGTTGCTTTCAGTGGGGCTCCCAACCCTAGCAGAGACAACATCATGATCAGTGCAGCTCAGCAAGAAGCATGGCTTTCGGCGTCACCTCCTGTGCCTGATGCAGAGCTGCCCTTGCGCGACCGCCTGCACAAGATTCAGCACCTGCTCTTGCAGGCTGGCTTGTCCCCCGCCCAAGCCTTGCTGGCAGCAAGCCCTGCATCTCACAGCAAGGCTGCTGCTTCTGCACCAGATGCCTCCAGCAGCCTGACTGCTGCAAGCGTAGTGGACGCAGCAGCTGGGGTCGGCAAGCAGCAGCAGCAAGACGACACCATCGATCTGAGTGATGCTGATCCGTTCCGCACAGGGTTGACACATGGTGCAGGCAGCAGTACAGCAGCTGCCGGTTCGCTGAGTGTGAGCACACCCATGTGGTCACATGGTTTGACTTATGATGAGATGATCTGCTTGGTCGGCCCCTCCCCTGTTCCTCTTCATCAGCGACTGGACGACAGCAAGGTTCCTGACTCCCCCTCCCTGCCTTCAGATTTTCAGCCCCTGCCTGTAGACACCCCCCACAGTCCCCCTGCAGCGCCCAGTCTTCTTCCTCAGCGTGAGCAAAGCCCGGTCCAGTCACACAAGTCTGTAGAGTTGGTCAGCTCATCTAGTCCTCAGAAGCAGAGCTCTAGTCAGCAGCCTGCATCCCCAACTGCACATTTTGGCCATGGGGGATTTAGAACAACAGAGGGAGACAAAGCGCTGCTGGACATGCAACAGGACGCACTGTCAGCTTCTGTGCACACCATGGATGAGTCAGAGCTTAGTCACAGCATGCATGGCAGTGCCAGCTGTCAACCCTCTGCTGCTTCCATTGGATCCATCCCGCAGACCAAGAAGAGGAGCAGGTGAGTGTGCAGGAAGATGCTCCGATGAATGCTCTCCCGACATCAAGTCTTACATACCGCTCTACGTGTTTTTTGGGTGAACCTCTTGCGTTTGCGCACAGAGGGCAGATTCTTGATGGCGAAAACTGCTTCATGATGTGTTGCCCAGGTTTATTTGGCGTCAGGCCTTTTCTGATGGCACAGGTGCATGTTGCAGGTCTGTGCCTAAGGCAGGCTCCCGCAAGCCAGCTCCTGCTGCAGCCCTGCAAAGCGCAAGTGCAGAAGGCACACCCTCGCCACTAATGGAGTCTTGCAGCAGCGGCATGGAGAGCAGGATGTCGCAAGCAGAACAGCCGCAGTTGGTTGGTGACACTCCCCGCAGCAGGACTGCGTGTAAGCTGGCAGCATTGCAGGTTGACAGTCCTGGTTACACCCCCTCACCCATGCCTCTGAGGCGTCGGTTGAAGAACCGCGCCGGCTTGCAGCAAGCTCCGGAAGACAATTGTGATGTTATTTGTATAGACTGCTAGTGTGATATATACTTGCTTTAGCTTGAACTCAAAGGAGTTGACTTTAATCCTCAGCCTATGTTCAACGTCTATTTGATCGTACAGAGACATCATCGCTGTGCATACTTGGTTGTACGTTTGTCAAACTTACTCCTGCTGAGCACATCAACATCAAGCTGAGAGCCTCAGCGTCTGAAAATGGTTGAAGCCAGTGCTTGGCCTACCATGTTCTATGTGAAGTACAACTTGATGCAATGGATTGAACTGGTGGTGATCCAAAACAAACTGTTGCATATATGAATAGTTGCCTACTGACTTTGTGAGATTCATGCTTAGTGGCGGCTATGCCATGGTTTGTCATGACACATATGTCTAGATGCATGTGTCTGAAACCTTGTCAGAACAGGGCCGTGTGCACAAGATGATTTTGTTGTGGCAGCCGACTAGGCTAATTAGTCAAACTACCCTCGAGGGTGGTTTGGGTCTGCTAGCCGCATTACTGCCTCGTCTTCTTCCTCAGGGCTGCACGCCCCAAAGCAATGATTGAGCTCTGCATGCACATTGTTGGTACGGACTCTCAAAACCTGTGCCTTCTCCAACGTCAAGATCTCAGACTGCCTAGCAGAGCTTTGTGCGACCAACTCAGATTTGATGCTGGGCGATTTAGATCCTCGAAGGAGTCAGTTTGAGAAGGGTTGAACCCCATAGGGACATGTTCCAAAACGAGAACCCAATGGGCATCTCTTCGCTGCTTTTTGTGCAGATGATTTGTGCTGACAGGGTTGGTGAGGTCTATGAAAGCCTTCAGGTGGCAGTTGTGCACCTGGAAGGGACTAAGAACCTCTTTATGTAGAGGCAAATAGCGCCGGTGCATCAGTTCCTCTCATGACATGCCCATATGTGTCTCCAGCAAGCCCTGCATGCAGCGTTAGTACCCTTGACAAGTCTCCTCATCACCCTCCTGCTAGGGCTTCGTGATCAGTTTGCACCACTGGTCTGGGTAAACAAATATATCAATGAATGAACAATCAAGTAAACAACTATATAAATAAATATGTCAATTTGAATATATATTTTTCACTAAATAAACAGACAGACAATTGCATTAGCACCCTTCTCGGTACTTCGTAGTTGCAGGGGGTACAAGCTTGTTGTCAAGTTCTGTCCAAATGAAGCAGAAAACATGGCACCAGTGGTTGCCGTAGTCATCCTGCAGCTGCCTAAAACCAAGGAGCAGGTATGCTCTTGCATTGTGACATTGCAACCGCAGCAGCTGCTGTCATCTGGTGCTTGCAATTAAAGTAGGCAAGCCCACTGTGACCTGCTGCATGATGAGCAGCCTTGACAATGGTATGATCATAGCTTGCAGATGTGGGTCCAACAGCTGGATTGCTCCTGCCATTTAAGCTGCAAGCGCAGGTTGCTTGCTCAGTTGCATGTTGCAGGTTCAATATGCCAGACTTTAGGCTACAGCTGCAGTACAGACTGCATATGGACTGCAATGCTCAGAAAAAGGGGGAAAGTCTATGCTTTTCATTGATCATAATGGGAGCCTCCTCATAAAGGCAGTATGGA
>JAABUO010007216.1_pt1 | contig 12707 bp, 13 predicted proteins | sample 5559291 | NCBI WGS metagenome assembly JAABUO01 (sample SAMN10711878, study PRJNA513372) | rock metagenome | isolation source: Antarctica rocks | place: Antarctica: Victoria Land, Finger Mt sud
CAGGTGATGAAGAATTAATTTAAAAAATGAAGAAGTTGCAAACCTGCAATTGTTGATGAAGAGTGAAGAGTGGGAAAGAGAAGGGGTCAAGCGGGTGCAGGTTTAGATTGTCTACAGAAAGGAGGCGCGCTAGAGTGAAAAAAGTTAGAAGGATCTTCACAAATTGCTATTCTGAGACGAGCGAAACCGAGGAGACTCTCGAGTCCCCACCAGCACCACCATCCCAACACCCCTATCTTCGTATACGTACCGTACAGATGGCGTGGAAGGCCCCCATTCAGCTATGCCACACCATCATCACCATGAAATCGGTAGAATGTCTGGAAAACGTAATCGCTAATCTTCGGAACGCAATTTCAACCCCCAAGCATCATTGAAACCTGCAGAAAATTCGGATTGTGGCAGATCCCATCGAGTTGATGGGTTGTTGGGACGAGTCACAGTAATTACCCACTGGCAAGTATCGCCGTTATTGGAATCATGTTACATGTAAAGCTGATCCTCTACGGAATAGATAAGTTAATTATTGGATAAGGAAAGCAGTCTTGGCAGCTCAGTTGGGTCCAATTTTCATGTGCTCTCGTCAAATCAGATGTGAAACACCTGATGGCGGAAACCCTTTCACCACTTTGACATCACACTTTGACACCAACTACATAAGGTAGTAAGGTAGTACGGATTACTGTACGACCGGTCCGTCACGAAGAGACTTTCTAACTCAGCAGGGATTATTTTATGCGAGCAACCCTTTCGTTGTAACGGTATCCCCTTTTCGGGAGCTTCTATACCTCAGGCGGTCTAAGGTTTTAGCTTGAAAACTAACAATTAGCACTTTCTCGATCTTTCACTCAATATTATCAGAAAATATAAAAGATCAGACACAACAGCACGCTGTCATAGAACGTAAACAATCTTTGTTAAAAATGCATTGAGTTTATGATCATGATAATGAAGTATGAACATAATCTGTATCAACATCAAAAATAATGCGCGTTCTTTCATGTCTTAATCGTGTTTTTGACGATGTTGGATAATATGTGACTAGACGAGTTTTAAGCGGCGGGATCTCCCTGCTTAGCTGGGCACTAATTTTTTAGACCGCCTGAGGTATAGAAGTTCCCCCCTTGTCAACGAAGGGGATTTGTCACTTCGTTATGGACCGATTTTACTGTCCGTGGTAGCGAGAACATTAAGACCCTCTCTCTTAGTGATTGAAGCAGAACGGAATATATTGATAGCTAGCTGTGTTTACTTCTTATCGCGTTACAGCGTAAACAGTTGACTGATCATCTTAGCATGCTACCATGCTAGAACATCATTTTGAATCTGAAGGCTCTGATTGGTCCAAACCATTATTATGTAATAATCCAGTCGCGTCACAAATCGCGTCCACTCCACACCAAAGCTCAACGAGAATGCAACTGGGTATTCAACATGGCTGACCCACGGTACTATCATAACATCCATTGATCATCTTGTGCTAACAGTGATATGCAGCTCGTTCCACGACAAGACGGTCGCCGTCAAGCCGAATCAGCCATCAAAGCCGTCAACATTCTGGGCAGCCGTATTGAAGATTGAGAAGCATCCTGAAGGTCCTGTAACGGAAGAGGACTTCCTCTGGATCAAGTGCCATTCTGTACGATTGTCCACTGCCTTTTTTTATTACACAATGCTAACGTGTTGGAGAAAATCAACGTCAAAACCATCCACGAGCAATACGCGAAACGAAATTCATCGCGAGTGGACTTTGCCCTCAAGATTGGATTCCGAATAGCAAACGGAGAGATGTTAATGGGTGAACTAGACACATATAACGACCGTGTCATTGCCTTTGAAGCGGTCAGATCGTCAGAAATTCCATCATGCCTAGCTGGGCGTCAACCTCTGCAACCAAGTAACCATCAGGTGGCCCAGAAAGCTCCTGTGGTCAAGGCAGAAGGCCCCACTGTCTCTGGCTCTAAGGCTGTCTTCGTTCCAATGGTCAATAATTATCTTACCCAGGGCAGGTCGCAAGATGAAAACGCGGTGCCAGTACGCGATTCCAATCCTCATTTACCCCCGCAATGTGAAGATCCCAAGATCAAGGCTGGAAATCAATCCATCTCAAGAAGAATGCAAAGCCCTCGCCCTGGCGTTCGTTCACCCTCAGGCTCAACCCAGCCATCTTCAACCAAGATAGAAGCACGTAGTATAACCCCGGGGTCGAGAAATATCACCCCAGCATCAACCTATGATACTTCCCGCGTCCCGCAGTCTTTCTCCCCTTTGGAAGACAAAACCTTTCAGAAAATGCTTAAATCGCAGCGCGAGGCGAAAAGGCTGTCTTCTCTCCGAGACACACGCGTTGCATTGGAAGCTAAGGCTCGAGATAATTCAAATTCCCCAACTCAACCAGCAGCGCCGAAACCCGAATCCAACCTTGAAGAGGGTCGTCCGGTTGAGGATGTTCCAATGTATTCAGCCGAGGCCGAATCACCAGCACAGCAGTTTTTTCAGCTCCAATCACTGCTGAAGGACGCTCCTCCGGACATGCTCGAGCGGGGCGTTGAACAAGGTGTCAAATTACTTGAAAACTTGAGGAAACCACTACTTGAAAAACTAGAGGGCAGCCCAGATGCCGCTCAGTGGATCCAACAAATTGGCAAGTCGCAAAGGTAGATTGATTGAATATAAAGTTCTGACAATATCGACAGACACCCTTCGAAAACAGGCCGTAAAGACCAAAACCATCATCGGGGTGGTTGGTAATACAGGTAGGAGATCTTTAATTCTAATTTCCGCTCCCACTGGGTTCGCTGACGGTATGAAGGCGCGGGGAAATCCTCTGTCATCAATGCAATGCTTGATGAGGAACGTCTAGTACCTACCAACTGCATGCGTGCTTGCACGGCAGTGGTCACTGAGATCTCATACAATTATGATGATGTTCCTTACCGAGCCCAAGTGGAGTTCATTACCCCAACAGACTGGGAAAAGGAGCTGAAGACTTTGTTTGAGGATCTTCTCGATGGTGATGGGAAGGTATCTAGGGATTGCAGTAACCAGGATACGGATGCTGGGATCGCGTATGCGAAGATCAAAGCAGTTTATCCGAAGAAAACCAAAGAGGACATAGCAAATAGTAGTATCCAGAAAATGTTACAAGAAGTCTCTCATATTCTTGGAAAGAGCAAGGACATTGAGGAAACAGATTCGCTTCGCTTCTACAAGCGCCTTCAGCACTTCGTGGATAGTAAGGAGAAATCCACTGGTGACCAAGAAAAGGACAAGAAGAAAGAACCAAAGGAAATGGAGTTCTGGCCGCTGATCCGAGTTGTGAAGTAAGTTTAAGCACAACACAATCTCATCATAGTGCATCACTGATTCACGGCAGAATTTATGTGAAATCCCCTTCACTGTCAACCGGTGCTGTGATTGTGGACTTACCCGGTGTTCACGACGCAAATGCTGCTCGTGCTGCCGTCGCGGAGGGTTATATGAAGCAATGCACTGGTCTATGGATTGTCGCTCCAATTAATCGCGCTGTCGACGACAAAGCAGCGAAGTCCCTGCTTGGCGAATCGTTTAAGCGCCAGTTGAAGATGGATGGCGGATTTGGCTTGTAGGTACTTTGATAAGCAAAGACAAGGGGGTGCGCTGACTATGACTAGGGTGACTTTCATCTGTAGCAAAACCGACGATATTAGTCTCATGGAGGCTCAAGAATCTCTCGATCTTAATGATCAGATGGGCCCCAGATGGGATGAGATAGATGCCCTAATCAAGAAACAGAAAGTCCTAAGCAAGGAACTCGACGCACTCAAAGATTCAAAAGCAGTCTATAGTGAAGTTATTAATGATGCAGATGAGCAGATAGAGGTCTGGGAAGGCTTGAAAGAGGATATAGAAGACGGAAAGACAGTATTTGCACCATCTGACCAATCTTCAAATAGGAAGCGTAAGGGAGGAGATTCGTTTAAACCGCGGAAGAAACAGCGCCGGTCAAGCTCGAGCGACAAAGAAGAGGTCGATGACGATGACTACCTAGACGAGGATGGCGAAGCCAAAAATTCAGACGAAGAAGACCCTGCAGAGGATCCCCAAGGTGTGCCACTAACCGAGGAGCAAGTGGCTACGAAGATTGCGGATCTCCGATCAACTAAGAAAGAATCACGGAGACAGCGTACTGAGCTAGAAGATAAGATCAAGAAGATGCGTGTAGAGATTAGCGAGGCTAAAGAGAAAGAAAAGAAGATCCAAGCAGACATGGCTGCACTGTGTATCGCTGGGCGAAATCAGTACTCGAAGGGTGCTATCCAGCAGGATTACGCTGCGGGGATCAAAGAACTGGACCAAGAGTTGGCAGCAGAAGAGGACGAGGAAAACTTTAACCCGGACAATGAGGCTCGTGACTACGAAGAGGTCGCACGTAATTTACCGGTCTTTTGTGTTTCCTCTCGTGGCTACCAAAAACTTCAAGGACGACTGCGCAAAGACCCGACAGTTCCAGGATTCGAGGCTATTGAGGAGACTGAGATACCCCAACTTCAAGTTCACTGCCAAAAACTCACTGAGGCAGGGAGAACCGGGAATTGCAAACGGTTTCTGAACCATTTGTCGCAGCTGCTAAACTCTTTATCTCTATGGGCGTCGAGCGATGGTACAGGTGCAAACATGACACCTGAGCAGAGGGCTCGGGAAGCGAAATTTCTTGAAGGAGGCTTCAAGAAACTTGAGAGTGTAAGTCCGGGGGACCTTCGTCTACAGTAGGACATCCTTTGCAATGATTATCCCATCACGTATCCGCACCTCAATGCCGCTGAAACCATCGTTGAATATTTCCCTATATATCTATAAGTTGACTTTTATACTCTGGCTAACATTTCAATCTCAGGGGCTCGACAAGGTCGTTGAAAAAACGTGTAAAGAACTCACAGAGGAACTCACGGATAATATCTTCGAAAAATATTGTAAGTCCCATAGTTGTCTAATTCGCTGATGCTTTGGGAATCTGAGCTAACTCGAATCTAGCGATGGCGGTCTCTAATGCAGCCGATGAGGCAAGTAACACCGCGTACAAATGGGGGATGAGTACGTCAAATCTTGATAGCCCACAGCCCATACGCTTTGGCTAATTGAGTATAGAGGTGAACAGAGATGATCGTGCTGCCGGTGGGTTATGTTGGTCGACCTATAAGGCGATATGTCGACGTAATGGACACTACTCAAATAGCCAAGGCCCTCATGAGTGGAATGATCAATTGTAAGGAAGCTGATGAAACTCCATCTGAAATCCATATCGCTCTGAATAAATCTAATCTCTTGCAGAATCGAACCGATGATGAAGGCTTTATCCGCAGGATGGGAGAAGTAATTCGAACGGGTTGTTACAACTATGATTTATCACTGACGCGAAAACAGGACTTTTACTCGCAGATCACCTACAGTGATGGCCGGCTTCGCTCGTGACGCGGCCAGAGTTCTCAAAGATTTCCACCGCGACATAGACAATCGAGCTCGTAAAGTTGGCGCCGGCATTGCGGGTCTTTCGATGCTACAGCAACAACTTCAAGTCTACGATAATATTCTTAAGGATGTCGCCAACTACGCAAAGGAAATGGTTAATACGGCACAGAAGGACATCAACCGCGCGTTCACTCCTGTGGTGGAGGAAGCAATGCTGTGGGCGTATGAAACCTGCATAGAGGAACGCGGTATGGTTCTAATTCAGCTGGAGAGGCAGCAGAGGCTCATGATCATCTAGGTCCCGGAAGCTATGCGCGCATGAAATCGGCCTTGAACGGTCATGTCGATGAACAACGTCACGTAATGTTCCAGCGTTCTGCGGATGAGGTTCGAAGCCTTCTTCAACAGATGGTGAGGACCTTACAACAGACCTTAGATGAGAGAGCAGATGAGATTTTCATCGCCATGCGTCGCGACTACCGCTCTGTCCTTGGTGGCGGTGATCTACCTCAAGGCGAACTTCTGCCTAAGGCGCAGAGGCTTATGCGTAAGGAGGTGATGGACAAAATTAATAGAGCGGAGAGAATTTTCAAGAGGGTTGCTGGGCTTGAAGTCGAAGATGACGCGGACGAAGGGGGAGAGGATGTGTTAACTGGCCATGGTGACAAGATGGACGATGTGACTTCAACTACCCCAGATACCATGGACCGTAAGGGAGACGTCTACTCGCATCCCACCACATCTCAACTTGGCCACAATTCGGCCTCCGCTGACTCTGCTACTGTAGATTCAGAGAACCAGGATCCAGTAACTGAAGATATACCCATAGCAGATGCGCCAATCGCAGCCACAGAAGTAAAGTTAGAGGCCAACGACCCCGCAACAACAGACAACACGAGCAGTACTATCCCAGCGGCATCCAACGATGCAGACACTGCCGTCACCCCAGATCCAAATCCAAATCCCAACCAACCTGCAACTCCAACCACCAAAAGGGAGCAAGACCAGCGCCAAGCATCTCCAGCCGGCTCGGCAGGGTACAAATATGAACTCTTCAGTAATCCTAGTGCTCCGAAATCTACCGACTCCGAAGCATCAGAAATTGATGAACTCAAGAGGAAGCCCAAACGCAAGTATTACACCGACTCCGAAGGATTGGAATCTGACTATCAAAATGGGGATTCAGATTAGGTACAGAACAGTGGAATTGAGTATCAGCGTGTGCTATGATGACGGGGCTTCGAAGTGGGATGTGAGGACGCGGTATTCTGAGTCGGCACCTTGTGGCGTTGTGAGCGAGGACGGAATGTTTTACCTAGGTAATCGATCGAGGAATTCCGGGCTCTTATAAAGAGATTCGAATGCATGGCTCTTTTGTATTTCGATCACTTTCTTGTAGAACATCAAGCTGTGACTTAAGATGTTTTAATTCGAGACTTTTGACAGTGTCGAGTTCGATATAAAGGAAATAGAGTAGATACTGCAAATCGAGTAGGAACGAAAAGCAGGATTTGCGACTCCACAACTCTATCATCCAAACTTCCCATTTCTAGGAAAATACCATATCTTCTCGTCCCCCTGTCATATTCTATACTTCGTGTTTATCTTCCATAGGATACATGCATCGCCGTGCCTCCGCATGGACTTCTAGCACTTAGGACGGTAGCGGACCAATCATGGATTCAAGAGAAAATTGATGGGGATGAATGTGAAATATTGGAGGTTCTTAGACAGTACTCTCTCCTCACAGCTGAAGAGTCCAGATAGTAACGACAAAAATGATTAAAAGACAAAAAGGATGGTCAACTCAGAATTCGAGCATCATATCACTGAAAGCATCTGCGACGACCCTTGCCGGGTGATGACCATGTTCTCCAGGAACAAAGGTGTCAATCATATGGTATGAGATGCGCATGATGGGGCAGCTAGAATAGCTGAGAACAGTCCCACACAGTATGATTAATTGGACCAACGAGTTCAATGACAAGCAAGATCATGATTTCTAACGGTTCGTGCCTTATGAGTTATTTTAATAGTAAAAGTTGAACAGAAAATGCTCTACATTAAGTAGTAAAGGCTCATAGAAGAGTATACCCCTCTGTAGGCCACACCCCTCTATGGGCCACGCTAAATACGCTAATACACGATTTTGCAGACTCATATGGCCTGATTAGGCAAATATGGTATTCAATGCTATGTAAATAGCTTAGTACGCGTATGTAGGTAGATAGAGTAAATAACTCCATGGACACCACCTTACTTTGGGTGGACACCACCTTACTTTGCGCGGACACCACCCCCCCGCGCTAAGCCTAATCAGGTAATCCGCCGACCCCGGAAACAAACCAGATCAACAAGGGTCAGAGAGCCCAAGGGAGGTACTCGATCTTATGCCTGTTTATCACCAAATTTAATGTAGCTTCCCATCGATCTCTCGGGGCAAAATTGAACCTGAAACATATCTTTTGAGTGCTCAGAATCCGCCTGCATTTGCACCTCTAATTTACATCTGAAAACTGCTCATGTAGGAGGCCGGAAAATCTGCATTTTGACCCTCCGCAGCCCTTCCTCGTCCACCTCGTTGTCGATCACCGCGGCCACCCGGTTGACGATCTTAATTGCTCTGGGAAACGCGTGAGATGATACTTTAAATTTGGTGGTAAACAGGCATAAGATCAAGTATCTCCCTTGGGCTCCCTGACCCTTGTTGATCTGGTTTGTTTCCGGGGTCGGCGGATTACCTGATTAGGCTTAGCGCTGGGGGGTGGTGTCCACCCAAAGTAAGGTGGTGTCCACCCAAAGTAAGGTGGTGTCCATGGAGTGGTCCCCTAAATAATAACTCGAATAGACGTATCATGAGATAAAAAGGGTGCTTAGTAAGCAGAGTGACCTACTGGCAGGTGTGGCCCACAGAGGGGTTTACCCATCTACGGGCGAAGGGCACTTCACTTCGGCTCCCCATCCATGTCATAATTGATGATGCCCAAAGGCTGCCAGGTAAATAAAGCTTTCGGAAGATTCAGCTTGTCCTACCTGACTCAAACACGCAGCGTCAAGATGAATGAATACTTCCCTGCATTTGCTGCGCAATCCGTCTTCAATCTTGCCATGTCACCTCTGCATGCTCGAAACAATTCCTCTTTCTCCCGATAAGCCCCACCTTATTTTTGCCAAATCTGAAGCTCGTATTAGAAGGTTTGCCGTTGACGCAGATAGTCAACCACCATGGAGGGTATACATGGGGTTGATGTCAGCTGGCTTCATCACTCCCAGAAAGGTACACTGGAATCTAGCCCTGGAAACTGGAGAACCACACTCTCTTGCTAGAATTGCCTGTTTGGCAAACCTTCGAGTAGCTCGGTGATGCTGACTGCTGTGCGATATAGATCTCCAGCTACAAAAGTCTGCGAGTAATCCCAATTCAAAATATGGTGCGTCTATTGTACACGAAGAAGACAGTGGTACGCCAGAAATTATACCAGACATGGATAACAGACACCAGAATGGTGACCGACAGCCACCGCCAGCGAATGGCGCATCACAACATCATCATCATCTACCTCACCAACCTCACCATATCAATCGCGCATGTACGGAGGGCTACGGCCCTCCCAACGAGATTACTCCCAAAAGTCCCAAGGAAAGCAAATCACCACCTCAACATTCTCCTGGCAGGCGGAATTCATGGATGTCCAGTATTAGCTCTAAATTCTCCTCTACTTCGAATCCTGTGGCTGGAAACTCTACCCTGGCCTCACCCACTGCCGCAAAAGCGGCTCAAAGCCCACAAGCAGAACACCCAAACCCCTTCGGGGCGGCGTTCGCACCAGGCGCAAAAGATGTGAAAAGATCAGACACCTCTATGCCGCAAGGTTCCCAGTCTCCTAAATCTGGCCACCCGTCTTTTATACAAAGTGCCCTTCGCCGCCTGTCATCTAGTGGACCAGGGAACGTGGGAAAGGCAGCCGGCTCTGGCGGAGTATGTCCGAGAAAAACTATGAATGTAGATCCATACCGAGAAAGGTGCAGTATCCCGGATCTCGAACCTGCCAAACTAAGGAGGGTAGCATTTTGCGTTGATGTTGAGATTGCCGCGCCTGCTAAATACACCGAGGAAGAAGAGGAAGAGCCGTCGCTTCCCCCTCAACCTCTTGATGGAAGAAGACCAAGTCTGAGCCAATTGGAGAACCAGGTAGATATAAAGAAAAAGAAGGACAAAAAGCTCAAAATGAGTGAGGGTGCCGCATTAAAAGATCCGCAAGCCGTTACGGAGGAAAAAGAGACAGATGGCGTTGTCAAAGCCAGTGGAGAGCATCTTCAGTCTCAGGACGCCGCTGGGCCGGTGGACGCACCTCCAACCACATTTAAGGAAACCACACGGAAAAGGGAAAAGAAGAAGCGTTCTGAGGAAGAGCGAAAAGACAGGAAAGAGCGAAGGCACTCCGAGGCTCTAGCCAATGGTACCGTCCCGGCAGAGCTGACGAAAGACGATACCAATGGGGGTACGGCCGACTCTTCTTCTGGGACTCATACACCACACAAATCTCAAGACCAACCGACTACAGACCCCCTTCGGATATACCGGCGGTGTTGTCAGCTAAGGGAGACCTCTATCTTGAAACGAATAACTGGACAGATTTCATCGCCGTCCGCTTGTCATGCGGCAACGCCAGATATCATCTCTTGTTTAGATCTATCGGGGTTTTGGATGCAGCTGCCAGACATTATCACACTTGGCGATTATCTGGCCGTCGTACCAGTAAAGAAGTTGATTCTCGAAGACTGTGGTTTGACCGATGAAGCTGTTCGTATCATACTTGCCGGCCTTCTTGCGGCGAAGACGCCAGAACAAGCGAGATACAACAAGCGGCTAGCTAAGAAGTGTCATGGGCAATCCATTAAGAAAGTAGAACAGTGTGGAGTGATTGAGAAGCTGTCTTTAAAGAGTAATCACAAAATCGGTCGTGAAGGCTGGCGACATATTGGTCTGTTCATATATATGTCGAAATCTCTCAAGGCTGTAGATCTCTCGATGATACCGTGTGTACCATCCGCACCACATTCTGGGGGTGCCCAGAATGGTCAAAAGCTTCCGATAGACATACCAACTCTTCTTCACAGAGCTGTCTCTGAAAGACTTGGTGGCTCACGTCTTGAGGAGCTGGTTCTGGCTGAATGTGGTCTAGATACAGAGTGTATCGGGAAGGTCGTCGATGGCGTTATCCAATGCGGCCTCACTAGGCTAGGGCTTGCTAACAACAACTTAACGCGTAAGGGTTTCCAGCATGTCTTGCGTTTTGTAAAGACGGGGAAATGTGAGGGCTTGGACCTAGGTGGCAACGACCTTCGTGAAGGCTTGAGCCTGTTAGCAGAGTGTTTAGACGATAAGAACGTTCTGTACGCCCTGAGCCTCGCCGATTGTAATCTCTCGCCATCGTCACTCGGTACTTTATTCGCAGCACTTGTACGACTTCCGAATTTCCGCTTCATTGATCTGTCTCATAATCGTGATCTTTTTGCCACACGGCAGAATGCTCTTGGACTCCTTCGCAAATATCTACCTCAATTCCCCGTGATGAAACGTATCCATCTTCTCGACGTCGCCATGTCACCCGAGCATGCAATTGCGCTGGCGGAAATATTACCGGAAAACAAAAGCCTTGCTCATGTGAATTTGTTGGAGAACCACCTTTTGACGCCTCTTGCATCGGCAAAAGACGAGGCCAGTCAAGAAGAAGCTTGCGCGCTGTATGCCTCTCTGATGGCCGCAGTGCGAGTCTCAAAAACCATCATTTGTCTTGACATTGATGTCCCAAGTCAAGACTCAAGTGAGATTGTCAAAGCTTTAGCAAAGCAAGTAGTCGCATATTCGTTACGCAACCTAGAGCGGATACCTGTAAACGAAGCCAAGGCTTTCGATCCTGGAGCTGTCGTCGAGAGCTATGCAGGTGAGAAGCAAGTAACAGTCCCTGACGTGTTGTTACGCATCGTCGGCAACGATGAAGGGTATTCTGAAAGCCTTCCCGATGACGAGCCAGCACCAGACGACGACTACATCGTTGGTGGGACCGGTGTCGTCAAGGCTCTGGGTGTTTGCCTCAACAGAGCAGCTGACCTTCGAAAAGCCTCTCGCGACATGTCACCAAGTGGAAGTGGAACCATGACTCCGAGGAAGGTCATACAAGGAGAGGAAGCTGTCAAAGGCAATGCTAAGGAAATGTCAAAGAACCTTCTAGACAGCGCAAGAAAGATCAGAGCACGACTGCAGCCAGCTTTGGTCAGAGAAGCCAGGGCTGGCGATGAGATGAGCTACAGTAAGTTTGAGTCCTATAAAACAGTAGCACTACTTGCAGTCTGTTAATCAGCTTTTATCAGGACGCCTGCAATTCCTCGATGTAACCCTGGAAAGAATGATACTCCGCTTCGAAAACGAATATCCCGAAACCCGCGTCCAATCCGTCAATAGCCCCTACAAAAACTTCTCCGAACCCGGCAGCACTCCCTCTTCCCTCGACCACACCTCCGTCATTGCCACGGTAAAACCCGATCGCAGACTCTCAAACTCCGAACCCGTCTACCTCGAAGACTCCGACCCCGACGAGGTCCACAGAGCCCCCATCTCCCGCCGCAGCTCCGATATTTCCCTGGCGTCCCGACAGGCACAAGAGGAAGGCCGCATGCACCGCATCGGGCAACGCGTGCGGCGAGATCTCCTGAGGCCGCAAACGCTAGATTACGCGCACGGAACCACTGGGGAGGAAACAGAGACAGAGCATTTGCAGCTACTGAGAAAGCGCTTGGAAAATTTTGGCGGTGACGAAATCCAAGAGACAATCGCACGGTTGGGGCCCGAGGGGATGTATGACGCTGTCGGCGCGACGGCGGAGGAGCTCTTCCAGCTGGAGTGGGAGAATCCGGAGGGGTTGAGGTATTTCAAGGATCTGAAAGTGACGCCTTTGGATGATATGCGACAGTCGCTGCCGGACTGAGCCACGCCGCCGCCACCCCATGGGATGAATTGAGGAGGGACTGGGAGTTAAGTTTGCAAGATTTAGGTGTAATTTTTTTCGGTGGTTTATTTTCGGGAGAAACCTTTCGGGAGAAATCTTTAACGACAGGAGTGACGGATCTTTCAAGTGATATGTATGGATCGATATGTCCGACCTGGGTAGCTGGGAGAATTGGAATATTTCTATCGCGGCCTCCACGAGCGGAGGCATTGTACATACAGTTTTCGTAAGCTTGGAGCGAGCTTGTTT
>JAABUO010007217.1_pt1 | contig 12706 bp, 13 predicted proteins | sample 5559291 | NCBI WGS metagenome assembly JAABUO01 (sample SAMN10711878, study PRJNA513372) | rock metagenome | isolation source: Antarctica rocks | place: Antarctica: Victoria Land, Finger Mt sud
CACTGTTGTCTGCTTCAGCAATCCAAATTGAAATTCCTGACTGATTCAGCACGGTCTTGCATGCTGAGATCTCTAGAGCCAAAGCTATAAGACTTTGTTCAACGGTTGGGGTAGCCTTTGTTCAGCGCAAAATCTGCTGGCACAGCCAGCAGTCAGCGTCTCAGACAAAGTCAAGGGGAGGGCCAAATTCTGGCAGTTGTTTTGGATTTGGTAAGTAGACTGCACTGGTTTGTAACATAAGTGACAACACAGCAATAAGCCGTGCTGTGGCTCTGTTGCTGCTGCACATGTGTTTTGCTATGATATAGCTTTGCATCTATACTGCTGATGTACAGCTAGCCTAGCCAGTAGTGCATGGTAGTTACAAAGCAATTTTGCTGCTGCACAGCTGTATGGCAGGGGTGTAGCTGTGTTCCTACTGCATAGCTGTTCAGCCATGACGTAGCTGTATTGTCACTGCATGGCTGTATGGTCAGGAAGCAGCCATCTTGCTGTTGCGTATGTTTGGCTGCAAGCCTGGAGGGCTGCAGCCTATGACGATTCTGCCACTTCTGCATTATGTGATGCATGCCTGTCCAAAGCCTTGTGAGGAGTGAAACTCGGCGCTGTGCAATTGTGCTTGCTTCAGCGATGACATCCACGAGCAGCAGCCTGCTTGATGCCTGCTGCAAAAGATCCATCTTTTAAGCTTTTGTTACTGACATTGAACAACGCCCAGTAAGAAGAAGAAGCAAAAAGTTGAGTTGACACAAGAAGATACAGCTGAAAGGGATGTGAAAAGAAGGCAGGGAGATACTGGCAGAGATGATCGAGCAGACAATCGAGCAGCAGGGTGCGTCCAGCTTTGCTGCCATCGCTGACTGGTGTGCAAGTGGCTTGGCAAATGTATAAATCGGCACCTACAGCTGCCTGGCTTCTGTGTACCAGGCCTGTGTTGCAGTCAATGACCAAGCTTTAGTATGGTTTAGGCAGCTGTGAATGGCACTTGCATTGAACTGACTACAACCCTTGCACTTCAGGCAGCGGTCAACCACGTTTCCATAGGTTGCATATTCCATCAACTCATGGCTACCTGTGCAATGTGGGCACTGCAAAGCATACCTGGGCATCAACATGGTGTCATGACCGCATCTTGTAGACACATTTCTGCATGTATGGAACAGGAGCAGAAGCCAAGATGCAATCATGCTACAGTGTAAACAAAGCAGTGGACAAAGAACGACATATGCAGTGTGCAAAGGCACTGGTATCAAGACTAGAAAGGCAGAACTCATACACAAACGGTCCTTGCTTTGTGTTGCCACTACCATCGTAGCCAGAGGACTGTTGCCCAAATCACCCCATGCACTTGCTCTGCAGCTGTAATTGACATAGTTGATGTTGGCTGTAGCATTGCCAGCTGTCTTGCGTCTTGTCGAGACCATCTTGTCCAACCACTCACCTGCACCATACCTCACAAAACGAGGATATGTTGCATAGGCAAAGCCTGCTCTTGTCTTGCTGGCAGAATTTTTTTTGAAAGAACTGCTTCCAATGGCCTGCCCAGCATAACTCACAACTGTGGCATAACATCCTTTTGCTGCAAAGACTTTGTCATAAGCAGTAACAGCATGCAAAAGCCAACTATGCTCCTAGGATCTGCTGGCACTGCTGAAAGCGGCAGGCTGTTGCAGCATCCTGCTGTGCGCACCAAGCATATGTGAAGCTGAGGCTGTTATGCGCTGAATGTGCTGACTGCTGCAATGTCAGCAATGTTGTTTGCAAATGCACTGTTACTGGACGCATCCAGAGGTTGCTTGCTGGCAGCATTTTCCTCCTCGTAGTTGAGAACATGACACAAGGGAGGGGCAAAGCCACCTCTGGCCTGCAAGGCAACAAGGTAGCTTTGATGCTGGGGTTGTGTGCATGATGCGTGGTCCAGTAGCAGGCTGCCTACAAGGTTGTGTCAATATATAACTGGAAATACTGCACAATGCAAAAGAGCTGACAAGGCGTTCATTGCATTCCATGCGGGCAAGATGCTGAAACTTCTGTCTGGAGCTACAGCTCACATGTCTCACCCTGAAGTCATGCTTGGGGCATAGCAGCGTTGCTGGATTCAATGCAATTGTCCCCAAAGGTGACTGCCTCTGCTATCTGTAATAATAATAATAATTAAAACGCTTTCCAGCTCATGATGAGCTAGGTACGTGCAGGACAAGTCTTGTCTCTCCAGAGCAGCCTGCTATCTGCTATCTGCGATCACGCAGAAGTGCTCGACGTGATAGCAAGTCTAGTGTGACAACTGCAGGACGCAAGTTTGCCTTTGTCCATCGCTGGTCAAGTTTATGGTGCCCCGAGCCAGCAATACTGCCTTCCTCTTAGAGACTGGGGGAGTGTTAGAAAGATCAGTCAGGTCAATGCACTCAAAACAACAATGTCTTGTTAATAGTCGGCTGGGGGGTCATTGCTGTAGGCAACAGCACCATAGTCAGTGCTCAGAAAGGTGGGCAGGACTGCAAGCGTGAGCAGAACGGAAGAAACACTGGTGAGAGTCACCGAAAGGTTGAAGGCTGAGCGGCACGCAGCAACGACTCACCTCGCTCTGCGTCCATGAAGCTGCCTGTGTAGGCAGGCTAAATGCGGGGCTACGTGCAGGGCTACGTGCATTTTACTCAACGCAACTTGCGTTACGCAAGCACCGCTAAGCGGGCGACCAAACCGGGTTAGGGTACCCAAAATTTAGGCAAGGGTCTACTTATGTACCCAGTCAGCATCCTGTGCATCTGCATCCCAGAATGCTAGGTGGCTTACCTCTGCTGGCATGTTGCTGGCTGTGCTGACTTCACCTCCTGATCTCAGCCAGCCTTTGCTGCAAGATCATCTCAGGCTGTCTCAGGTTGGGGCTCAGCCATGGGCACCAGATTTTGCCTCTCCAGCCACACAGCAGCCCTTGGTCAGCACGCCTAACAATCAGCCCACCAGCACTGAACTACCAGCCCCCTTAGGACCTGAGTATGAGCCCATTGGGGAGCTTACGTATGAGTATGTGCAGTATGCTGCAGAGCTGTGTCCATCGTGGTGCGCTGAGCAGCTATGCCAGTATGCTGTGCAGACGCCTGGTCACCAGGTGCTCACGACTTCAACATGTGGGCCAGGCACCTTGACTTATGCATGTGGGCCAGGCAGCTTACAGCTGGCTGGCCATCAAGCCTTCAGCATCGGTCACAGTCTCAGCAGCAGCCAGCAGAGTCTGATTAACAGGGCCCTGTTGACTCCCAGCAACAGCATGGGGCTGCTGGTCAGGAACAGCGTCAGCAATAGCCCCAGCAACAGCCTCAGCAGCAGCCTCAGCTAAGGTCTTCTGGTGGACCATGGCCAGCTCCTCCAGGACTCCCCTGGAAGTTCAGCGGTTGGAGCTTGCTGTATTATAAATGCCAGATTGGACAGCGACAGAGTTGCGTCGGTTTGCTGCAGAGGTTATTGATGCAGCTGCCTTGGGCCAACAGGCAGGCCTGGATGTGTGGACTCACCAGCTTACAGAAGACGAGCATACAACAGTTCAGTACATGTCGCAGTCTGAACAGCAAGAGCCCCCTGATCACTCCCAGCAACAGCCTGTCCCTGATTCCCAGTTTCAGTCCCCCCCTTGACTCCCAGAGCCCCCCCCCTGACTCCCAGCATCATTGCCCTCCTGACTCCCAACATCATTCCCCTCCTGACTCCCAGCCCCCCCCCCCCCCCGGACTCCCAGCATCATCCCCCCGGCCCCCCTGACTCCCAGCAACAGGCGCAGAGTCAGCAAGGCAACAGCTCAAGTCTGGACTATCGACATTGCCATCTAGAGACAAACATCTTCAAGGAGTTTGCTGCTGGACCAGATTGCATGTGCAGCAGCTGTAGCAAGGCGTGCTGCTATCCAGACCAAGGAAGTCGATCTCGTCTAATCAGCAATCTGTCTGGTGGCACAGTCAGTGAGGCTTAGTTCAATGATGCTATGCGCTTGTATCCCAAGAATGCCAAGGCAGATAGGCACGACAGCCTCCAGTTGCAGCATTTGGTCAGGTCAGCCGCATGCAAACTCAGCTTACTGGCTGGTCATTGTCAAGTTGGATACTCTGGACAGGTCAGCCAAGAACGTATTGCTGTCAATCAGATCCCCAAGGACACTGACAGTTGTGGGAGACTTGCTCAAGTTGTGGAGGTGAGCCTGGACAGCTTAGCATGTTAGGCGCCTTACTTGCTGCAAGTGTGCACCTGGCGCCTGTGATGTGCCCCTTGCTCGCTTAGCACGACTAGATGAATTTGACATACAACCTGATTCTGCAAGTTGCTGTTGGGGCCAGAGTGATGCTGAGGCGTAACATGTTCACGGCAGACAGCCTGGTGAACGGTGCAATGGGAACAATTGTTACGGTGGTTGTTATGGTAAAGGCCTTGAGTGGCCAGAAGGGCACGAAACACCAGGGCAACAGTTGTGCGGTAGCAAGATTCTGTTCGATGACAAGAGGGTGGGCAGAATGACCAGGGACACCTCAGACCATGTTCCCACCATAGTACGTCCAGCCACATTAAAGTTTACTGGCAGGGATGGCCGTCATCAGTCTGAGAGATATCAGTACCCCATTGTGTTGGCTTAGGCAGTGACTATTGGTGCAGGGTCTCAGGCTAAGGTGCAGGGTCTCAGCCTTTGATCTCAGGAGTGATATTTGGGATCAAGGTCAAACCTATGTTGCTTTCAGCAGAGTCAATACCCTGCCAGGAGTCTTGGTGGGCTTAACTACAGCTTCTTTTGACAAGAATAACTGCTGTGTGCATGATGAGTATGCACATTTGGCAGGTTGCCCCAGAGTTTGACCTAGGCCTTAGCCCACTGTATATTACCCAGTGTTGTCTGTTGTGGTGGAACATCTATAGGTCATGCTTAGCAGCTGTAACAGGAAGCAGTTTCCATACAAATAGTAATGTTTTGGCTCAATACAATCAGACCTGATACTGACAAGACTGCCCTTCCCAAATTCTTTGCTGCTGTGCCTGCTTGCATGAAATCTGTCACATCGTCATGAGTGATATACACCAGCCCTAAAGAGTAGTGAGCTTGCAGACGTTTTCCTGGCCCGAAGAGCCGGTCCCTTGTCAGGGACATATCTGAGCTGCAGCAATACAGTGATACCACTCCGTAAAGCTGTGATGATACTGCTGCTGCGCATCTGTATGAGATGGATCAGAGTCAGCTGCAGTAAGTACATCACTAGTGTGTGCAAACATGTGCATACGCAGCTCTGGTGCAGGCCCCTTTGACTCCATCAGGAGAAGAAGATGGGTTTGGTTATTGCACCCTATATTGCCTGTCCTACCATTCTTACCTTTCCAGTGCACTGCAAGGCAGAATGTTCTCAGCGTTTTGCTGACCAAGTTGTGACGTAGTCCAGGTATGCTTGCACTGCAGCAGCTTTGGCATGCAGAATTTGACATACAAGAGATAATTTGCTACAGTGCCTACATTATCCAGCAAGCAATGTCTACACAGGCATTGCGGCACAGACCTGCATGTAATTGTGTGCACATAGTTTTCTGATAGTGTCTGCAAATACATTGGGACATGCAACATATGCAAAACTGCAATATCATATTTGCAAAAATGTCAACTGGCATCAAGAGAGGTAGAATTGTTTATGACATTCATTGGTCAATGCTTTGCAGATCGGAAATTTATACAGCTGCAGCTGAGTTGACAATGATGACTGATCAAGGCAGCGTGAAGCTGATGAGGCAGGAAGACCTGGTGGGAGCTACAGATGGGTTGCTTCGTAGTTAGGCACTTCATACGATTCTGACGTCACAAAACCCCATCTGACTCCACTTCAACTGCCATTTTGCGGACACTGATTTGCCACAAATAAGATTCTACAGGCTCAGGCAACCACTGCAAACTTGGCCTGGCAAATCAGTGCTAGCTTTGCAGCCAGCATCCAGACAGATGCGCAGAAGGTGGGGACAGACTTATTGTGCAGGGGAAAACCATATGCCTTCTCACCAAGGCAAAAGAGCCACTGTTCCTTGCAGCAGCCAAAATGGACTGTTGCAACTCTGTCACAAACCCATTGCATTGCAATCATCACCAATGCATCTGTGTGTAAGCACTGCAATCAGGTTGTGAATGGTCCAAAGCATTCACAACCTGATTCAACCACAGTTTGTTGATCAGTACAATGTGCTGTCATCAGTGAATGCTAAATCAAATGACACAATGCGTTGCATGTACCCTAGGCATTTTGCCCACAGCTGAGCGCTACTACAGGGTATGCAGAAGGGCAGGCTACCCCATGTATGCCAGATGGGGGTACCCAAACTTCCATGCCAAATGTGCTGAGGCCAACACATGAATAGTTATTTTTCCAAGCTGGCGCCACCACGGTCAGTAGATTGCCACATAGTTCATGCCCTGAAATGTAGTAACGAAGATGATATTGGGTAATGCCAATGTCACAAAATGTTGGGGAAACAAAGCCTAGTCCTAGAGGGAGGGCTCCATGAGGTAAGCGCAAGTGGCAAGGTCTGCACAATTTTGCAAGCTTGCAGACTTTCCTGCAAAAAGCACAGATATCTGGTGCAGAAGATACAGATCTGGGCTTGACTGGAACAGCCTACATTTATGTTGAAGAGTAATCACATCGTGTCAGATGGTCAAGGCTGCTGTATGAGAGACACTGTATGCACCTGCCATGTGTGCTATATGGTAACACAACAGCATAGCATGCTGTCGTACGCAATGCTCAAGTAGCAAGCTGGAGAGAGATCATATATCGTATCTGAGATCCAATCTATCAAGGAAAGCCCTGCTTGGGAGAAAAATGACACATGCAGTACCAAAGGACAAAGCTCATGTCAAGGTCTCTGCTCCATATATAACCTTGTACTGAGATGGCAATCAATTGACTGTTTGATTCTGTGACTTCTGGGTTCAATGCTTGTCTGAAGTGAATTGCAAGCACACTTTCTTTTGTGTGTGCAAGCTCAAAGATACTTTTGGCAGATGTCATGATGTAACATACCTCGACACAGAATGACAATCACGTTGCTCCCTAGGTCCAAGCAGATCTACTTATAGAGTGTTCAGCAATCTGCAAAACATCATTTGGAGCTAAGATAAGACCACAAACCATATTGGTATATTGCAGTCTGTTCATATGTAAAAGGCAGCTAGGAATTGATAGTGCTTACTGACTGCAGACAACTCTTGCACACTGCTGTGTACAATGTGAGGCTGTATCACAAAGCCAAAAACGGTATTTGTTCCAGACACCGTATTCTACCTAAGCGTGACCCATGATTTGTGCTGCCAAAAGCACCTGCCCAAAGGCTATACCATATAACTGCTGCATGTGCACCATAGCAGATGCGCAGCATCAGTCCCTCCTGGCAGTATACAAACATCACTACACAGACCTGTAAATTTATCATGTGTTCCCTTTTCTTTGGGGGAAACGCGCATTTCAAACAGCATCAATGCAAGCCTTGTGAGCAAGCGTTTCTAGCTGTCGCACAGTCTTTCTGTACATGCTTTCCACAGCATCAACTTGATTCTGCAGGCCTGTGTAGGCAACATTTCTTAGCATAGAAGCAGACATTTCGTTGCCATTTGATGATAAGCTGCTTGATGATTTAATTGCGGCATTGGGTCTGTTTAAAGTGAAGGCCGGGACACTGGAAAGCATTGGCAACGCCATCACAGGCTGATATCGCTGAGCTAGAGGTCCACCTTCGCCCACATTCCTCACTTGCACATCAATTGGCTCCAGCTCATGGCTGCAGATACATATCCAACATGTAAAGCAAATGCAGGCTAAAACTTACACAGCTGACTTCTTAACCACATGTAACAGCAAACACCCTAAGCCCAAGCAAGTGTAGTTAGGCTTGAGCTGCAGTCATATAATATGATGCTTGGTAACAGTAGAAAGGAAATAGAGGGACCCCTTGCCAGGCACAGCAGAGCATACCTGCTGCTGTCAAGCTGAAACATACACTGCTGAATATTGCATGACGAGCCTTCATGACGAGGCAAGCATGAGATCACTGCAAAAAGAGTTTGTGGGTTGTCCTGGTTAACCTGCAGACTGCCAAGTGCAGCAGCAGCCATGCTGCTGCTAATCATACATTCTTGAGTTGTGGGCTGCAAGCTGGTGACAGGCCTATAGGCAAACCAGCCTAACACTTGCTCGGACTGGAGCTGGCTTTGCACAGCCTGGAGAAACTCAACTGCAGATGTGGCACAGCAAAGCGTGAACAGTTGCAGCAGATCATGCAGGGCCTTATACCCAAAGCCGGATTGCTGTAACAGAAACAGACCTTCTGGTTCACCTGCCACCAGAGTTGTAGCCAGCCCAGTAGGACAGCAAAGATATGCATTTATGCACGCTTGTCGCTGCTGTGTGACTTCAAGCTCTGCAGTGATCAGAGCAGCTCGGAGCTCAGGCTATCAAGTGATTACTTTCCTGTCGAACACCAGCTCTCACCAGCTGTGTCCTGCAGTACTTCAGAGGTACTGCTGATCAGTGTCCCTGCAGACAGTGAAACAGGTTTGTCAACAAGACTTGTTTATCAGGCACAGGGGTACCACCAGGGGCTGTGCTGTACCTATGAGGAGCCCAAAACCTTCCTTGGATATGACAATTGTTGACAAAGCAGCAGCTAAGGCCGAGCCTGTGGTCACTACACTGTACATCAGCCGTAGGGCTCAGAATTAGAAGCAGAAGCAAACCATTCCAGCGCATCGGGCAAGCACAACAAACGAGAGAGAAAGAGGGCGGTCAGGATGACACGCTCTTTGTCCCATGTCGGAGTGTTGGAAATTTCGGAGTGATGGGCCAGATATTTCGATGCCAAATTAGGTGTTTGAATTCGGTGTCCATTTGGGTAGGTGCGCCTGAGGTTTGGAGCCTTCGCAAGCACATGGTGTCCAGCAATAGCTGTACTACCTACTCAACATACTCCTTACACACATTGGCGCCGCCTTAGTTGCTATGCATGAGCAAGTTGCTGCTGACTGCAACTGGCCAGCCCCATGTGCAAGTCATATCCCTGCTTATTACAACAGACCAGAACCAAAAACAAAGAGCTCATCCAACTTTGTACTACACTGCTTCAGCATGTTCTGCTGCATGTTGAGCATTACATACGGGTTGCAGCACTGTACAGCTTTGGGGCTGAATTTGCTGCTTGGTATAGGTTGGTATAAACACATCCACTTCTCAGCAATTTCCAGAATTTCCAAGTTTTGAATATATGGAAAACAAAGTAGCAACCAGAAGACAAGCAATGCTGTACAGACATGCATGTGCACAAACCAGCACACCTGCATATGCAAACAGACTCGAGCCGCTTTTGTTCAAGTCTTGCAAGCCACTGCATTTTCCCAAAACAAACAAAAGCATTTGCAATTTGTGCATGCTAGTACAAGTATGATCAATACCCAATAGTTTATTCTTTGTTAGATTCTAAAAAAACACATGCACATTTTGCACAACCAAATTTGCTCACAGAGCCAATTGGTCCTAGGGGACCTTCAGTGGGATATCAGTCAGCCTTGGCAATGTGTGTGCCACAGTGACGCTGGCACGCAGTGGATACACAGTCTTTGCACTGAGATGCTGCGACGTTTGCTTGCTTGGATGCAGACATGCGCATTTGCTATAGGCATACAAGGCTGCTGGCTTCAAATCCAACAGAAAGACAGAGGGGTTCCTCACAGATGCAGTGATAGCTGCTTAAGCTATACCAAACAGCTTTGCGGAGTTCCTTGACAGCTCAGGTGTGATGGCACACGTCACCAGCATGAGTGACATGTCTCTCCAGTATCACGTGACAGATGCTGGGAAACCCACCGCCAGATGCACATGCCCCCAGGGTCTGTTGCATTGCATGTGCAAATATGTGGTCAAGGTGATCAGCCTCAACCTCAGCTATACGGATGTGCAGGTAATTCTAGCTCTTGGCACACGCGCTGGCACAAGCATGCAAGGCTTGAACAAGCTGCACAGCAACACTGCCGCCCAGCCACAGAAGCAGCTTGATCCCTTGGCAGAGCTTGGAGATGTGCTTGCTCTGACTAGCATGGAGCAAGATCCAGAGCAAGAAGCAGCTGCAGCACCAGCTACAGCATCTGCACCAACTTCAGCCCCTGCACCTGCTCATGAAAGCGCAGCGTGCCAGCACCAGGTACAGACAGTGTTGGGAGGATGTGGGGCATGCTTGCTGACAGCCCTGAAATGCAGCAGCACCTGGTCAGTCACCTCAACAAGGCAGAGGGAGATCTAGCTAGGACCTAAGCCAGCCACCAGAATGGGTCAGCACATCCAATGGCCATACTCAGCAGAGTGCATGACACGTGGGGCAACTCCCTGGCCAGAAAGAAGGTCTTGAAGCTGGATGCTGGCTATCCAAAGTAAAAATGCAGCAAAACAGCACAGCAGCCAGCAGCAGGACAGGCAGGCTGTTCAGCTGAACCAGAGGCTGTGCCATTCACCAAGCCCAAAGCCAAAGGAGCAAAGTTGGGATCAAGACAACAGATCAAGGCAACAGATTGGTGTTGTTGTAGAGAGCTGATCAGGATGGAAGAGCAAGCCTATGCTAACAAAGGCAAAGAGCTGATCAGGATGGAAGAGCAAGCCTATGCTAACAAAGGCAAAGGCAAGTAACAGGTCTTTTATGCATCGAACTCAAAACTTCATGCAAACAGCTTGGCAGAAATGTAGGAGCTTTGTTGGCACAACACTTTCAGCAAAGTGCCTCTTTGCCCCTGTCAGACTTGACAATGTGGCAGGGATTCAGTTCTTCTGGCACTTGTATGAGCAGCTGCATCCAAAGAGCAGTAGAGGTTTCATGGCCATGGCTGCGCAATGAAACATAGTCGCCCACAAACGAGGCCCCCTTATGGGCGTCTATAGACGGCAAGAAAGCGTCTAAGACGCTCTTGCAAGCTGATGCACCTAACTGCTGCAGCTATGCTTCATGGTACAAGAATATAAACTATTCAGGGATAACAAAGTTGAACACAGAACGAGTAGAGTTGCGACCATAAATGGTCGCGCCTGCCGTGCCAAATTTTGTGTGGGCTCTAGGCAAGATTTGGGACAGGTGCCGGCTCTGGGGATTCGCGTTGAGCGGTTGAGTATCTGAGCGTTGCGCATTGAGTTGTGAGCCGTTGACTGATTTGGAGGGCTCGCACGGAGTCCGTGCCGCTGACTAACTTCTTTCCTCGTTTCTGACAAGCAAGAAAAATAATCAAGTTGCCCACAAGACGCGAAACCGGCTTAAAGTACTAAAGTTGGGGTATGGCGAAATCCTGCCATTTTGGCAAAAGGCAACTAAACGGCAGGCCAAACAGTGGGAAGAATTGTCCCAACGGGTACGCAAATGGGTGGCAGTGGTAAAAAGTTGCACAGCGCTGCTGGAGGGCCAGACCTTGGTCCAAGCAATGAGTTGTAAACACTAATTCCAGGCAGCGGCCATGAATGACTAAGCAGCAACTTTACTTTGAAATGTCTGCTACATATGCTACACATGAGATACCCTGACACAAGGCATCAAAACATGAGGAGTGTTCACACACCATGTTTCCTCTGTGCAAGAGCTGTTGCACAAGGTGAAACAAGCAGCTGACAAGCTCACTAGTGCACAGTACTGATATCCCTCAAGCTATCAGGGATGCTGTCTCTCCAGATGGCCCAAGCCCTGCCAGTACATTTGGGGATGACATACACATTAAAGTGATGCTCATCAGTGCAAGGAGGAAACATGTTGACTTCACAGATGTCTTTTGCATGGTTCAGTGAGAACCAGTATTCATAAAAGAAACAAAACTAGATTGTGGACATTCACAGAGTGGACAAAAAGGCTACAGCCTACAGAAGACACATGGGACTGTGGAATCTGGGCAACATGGATACAGAAGAAGTGGATGCAATACTGGGAGCCGGACAGACGCAACAGCGACATTTGCCAGCTGGCTGGAACAGGACATTGACATGACTCCTGAAGGTCAACATCATAGGCAGCACTACCATATGGTAGTGCTGCCTATGACAACATGCATGTTGTCATACAAATAGCAGGCGCAACAGGAGAAGACAGCAGGACAGACCCAAGCAATTCAAGAGGAATATTTGCATCTATAATGGCAGACCACGGGGACAGACAAGCCCTATATGACGCATACAATGTGCACATGCGTTCAGACTCATATGCTGATATGTTGTAGAGTGGAAGTAAGGGAAGCATGTGGGCAAAGCCAAAGCCCATTCATTGGCCAGGCAAGGTTGCCCACTCAGTGACACCCTGGTTGGCGCTGAGTGGGCAAATAGGGTGGCATCTTCATTGATGATTGACAGGCCATCTGCAGGCCATGAGTCCAGCTGCTGGGGTACACTTCAGGCGTTCCTTGCTCACAGACTTGATCTATGCTGATGACATCTGCCTCAAGGCTAGCAGCCTCGTAGACCTGCAAGTTCTCATTGATGCTCTAGTTGTCCACTGTGCTACCCTGCGCATGAGAGGTCAATGGCGAAGACAAAGTGATGTGGTGTCCAAGTCATCTGTCGGGTTGCCTGCTCCAGTAGCACCTGTCCTCTCATGTACATTGTGTTCAGTAACAGTCCCTAGGGATGCAGAATTTCCAGTTGGGGTTGGTTGACTGAGCTTTCCGCAGCTCATGTGAATTTTGTAG